>Ga0116134_1000222_pt1 | contig 30442 bp, 36 predicted proteins | sample June2015DPH_19_5_FD_89737 | JGI IMG/M metagenome (GOLD analysis project Ga0116134, IMG submission 89737) | Peatland microbial communities from SPRUCE experiment site at the Marcell Experimental Forest, Minnesota, USA - June2015DPH_19_40 | ecosystem: Environmental > Terrestrial > Soil > Wetlands... | reverse complement strand
TCAGTGCGAAGTCGAATTGTGGTTCGGGCCGCTTTGCCCGGTCGCCAACCGCACGATCAGCGTGGCATCCTCCCCCGCCACCGGCACCCGGGCTGCGAATAGACAGCTCGATGCGAGCGAATACCTCTACCACAATTTAGTTTCACAAATCGATAAGGGAGATTCCCATGAAAACTGTTTGCAAGTTCGCAACGCTGACTCTCGTGATGTTGGCCCTCACGGTGTATGGCTTTTCGCAGACGTCAGTTAAGCAGAAGCCATCTACCACGACCCAGAACCTGGTGCGCGGCGTAATTGGACCGGTCTCAAGCAATAACAACTGGTCCAATTACTCCATCTTTAACATCATTCCCGGCTCGTCGCTGTTCCCGCTTAGCAGCTCCAGCACAGTCTTTTATTACGGATTTACGGCTGGGAGCGAGGCGGACATCAGCAACATGGTCCTGTACACGACTCCGCGGGCCAGCTTAACCATCAGCGCGGTTACGCCGGTCACGCTCGGCGGCATCTCCAATCCGAGCATTGATCTTGCCAATACATCGGTCTGTCCGGTGGCGCCTTCTGCCACCAATCCCTGCATTGTGCGGTTCGATCCGACGACGATTACGCTTTCGCCCGCGTCGGATTACTACCTGACCGTGTATTTCGCCAGTGATAGCAACAACGGGGCCCTCGGCGCAGCCAATGCGGGTTATTCGCAGACAAGCCTGGGAGCGTGCTACACCGGCGGCACAGATGAAACGCATCTCACCGTGGGCCAGTCCGTTCCCCGTGGAGCCTGTTACAACCCGATATTCCTCATGTACGTCATGAACAACTGAAGACGGCGGTTGGACGAGCGACCACGTACTTGAACGCTGAAAAAATTTCGATTAACGGAGACTCCCAATGAAGACTGTTTGCAAGTTCGCAACCCTTACTCTCATGATGCTCGCTTTCGCGTTGCATGGTTTTGCGGCCACGCCCGAGAACCTGGTGCGGGGCGTGGGCGGGCCGGTCACAGCCAACACCAGCTGGAGCGGTTATTCCAACCTGGCGCTCATTCCCGGCGCCGGGCTGATTCCCCCCGCCAGTGCCACCACTGTGTTCTATTACGGATTCACCGCCGGCAGCCAAGCCGACATCACCAATATGGTTCTCTACACGACGGCGCGCGGCAGTACCACGATCACTGCCGTCACTCCTGTCAAGTACGGCGGCGTTTCCAATCCGAGCATCGTCCTGTCCAACACCTCGGTCTGTCCGGTGCAGCCGCTTTCCGCCAGTTCTCCCTGCTTTGTGCGTTTCGATCCTTTGACGCTGACGCTCTCGGCGCTGAACGATTACTACCTGGTGGTGTATTTCACACCCAGCGACTCGAACAATGGCTCGATTGGCGCCACCCAGCCCCAATATCTTCGGAGCAGCTTGCAGGGCTGGTACATCGGCAACACGAACGAGACGATACTCACTGTCGGCCAGTCCATTCCGGCCGGGAATAATGGCAGCCAACCCTATTTCCTCATGTTCGTCATGACCGACTAGGTGCGTTGGACGATCAAGGCTGGACGATACTTGCACGCTGAATGCAGATTTCGAATTTAAAGGAGATTTTCATGAACACGATTAGCAAACTCGCAACCTTCGCGTTGCTGGTAATGGTTATGACGGCATGCGCTCTGGCGCAGGCTCCGGCGGGAGGTCCTCAGGTAACCGTACTGTCCAATCTGACGGAAGGCCAGGCAGCGGCCACTGGCAACGCCAGCGATTGGGAGGGCTGGTCCGAACTGGATCTGATTCCGGGGGCTGCGCTTTTCGGGGTGACCACCAAAGCGACCGTGCTGACCCTGGGGTTTTCATCCGGCAGCACGGCAACCGTTTCCAATATGGTGCTCTACACAACTAACCGCAGCAGTAACCTTATCACCGCCACCAAGAAGGTAACACTGGGCGCTAAAGCCAATCCGATTATCAATCTAGCCAGCACATCGGTTTGTCCGGTGCAGCCGGTTTCGGTTGCCAATCCTTGTTTTGTAAAGCTCGATGCAATCAAGGAAGCGCTATCGCCGAGCAGCGACTATTACTTTGTCATTTACTTCACAAGCGATAGCGGCAACAACGCTGTGAGAGGTGCGGGGTCAGCGAGCGAGCCGGGCGCCCTGAGCGGATGGCTGATCGACGGGGACGACACGCGAATTCCGGTGGCCGGGACAATCCCGGTCGGGTACAACGGAGCAGCGCCTGTTTTCCTGATGTACGCCACGAACGAGTGAGGGGTTTGGGGCGGGGCTTGGAGGCCGCGCTCCAGACTTTTTCTTAGTGCTGGCGGATTCAGTCCTGGTGCAATGCGGCCGAATGGGCACGTCTGCAGTCGCAGTGTCCATGCCGTGTTTGCAGTGCGCGAGTGGCGAGACTATTCGAGCGGATCGGGTTGCAGGCCGTCGCCGGGGGCGAGCGGAAGGTGAGCGGCTCCACCGAGGATGCTGCGCTCTTGGGGTGAGAAGGCGTACCTGTACCGCTCGGAGTTGATGAGCTGGTCGCGCTGTGCGGGCGTCAGGCCACGCATGCTGCGGATCGCCTGGTTGACGGCCTGGCGGCGGTCGGGCGGCAACTGCTTGAACTGCTGGAAGAGCTGGCGCGCCTGCTGCTTCTGATTGGGAGTCAGGTGCTCCCAGGTTTCCATGCGGCTGAGCACGCGCTCCTGCTGCTGCGGCGGCAGGCTCGAGAAATGCTGCAACCGGTTTTGCAACCGCGCTTGCTGTTGCGGGGGAAGCTTGCGGAACTGCGGATCGTTTTCGAGCGCGCGGCGCTGCTGAGCGGGCGGCAGATCTTTATAGCGGCGGAGCCAGTTTCCGGCGTGGCCGGGCTGGTTCTGCGGCGGACGCACTTGATTGGGGCGGACGGGGTTGGGACGACGACCTTCCTTCTGAAAGTGGTGCCACTGCCCGTCCGCATGTTGCGATTGCTGACGCTGTCGCGGTGGCGACGGCGAATACCGGTTTTGGGCGAACGACGGCGTCAGCAGCAGAAGCGCTGCCAGACAGCTCGCAATTCTTGCCCCGCCCAACATGCCTCGGTCCCTTCGTTGATCTCAGCTAACTTACAACTCACATAAACCGAAGTTCTTAGCCCCGTCTTCGCCGCGAGCGACGCGGCCAACCGCGTCTCTACAGGAGATCAGGCTTACGGATTCGCGGTTACGTCGTCCTGCACCTGCAGATCGTCGAGCACATCGAAATCCGCGTACAACTCGTCGTTCTTCTCCAACGCCTGCAGATCGCCGACGGCGGTTCCCGGCTCAACCGGCAGACTGAGCGATGGAGGTTTGGTCGCGATGGCCTCGGTCTGAGAAATGTACGACTTGTTGCCAACCACCAGTGCTCCGGCAAATATTACGGCAGCGAGCGACATGGCCCACGCCGGACGCCGCAGCCAAAGGAACCACCCTGCCGTCGGGCGCGCCATTTCTTCGCGTCTTTCTTCACGGAGCCGCGCCTGCAAGCGGGCGTCGAAATAGGGCGACGGCTCGGGCGCTTGCCATTCATCGAGCAGCGCCATGGTTTTCTGCAAGTCGCGCAGATGGGCGGCACAGTCGTCACAAGATGCGATGTGTTTCTTGACCTCCGGCGTGGCAGCGTCCATGCCTGCGGCAGCTGCTAAGCCCGGCAATAGTTCGCGAATTTGATTGCAATTCATACTGCTCCCTCTACTTCCCTGAAACGAACTCTTTCAGCTGCTCGCGCAACGTTTCGTAGGCGCGGAACAGCAACGACTTGGTGGCGGACTCACTGAGCTTGAGCACGCCCGCGATCTCGCGGTAATCCATCTGCTGAAACTTGTGCATGATGACGGCCACGCGCTGGCGCTCGGGCAACGCGTTCACCTTGCTGCGGATGGCGGCCAGCCGCTCCCGCTTCAGGATCTGCTCTTCCGCGCTGAGCGAATCGTCGGCCAGATCGGGCGTTGTGCCTGTTTCCTGGTCCGGTTCATCGAGACGCAGGGTATTTTCCGGACGCTCGTGTCGCGTGTCGCGCGCGTGGTTCACGGCCAGGTTGGTCGCGATGCGGTAGAGCCAGGTGGTGAACTTTGCGCTCGGCTCGTAACTGGTACGCGAGCGGTAGACGCGCAGAAATACTTCCTGCGCCAGTTCCTCGGCGGTGGCCGGATTGTGGCACAAGCGGTACATGAAGCCGACCATCGGCCGGCGGTATTTCTGCACCAGGTAAGCGAAGGCGGACTCGTCGCCCGTCTTCACCCGCAGCATCACGTCGACGTCGGAAACGGCGGCATCTGTGGTGACTGTGGAATTTGCCATGGTAGCGGGCGCAGACGGCTGTGTTCCCGCGAAGTTCAGCAGCCCCCGGTCAATAGCCACGCTGCTCACATCGGTAGAAACCCCGTTCGGGTCGGAAAGTTGCGTCTCTTCCGGGAAACGAAGTGGCGCGGAAGTGTTTTCCCGTGAATCAGTTACAGGTCGAGCGTCGGGGATGTCGGAAGCAGCCATGAAAGGGGCGATGGAAAGAGGCTACCGGGAGCGGCGGAGGCGGTCAAGAGGCTGGTCGGATGCTGGAAGGACGCGTGCTGAGGGCGAGTATTGCGGACGATCGGTCTGTATTGATCAGTTATCTACGAGCCAGGGCCTGATACTGGAAATATAACTTTCGAATCGAAACAGCGGGAGTTCCGGGAGGATAACCAAATGTGGCAAGTCAAGAGCGTCGTTCACAAATTCGCAATGCGCAGTCTGCTTCTGGCCGGCGCAACAACTTTACTCATACCCTTGGCCTTGGCGCCAACGGCCAACGCGGGAGTTGTCATCAGCATAACTCCGCCCATGTGCTCATACGGCTACTATGACTATGCGCCGTACGCTTGCGCACCCATGGGGTTTTATGGGCCGGGCTATTTCTATAACGGGATCTTCTTTGGCGTGGGCCCATGGGCGAACTGGGGCTATGGCCACGGCTGGGGTGATCATCGCTTCAGCGGTGGGGGAGGAGGAACCTACCGCGGCGGCGGCCGTGGAAACGGCGGTGGACGTGTATATGCAGCCAATCGTGGAGGTGGGTCATCGGCAGCACGCAATAGCGGTGGCGGGTCGCGCGGCGCCTCGCATGCCGTAACAGCTCGTGGTGGCGCATCGCATGGTGCCTCGCATGCCGCAGCAGCGCGCGGTGGCGCGTCCCATGCCAGCGGTGGCGGATCGCATGCTAGCGGTGGCGCGTCGCATGGTGGCGGCGAACACCATTAGCCAGTAGCTGCTGAAATTTGGCAGCGTATGGAACAAGCAGCGGCGGAGCATAACAGCTCCGCCGCTTTGCATTTACGCGCAGTGCCGCAGCTCGAACGAGTGCTGTGCCTCCGAGTTGCCGTTGAACGCGGCAGCGGCCAGGAGAGCGCCGAAAATCTCGGACAATACAATTACGTCCTGAATCGCGTCCGCTCCGGGCTATTCTGGCTAAGCCTCACCGTTGCGGCGGTCTTTTCTGTCATGATCCTCTTCCGCAGACCATCCATCAATCGCTCGTCGTCTGCGATCAGCGCTGCGCTTCTTTGTCTTCCGCCACTTTGGATTTCAAGCAGCCTTTGCATCAACTCGGCGAGGGTTTCCATGACTTCCTCCAGGGCTGGTGCCCTGATCCGGCACTCCAGCGACAGGAGGAGGAGATACCTGATCAATTGGAGTGCCGTTCAGAATTTTGCAAGGGACTTCTCCCCTTGCACTTCCCCACAGTCGCAGAGAGCACGATTTGGGCCACGTGGGTAAGCCGCCTTCATCTTGATGAATCTACGATCCTTCGGGCGAAATTGAAGCATGCGTTCGGCTTCATGTGTGCCTAATCTCTGGCGAGAGTGCCGAACAACTGGCACCCGTCATACGCTCGATAGCCCATCTGTCTAGCGCCTCGCCCACGCGTCCGACCTTGACTGCCCGCGCGGCTTGTGCCCGGAGTGCCGCCTCACCATGATTGCGGGCAGGAAAGTAGCGTGTTCTGATGAATTTGCCGCGAAAAAATGGGCGCTTAACTCAGCGGTAGAGTGCCATCCTCGTCACCCTCTAAGGCTATTGGTCGCCGTTCGCGGCATTTAGCAGGATGGTCAACGGTTGGACGTGCTCGGGTTTCACGTAACGGTTCACGAGGAAGCGCTGGCCGTCCTTGGCAACGTCATAGGTAAAAACGTCGGTCGAGGAAATCGGGGCGCGGCCGTGAATCTGAAACAGCGGTACAGGCGTCCCGGTTACAAAAATGCTTTCGCCGCTCACCGGCACGGCCGTCAACATGCCGCTGGGGGCGATGTAAAAAATCTCTTTGCCGTCTCCGCGCCAGCGGGGCTCGCTGCCGCCGCCACGCGATACCTGCCATTTTCCGGCCGCGCCGGGAAACGAGGTGACGTAAATTTCCCAGACGCCGGACTCATCGGAGGCATACGCAACCCACTTTCCGTCGGGTGAAATCTGTCCGTTGGTCTCGCTGCCTTTGCTGGTCAGAAACCGGGTTGGCTCTCCGCCCGCCACCGGTATCAGTTCAAGATATTCGCCCGATGTAACCTGGTGAGTGAACAGAATCTGCTGGTCGTCCAGGGACCAGGAATTGGGAATAATGTCGTCCATGGAGGTGGACGGGAGCGTGTATCGTTTCCTCTCGCGCTCCAGGCCGGTCGCGGGCTTCAGGAGTAAACTCGGGCCATCGCTGCCTGCGTTGCGGTAAGCCAGCGTTTTTCCGTCTCGCGACCAGACAGCCACCACTTCTTCCGAGGGGTCAAACGTGAAACGGGAGTTGCCGGCTCCGGTTGCGCTTTCGACCCAAACATCCACGTTATTCGCCTTCTCGTCGCTGATATCTACCGCGACGCGGCTGCCGTCCGGAGAAAGCGTGGGGTTCGCCACCACCGCGGCATCGCCGACACGGCCCAGTTCCTTGCCCGAACGATCCATCCAGGTCAGCACGGACTGCGCTGCGCCGACCTCGGTGTTGTAGATCAACGTTCCATTCTCGGCGACGGTGAAGGCCGACCAATACGTGGAGGGTTGGAATCCGACGACATTCGCGACTACCGCCGGACTTCCCGAGGCCGTGCCGGCGGATGCGTCAAAAGCCATGCTGACCAACTGCCGTTGCTCATCCGAATAGTACAAATTGCGGGCATCGAAACCAAAACTGGAATGGCAGAGGACGACGAGTTTTCTTTCCTTGCCTTCGAGAGAACTGACGTAGATGCCGCTCAAGCGGTCGTCCTTCGCATTCGAGAAGTTGCCGGCCCAGAACAGGAAATGGTCGCCGTCGGGAAGGAACATGGGCCAGCGGTGAGATTGATCTTCCTTGGTTTTGATGCTCAGGGTAACCGGCGCCATCCCCGTGCCGTCGGCATTGATGCGCTGGAGCGGACTTTGGGCATCCGCGGCATAGACGATGACACCCTTGCTTCCCCAACTGCCGCCGCGTCCCGACAAAGCGGTGGCGAGCAGCTGGGGCGTGCCGCCCGAGATCGCCATTTTCTGTAATTTGCCGTTGGCGAAAAATCCAACGTAGGCGCCATCGGGCGACCAGAAGGGATAGCTTGCGCCCTCGGTGCCGGGCAGTGGCGTGACGCTGGACGAGCCGACGCGCTGCACAAAGAGCATGGGCAAGGCCGAGCTTTCTTCCGGCGATACAAAAACCAGCAGTTTTCCGTCGCGCGACAAGGCCATGTGGCTAACGCTTATTTCATCGGGAACGGCCAACGCGAATTGCATGCGGGTGGTTGGCTGAGGACGCCGCGCGACGAACCAGGTCGCGGCGGAGACGGCCACCAGCGCCAGGGCAGCGGCCAGCCAGGGCCAGAGCTGCGTCCGGCGAGGCACAGCCGCGGCGCGCTCCAGTGTGCTCGACTCGGTTCCAGATAACGCGCTCAGGGCAAAGGACAGGTCCCGCGCCGACTGGAAGCGCTGTTCCGGGCTCTTCTCCAGGCAGCGCCGCACAATGCGCTCGAGCGCGGGAGAGACTTGGCGGCCGGGATCAGACAACTCCGGCGGGTCGTCCTTTAGAACCGCGGTCATGGTCTCGGCTGCGGTGTCGCGGCGGAAGGCGCGCACTCCAGCGAGCATTTCATAGAGCACCGCGCCAAAGGCAAAAATATCGGTGCGGGGATCGGCCGCCTCGCCGCGCACCTGCTCCGGCGCCATGTAACTCGCCGTTCCCATGACTACGCCCACTGCCGTTTGCGCGCTGGTGAGAGTCGGTTCGTCCGGTTCGGCGCCCGCTTTTTGCGCCAGTTTCGCCAGGCCGAAATCGAGAATCTTGATGCGCCCGTCTTTGGTGACAAAAATGTTTTCCGGCTTCAGGTCGCGGTGGACGATGCCTTTTTCGTGCGCCGCCGCCAGTCCGTGCGCGATCTGCACACCGTACTCAATCGTCTTGCGCTGGGGCTGCGTGCCGCGATCCAGCACCGCGCGCAGGCTTTCGCCCTCCAGCAACTCGGAGACGAGAAACGGCGAGCCGTCGTGCTGGCCAATGTCATGAATGGCGAGGATGTTGGGATGATTGAGCGCGGCCACCGCGCGGGCCTCCTGCTCGAAGCGGCGCAGGCGATCGGGTTCCGTGGCGAACGAACCTGGAAGAATTTTCAGCGCAACTTCGCGCCCCAGACGTGTGTCCTTTGCGCGATACACCTCGCCCATGCCGCCAGCGCCCAGCGGAGACTGGATTTCATAAGGGCCGAGTTTCGTTCCTGCAGCGAGGGCCATGCGTGCGCGTAATTATAGCGTGAGCAGCACGATGGAGAGTGCGACGATTATAGGCGTGTGGCCAGCCAACCTTCAATATCTCGCCCGCTGAAAAATCAGATCGAAGACGGTTGTTGAAGCGCGGCGACTTACCCCGGTGGCATCTCTGAGCTTTGCCGGTGGACTGACAAAGAATCCACAAATCGCTACGCCTGACCCTTAAGTAACTTAAGATTTCCACACCTCAGGTCGTGAACTGCTCTGCAACAGGACTATGATCAAAAATAAGGAGTCGAAAATGTCCCGCGTGATTGAAATTACCGAACTCGCGCTTAGAGATGCTTCACAGAGTCTGCTCGCCACTCGAATGTCGATGGATGACATGATCCCGGCCTGCGAAGACATCGACAATGCCGGCTATTGGTCCGTGGAATGCTGGGGGGGCGCAACCTTCGATGCCTGTATCCGCTTTCTGAATGAGGACCCCTGGGAACGGCTGCGTACGTTTCGCAAGCTCCTTCCTAAGAGCCGGCTGCAGATGTTACTTCGGGGCCAGAATTTGCTGGGGTACCGTCATTATGAAGACGGAGTCGTAGAGCGCTTTGTGGAGAGGTCGGCCGCGAATGGGATGGACGTGTTCCGCATTTTCGACGCTCTCAACGATCTGCGGAACATCAAGACCAGCATCGATGCGGTGAAAAAGAACGGCAAGCATGCGCAGGGCGCCATTTGTTATACCACCAGTCCACTGCATACGGTGGCGGCCTTTGTCGAGATGGCACAACGGCTCCAGGAGATGGGATGCGATTCGATTTGCATCAAGGACATGGGCGGTTTGCTGAAGCCGCAGCCTGCGTATGACATGGTCAAAGGCATCAAGCAGAAGTGCGGCCAGGACACGCTGGTCAGTGTCCACACCCACTCCACCACCGGCGTCACGCTGGTTTCTCTGATGAAGGCGATCGAGGCCGGGTGTGACCTGGTGGATACGGCAATCAGTTCCTTGTCGTTAGGGCCGGGACAGAACCCCACGGAAAGCTTGGTTGAAATGCTGGAAGGGACTGGGTACGCGACCCGCATCGACAAGGAACGTGTCCTGCGCGTGTCGCAGCACTTCGCTTCCGTCCGCCCGCGCTACCGGGAGTTCTTCAGCGAGTTTAGCGGCGTGGATACGGAAATCTTCAAGAGCCAGATTCCGGGTGGAATGATCTCGAACATGGAAAGCCAGCTCAAAGGGCAGGGCGCGAGCGACCGGCTGCAGGAGGTTCTGCTGGAGGTGCCGAGGGTTCGCAAGGATGCCGGCTATCCACCGCTGGTCACGCCTTCCAGCCAGATTTGTGGCTCGCAGGCAGTGTTTAACGTTCTAATGGGAAAGTACAAAGTGATGACCGGGGAATTTGCCGACCTGATGCTGGGTTACTACGGGAGCACGATCGGCGAAAAGAATCCCGACGTGCTGAAGCAAGCTGAGGCACAGGCGAAGAAGCCGCCGATTACGGTTCGTCCCGCCGACCTGCTTAAGCCGGAGTGGGAACACCTGAGCGCGGCCGCGCATGCCTTGGAGGGCTCGAACGGCAGCGATGAGGACGTGTTGACGTATGCCATGTTCCCGCAGGTGGCGCCGAAGTTTTTTAAGACCCGGGCCGAGGGCCGCAAGAACCTGGGCAAGGATCCGTCCAAGCCAGCACCGGCGGCGAAAGCAGCAGCGTCGGCAGCGGCAGCGAGCGGCGGACAGGCGCTCGGGGCGACAGTGAATTATGTCATCACGCTGAACGGCAAAGAGCACCGGGTGAGCGTGGCACCAGACAAATAACGCGAATTCATATTCATATTTACTGATTCAGGAGCAAGGATGGCTAAGCAAGGAACGGGTACGAAACAAAAGACCGTGGCCGGCGCAATCATGACCGGCACCATGGCCGACAAGGTTGCTACCCTGCGCGCCAAGCGCGCCGAGGTCGAACTCGGTGGCGGCAAGGAGCGCATCGAGAAACAGCATGCCGCGGGCAAACTGACGGCGCGGGAGCGAGTGGAAAGGCTGGTCGACGGAGGCAGCTTCCAGGAGATGGGATTGTTTGCGCGCCACCGCGCAACCCATTTCGGTATGGCCGGCAAAGAGATGCCTGCGGACGGAGTGGTGACGGGATGCGCTACCATCGAGGGCCGCCTGGTGCATCTTGCGAGCCAGGATTTTACGGTGGCGGGCGGAGCCGCCGGACAGGTTCACAGCGACAAGATTGCCGACATGATGCGTCTCTCGCTCAAAACCGGCAGCCCTTTTGTCCTTATCAATGACTCCGGCGGGGCGCGTGTTCAGGAAGGCATCGACAGTCTGAGCGCATACGGCCGCGTCTTTTACAACAACGTCAGACTTTCCGGAACCGTCCCGCAGATTTCCCTGATCTGCGGACCGTGTGCGGGAGGCGCGGCCTACAGCCCCGCCCTCACCGACTTCATAATTCAAACCCTGCAGGCCCAGATGTTCATCACCGGGCCGCAGGTGATCAAACAGGTCACCGGAGAAGTGGTCACGGCTGAGGAACTGGGTGGCCCTCATTCGCAGATGAATAAGTCGGGAGTGGTTCACCTCATCGCCCAGAACGATGACGAAGCGCTGCAGCTTTGCCGGCGATTGCTCAGTTTCATGCCTTCCAACAACCTGGAAGATCCGCCCCGGATGCCGCACAATCTGCCGCTCGATTCCGATGCGGAAATGAACGGAATTGTTCCGGTCGACAACAAGCTTGCCTACGACGTCCGTGGCGTCATCACCCGGGTGGTGGATTATCAGGATTTTCTCGAGATCCAACCTGGGTTCGCTCCGAACATTGTCGTCGGTTTTGGGCGGCTGCAAGGCCGGCCAGTGGGTATTGTGGCGAACCAGCCGAACGTTCTTGCCGGTGCGCTCGACATCGATGCCTCCGATAAAGCCGCGCGCTTTATCCGGTTCTGCAATGCCTTCAACATTCCGCTGATCACTTTCGTGGATGTGCCGGGTTTCCTGCCCGGAGTCGAGCAGGAGCACGGCGGCATCATTCGGCATGGCGCCAAGATGCTCTTTGCCTACTCGGCTTCTACCGTGCCGAAAATTACGCTGGTGTTGCGCAAGGCGTATGGCGGCGCCTACCTCGCGATGTGCGGCAAGGATCTCGGCGCGGACCGAGTCGTGGCCTGGCCCACAGCGGAGATCGCGGTCATGGGAGCGGAGGGCGCGGCTGAGATTGTGTTCCGGCATGAGATCGATGCGGCGCCGGATAAAGCCGTCCGCCGCAAAGAACTGATCAACGAGTATCGCGAGACGTTCGCGACTCCCTATTTCTCGGCTGGCCGGCGGCTGGTGGATGACATCATTGAGCCCGCGGAGACCAGGAAGTATCTGGCGCAGGCGCTGGAATCGTTGCACGCCAAACGGGAGCTTCGTCCTCCCAAGAAACATGGATTGATTCCCCTATAGCAAGAGACTCAAGACCGCAAGAGCGAAGGACCGAAGGAGCGGCGCGTGGCATGGAATGACGCAGTGGTAGTGATTGCCGTGGTGTTGGCAGTGGGTTGGGCGCTGACTTATGTCAGCTTGCGGCGCACGTTCAGGCGGACTGCTTCCGAATTGCGGCTGGAGACGGAACGCCAACTGAATGCGCTCACCGGCACGCTCAAAGCTCTGGAGGCGCGAGTTGCGGAGCTAGGCCAGCCGTCAGCAATGCGGCCGGCGACCGTGCCAGTTCCCCCGTTGGTTGCCAAACTGGAAGCCGCGGCTCCTGCCGCGAAGGCAGCCGTCGATAAGACAAAAGTTGATCAGACAAAAGAGGAGGAAGTCAGTCCTGAAATGCTGGTCGTGATGGCTGCAGCCATAACCGCTTTCCTGGGCAAGAGAGTCCGGATTCGCTCCGCCAAGATGCTGCAGTCACCCTACGAAATTGTGAATCCCTGGTCGCAGCAGGGGCGGGTGTTTGTTCAGGCTTCCCATAATTTACGCTCGAGGGGCTGAGGCTGCGGGAAAGTCACTCGAGGGAAGGAACTCATCGCTTGAAACTTCAGATCGGAATTGATGGAAAAACGTACGAGGTCGAAGTCGAAGTTGTGGAAGAGGATGCGGCGCCGCGGACGCCAAATTATGGACCGTATCCGGTGGTTCCTGCGACCTTGCAGTCGGCGCCGGTTGTCGCCGCGCGCACTCCGTCCGCCGTGGCCGAGGACGCCGCTGACGAGGAGAAAGTGTGCCGCAGTCCGGTGGCGGGCGTCGTTGTCAAGGTGAACGTCCAGCCCGGACAAGCGATACAAGCGAACGATCTGCTGATGGTGCTCGAAGCCATGAAGATGGAGGCGAACGTCACCGCGCCGGTTGCAGGAAAAGTGAAGACGGTGAAAGTGGCGCAGGGAGACTCGGTGAAAGTGCATCAGATTGTGGTCGAGTTCGAATGAGACTGGCGACCGTCTATCGGACGGATTACCAAGGCGGGCGGCAAGTTTGAGGTCTTGCAGTTGTAAGGGAAGAACCGGCGAAACCGTCTTCCAACCCACGGGATCAGCCGCGACCGGGATCGCGTCTGCTCAGCCGCCTGATAGATGCGATTTACGCGGAGCTGACGGCGAGGCCGAAACTCGTGGCAGTATCCTGAAATCCAGTAATTTGGTACGCTTTGGTACGGGGGGCATTTTAAGGATGGCCCGCAAGTGATAGAGTGAAAAGGGTTGGGCGCTTAACTCAGCGGTAGAGTGCCATCCTCACACTCTATCGAGACACGTAGAATCAGAGAGTTAACAGACATCTCGGGAACGGAAAAGCACGTTTAGAGCAGGCGGGTACTGGTTCCGTTCCCTGATTCGTTCCCAAATGGCGTGGAGAGTGCATTGTGACCAACAGCTTCAATATGACGTTCACCGCTGTTAAGGAAGCAGCTACCGACGCGGTGACCGGCGTCCAAATGATGGCACAGCGTGGCAGCGAAAAATGGACGAGCCGATTGCTTTCACCTGGAGAGTTCGCCGAACTGGTGCTTGCGAGTCGAGTTTTTCCGCCCACTGTGGCAACTAAGCTATATGTTCGCGTCCGCGCACAAGGACAAATCACAGAAGAGAACGTCATTCTGACCGAAGAAAATATTACGTTTCTTGGGCTACTTCGCGCTGCGTGAAACCGGAGCAGGCGGCCACTACTTGATGTCGCATTCCTGTCGAATGTCCGATGGGTCGGGAACGTCGAAAGTGTAAACCGCGTCGGACTCGCCAAAAGCAGAGACGCCCACAATCAGCCGCTTCGCCCAATTGTTGGCTTTCTTATTCTTCCGCCACTCACCGCCGCCGAATCCAAGCGGCCCATAGAGAAGATTTTCAAACCCGGTAAACGTCCCCTTGCCTTCGATGTCTGCGAATCCGTGCGACCTTTGCAATAGGATTCCATGAAAATCCTTGCTCACGGGCAGTGATAGGTGATGCGGCTTCGGCTCATCACCGCGCCGGTATTCAACATCCACCTCGCTGCTCAAATCTCCAATGGCATTCTGCTTGACTTGCACGTCCGCCACTTTGTCAGTGAGCAGCCAAGACAAAATTTCTCATGGGGACTCCAAAACGGCACAGCATAGCACGTGGTCACCGCGCTTGGCAGTGATGCGCCGCGTTAACTCTCCAACAGTCTCCGTCCGCTCTCAGTAAAGAACGTGAAGAGCAATTCCCGCTGACCGGGCGGCGTGCTGAGGTTCGTAACGTCGCTGACCTCGATTAGTCCCTTGCGAGACAGATGTGTGAGCACTTGGTTGCTCTGACGTTCGCCCCGCTGCAACGCTTCCAAGGCTTGTTTTTCGGTGATTATCTTGCCGCCCAGCTTTTCTTCTGCGGCTTTCATCACGTCCGCCTTGAAGTTGGGATTCATCCTGACTTTCACATTGTCCGACATCAGAAACGACCTCCAGAAGATTTTATTGTACGGCTGAGCCGTCAGCTTCGTGTGTCAACGCTACGCTGTGTCTCTCAGAACTGCTGAGAATCATCTTGAACCGCGCTCACACGCAAACAACTCCAGCGCGATTGCCATCCCGTGCGCCGTGCGAATTCTGAGAATGCCGTCTCGCAGAAATCACAGAGAAGCGGGTAAAGTGGTAAGTCGAGTATCCGCCATGCCACGCACTCAGCCATCAGCTCATCTCTGCTCGTTATGGCACGCCAGTCCATCCCACATCTTTGCGCACGGCGTGCCAGTTTTGGAGCTGGTTTGCGGTAATCAAGATCGCAATTTGCCAGATAAGCAGCCACGTGGCCCAACTCATGTGCCAAGACGCGCGGGTCTTCGGATGCTTCTCTGCTGAGCAAGATAACCGAACCACCGTCTTTCACGTGAGCGTACAGAATGCTCTTCTCTTCGGCGCTCAAGCATGAGTAATTGGGCAAGGTGAATGTGCAGTAACTTGGAGTATGCGCGTGTCCGAGTCTGCCGTCTTCGTCCAGCTCGGGCACGGTTACAACCAGCGCGCCCATCCGCGCAGCCCACAGGCACAACTTTGCAAGCGCGTCTTCGGTGTTTGTCACTGTTTTCTCTCTGGCGTGTGATAGAACGAAGCCCATACCCGAATCGTGCGCGCGTCCACTTTGGTTCCGTCCGGTTTCACAATCATGGATGCGTCATCCGGTAAGTTGGCAACCAACGCCAAAATCTGCTGTACGGCTTCGGCTTCGGTTTCGCCAACGCCACTATCGCGGCTGCTTTCTATTCGCTGCTTGAGCATGTCATCCAGGATGTGTTTCTGTTCAGCATCACTCATCGTGTCCCTCGTTTCCGTCTTAGCCGTCTGCGATACCGGCGTGCGCGGTCACGCGCGTGTGAGCGTCCCGTATCCGTGTGCGCGTAAGCCATCTTGCGGCATCGCTCGGAGCAGTGCTTCTGCCACGGCTTCACCGGCTTGAATCTCTTCCGACAGCACCCGCATTGCGTCTTGCGTGCGTGACGCGGTTGGTTCATGCCACATCGTTACATGCGTCCGTGACGCGCACAATGGCCCATCGGTAACACAATCGTGCGCCATGCGTCCGTGACTGCTCATGCGTCCGTGATGCGTCCGTGACGCCATGCGAACCGACCGCACAGCAGTCACGCTAAAGTATTCTGTCCATTAGAGATAAGGATGGGGGGTGGGCTGAAATGTTGATAGCAATGTCTTTAGAGACCGCTGCAACCCATTTTGAACGGCATACGGGGAACGGGTGGGATTTACTACTTGGTAATCATCGTGTTAACTGACTATTAAACAGCCTATGAGCCGCCGATTTCCGTGGGTTTGGGCGTCCATTTCAGACCGTCCCAATGGCCGCTCGGTTCCCCGGCTTCGTCCAGGTCCTCCGGCTCAGCCGGGGGCAAGCGCCAGATTTCAAAACTGTAGTTGCGGCGGTCAGAGGCACACACGCGGATTTCTAACTCGCCATAGAACCATCGCTCCCGGAATTGGATGGGCGTTCCGATGGACGCGTTCATCGGTCGGAACAGTTCGGGCGGCTGCTCCCAATAGCGTGACCGCGCGTCCGTCCAAGCCAGTTGCTTTAGTGCCGCGCCTTTATCTTTGGGGAACAATGCTTCCGCGATTACGTCCATGTACTCCAAGTAGCGCAGCCACGCCGGGGACAGTTCCGTATTCGCGTTATCGCCGGACTCCAGGTGCAGCGATTGGAGTTCATCGGTCTGTTGCGTGTGACTGCCTACCCCCCGCTTTCCAGCGATTTCGGCCAGTGGAACCGTCTGACCAGTCTTTCCGCTGACAAATTCAGATTCACCGTCCTCATACCGGGGTTGCGGTTCTTTGGCAATGCCGTAGGTCTTCCACAGAAACGCACTCCACGCCTCGGGGGACTCGCCAAGCGCGACAAGAACCGGGTCCTTCTTAGGCATCAGACAATCTCCAAACGCACTTAGGCGCAAAATCCACCAACTAAAGCGTAACACAAGCCCAAGCCGGGGCAAAGGTCATTTTTCAATGTTCTCAGTCAGTTGCGGACTTGGTATCAGGAGTAGAGGAGAACGATTTTATGACTGTCCGAAACACTGACCCGGAAACCAGCTACGCATCCGCCGCCGCCGTGGGCGCACTTGCCGCGCGACTCCGCGCCCGAGTGCTGACCATCGCACACGAAGCACGGGAGCGCGGCATCACCATCAATGAAGCATCGGCTGCAATTCCCGAGCACCGTGCCCACTCCGTCAGTCCGCGCTTTGCCGAGTTGGTGGAGCGTGGGCACCTTGTCCGCGTCCTTGTCGGGCATGGGAAGAACACAAAGCGGTTTCCCTGTGGCATCCCGCGATACATGACCCGCTGGGATGAACAGACGAAGAGAGACGTAATCGTCCACTGGCTGCCCGAGTTCGCGCCCACCAAGAAACCACCCACGTCCGCACAGGCGGAGATGGCCTTTGAAAGCGAAACGGCATGAGCCGTGGTCTCAATTTCGCAGGCGGAGGCATTCACGAGGTTGCCGCGCTCCGTTCTGACGGCGCTCTTGTGGCCAGTCACTTCGATAACGCAGACGCGGCCAATGCTGCGATAGCTGAATTGGGGAGCGATTACAAAGCAGTATGGTCCAGCTTGAACCCCGTGGCCGCACTCCCAGACGGACGGACGCTGAATCCCGCCCGGCTAACTCGTGGCTCCCGTATCGGGGCGCGGCATATAAGCCGACGAGTGTCACTGCTCTTCGACTTTGACCCGCCACGGCCCACGGGTGTGATGAGCACCGACGAAGAGCACGAAGCCGCATTGGAGCAGGCGTGGGAGTGCCAAGAATGGCTGCGTTCGCTCGGATGGCCGTTCCTGCCGCTCTGCGACTCCGGCAGCGGGGCCCATCTCCGTCCCCATGTCGAGATGGACGTGAGCGTTGAGAACAACCGGCTGATACAGCAGACACTCACAGCGTTGCGGCAGCGGTTTGGCTTCGTTGACGTGGGAATGTGGGACTTGCCTCGGCTGTGCCGCTTCTATGGCACTTGGAACCGCAAGGGACCGTATCACACGAACGGAACCGGGAGAATGTGGCGTCAATCCGCCGTGCTGGAAGACGAAGACCCAACGCCGGTCACCGCTGCGCAACTGGAGGCACTCTGCCAACTGATGCGCGTCCCGACGATTAGCGAGATGATGCGTGGCCCAATTGTGGCCCGGCCTGGAGCGCAAGAGAAATTCGTGCGCCGCTTTACCACTTACTGTGAGCGCATCAGCGTGACCGTGTGCGCGGTCCGTCAACTCGGGGATGGGACGGTCTTAGTACAGACGGAATTTTGCTTGCTGAATGAAGACCACACGGGAAGCAGTTGCGGCGTGGGCGTCGGGCCGGATGGCGTCCGTAAGAACCTATGCAAGCACACCGGCTGTGCAATGCCGTGGGCGCAATGGTCCCGGCTCGTGGAACAAAAATACGGCGAACCGATGCGCCTGGATGGAGAAATCAAGTGGAAGAGATGAACGATGGATTGGCACCAATCGAAGAGGTGTGCGACGAAGACGAAGTGTGTTCGCCGGACGTGACGAAGGCGGACACGGAGTTGCCGTCGCTTAATCATGCAGACCTTGCGCGGGATTTCCTCGCGTCGGAGTGGGGAAAGGACTTCTATCACGTTTACGACTTGGGCGAGAACCAAATCGCGTCTTGGACGGGCACACGATGGGTAATCTCCGACAGCACGAAGCAATTGCGGTCTGCGGTGCGCGATTATCTTGACCGGCTGCATGGCGCTCTACCTCCACCAAAGAAGGGACACGATTACCGGGCGAAATTAAAGTCCGGGCCGTTCTGCCGTGAGGTAGCGACGGAAGCCACTATCAAACTTCCACCCATCAAGAAAGAAACCTTCGACCGCGATTCCTACTTACTCGGGCTGCCCAATGGCGCGGTTGCTGAACTCCGTACCGGGATTGTCCGCCCGATGCAGCGGGGAGATTTCGTCTCGAAACGGCTGTACATCGCACCGGATGCCGAGATGCCGACGCCGCGATGGACGCGCTTTATCTCAGAAATCGCCGTGGGTAATACCGAGCTGGAAGGCTTTTTGCTGAGGCTGTGCGCTCTGTGTTTGACGGCACATCCCTTTCAAGGTCTGTTTTTCTTTTGGGGCAAAGGTCGCAACGGCAAGGGCGTGCTTCTACGACTGCTGAGTCACCTTCTGGGGCATTCGTTCGTGGCAGTCTTCCGACCGGGCGAGGTGACCGTATCGAAATTCGATGAGGACCGCGCGAAACGCTCACTCAGCAAGCTGGAAGATGTCCGTCTCGCAATGGTGGATGAGTCTGTGGGCGGAAATCTAAATCTGCCCCTGCTCAAACTCATGTCGGGCGGTGACCGCATCGCAGCCGCGAAGATGCGCCAAGATGACCGCACGTTCATGCCAACTCACAAATTGATTCTGCCGACGAACGAGAGGCCGGAGCTGCCCAACAGTGCCGCGTTTGGTGGACGGCTGTTCTTTGTTCCGTTCTTGGCCGACTATTCGGACCGCGCAAAGCAGGACGCCGAACTGGAAACGACGTTGGCGCGGGAAGCACCGGGCATCCTCGCGCGGCTTATCCAGCAGTGCCCCGATGTCATCACGAACGGGCTGCAAGAGCCGGAGATGGTCAAAGCGGCCTCACGCGCTGTGCTTGAAGAGAACGACATTGCAAAACAGTTTCAGGAAGACATGCTCCTGGATGAGCCGGGCAGCAATGTTTCGCATGACGAAATGCGCAGCGCCGTCCAACAGTGGGTCACAGGCAGCGCGGGGAGCGGCTTAACCATTCGCTCAACACGGACCGACACCCAAGTGGAAAAGATTCTGACCGAGCTAAAAGCAAAGTATCAGGACCGCTACAAGCGACTCCGACGTGAAGGGAAAAACGGACCGCGCGTTTACCACTTCCTGGATGTCGCTGTGCAGCACGAGGGGCAGGAATAGGTGGACACGGGACACGGTGGGAACGTGGTTTCTCTCTATAAGTGCCATACAACATATAAAGAAAAAAAAGAGAGTACGGCTTTATAGGTAGATAGGCCGTGTCCCCGTGTCCACCACATTGACGTTTCAAGTTAGCGCGTTCGGCTTACCGACGAGAAAGCGAGTTGGACTATGCAGTTGAAGAAAGGCGAATCGAAGTTTGAGCAGGCCACGGCGGGAAAGCAGGCGGCTGTGATTGCGAAGTTTGAAGACATCGGCGTCCAGGACACGAAGTTTGGTGACCGGGCACAGTGCCGCATCGTGTACGTCTTGGCGGAGTGCGACTCCAGCGGACGGCAGAAGCGCATCAGCCAAACGCTGACAGCATCACTTCACGAAAAATCCAAGCTGACAGCCGTGCTGACTCAGATTCTCGGCAGTGTGCCGGATGAGTTTGACTCGGAGGTGCTCATCGGCAAGCAAGTGGTCTTGACGTTGGGAACGGTTGTGAAGGATGGCACTGAGCGTGTCCGGCTGTACGGTGTCGAAGCCGCTCCAGAAGGCCAGAACGTCCAGTTCGCTAAGTAGATTCTGGGAACAGGCTGAAATCGGGGAGAGATTGGGAGACGAAATGTTACGACTTAATTCAAACATTGACCGCACGATGGCTGAGTGGTTGGCACGGCTGCAAACTTTGCCCCCGTGCGAACAACAGGCCATCCGTGAGGCCATCAAGTGCGGCGTCCGTCACGATACGGTTGCCGAGATTCCCGATGCGCTGCTGACCATTGACCCGGTGCTTGCTGCGCTGTGGGGGCAGTGGCGGGAGACGCTCGGCGTGGAAGCATGGGCAGCGGTGCTCAAAACGGTGTTTATGAAATCGGAGGCGAAGTGATGGCGCGACCAAAGAAACCAACCGGGGCGCAAGCGAATGCGCCCGGAGGCTGCCCGGAGAAACCACCCGGCTTGTCTGAAATCGCATCTCTGGAGTGGGAGACGCTCGTCAGCGAGTTAACCGAACTGGGAATCATTTCGCAGGTGGACCGCGCTTGCGTTGAGATGGCCGCCCGATATGCCGGGCACTATCACGAAGCCGCCGACGCGGTAGCGAAGGATGGCCTAACCGTGCAGACGAAGCAAGGCATCAAGGCCAATCCGAACATCCGCGCACGTGATGACGCCGCGCGTATCAGGAAAAGCTACCTGGAGTCCTTGGGGCTGACTCCCTCTTCACGTTCGCGGGTTAGCGCACCAGCGGAACCGGACGGCCCGAGTTTGGAAGACATCTTGAGTGGAAAGGCGGACGGTGATGAGAACTGACTACCGAAAACGTCTCGCCGCGCTGGGATTCAGCCGCATTGAGATTGACGCGATTGAGTACGTCCTGATTCGGATGGGATTCATGACGTGCTGTCAGCATGACCGCCCCAAATTTGTTGAGTGCTACGCGCGCGACGAAGACGGGGACATTAACGAAGCCCGTTGGCGCAAGGGGATGGCCTCGGCGGGATTCCGTGAAGACGCCGTTATTTTGGCTGAACGCGGCCTGGGTCTGCTGGGTGACGAAGGGGGAACCGCGTGATGCGGCTTTGCTCCGAACCGGGGTGCGGACGCGCTACTCCGAACCGCTATTGCGCCGAGTGCCAGACCGAGAAACAAGCCCGTGCCGGTGCTCCGCAGCCGGATGACACCAAGACCCACTCTTCCGGTGACCGGCAGAAGTACGCGTTCCTATACGCCGACTCACGGTGGACGCGCGTCAGCAAGATGGTACGTGCGCGTCATCCACTCTGCGCACGTTGCGAGTTGTCCATCACGGTGCTGGTGGACCACATCGTCCCTGCGGGTATCGCAATCCAGCAGGCGCGGGACAGCGGACGCTATCTGGACCCGTGGGCAGGCTTCTACTTGCTGTCCAACCTCCAAGGCTTGTGCGCGGCCTGCCATCACCTCAAGACAGTAGAGGACAAGACGCACACCGGCCCGTGGCCTGATGTGTTGGCGGCAGAGGACCAAGCAACTAAGAAGCGTTGGACGTTCTGACCCGGAGTCCACATTGGATAACTACGAACCGCTGATGAACGATGCTGAGGCCGCGCAATTCTTGGGCGGACTTCATCCAAAAACCGTGCAGCGCATGGCGCGGCGTGGCAAGCTGCCTGCTTATCGCGTCGGAAAATACTGGCGCTATCGTGCCAGTGAACTGAGTGCATGGCTCGTGCTACATTCAACGGGCCAGAACACTCGCCTGCTCACTCAAAGGGAGGCGTAATGAGCAGGTATCAGCAAGGTTGTCTGTACCGTGAGCGGAGGAAGGCAAGCCCAGATGTTTGGGTCTTCCGATTCCGTGACGGAGTGACCAACCGAAAGGAAATCATCGGAACCGTGGAGCAGATCCCAACCAAGTCGGCAGCGAGAAAGGCTTGTGAATCACTCCGCGCTAACATCAACCGAGAAACCAGGACACCGCGCACAGTGGCGGAACTGGTGACCCATTACACGGACCACGAACTGCCAACCAAAACACCGTACACGGCGGAAGTCTACGCGGGTTATCTCAAGACGTGGATTCTCCCAAAGTGGACAGAGCACACGCTGTCTGACGTTCGCACCGTCGCAGTTGAATCTTGGCTCAAGACGTTGCCACTTGCGAACGGCACCAAGGCGAAACTGCGGAACCTCATGCACGCTGTCTACAATCATGCGATGCGTTGGGAATTCTTCGACCGCAACCCGCTCACTCTTGTACGGCAGTCAGCCAAGCGGACGCGAGTCCCCGAGGTGCTGACGGTTGAGGAAATCGGGAAGCTGCTCGGGGAACTGTCAGACCCGTGGAAAACTGCTGTCTATGTTGCCGTCACAACCGGATTGCGCGTCAGTGAACTACTGGCGCTCAAGTGGTCTGACTTCGACTTCTCTGCTGGGGAAATCAAACTCAGCCGTGGAATCGTGCGTCAGCATGTGGGCGTGATGAAAACCGAAGCAAGCCGCAAGCCTGTGCCGTTAGACGCGGGACTTGCTGACGTGCTGCTCAACTGGCGCGGGTGCTGTCCGTACAATCAAGACGCGGACTACATCTTTGCCAGTCCCGATAAGGATGGCAGTCAACCCTACTGGCCCACGGCTGGAATGGAAGACCACGTTCGACCGGCGGCAACGCGTGCGGGAATCACAGTGCGTCTCGGTTGGCACACGTTGCGGCATACGTTCGGCACTCTGGTGAACAGCCAAGGCGCGGACATTGCTACTACGCGGTCGCTCATGCGTCATGCGAACGTCAGCGTAACGATGGACAAATACGTCCAGGCCATCGGCGCGGACAAGCGCATGGCGCAATCGCGCATCGTGCGGTCGCTTCCGTTCCCAAACGTTCCCACGCGATTGACGGGAACGGCTGCAACTGTTTGAATAGAAAGCGTTGGGCGCTTAACTCAGCGGTAGAGTGCCATCCTCACACGGTGGAAGTCGTAGGTTCAAATCCTACAGCGCCCACCATTCATCAACCAGCGTTGCGGCGGTTACCTAACGAGGTGACCGCATCCCCGCACCACGCAGTTTCCAGTTGGTTCATTCCTGCCCGGCTCCACTGCTTCTGAAGTGCTAAGATTTCGGAAATGCCACTGCGCAGCAAACTCAAGAAGGTCAAGCACGCGGCGGGAAAGCTCGCGGCCGGAAAAGCTCGCGGGCGCAAGGGCGAGCCCCACGCGGCGGCGGAACTGGTCATCATTACCGGCATGAGCGGGTCGGGGAAGGCGTCGGCGCTGAAGGCCTTCGAAGATCTTGGCTACTACTGCGTGGACAATCTGCCGGTGGAGCTGATTCCGCGCTTTGCCGAGCTGGCGTTGCAGTCGGGAGAGGTTCCGCGCACGGCGCTCGTGGTGGATGTGCGCGAGGGTTCGCAACTGGAGAAGCTGCCGGCGATCCTGAAGTCGGTGAAGCGGACCATACCGACGCGGGTGATTTATCTGGAAGCGACCGATGCCGCATTGTTGCGGCGCTACAGCGAGACGCGGCGGCCGCATCCGCTGGGGACGGGCACGACGGTGCGGGCATCGCTTGGTACCGAGCGGCGGCATCTGCGGGCGATTCGCAAGATTGCGGACCTGGTCATCGACACTACAAAATTCAATGTTCATGAACTGCGGGCGCACTTGACCGACCGCTTCAAACAGCAGTCGGGGAGCCAGCAGACGATTCTAGTCTCGTGCGTGAGCTTCGGATACAAACACGGCTTGCCGGACGATGCCGACCTGGTGTTCGATGTGCGCTTTCTGCCCAATCCGCATTTCGTGCCGGAGTTTCGCGGGCTGACGGGACGCGATGCTCGTGTCGCCAAATACATCCGGTCGTTTCCGCAGACGCAGGAGTTCATTACCCGCATTTCGGAACTGCTCGTCTACCTGCTGCCGCACTACATTCGCGAGGGCAAGAGCTACCTGACCATCAGCTTCGGATGCACGGGTGGACAACACCGCTCGGTGATGATCGCCGAAGACGTCAGCAAGCGACTGCGGAAAGCGGGATACAAAGTGAAGGTTGCGCATCGTGACAGTCCGAGGTAAAGACGATTGAATCATTGACTCATTTTGTCATTGAGTCATTGGGACGAGCTGAGACGCGGCAAGCCGCGTCTCTACGGGAAATCGCATGTAGAATTGGCATTACCACGCATGGCAACTTCCACAGTGGCGGACGCAAAGACGGAAGGCACACCGGCCAAGCTTCGTTCCCCGCGTCCAATCACCCGCCTTTTGCGCTACGTTTTGCCTTACTGGTGGCAGTTTTCCGCGTCAGTTGTACTGATGGCCCTGGTGGGACTCTTGGATGCAGGCCGGTTGTTGCTCATCCGCCCGATTGTCGATCGGGTATGGAACCCCGGTTCCCAGGACAAGACCATCCCTTTGTTCAAGCTACCCGGCACCGGACGCTTTCTTGACCTTCAACAACTGGTTCCGTCCCATTTTCACAATCCATGGACGGTGGTGGCCTTTGCGCTGGTGGCAGCCACGGTGTTAAAGGGGATCTTCGACTACGCCGGAACGTACCTGGTGAATTACGCGGGGTTTGGGATGATTACGGACCTGCGGGATGATTTGTATAACGCCATCCTAAGGAGTTCGGCGGCGTTTTTCACGAAACACACCACGGGCACGTTGCTCTCGACGACGGTCAGCGACATCGAGAAGGTGCAATACGCGATGTCGAGCGTGCTGGCGGAATTCCTGCAACAGTTTTTCACTTTGATTTTTGTGGCGATGGTAGTGGTATCGCAAGGTGGCAAACTGGCATGGGTGTTACTGCTTTTCGTCCCCGCGATTTTATATTCGTCGAGAAAAATCGGCCGGCGAGTGCGCACCACGACGCGGGGCGGACAGGACAAGCTGGCTGAGATCCAGAATATTCTGCACGAAACCATTACCGGGAATCGAATCGTCAAAGCGTTTGGCATGGAGAACTGGGAGATTGAACGCTTCCGCACCGCCGCGCGACGGTTGTTCCGGGCGAACCTCCGACTGGTGGCAGCGTTCGCGATCAGCTCTCCGTTGATGGACATTCTCGGCTCGGTCGCTGTTGCGCTGTTACTACTGCTGGGCCGTGACCAGATCAACAAGCACTTGTTAACGGAAGGCGCCTACTGCGCATTTATTTTCGCCGTCTTCAAGCTCTACGATCCGGTGCGGAAGTTTGCGATGTTCAACAACAATTTCCAGCAGGCGGTGGGCGCCTCGTCGGAAATTTTCCGCTTCATGGATATGGAAGATGAGGTGCGAGAGAAGCCGGGAGCGAAACGCATGGGAAAGTTTGCGCGGGCGATCCGGTTTGTGGACGTGTCTTTCGCCTATGAGCCCGCCGAAGATTCGCCGGTGGTGCTGCATGACATTAATCTGGAAGTGAAGGCAGGCGAGGTGCTGGCGGTAGTGGGATCGAGCGGCGCGGGCAAGAGCACGCTGGTGCACCTGATCCCGCGCTTCTTTGACGTCAGCGGCGGCCGGATTCTGATTGACGACAGCGATGTGCGGGAGGTGACGCTGGAGTCGCTGCGATCGCAGATCGGGATTGTCACGCAGGAGACGGTGTTGTTCAACGATACCGTGAGGAACAACATCGCCTATGGCCAGCCGCATGTGTCGCAGAAGCGGGTGGAAGACGCGGCGCGAGCGGCGCGAGCGCATGAATTCATTCGCGGGCTTCCGGAAGGGTACAACACGATGATCGGGGAGCGCGGGGTGCGGCTTTCGGGTGGGGAGCGGCAGCGCATCGCGGTGGCGCGGGCGATTTTGAAAAACGCGCCGATCCTGATTCTGGACGAGGCGACGTCAGCGCTGGACAGTGAGTCCGAGTCGCTGGTGCAGGCAGCGCTGCAAAATCTTATGAGTGGGCGTACTGTGTTTGTGATTGCGCATCGGCTCTCAACCGTGCGGAGAGCGGATCGCATCGTGGTGCTCGACAACGGCACGATCAGCGACATTGGCGCGCATGAAGAGCTGATGCAAAAGTTGGGCACGTACCGGCGGCTTTACGAATTGCAGTTTGCGGAAGCGGAAACGCCGAAGGCGTAAAAAAAAGGGTTTCAAAGTTGCGAGGTTTCAAAGTTTCAACGTGAAGAATCCGAGATGGCAGAGGCTCAGATCGACCGCGGAGTTTTCCACCTTGAAACTTTGAAACTCTGAAACTTTGCAACCTTGAAACCTTGAAACCTTGAAACCTGGAACTTTATGACACTTCGCTCCATGACGGGATTCGCGCAGGTCAGAGGGCAGGTCAATGCCCAGTTGGCGTTTGCGCTATCGCTGAAATCGGTGAACCATCGTTTTCTGGATCTGCACTTCCGGTTGCCGTCCGATACCGACGCGCTGGAGATGAAGCTGCGCCGGATGCTGAAAGAGAAACTGGCTCGCGGCCACGTGGAAGTGATCCTTAGCCTGGATCGCTCGGGCCCGAACGGGGTCGCGCTCAATCGGCAACTGATCGCCGGCTACGTGCAGGCATTCCGCGCGGCGGCCGACGAATTTGAGGTTGAGGGTGAGCCCGATCTGAACGTGGTTCTCAGGATGCCGGGCGCGATGGATTCGGGAGCCGAGAAATCGGAGGACGAACTGGAGACCGCAGTGATGGCGCGAGTGGAAGAAGCGCTTTCCCGGCTCAATGAGATGCGCGAGGAAGAAGGCCGGAGCATCGGCACGGAGCTGCGCGCTCGCATGGCGAGTCTGGAAAAAGCGGCGTCGGGCGTAGAGGCCCATCGCGGCACTATTCTGCGCAGCTACTCGGAACGGCTGCAGGCGCGCATGATGGAACTGCTCGGAGCACACGTGGACAAAGAACGGGTGCTGCAGGAAGTGGCGGTGCTGGTGGATCGCAGCGACATTCAGGAAGAACTGGTGCGGCTGAATGCGCACGTGAACCATTTTCTCGGTTTGCTTGACCAGGGTGGCGAGGTGGGCAAGAAGATGGACTTCCTGCTGCAGGAAATGAACCGCGAGGCTAACACGCTGCTTTCGAAGACCTCAGGCCTGGCGGGCGAGGCGTTAAAGATCACCGAGATGGGTCTGCTGATGAAGTCGGAGATCGAGAAATCGCGGGAGCAGGTACAGAATCTGGAATGAGTATCGTCTACATCGTTTCCGCGCCATCGGGCTCAGGGAAATCCACGCTGGTGAACGAACTGTTCAAGATGGTGGGTCACCTGGACTTTTCGATTTCTTACACCACACGCGCGCCGCGCGGCAGCGAACAGAACGGCAAGGAATATTTTTTCGTCTCACGAGAAGAATTTGAAGCCATGATCGCGGCGGGTGAGTTTCTGGAGCACGCCGAAGTATTTGGAGACGAGAAAGTGCGCGGCGAGTATTACGGCACAGCGCGGCGGTTTTTGCGCGCGGCCGAAGCGCGCGGCAACGACTTGCTGCTGGATATCGATGTACAGGGCGCGAGCCAGGTCAAAGAGAAGATTCCAGACGCGGTGAGCATCTTTATTCTCCCGCCGGACCGGGAGAAACTGGAGTGGCGACTGCGCCACCGGGGGGAGGATTCGGAAGAAGTCATTCGTCGCCGGATGGACACGGCCCGGCGAGAGATTGAGAATTACTCGAAATACGACTACATTTTAGTTAACAACCTGCTGGAGCAATCCGCCGACGAACTGAAGGACGTAGTCCTGGCGGAGCGGTTGCGGCGAAGCGGGACGGAACCTTCGGCAGAAGAGGCGCGGCGACTGGCGACCGCACAAGCATGCCGACTGGAACAGGCGCGCGAGCGGGTGCAGCCGATTCTGGCTTCTTTCCGCGGGCAGTAAAGGGACACATGAGGTCTCAGGGGAGAGAGTATGAAGCTGATTGAAGGGTTCGACAGCAACTACCGTTACATTTTGGTAGCGGCGCGGCGGGCAAGGCAACTGCAAGGTGGCGCACCGCCGGTGATCGATACCGGATCGCGCAAACCCTGCCGCATCGCGCAGGATGAAATCAAGGCCGGCAAAGTGAAATGGCTGATTCCGGAGGTTCCGAAATTGCCCGTCGTAGCTGCGAGCGAGGCTCTCAGCAAAGTGTTCCCGGAAGAAGCGTAGGCATGAATCGCCAGCAATCACAATGACGATGATTGCGGGCGTTGTTTTGTTGCGTCGCCGACATGTGGTGTGAATCACGCGTCAGGTTGAGGCATCGATTCTATAGGCGGGGCTGGATGTCGGAGCCGTCGCCCCCATTCTCCTGCTATGAAAATTGCGCTCGGCGTTTCCGGCGGGATTGCAGCTTATAAGGCGGCAGAAATCGTGCGCCTTTTGCAAGACCGCGGCATTGCTGTGCAAGTCGTGATGACGGCTGCGGCGCAGGAGTTCGTTCGTCCTCTTACCTTCGCAGCGCTCTCGGGAGAAAAAGTTATTACCGGCATGTTCGGCTCGGACTCCAGCGGTGAAGACGCGCAGGCGAATGTCGAGTCGGCGATCGAGCACATTGCGATTGCGCAGGCGATTGATGCGCTGGTGGTGGCTCCGGCGACGGCCGACGTGCTGGCGCGCTTCGCGCAGGGGATTGCGAACGACTTTCTGAGCACGCTTTATCTCGCGACCACCGCTCCGGTGGTGGTGGCTCCGGCAATGAATGTCAACATGTGGAATCACGCGGCCACGCAGGCGAATTTGGAGATTCTGCGTAAGCGCGGCGTTCGCATTGTCGATCCCGGCAGTGGATATCTGGCCTGTGGCATGACCGGCGCGGGGCGGCTGGCGGAGAACGAGACGATTGTCGCGGCGGTGATGGAAGCACTCGGCGCCGCGCAGGATCTGGCCGGCGAAACAGTGCTGGTGACGGCGGGGCCGACGCGGGAGAAGATCGATCCGGTGCGGTATTTGACCAACCGGTCGAGCGGGCGCATGGGTTATGCCATTGCGGAAGCTGCGCTGCGCCGCGGAGCGCGCGTGCTGCTGGTGAGTGGGCCGACGGCGATTGCCGCTCCGGGTGCGGCGGAGCTGACGCAGGTGGAGACAGGTGAAGAGATGCTGACGGCGGTTTTGAAATTCCTACCCGAAGCAACGGTAGTGATCAAGACGGCGGCCGTGGCGGACTTCCGGCCGAAAGCGGCGGCGGTGCAGAAGATCAAGCGCAAGGGCGAGATGACGCTCGAACTGGAACCGACGGTGGATATTCTGGCGGAAGTGGCGCGCCGGAAGACGGCGCAGATCGTTGTGGGATTTGCGGCCGAGACGGAGAACGTGCTGGAAAACGCGCGCAGGAAGCTGTCGTCGAAATCGCTGGATGCAATCGTAGTCAATGACGTCTCGCGCGAGGGCATTGGTTTTGATTCCGACCGTAACGCGGTCACGATCATCTCGCAAAGCGGATCTCAGAGCGAAGTGGTCGAGGTTCCCGAGACCTCGAAATGGGAAGTTGCTCATCGCGTGCTGGACCAGGTAGTAAAGCTGCGGAAACGCAGCAGCGTACCTGCCCGCTGACAAGACCTTATTCACCACAAAGACACGGGAAAAAAGTGACAGGAGCAGCGGCTTGAAAATAGGAGACAAGGTCAGACTCATCGGCATTCCGCCAGACGCCCACGATGACGAAGAATTGGGAACTCGTACCTTGTTTGAGAAATGCCTGGGAAGGAAGTTCACCGTTGCTGGATTGGAAACAGTGGAGGGCCTACCGTTCCGGCTTGTGCAGCTTGACGTAGGACACATACTCGGGCAGGATTCTTCTCTTCAAAAGATTTGGGTCGAACCTGAATATCTACAGCTCGAAACGTCCCAGTAAATCAAAACGTCACGCTGCCTTTTCTCCGTGTCTCCGTGTCTCCGTGGTGAAAAGTTGTTATTCTTATCCGCAATGCCCCGCACTCTTGACCCTGAACTTCGCCGCGCGCTTGCGGCGCGCATCCGTTACTACAACGAGATGGGGATCTATGACTTTTACCGGCAGCCCGTGTCGAACTGCGCGGACGAAGATGCAATCATCATTTCGACGGATCAGCCAGAATTGGGAGAAGAAATGAGTCCACGGAAGGCCGCGGCGGTCGCAGTGCCGGTTGTTGAAGAGAATATTTTCGAGACGATCGTGCTGAAGCCCGAGCAGAGTGTGAGCGATCCGGTGAAGGCGCTGAAGATCATCCGCGAAGACCTGGGCGACTGCACGCGCTGCGTGCTCCACAAGCAGGGGCGGAAGCAGATTGTATTCGGGGTTGGCAATCCATCCGCCGAGTTGATGTTCGTGGGCGAGGGGCCGGGCGCCGATGAAGACGCGCAGGGTGAGCCCTTCGTGGGGCGCGCCGGGCAACTGCTCAACAACATGATTAAGGCGATGGGGATCGAGCGCCAGCAGGTGTACATCGCGAATATCGTGAAGTGCCGCCCACCGGGCAATCGCACGCCGGAGCGCGACGAGTGC
>Ga0116134_1000220_pt1 | contig 30488 bp, 18 predicted proteins | sample June2015DPH_19_5_FD_89737 | JGI IMG/M metagenome (GOLD analysis project Ga0116134, IMG submission 89737) | Peatland microbial communities from SPRUCE experiment site at the Marcell Experimental Forest, Minnesota, USA - June2015DPH_19_40 | ecosystem: Environmental > Terrestrial > Soil > Wetlands... | reverse complement strand
CGCCCTTCGGCGCAGCGTGAAAAAGAAGCCCAAGTTTAAGGATGAATGAACGATTTCGCCTGCCATTCCAAAGCATGTCCTTAGCACGCTCGTGATGTTCGGCGGTTCCCAGCCCGCTGGAAACCATCGAGGTCTCCAGTCCCAACGACGTGAAGCGTTCCCGGTTGAAGAAGAAGCGAGTGCGCGCAAAGAGCTAAGGGCGTGACTCGTGAGCAGTAGCTCGCCCGGCAATTAGTCCTGTGAACTCCCAAGATCGCGGACTGGCGGTACGACCACGAACCCGCAGACCCCGCCCTCATCGCCCAGGATTGGCTGACGATCCAGCACACTATGTGGAACTACGTCGGTTTGGTCCGAAGCGAGACACGTCTGAACCGGGCCATGCGGATCTTACGCGAACTCGACCTCGAGATCGCGCGCTTCTATTAAAAGTGCAAAGTCAGCGACTCCATCATCGGCCTGCCCAACGGCATCCTCACAGCGCTTCTGATACTCGAGGCAACTCAACAGTCCCGCGAAAGCCGCGGCTGCCATTACCGCATCACTTGATGTAAATCGCCATCGTTGTTTGTCGCCGGGCGACCCTCATTGAGCACACCTGGTGTTGGGGCTGCTCCACTAGTGAGAGGTTGGGGAAGTCGTGTTTGTGGATTTCTTTTCGTTCTGTTCTTGAAGCTTTCGCAACCCACGCCAACGGGCGTACTGCTGGGCCTTTGCTGGATCTGGATCCTCTACGCCTTTAAGCCAGAAACAAAACCAATCTACGTTTCCCTGCGCGGAGGCCAGTCTGTCCAAAGGTTTTTGCAGGATGTGCTGTCCGTCGGATATATAGATAAGGTCCACAGGCTTGTTCTGTTGCCATAACGAAGAGTAGATTTCCCATTCGCGCAGGATGGATGTCGGACCAATTGCCTCGATTCGCAGTGGAGCCTCGACTCTGTCGAGGTGGAAGCCGGTAGCCAGTTCCATCCACTTTTTCAGCCCTTCTTCGCCAAAAGGCCTTGCCTGGTTGATCTTCTCGAATTCTCCACTCCAGGATGGATCTCCGGTGAACAGATGGTACTGCATATAGCTTTCATCCACACCATCCGCTATGGTTGCGGCGGCAAAGCTCGTTGGGTACTTGATCAGGGCGCTTTCCACATACCAACAGGTCCGGCTGAAGCCAGCGATTCCAACACGCTTTGGATCAATTAACCCCTCTGAGTTCAATTGTGCAATGGCGCTCACATATCCTTCGACATGGCGCTCAGCCTCGTCTGCGGTGACAAGGTCTTTTCCCGGGCGATCTGGAATCTGCAAGACGATCATTCCAGTACTGGCCAGGGGCCTTGCTGCCATCGCGGTTGGATATGCTCCGTCGGTGACAAGCTTGAAGACACTATCCTGGAAGCCGTGCGTCTGGATGACGAGTGGATAGGGTTTACCGCGAACATAATCAACCGGCTTGATCAAACCACCGGTCCACTCGTATCCCGTCTTGTCCTTCCAGTGATAGATAGACGCCTCACCCAGTTTCATTCGCCCAAGCTGTGGATTGGGATTCCATAGCTGTCTGTTCCGTCCGGATGCAACGTCCATAGCCCAAAGCACGGGCGAAGAGTTTAGCGTTTGTCGAATCGTCACCTCCAACCCACCGTTTGGCGCTCCATGCACGGAAGGCGGTTGGGTTGTACTGGAGTTGTGACTGATCGAGGAGTCTGCGAGTACCCAGTCTTCTCCGTGTAGCTGGTATCGCTCCACAATGGTTCCAAGTAAGCCACTGTATTGGAGGATTGCTTCATCCTCATCTTTCCCAAAGGTCACACTACGCAGCCACGGAGGTTCAGCAGTTTCGTTTGTATTCCTATTCGGGACGTGGCTAAAGGAGATACAGCGCACTTTCAGCGGCTGCAACTCAATATCTGCTACGACACATGCGTGCAGGCGCCGTGCCCGCTCCTTTTCATCTACTCCGGCCAAGGGGAGAAAGGTATCTGTAAGCAGAAGCCTGCGCTCATCGGCTGACCACACGGCTTGGTCCACAATGCCAAGGCCCAAAGGGCGGCTATTTGGCGCATCGATATGATATGAGGTCTCTCCAGTGTCAAGGTTGATCAATGCATATTCTTTCAAACGCATAACATTGCGCGGTGAAAGATGATAAGGATTCTCCGGATCAATTCGCAGATACGGAAGCACTGGCGACGGTTCATACTGCGCCCATGAAACAGGGATAGATTTTACCGGGAGCAGCCGCACAGCCCAATCTCCCCTCGGAGAGAGGGACAAGATGTCGACTATACCGGTGTCGATCTTAAAACTGGACGCGGGATTCAGTAGATGTCCTGGCCGCCCTTTATGAGCAACCCACACCTCGGAAACCCTGACGTTCTGCCAACTGTCACTTGCCTGTGGGAAAAGAATGGTTGCGAGTGGCAATCCTGTGACGGCGGTGGCATCTGCATTGATGGAGTCTCCAAATGAATGCTGATTCCCATCTGTTTTGTTTATAGGGCGTGACATTGTGCAGGCAACTGTGTTATCCGTCACATCGAGCATCTGGACATCATAGCCATGCGGAGTCAGACGATGAGCAACAAGGCCTCTGGCGTTGACCCGATACAGAAGGTGGTTACCGGTTCCGTCCTGCTTGCGGAAATAGATCATTTGTGAGTCTGGAGACCACCGGACGTCTGTGATCAGCGAGCTATACGAATCAAGCGTTGTAGCGACGGGAACGCCTACAAATGTGACGAGACTTCGAGGCTTCAGGCCAGAGGAAGCGTTTTCAGTCTTGAGAAAAGATCGAACAGTCTCTGTATCGTATATCCAGAGGGTCGATTGGATCTCATTGGAATCTGCGAGTCCACGAGATGTGACGAGGGTGAGATGCTTCCCGTCTGGAGAGAATGTTGGTTTGGGGTAGCGCTCTAGTTCAGATGGCTCATTGAAGGTTGTCATCTGGATAGAGTCGCGCACACCAAAGCGATGCTCTTGGGCGTTAGTGCGTGCAGCAGAGATGCTCAAAACAGCGAAGCTTGCGCAGGCAAGAAGCATTCTATTCAAAGGCAAGAACTCCACTCGGGTTTTGCGCTGTGAGTCGTGGTCCAGATTGTGTTGGAATTCAGAATATTAGTTTCAGTGCCAGTTGGATTGATCGTGGACCACCGAGTTGATACAAAGGACTGAAACCGCCTCCACCCACACTATTACCGGCCAGACTTTGCCCTAGCATCTGATTCGACGCGCCAAACCCGCCAGAGCCGAAACCTGCATTTGGTGGTCCGAAATTGGGGTGGTTCAAAACGTTGAACATCTCTGCCCGGAACTGCATTCTTAGTGATTCGTAAATAGGGAAGTCTCGATGTACGGCAAAATCCCATTGCCAAGCGCCAAAGCCCCTTAGTGCATTTCGAGCGAGACTGCCTTGTCGGAGAGGAAGCCCTGTGACGGGATCTACCGGTGGATTCGTAAAGGCAACAGGATTGAATCCCTTGCCACCAGGGCACGCTGATGCAAAAACCGCGATACATTCTGACCCGTACACATACAGCGGCATGCCGGGAACGATATCCGGACGAACGGAGGTATAACCATTGAAGAGGGTGGAAAATGTCACATCCGACACCGTAACCGGAGGCGCAGTGTGAGCAATGACAAAATTGTTGACAGACCAGCCACCCAGGAAGGTATTGGCAAACGAATTGCGTTTGAGCGCAGGTATGTCCCAGGTCAATCCCGCGGAGAGGGAATGGCGAATGTCAAAATCGGAAGGCCCTCGGTTCGCGGACGGATCGAGTCCCGGTGCAGCCGCATTCGCCTCGTTCCCAAAGACAGAACCTGCCGAAGCGGTGTCAATCGAATGAGACCACGTGTAGGAAGCAAGTGCTTGAAAACCGGAAGAGAGGCGACGGTTAAACTGCAGCTGGAGTGCGTTGTAGTTGGATTCAGCCATGTTCCCCACCAAATACGCATTGCCAAAACTCGCATTCGGCGCAACGACGTAGGCTGACTGAATGAGACGGCGCCCTATGGAGCCAACATAAGACGCAGTTACAGTCTGCTGCGTACCCAAGGATTGTTGAGCTGCGACATTCCACTCGAGTGCATAGGGTAACCGCAGGTGAGGATCGAAGGCTCCTAACGTTCCGAAGGGTGAACTCAAGTAAGCAAGCGTAATCGCCGGTGGCGCCGCCGCCGCGGGACCCAGAGGAAAGGTGCCGCCAAAGTTCTCGCCTAGGGCGCCAAAAGGGTAACTCGCTATACCAATGAGGCTGCCCGTTTCTGAGCTTGCCAGGTCATAGAAGACCCCGAATCCTCCGCGGAGCACTGTTCCCCAGTTCGGGCTCTGCGATACCTGGTATGCGGCACCAATACGCGGTGCGATGTTACCGTACGTTGTCTTGAAGGGCGGCGTTCCCGCGGGTGCAAGAGCAAGCTTAGATAGATCATTGAGGTTGAAGCCTGTCACGGCGAGTAACCCTGGGCCGTCGAGAGAGGATGGCGCAGAATCGATGTCCCACCTCAGGCCAGAAGTCATGGTCAGACGAGGGCTGATCCGCCAAGTATCCTGAGCAAACACACCCAAACTGCGGAACAGAAACGTTGCGCTGCGAGCTGATCCGATAGCGGTGATGAAAAGGTTCCCGGTCTCGGCAGAGGGTACATCGAGAAAGTAGACCTGCTGGTCATACGATATGGGATCATCACTCGGCGAGAGCCGCCGAAAGTCGATCCCAAACTTCAAGCTGTGCGATCCTCGTTGGACGGCAAGGGTATCAACGATGTTTAATTGGTGCTGAGTGTTCCTTGCGTTCTGGCCCGCAATCAACTGGCCACCCGATAAAAGCGACAAGATATTTAGAGAAAAACTCGCATTCTGTGCTGTGTATGGACTAGGGAAAGGCAGAGCTGGCAACGGCACAGCCTGACCAAAATGGTCAAGGTACGCGTAGCTATCACCAGCAGTTCTACTGAAATTGAAACGCATCTCATCTACCAAGTTTGGGGACATGCTCCAAGTACCCCCGATCGTGGCAGTAAGAGTTGTGATCTTCGACGGAAACACGACGCTCAAAGAAGAGTTGCCCTCCTCGCCGCCACGCTGAGCCGAACTAGAGGGCGAGTAGTTGTACCGACCGAATAATGTCAGCTTGTCGCTAACATGGTGATCCATCCGGATACTGTATGCATCGAGAGTGGCACTGTTCGAATAACTGGCATTGAATTCCGCAACACCATTGCCAAGGTCTGCCCCATTGGGCGAGGGATAGGCATTTAGATAGGGCTGGAGAAGAGGACTCGCGCTCTCTCGCGATGCCATATCAGGAACGGTCGTGAGGGCGGTCTGTGGAAGTCTAAGACGAAGCCCCTCGTAGGAGAAGAAAAAGAACGTCTTGTCTCTTATGATCGGCCCACTAACGACGCCGCCGAAATCATTCTGTCGTTCTTCAGCCTTCGGGAGTGGAGGATTGTTGGTGTATCCATTGAACCAGTTGTTAGCATCTAGGACATCGTTTCTAAAATAGTCAAAAGCCGTGCCGTGAAACTGATTTGTGCCCGATCGAGTAATAATTGCAATCTGTCCGCCAGGGGTACGGCCAAACTCGGGAGCAAATGTCGAGGTCTGTATGCGAAACTCCTGGAGCGCATCCACCGAGACGAGACTGTTCGTTCCGCCCAGAGCACTGAACGAACCCAATGTTCCACCGAATCCATTTCCTGGAGACGCAAAGGGACTGATGCCGATGTTTGCGCTTACACCATCAACGGTCCAATAATTGGAGCTTGCCCGTTGCCCGTTGACGCTGAACTGCCCGGAATCGTAAGTAGAACTGACAGTGGAAACCACCCCAGGCGTGAGTTGGATCAAGGTCTGAAAACTTCTTCCGTTCAGCGGCATGTTCTCGACAAACTTGCGGTCGACTACGGTACCAACCGTTCCATCTGTGGTGTTGACGGGAGTCGCATCCGCGGTAACCGTCACTGATTCCGATATCGCGCCTATGGTTAAGGAGAAGTTTTCTGCAAGCTCATCCTGCACGTGGAGCGTGAGGCCCTCCTTGATCAAAACCTTGAAGCTGGGAGCTCCCGCGGCCACGCGGTAAGCCCCAGGATGAACTCCGGCAAAAACATACAGGCCGACTTCATTGGTCTTGGTTCGCTGCTCCACGCTAGTTTCTGTATTCGTGAGGACGACTTCGGCACCGACGATAGGGGCACCGCTGGGATCGCTCACGCGTCCTGAAAGCGTTGCTGACTCGCTTTGTGCCAAGCAGAGACTCGATGCCGCGAGTACCCAGAACAACACAAACCATTTCGTCATGTGCTTGCCTCTCCAGTCGCCTGTTGAGCAATACCACTGAGGGGACAGGAATGTGCCGAGGCCAGGACAGAAAACATTACGACTCGATGAACGAACCCAGAAAGTCACGGATGGTTGATAGGATTGCGCAGGTAGGCGTACATCAACTTCTTCCCGCTGGGCTTTTTGGTTCCGCCGTGGGGTTCCACAGTCACAAAGACGGAATCGATGGCCTTTAGGAGATTCGGATCTTCAACCTTAAGCGCCCAGCGCGACTGCTTCTGGTCGTCTATGTAGAAGATGCCAAGGTTCAGAGCTGCCCGGCCGCCATCGGCCCGCTGGCCCCATGCCTGGAAAGAGGCATTCTTCAAATTGACGGAATCGAGGTCATAAGCGTAGAAGATCAAGCGCTTCCCTTCGGTCAGGAAGATGCGTCCGAAAGGCCGAGATTCGCCGTGCGCATCCTGATCGTGCACGTCGATGATATGAAGGTTACGGGCGCCCATTACATCCCGGATATCGCGACCCTCAGCGAGGAGTTGCTGTTCACGATCAAGGGCCACTTTCTGTGCGCTCATCTGAGCGGAAAGCTCCGACATGCGGTATTGTTCAGCCGCCAGTTCAGCTTCTTTCTGAGAGGCGTCTGCCCGCAGCGCCTCCATCTGCCCGCGAAGTGTCACGAGTTCAGTATTCTTGTTTTGGGCATCCTGAACGGCGTTTGTTTTTTCCGATTCGAGCTGCGAAACCCGCACTTCCAACACCCGGAGCGATCGAATATCCCGCTGATGTTCAGTATCGAGCTGGGCTCTGCGCTCTTGGGCAGCGTTGAGCTGTTGCCGCAAAGACGCGTCCGATTTGGCCTCCGATTGTGGGTCGGCCGTATGGTCGAGCTGCTGTTTCAACCGGGCCGCATCATCTTGCGCTTCGTGCAGACTGGATCTCAATTCTTCCACTTGGTGAGTACGCGCCGCATCGCGGCGCACAGACACCACGCCGACGACGCCAACCACGAGCAACGCCGCTATAATTGTCACTTGCGACAGCCGCGCTCGCATCGACCAAACAACATCGCCCAGCCATTCAGCTGCATTGACGCGGCGGTGAACTGCTCCAGCCATCGCCTCCGAGGAGATGTGAAATCCTTCGTTGGCGACCTTTGTCAATGTTGCCTCGCGAAGAACCGCGGTAACTTCCGGCATTGGTTTTCTCACCAGGCGAACGGAGCTGCGATCTGCGGCCGGCAGATGCTCGGCAGTTAGGGCAACGAAATCAGCATAAGCAACTCTGCACTCCGGGCATTGGCCCAGGTGTTCTTCCAGTTCCGCCCATTCCCCAGGCGACACCTCGCCCAGGACCGCAAGACTGCACAGTTCTTCGAAGTGCTCATGTCTGGACATCAATCGTCTCCTGTGCCGCCTGCATGGGGCCACGGCCGTTCTTCTGCTGCATCAGCGCACGCATCTTGCTAATCCCTCGGTAATAGCGATGTCGCACGCTCGCAAAGCTGTCGCCCGTCCGCTCAGCTACGTCTTTCATTGACAAGCCTTCAAAGTACACCAACTCGATGACGCGCCTCTGCGCCGCGTCCAGCGCTCCGAGCATCTGCCGCGCGAGTCGGTGCGACTCTTGGGATGTGAGTGCTTGCGGCAGGTCGATTTCGGTGGACGGGCAGTTTTCCAAGTCTCCGAGATCGGCCAGAACGTGCGCATTCCGCAATTTCAGACTGCGGCGGCGGTTCAGGCTGCGCCGGTACACTGAGCGAATAACCCACATCTTAGCAGTACCCTTGGCGGGGTCGAATCGTGCCGCAGTCCGGCACAGCTCCACAAAGATCTCCTGGGTAAGATCCTCGGCCTCGCCGTGGTCTTGTACAATTTTGGCGGCGATGTTGAGCACTAGTCGAGAATAGCGGTCGAACAGAACTGCGACAGCGTCGCCGTGACCCGCCGCAAGATGCAGCATGATTTTCTCATCCGATAGATCGGCGAGATCCTGATAAGTTAGCCCACAAGGCTCGCGCAAGTCTTCATCCGCGGATGTCGGCATGTTGCATGGACTCCAAGTGCGGGGAGTGTACACCAACGAATTGGCCGCTTCAAAGCATAATTTAACGCTTGAATGCTGCTGGAAGTTTTCATTTTTCTGCGGCACAAACCGGTCAAGTGGCGGGTATATCTTAGCGGGGAGTGTGATGGCTACTAGGACGAATGACTGCCGGGGACTTCAGTAAAACTCTTGTCGATGCCCTCCTCGATTGGCTGGACTAGCACAGTCGATCCCATGCTGATGAAGCTGTTGGCACCCAGGCAAGCGGCTCCTGACGCGCCAGACGACACTAAAATAGACCGGGCGCGTGCTCGATCGAAGGGGGATAAGCGCCGTTCCGGGGCAAATGCAACTACTGCATTACTGAAGTTTGCTCGCAATTACCTGGCCGCGGTACAAGTTCGAGCTTGAAGCGGTATTCACATATAAATGAATCGGTTCCGATCAGCAAAAATGAGCAGCGGTTCTTACCGCTGGTTGCATCGTTCTCGCGTACGAAAGAAGCACTCGTGTTTTCTCAATCAAAGTGGCGCCGAGTCGCAATCGCACTGACGGCGTTGCTAAATGTTATCGACTTTTAGCACCTCAGAACCGAGGACATCGTGTCGAAGAGGGCAGTTTCTCAAGGAATCCCCAGTCCCGACGGCAGGCGTGCCGCCCAGCCTACGCGGCCACAATGGACGGCCGAGGGATTTTGTACGTTTGGCGGTGGGAATTGAAGATCCAAATGATCCAATCAGCGACTCGTCGCAAGATCTTGCGAAAGCGTGATCCAGGATTGAAAAACTCCGCCGGGTTTAATCTATGCTTCAAGGGCCGACTGTGAGCGCGCGACAGATCAAAGAGACGAAACAGAAGGACGGCGGTGAAAAACGGATGGCTTACCACACTGAAGACCTGCGCATTAAGTGGACCAAAGTTCTTCTCCCTCCCGTATTTCTCGAAGAAGAGCTGCCAATCACTGACACGGCTGCGCAGACCGTATATCAGGCCCGCAATCAGGTTCGTGACATTCTGAAGGGCCAAGATCATAGGCTGATTGTTGTTGTCGGACCGTGCTCCATTCACGACACAAAGGCCGCTCGCGAGTATGCAGGATTGCTCAAGGCGGCAAGGCACAAAGTGTCCGGAGAGTTGCACATTCTGATGCGGGTATACTTCGAGAAGCCCAGGACTACCATTGGCTGGAAGGGGCTAATCAACGACCCCCACCTGGATCAATCGTTCAAGATTAATGACGGTCTGCGGATGGCTCGCCACCTCCTTCTTGACCTGGCGGAAATGGGCGTGCCTGCGGGAACCGAGTTCTTGGACATGATCGTCCCCCAGTATGTAGCGGGTCTTGTGAGTTGGGGAGCCATTGGAGCACGCACCACAGAGAGTCAAATCCACCGGCAATTGGTTTCTGGTCTTTCCTGTCCTGTCGGGTTCAAGAACGGAACGTCCGGGGACGTGCGAATTGCCATCGAGGCGATTCAGTCCGCGACCCATCCCCACTGCTTCCTCGGCCACACAAAACACGGACAGTCAGCGATCTTCGTCACGACGGGCAATCCTGACTGCCACGTCATCCTCCGAGGTGGGCGACAGGCTACCAACTACGCGGCCGATTCTGTTGATCAAGTCTGTACACAACTGGAAGAAGCGGAACTGGCCCCCCGTGTCATGGTTGATTGCAGCCATGCCAACAGCAACAAAGACTACACAAAGCAACCTTCGGTGTGTCGTAATGTTATGAAACAAGTTAAACACGGAGAGAAACGCATTATCGGGGTAATGATCGAAAGCAACCTTGTGGCGGGCGCACAAAGATTGGCCGCCGGGCAGCCGTTGGCCTACGGTCAGAGCATTACAGACCCGTGTATCGCGTGGGACGAGACGTTCGAACTGCTCCAAGAACTCGCCGACACTGTTCGAGCGGCTCGGCGCTGACCATCTTCAATCTTTATCTTTGGATGCCAAAGTCGATCTTTGTTGCTCAGACGGCCTTCCAGGCAGCAATCTTGAAGCGACCCTGATCGGAGCACATTTCTACGCCGGAGGGTTAGTTTGACTTTTCTCCAGTTTTGCACGTCTGCTGCAGCTGGCGCAACTCGCGCCAGCGGACATACTGCTGCGGTTCTTCAGGATTTGGCCGCTCGTAACCCTGCAGCCAGAAGCGGTACCAATCAAGATTGCGCTGCAATGATGAAATGCGCGCCAAAGGATGATCCGGTTGATGCGCCTCATTAGGATAAAAATACAACTCCACAGACCTGCCGAGTTTACTCAGGCCGGCAAAAATCTCAAAGCTCAGAGCAAGATTATCAGGGACCTCGTGCGCCTGATCATAGGGAATGCCTTTCCCATCACCTCAATCAAAATGGGAGAACGAATCTTGTCAAGATTGAAGGAGACGGAGTATTGCAACCAGTTCTTCAAAGACGGTCCATAAGGCGGACCGCCATACATCGCATCGTATCCACGCGTCACTCCTTCGGTGTGAAGCAGCCAATATTCTCCCAGACTATAGTGAACATTGTCTGCGACTGCGGCAGGAAAGCAGGGCCTCATCGGGATCCGAGCGGGATCGTGAGAAACTTTCTGCGGCGTGGACGCGGCCAGATCCCCCGGAGAGACAGGCAACCATACCAACGGTTTCTGTGCGTCGGAACTCACGTGTCTTGTCGCCTGGGTGAAGAGCATCTCCGCTCGACAGCGGGCCCGCAGCTGAACGCGAGAATACAACGAGCGGTCAACACAATGAAGGCTTTTATGTATTCCTGGCCAAGAAAAATAGGTGAAGTCAACCGGTACAAAGTCGATTTCAACGCTATAACGCCAAATAAGCGTACAGACGACAGGAGCTCGTGCGGAAGGTCGAGACATCATTGCAGTTGCTGCATTTCAGGGCTCAATTGGTCGTTTAAGAATTGAGGTCCAGTGGGGAAAATGCCGTATGTTCTTCCCGAGGTTCAATACGATGCAGTGGGAACCTTGTGCGCTTCTGGAAGCGATGCACAAACCGGTAGATCTGATGGTTCTCAACACTCGTCCGGATAGTCACCGCAGGAAACGCCAACTGCGTCCTGTCATTTGTGCTTGAAACGACGATTGGTTACCGCTTTAGAACTCGGTCAGTTCTGAAAAGTTTCCCAAAGGACAAAATACAACAGAATCCCGAAAGCCGTTCCAGACAAAGGCTCTAGGGAATTGTGTCCTAGAGACTGGATTTGGACGGTAGGCCACCGCATGACACTGTCCATAGATTTGCCTCGCCAACGGCTGGTTTGTACCAACCCCTAAAGAAATAACATTTCGTGAAATTGGCGGGGTTCCGTACTAAACTATGCTTCGTAATAAGGTTACCCTCACAACATGAGCCCCGCACCGAAAGACGATTCCAACGTCCAAGAACCTTGCAATCTGTCTTTCGACGAACTTCGGCCATTGACGGACGAAGTTCTGATCGCGCACTTGCGGGCCGGACACGGTGATGCACTCGGCGTGCTATTTGATCGTTACCATCGGTTGGTGCTCCATGTCGCTTTGAAAATTCTTCATGACGTCGGCGAAGCGGAAGACGTGATGCAAAACGTTTTCATGGAAATTTACAAAGTGGCGGCACAATTCGATCCGGCTCGCGGCACTACTAAGATGTGGATATTGCGTTACGCCTACCATCGCAGCATGAACCGGAGGAAGCAGCTGCAGGTCCGGCATTTCTATGCGAGCACGGATATTGACACCATCGAGGATACCCTTCTGACCGAAGGGGCAAACATTTCCGCTTCCCACGAAGCTAGAGAGGTCATTCAGCGCGGCCTTCAGGCCATCAGCCCGGTGCAGAAGCGTGTGTTGCACTTGGCATATTTCGAGGGCCTCACGATGAAGGAGATTGCAGAGGAAACGGGGGAATCTCTTGGTAATGTCAGGCATCACTACTACCGGGGTCTGGATAAGTTGCGCGATCACTTGTTCGAAGCCGATCAGGCAAGCGCGGTGAGGGTTGCACGTAAGGAGATGGGCGATGCAAAAGCATGAGCACTTCGAAGAGCTCATCGCACTAGCTGCTATTGGCCAACTGTCGATCGAGGAACACGGGGAATTGTCGGAACACCTGCGGGGTTGCGACGGGTGCAGACGCGCGGGCGACCAGTTTGACCTCATCCTCGATCAGCTCCCACTACCCGAACCTTCTGCGAATGACAGAGATCTCCAGCAGTTGCAGGGCGCGAGCTATCGGACGAGATTCTTGGAGAGAGCCTCCGCCGAAGGCGTACGTTTCACACCCGAAGCACGAGGTGAGAAGAGGCGACGAATCGCAACTTCATTCTTTAGAAACTGGCGTCCGTATGCCCTGGGTGTTGCCTCCGCGGTTCTGGTCGTCATCATAGCCTCTGCAATCTTAGTTCCGGGTGTGCTCTCTCGCCTGGCTGTCAGGCAGGCCAGTGTTTCTAGATCAGGGGTTCCCGGACCTGCGCACGCGGACGTGCGTTCACTTTCAGATTCAAGCACACGCGACTCAGGCTCAGATGCCCTCGCTCAACTTCAGCAAGCCAATGTAGGAGCAGAAAAGCGGCTCGAAGTGTTGCGGCGGGAGCTTGCTCAAGCGCAGGCGAATTACCAGCGACTGCTGCAAGAATCGGAACAATGGAAGGATCAGGCTGCACAGCTTCAGAGCAAGAGCCAACAGGATGAACAACAGCTCGGCCAAGCGAAGACTCAGGTCGAAAAATTCGGCAAAGACAACGACCAGCTAACGGCCGGTTTGGTAACCCAGCAGTTCCACATTAAGGATCTGTCGGAGGAAGTCGAGAATCAGAAGGCGGCCGTTGAACGTGAGCGGCAGTTGACCGCCGCAGCCGGTGATGTCCGCGAACTCATGGGTGCCCGCAATCTTCATATCGTTGACGTGGCAGACCTGGATGGACAAGGCAAGGCGAGGAAATCGTTTGGTCGGGTCTTCTACACCGAAGGAAAGTCGCTAATTTTCTACGCTTTTGACCTCTCTCAAAAGGGTTCAGCATCCAAGGTTTCTTTTCAGGCCTGGGGACAGGGCCAGAGCACGAGTACTAGCGTCAAGAATCTTGGCGTGTTTCACGTGGACGATCAGGTGCAGAAACGGTGGGTTTTGCGTGTGGACAACCCGGAATTGCTCAAATCCGTCGAGTCTGTTTTTGTGACGGTCGAGCCTTCTCCCGGAAGGGATAAACCCTCAGGACACAAGTTGCTTTACGCTTACCTTGGGACCCAAGCCAATCATCCCTAACCAAGGCTCGCCTTGCCAACGCACCGGCAAAGAACCGGAGCGTGCAGACTCTTCTTCCATGTCTTCCCCGGGGTTAGCCACCGCCCGCCTGCTGAGCCTACCCGATCTTTTCTGCACAATTGGTACAAACCGCATTTCCAGAAGGCATTACTCCGCAGAGTGTGAAGTAAAAACACAAATCGGAGCCCTCACATGACCCTGCGCCGGACAGCCCTCCCGCTAATCCTTCTCGTTCTATGTTTGCTTGCCGTCGTGCCGTCTAGCCTAGGGCAGACCGAGAGTGCCACCCTCTCAGGTCTGATCACAGATCCCCAAGGTAGAGTAGTCCCGGATGTCGCCGTGGAAGTTACGAATGTCGACACGAACGTCAGCTCCCATCAAACCACGAACAGCGATGGCCTCTACGTGGTGGTTGGCCTCAAACCTGGGCGCTATCGCTTGAGTGTCACCAAGGATGGCTTTCGAAGGATCGACCTCGTGGATCTGGTGCTCAATGTCCAAGATGTACTCAGCCGCAACTTCCAGCTGCAGCTGGGTTCCGTCTTGTCCTCGATCACAGTGACGGCCGACGCTGTTAATGTAAATACGACGGACGCCACGGTTAGTACCGTCATTGACCGCAAGTTCGTGGAGAACATCCCGCTGAACGGAAGAAGTCTTCAGGATCTAATTTCGCTTACCCCCGGGGTTATGACGCAGAGCCCTCAAAACCAACAAGGCGTATCGATCGCCAATGCAGGCGATTTCAGTGTCAATGGACAGCGGACCGAATCGAACTACTACACGGTCGATGGTGTCACAGCCAACATTAGCTCTGGAAGCCCTGCAAACGGAGGTGAAGCAGCAGCGAGCGGCTCGATTGCAGCGACCACCGCGCTCGGCACTACGCAAGGTCTCATCTCAATCGACGCCTTGCAGGAGTTCCGGGTGCAAGGCTCAACATACTCGGCAGAGTACGGGCGAACACCTGGCGGGCAGTTCTCCTTAGTCACCCGGTCGGGCGAGAACGCTCCTCATGGCAGCGCCTTCAACTACCTGCGCAACAATTTTGTCGACGCAAACGACTGGTTCAACGATCACTATGGAGTTGCGATTCCGGCGCTGCGCCAGAATGATTTTGGAGGAACCTTTGGCGGACCGGTCTGGATACCGCGCCTCTACGATGGCCACAACCGAACCTTCTTCTTTGTCTCCTATGAGGGGCTGCGGCTGACACAACCGCAGGCTGCAACTATCCAGTATGTTCCGGCTCTCTCGCTCCGACAAAATGCCCCGGCTGCCCTGCAACCGATCCTCAATGGTTTCCCTGTTCCCACCGGTCCAGAAGTACAGGTTGCATGTGACGGAGTGTATGCCCTGTGTCCGCCTGGCGATCCGGTTGGCACTAACGTGCCGAGCGGCCTCGCAGAATTTATCGAGCCCTATTCACTGCCGAGCCGTGTGGACTCAACTAGTCTCCGCATCGACCATACAATCTCCCCCAAGCTGTCTCTCTTCTTTAGAAGCGCATATACTCCGAGTTCGACCATAAGCCGAACCCTGTCGAACGTTACCGAGACGCGTATCGCCACACAGACTCACACCCTTGGCGCAAACAGCCAGCTTTCCCACGGGATCGAAAATCAATTCCGGCTGGGCTACGCACGAGGGGATACGGAAGGAAACCAAACCATCGATACGTTTGGCGGCGCAATACCGGTCAATCTCGCAACAGCGCTGGGGCTCGGAAGCTATACCAATACGGCTACGTATTTTTCCATGTTCATCAACGGAGTTGGAGATGCTGTCCTTGAGACTTTTAATCCTTTGAACCAGAGCCGGCAATGGAACCTCACCGACACGATGAGCATAGCCTATGGCCATCACCAGCTCAAGCTCGGCATTGACTATCGGCGAATCAAGTCTCCTGTAGTACCATCAGGAAACCCTTACGCCGAGTTCGATTTCTTGACTGAGCAAGAGGTATTGTCAAACTCCGCACTGTTTGCTGAGTTTGCAAAACAGGAACGTTCCACGCCGATCTTCAATGAAACGTCCCTATTTGCTCAGGATGAGTGGCACGTAGCAAGAAATCTGAATATTGCAATGGGTATTCGTTGGGAGGTTGACCCAGCGCCAGGGGAGGCCCATGGAGACAATGCATATACGCTACTTGGCAGCCTTTCTGAACCAAGCACCCTCACATTAGCTCCAAGGGGTACACCCCTCTGGAATACAACCTGGTTCAATATTGCGCCGCGCCTTGGAGTCGCATGGACGGCTCACACCACTCCGGGGTGGGAGACAGTACTTCGTTCGGGAGGAGGCGTGTTTTTCGACACAGATAATCAACTTGCCCCGTACGCATACTCGGCGATAGGCTTTGACGCTTATCAGGACTACTATTTTGCACCGATTCCGGCAACTCCTGCCGAACTCAACTTCTCCATCTCCACCGCGCCGCCGTACACCGGCAGTCTCGTGTACGACTTTCCCTCGCACCTCCAGTTGCCATACACGCTCGGCTGGAACACAAGCGTGCAGCAGGCGCTCGGAAAATCGCAGGCTGTGACGATTTCTTACGTTGGTTCAGAGGGAAGACGGTTGATCCAACTGCGAAGGTATTCGCTGAATGCGCTCAATCCGGATTTTGGAAGTGTATATGCATTGCAAAATAACATCTCCTCCAACTATCAAGCGATGCAGGTGCAATTCCAACGATCTGCGGGCTACGGCGTGCGTGTCCTGGCCGCGTATACATGGTCTCATTCATTGGATTTTGGTTCGAATGACATTGCCCTGCCTGCTACCCGCGGGAACTCCGACTTCGATGTGCGAAACAACTTCACAGTCGGCGCGACTTGGAGTCTCCCTTCTGTTCGAAGCAAGAGAGTGATTGATGAGCTTCTGAATCATTGGGACATGGATGGCCGCTTTTCAGCTCGAACCGGATTCCCCGTGACACTCTACGGCAACTATTTCACGGATACCGCGACAGGAGACACCTACTACGGCAACCTGAATCTCGTCCCCAATCAGCCCATCTATCTTTATGGGTCGGCTTACCCAGGTGGGCGCGCGATCAATCCATCTGCCTTCAGTTATCCAATCGGAAGCGATGTCGGCAATGCGCCGAGAAATTTTGTTCGCGCATTCGGAGCTCAGCAGATTAATCTTGCCGCGAAACGTCAATTCACACTGCATGACCAGATCAATCTGCAATTTCGCGCCGAAGCATTCAATCTGCTCAACCATCCCAATTTCGGCTACATCGATCCCTATCTGACACAGTCACAGTTCGGCCAAGCCACCAGGATGCTGAATCAAAGCCTGACAACGATGAGCTCGCTCTATCAGCAGGGTGGAGCGCGCTCTCTTCAGTTCGCGTTGAAACTCAGCTTCTGAGTGCAGATGCTCTTAACCTATAAACCACACAAGCTATCCGTGCATTCGGTGTTGCATAGATAGTCTGCTTCCCAGGATCGCCCCTCGATGAGACATTTTCGCCATATTACTTTGTTACTGTTCGGTCTCTTTGCCAGCCATGGTTACGCGGAGAGCCACGGATTCACGGTCCGGGATTCCATTCAGATGAACCGTTTTAGCGATCCGCCTGCGTGGTATCCGCAGGCACAGGCCAAATTCTCACCTGACGGAAGGTATTTCTTATTTGTCACATCTCGCGGCCGGATCGAGTCCGATCAAACAGAGTCTTCGTTATGGGCATTCGATTCGGAGGAAGTCCGGAGGTTCCTCGATGCAACCGGCTCGGGACACGTACCCAAACCAAGACTCTTAGCGAGGTTAGCGGCAGTTTCACTTGGGCATACGTCTGTTCCGTACGCCCCAGTTCTTTCCGATGTCCGCTGGTCCAAGGACTCCCGGGCAATCTTCTACCTCGGCCAAGCCCCAAACGGTGGTCGCCGGCTCTACAAAGTGAGCATCGGCGGAACTCCCATTCCTCTGACACCCAAAAGGCGCGATGTGCGCCAATTCGATCTCTCAGGACACACCCTCATCTATACAAGCGTTAATGCCAAGGGCTCGCTAGGAAGCAAGCTCACCGGCGAACCCGTCAACTCGGACGCTCGCGTCCTGACCGGGCTCTCCCTATCGGAGATTCTTTTCCCTCAGGAGGTGAATGGGATGACGAATGCATCCGAACTGTGGGAAGTATCCAATGGCCGAACTTGGCTAGTTCGCGATCCGGAATCCGAAAATCCGGAACGGAGTTGGGGCGATGGCGGAGTCCTATCGCTCTCGCCCGATGGCCGCTTTGCGATCAGGTTGATGCCCGTCTCGCATGTGCTGGATGAGTGGACTTCCTATGAGCCAGCGCATGGATTTGAATCGCGCAGAATTCGTTCCCGAGACGCGACCTTCACGGCAGCCTCAAATCTCTTTCGACTCAGACAGTACGCATTGGTCGACCTCAAGAGCAAGAGATCATCCTTGCCTCTCTTGAACGCACCTGGGGCATCTTCGCTGGCCTATTTCGATGAGACCTCAGCCGTGTGGTCACCGGATGGACATCGCGTATTGCTGACCAATACGTTCCTCCCACTCGACATCTCCGATCTCGAAGAGAAAGCCAGAAGAACGCACGCTTGCGCGGCGGCCATTTTGGAGATGGCTACACATCGCATCCAATGCCTCGCATTCAGCCACCTCGATGCTGTATCCAGTCAAGGCACGTCACCAATTCCGCTCCGCCTTGACGGTGCCTCCTTCGGAACCAGCGCAGATGAAGTGCTTCTCCAGTTCTCACGAGCGGGATCACGAGTAGAGGAATGCTTCCGCTATCGGCGCAGCGCTTGGAGCGAGGACAATAGGCTGGGCAATCCCGACCCTATATCGATTGGTATACGGCAGGGACTGAAGCGGCCTCCTACATTATGGGCTACTGATACGGCATCGGGCCGCAGCAAGCAGATCTGGGATCCCAATCCACAGTTTGCAGCGGTGAGACTGAGCGAAGCATCGGTGTACCAGTGGAAAGGTAAGGACGGTTACACGTGGAGCGGAGGGCTGTTGAAGCCGCTCGACTATGTTGCTGGCAAATGCTATCCATTGGTTATCCAGACTCATGGTTTCAGCCCGGACGAGTTTCTGTCAGATGGAGCGTTTCCGACAGCGATGGCTGCCAGACCGCTGGCAAGTGTCGGGATCGTAGTTCTCCAGATGGATGAGAGAAGAGACCATGCCATGAGCGCCATGGAAGCTTCCGACCAGGAAGCAGGCATCCAGGCCGCCATCGCCCAACTAACGGCCGATGGATTGATCGACCCCAAGCGTGTTGGCATTATCGGGTTCAGCCGCACCTCGTGGCATGTTGAAGACGCGCTGCTTCGATTGCAGGGCGTGTTTGCAGCCGCGGCCATTGCCGATGGCGTCGATATGAGCTATATGCAATATCTATTGTTCAGCGAGGAAAATCCGGCCCTCAAGATGGAGTTCGAGCGAATTCTTGGCGGCGAACCAATAGGCGAGCAGGGCATTGAACGATGGCTCAAGAATGCACCCGGCTTTTCCTTGGATAAACTTCAGACGCCGCTCAGGATTGAATCCCATGGAGGCAGCAGCATCCTCCAAGAATGGGAGATCTATGCTTCACTACGTCTGCAGCACAAACCCGTAGACCTCATCGATCTTCCTGGAGGGCAGCATATTCTTCAAAAGCCTCTTGAACGGCTTGGCTCTCAACAAGGAGTGGTCGACTGGTTTCGCTTTTGGCTTCAGGGGTACGAAGACCCCGATCCCTCTAAGGCCGAAGAGTACCAGCGTTGGCGGCAGCTACGCGAACGCCAAGATGCAAACATAAAGGCAACGGAGAGCCAGACCCAAAGTACGCGCGGGCATTGAGGTCGAGTACCTACGATGCGATTCTCATGAGACACGCGCTCAATTGTGCACGGATAGTATGTTTTCTGGCTGTTATCAACCACACTTTTCGCCCAATCGCCAGCAAGAGGCGACGATACCGTGTGGCACTTTGCTGTTTCCGGGGACTCCAGGAATTGCGGCGATGTCGTCATGCCTCAGCGATCACCCAGAAGGTACGGAGGGAGGGCGCCGCCTTCTACTGGCACCTCGGAGACTACCGAGCCATCTACGACTTCGACCAGGATTTCAGGCAAAGGAACCGGAATGCGAGCATCTCCACCTATGAGAACGAGGCTTGGCCGGACTTCATCGAACAACAACTCCGCTCCTTCGCCGACTTGCCCGTTTACCTGGCATTAGGGAATCACGAAACCATTGCGCCGAAAACTCGTGCTGAGGCGATTCTAACAATTCGCAGACTGGTTCGGAGCTCCGGAACTCAGGAGGCAAAGATTGCAGGATGATCGTAAGTGTCAGAGCAAACGCACGGTTGACAAATAAGCGTCTGACCCACACACCTGTTCGACTGTTCGACAAACGGGGTCTGTCTTGAAGTGTCCGGATGACCGCAACAACAGAGTTATCGACGCCCAAGCGACGAACGCGGGCGGAATCCGCACCTACTGGCGGGGTTTGTGAGCAGCGGTGCGCGGCGGAGCGAGTTTTGCCAGAGTCGAGGCTTAAGCCTAGTACGGTGAATCGTCACCTGAAGAAGCGGCGGAGGAAGAGGAAGCCTCGACGCGGTTCCCGAGACGGCAATTCAGTGGCAGTGAGTTGGCCCACCGCAAAACGGGCGGCCGCGTTGGTTTCAGCGGAACAATGGTTCATTTTGATTCCGGCAGCGACGGAACTCTCGGATCTTTCAACGCATGTTCCGCGCTCGTTTGAACTTGTTGACGAAGGGCGATGCCACCTGAATCCGTGGTGTCGGCATCATAGATTTTTACCGGCTGCCCCTCCTGCTGTTGCGTGACTCTGCCAAGATGAACGTTACCCTTGGCATCGACCGTGCTCTCCGATGTCACTTCACCGCCGGGATAAAGAGTGTCCTCTTTGATATGTGTCGGCTTGCCGTCCTTGCCCACAGTGACTTCATATCCTTTTGTAGCGGCCCCGGCGTAGACGACAAAAGAAACGGTCGGCGAACCATCCGGGGCCTTGCCCAGGACTTTATCGGGTACTACGGAACCCTGATCTTCACCCTCGCCCCCAAGCAGTTCGCCCTTCGAATTCACCGTAGAGGAGTATGTTTTTCCATTGGCAGACATCGTTACCGTCATAGCGCCAGAAGTTTCATCCGCCGGTCCCGCTGCCACGGTACCTGGGTTCTTTTTGAAATCCGCGAGCGTCGTGTTCGCTTCATTATCGGCTTCGGCGATTAGACGGGCTTTGGCCTGCATTTCGCCGGCGCTTAAATCCTTCACATGGAATGACGTCGATTGGCCCGAGGTTGATCGCTCCCCGATGAACGTGGCGTGCATCTGGCCATCGGCGCCCATTTCCGCCCGTATGGTTCGGCCTGCGCCCGTGTCGTTATTTTTCTCTTGCAGCGTAATGCTATGAAGGCTGTTGTCGATCAGAGACGTGCTGCAATTGTCTTTCGTAATCGTCGCGGTGCCGGTCCATCCGTTGTGATTATCAACGGCATGCACGGCAAAACCCATGCTGTTGAAGGGCCCATTGGCTACGTCGCTCACTTTCCGGCCCCCCGCGGGAGTTCGTCGGCCTTCATCCTGGAGCGGCCTATCCAGCGTCGACGTACTTACAGGAGTGAAGATACCCTGAGCCGCACTGTTGGTCGGCGAATCGGGAACGGCGAGTCTCGCCTCTACCTGCACGGCGGCGTCGGTTCTCACTGCACCGTGTGCTCCCGGTGTTGTCGAGGGCTCAAGCCGCCCGCCCTGCGCTGCCTTTACGGTCGCCCGAAACTGAACTTGGCCTGTTGCCCCTTTTTGACTAAACCAATTGCCTTCCAGATTCAGAGCAAACATCTGTCCTCGTCCAAATCGATATTCAAGGCGAGTCGACGAACCCTTGCGGACGTCATACCGACCGGCGAGTGAGCCTTTCAGGGCGCCTCCAGCCGGAACAGTCACGTCTCCGGGGAAGAGATCAAATGAACCATCCGTTGCGCTGCTTCGGGAAATATCGATGTCGACGACCAGCGTGCCACCATTCGCAAAGTCTCGCGCATCGATCCGAAACAGGTTGTAGATCTGCTGACCGCGGCCTGGCGCTGTGATCGTAGTCGTCCGCGACTGGGAAGGATTCGCTTGCGTCAAACGCAAAATGTGCTCGTCGGATTCGATTGACGCAGTCTCAGCCAAAACATCGTGGGTGGAAGGAGCGGTATTTCCTACCCCGGACTGCACCGGCATTCCAGTTCCCGACTGTGAGCTATTGATCGACGCTGACACGATCCCGTATGCATCGAAGAGATTGTGCATGTTTACAGCGGTGTCGCCCGGAGCCTGGGTGAACAGAACCGAGACAGTTAAGCCTTGGCCGTCTCGCCAGCGGCCCCGGGGGCTGATATTCATGGCTAGTCCCCGCGCGCGATCATCCGCCCCCACCTTGTTTGAAACATTCTGCATCCCAAAGCACACTTTATACGGATCCCCGAGTTTCGCCACATTTTCCATCCCGTAGTACTGAATCCCGGCCGCCATCTGCGGTGTGATACCCGCACAGGTGCGCACGGCGTCGGCGATAAATGCAACCTCTTTTTCGTAGTTCTGCCCCGGCATCCCGCTCGCCGCCGCCGCGCTCTGCACAATACCGGGCAATGCGGTGGCAAACCCATCCACGGTCCCGTTGTACTTTCTCGATTCCCTAGTGGCCGCAGTGCCGAAGATAAATCCGTTCGTCGAATGTGTCGGACCGGGCTCATACAGATTGCCGTGGGAATCGATCATCCTCGTGTCTCCCGGGTAGGTGACAATTGGATTGCCGCTGGCATCCCGCGTGCCTGTGTCGCGGAGGCCAGACGTGGGTGCTGCAGCGCTCGGGTTCGCGGAAGTCGCAGCAGCGCTTATCGGGCACTTTGCCACGTAGGCCTTGAAGGCAGGGTCTTGAGGATGGATTTCAAGTATCTCCTTGCTGTCGTCATCAAGGGTCAGTTCCACAAGTATTGTATGGGCTCGAACCGCCTGCTCAACGGTGCCCGCACTCTTGGCGTTGGCAAACATTGAAAGGATGGCTGTGCCCCCGTCGGTCGGCGCGGAGGGCGTGTAAAACATAATGGCGGCATAATTCTTGAAATCCTTTTCTGAGGAGACTTGAGCTGGCGGATTATCATCGATTTTGACTCTCATCTCAACCCATGGCTTCGAATGACGCGTCGCCATGACTACTGCGCCTATCAATCCGCCGGGTATCACCGAATCGCCGTAGGAATTCTGTTTGAAACCCATCTTCGGGTCGTCCAATGGGGCAAATAAACTGATCGAGAACAATAGGTATGAGGCATCGCATGTCGCCGTAACCGTCAACGCTCCCTTTGTGCCGACGGTTGGTTGCCACATCACAGCTTCCACGTGGCTATTGCCAGTCATCCTGTCGGTCACGTCGCTCACTCTCCAAGATCCGGCAGGAGTGCGGCGGTCCTCGTGCTGGGGTGGTTTGTCCGGCGACGGCGTACTCACTGGAGCGCCGTTACTCTGGGCTGCGCTGTTGGTCAAGTTGGACGGAGCCGGTTTAGCTTTTGCCTGCATGGCCAGAATGACTTTCTCGGGCACGCCTTGTTGTTTTAGCTTGATGAGGCTGTTGGCGGTGAGGGAGTAACTGCCGGGGCTGTTGCGAATCTGCTCCAAGATTACGTCTGAGCTGAGGTGAGCTTGCACCATCTTGACGACCGCGTCGTTCGTCAACACTTCTTGCTGGGAAGCCTCCTGCGCTCCGGTTACCGCAGCGCCCAACATGAGCATGCATAAGAACAGCAATCTAACGCCTTGCGATGGAGCAAATCTCATAGCAACCTTCATAATGTCTCCCCAAATCGAAGGTCCTGACGCCCGCGCATTATAACCGATGAAATAATCCGCGATGCGTTTCATCCTGTAAGGCTTGAGAAAAATGGCTGAGTTAAAGACCCCGTCCAGTTGCTCGGAGCTGAAGCAACCGGACGGGCCGGTCGGGAAGCAGAACAGACTGTGTATTAGTTCGTCCCGCAATTGAGGCTTCCTACTGCGCAGTAGGTTTTCGTGTCGACCGGCGTGCTTTGGTCATGTCCGCCCGGTTGGGTAAAGCTTGTTATCACAAGACTTGCGCCGCCGTTCTGAGAGAATCCGAGCAAAGAGTTCGGCTCCCAGGGATTGGGGTTATTCTGGCAGTTGCCGCCACCGACGCCGTACTGCGTCCACTGAGTCGATTTAATGCCAGCCTTCTGCATTCGTGTGTAGATCGGACTATTCTTTATTGCGGTCCCAACGTCGTACCAGACAGCGTTATACGGATAGAGGCATCCGCTGGCGCCAGGTCCTGGTGCCAACGACCACTCGGTGTATCCTCCCTCCGTTACGCCCGGTCCGGTCACGGTTATGAACTCAGTTGCATCGTCCGGCCCCAGATAGAGGCCTGGCACGAAGCCGTTATTGATCGGCGTGGGAGACGCGACCTGCTGTACCGACGACACTGTTAAGTTGCCGTTGGCGTCTACGCTGAACTGAACGGTGAGGTCAACATAGATCGTCCCAGTAGCGGTAACTACCGGAAGGTACGTTGCCGTGAACGTATTCCCTGCACCATTTAACGGTGCATTCTGAAGCAAAGCGTAGGGTGGAGCCTGCGCGCTGGCGGCCGCGACACACAAGACGGTAAAAACCATGACGACTGTGGCGAAGCGCGCTGCGCTGCGCCGTAGATTGAGACTGCTCTGAGATGTCATTTTGTAACCCTCCTTCTTGGGTTTGGTTGGCGGTTGGCGAAGCGTTAAGTGCCAAAACTACCTGCTAGTGTCTGCGAATAGATTCCCCGGATCACTCGGCCCGACTTCTTCTCTTGCCGTCACTAAATACTGCGTATTCTGACGAAAGAAACCGTCACGAAACAGGACTGGGTATGGCGACGCGCAGCCGGAATCACTCGGTGCCCACGCCAAAGTCGAAAATGTCCGCGCCGGTCGTTGTCGTCATAGCGATAGGACCGGCGGCGGTTGTGCCGCCCGAAGTCGCAAAGAAACAGTACTCACCCGGTTGGATTCCCTCCACTACCACCTTGTACAAACCGTTTCGAAGGCGTTCCGATTTAAACGGGATGGTCGCGCCGGAATCGGTCCCCGAAGAGCTTCCCCAAGCGCTGTACTTGCCGATAACGGTCTCGCGGTCTGATTTCTTGACTTCGAGCTTCAACAACGCAAACTGGTTTGGGTTTGACAGGGTATTCAACCCGAAATAAGTCTTGCCGAGTCCAGCTTGTTTGTCATCGAAATAAAAATAGAAGACTGGAGACGATTCCGTAACGCGAATGCCGGCGTGGGGGCCGGGAATCGCGGCTTTGGTTTTGGCCTTCACGATTCCATACGTCATGGCGGAGCCGAAGAATCCACCGCTCTTTGAACCTTGCAGCGAAGCTCGCTCAAGAACGACCATTTGCGGCTTGCCTTGCCGGTCTTTGGTATAGAGGTAGATACCGGAATCATGCGGCGCCATGGGGTCGTTCGGATCGCCAGTTGCATTCCCCGACGAGAGGGGAGTTGCGCCAGAGGTCCTGGGTAAGCCTATCCCTGCAACGACGGGCGTCTGAATCACCACCGGCGCTGGACTCGCGGCCGCGCCGTTGGTCTCGGCCTTTGGGTCGAGCATCACTTTCATCACCGCGTCACTGACCTTGCTTTGCTTCAGGCGAATCATGTCGTCCGGAGTGAGGTCGAGCGCGTTGTCTTCCTTGCGCAAGCGCGCGATGATCACATCGTCAGAAAGCCCAGCTTGCACCATCGAGATCACTCCGTCCACGTTTAGCGTCCGCGGCTTCGAAGTGGACGTGGAAGTTTTCTTGGGAACGGCCTGCTGCGCCAAGACTGGAAGCGCCAGCACAAGTATCAGAAAAATACGGGAATAGATCGACATCCTCATTGTTCCGCCCTCCTTAGTTAAAATGCCGAGCGACCCGTTGGAACTCTAACTGGATGAGTGCGGACCGGCTTTCTTTGCAAATAGTTGCAAATCGTGGACCCGCCCAGTACTATTTCTCTCCTAGATGTAAGTTCCGTCAGCCCCCACGGTTCGTGGGCCTTGATAGCGGCCCTTACTTAATATCTGCGCAAAGCGGGACAAAAGGCCGTCATGTCGAAGCAAGCGTGGAAAGAAAGCCATCCCGATGACAGGCGCGCTGCGACCGCGCCGCCGCCCAATCGTGCTTTCGATGAAGTCTTCAGCTTGGTCTATGAGGAGTTGCGGCGACTGGCGTCGTTTGCTCGGCGGAACGAGGTCAACGCGACGATCAACTCAACCGCGCTGGTTCATGAGGCTTGGCTTAAGCTGAAAGATTCTCCGCAATTAGCGGCGAAAGAGGTTTCCCACTTTAAGGCTATCGCGGCGAAGGCCATGCGTCAGGTTCTCGTGGATGAATCGCGCCGGCGCGGCGCCCGCAAAAGAGGTGGCTCGGGAGAGGCGATCCTTGTGGCCCTGGACGATTGCCCCGACCAACAACCCACCGCCGGAAGCGTTTTCGGCGGACCGCCCCCGGCGATTGCGGGCGCGCATGGGCCAAATTCGCTGGAGACGATTGCATCCGTTACTCAATTGCTTGAGCTCGACGCGATGCTCAACGAACTCTCACAGCTGAACTCCAGACAGGCACAGATCGTTGAACACCGGTTTTTCGGAGGGCTCAGCGTTTGCGAAACAGCGGCCGCTCTCGGCGTCTCTGAATCGTCCGTCGAGCGCGACTGGCGCGCGGCCAAGGCGTGGCTGTCGATTCGGATTCGTCCCACGAAGGAGTAGTGTCCGATGGACAGTGCGCGCTGGGAACGAATCCAATCTTTGTTTCATGAGGCTGTCGAAATCCCCACGGCCGAACAACGAGCCTTTCTGGAAACGGCTGCTGGCGGTGATGCCGAGTTGATAGCCGAGATTGTTGCAATGCTGCGTGCCGACGCACGCGGTGCACCGCTGCTCGATCAAGGCTTGCCTGAGGTTGTCAACCAGGTCTTGGGTATGTCGGCAGAGTCAGTATTCTCGCGGGAATTCGGCCAGTACCGCCTCAAGGAGATACTTGGCGAAGGCGGAATGGGCGTAGTCTGGCTTGCCGAGCGTCAGGACGCTGGCAATCTGGTGGCAATCAAGTTTCTGCCGCACGCGGGGCTTTCACCCGCTCGCCGCGAGCGCTTTACACAAGAAATCAAAACTCTCGCCAAGCTCAAGCATCCTTATATCGCGCGCCTCTATGACGCGGGCACGCTGGCGAATGGTACGCCGTGGTTCGTCATGGAATATGTCAAAGGGGTGCGCTTCACGGATTACTGCCGCGAGCAGGCACTCGATGTAAAAAATCGCCTGCGGCTCTTTCGCTCGGTATGTGAGGCCGTGCAATACGCGCACGGGCAGGAAATCATCCATCGCGATCTCAAGCCCTCTAACATTTTGGTGGACGAGGACGGAGCGCCCCGGTTGCTAGACTTCGGAATTGCACGGGAAATGCATGGTTTGGATGATCCCTCTAGCCACACGCGGCCGGGCTTGCGTTTTCTGTCGCCAGACTATGCTGCACCAGAGTGGGTGCGAGAGGGCAGCGTCGGATTCTATACCGATGTTTACTCTCTCGGCGTCGTTCTGTATGAGCTACTCGCGGGGCAACTTCCGTTCGAGCGATCGAGAATTACTACCACCAGAGCCGGGAATTCGACTCTCGATGATCCAGAGGCACCGTCAATGGTGTCTGGCCGCTCCACCGGCCTGTCCCGCGCTCCGGCGGGAGCGAGTGAACTGACGAGATCAGATTGGAACGACCTCGATGTGCTCTGCCTGAAGGCGATGCACAGGGATCCGCAACAGAGATACAAATCAGTCGAAGCGCTTATCCGAGACCTTGATCACTATTTGCGCCACGAACCGCTTGAGGCGCGACCCGACACCTTACGATATCGCATAAGTAAGTTCGTCGCGCGCAATCGGGCGGCTGTTCTAGCTACATCGTTATTGCTAACGTTCATCGTTGGTCTGGTTGTGTTCTTCACGGTTCGTCTGGCCAAGTCCCGCGACACGGCATTAGCTGAGGCAGTTCGAACCCAACGCATCCAGCGCTTCATGCTGAATCTCTTTCAGGGAGAAGACAAAGATGCCGGCCCGGCTGAAGACTTGCGCGTGGTGACGATGATTGACCGGGGCGTTCCGGAAGCGCAGGCCCTGAACGGAGAGCCCGAAGTGCAAGCGGATCTCTATCAGACTCTCGGAACAATGTATCAGAAACTCGGTAAGCTGGACCGTGCGGACACGCTGCTCCAATTGTCGCTAAAGCAACGGAAGTCACGCGCAGTCACGAATGATGCAGCAATTGCAGACAATCTCATAGCTATCGGCCTTCTGCGGGCCGACCAGGGACAGTCCGAGGAAGCCGAACGGGTGGTACACGAGGCTGTCGCCCTCGTTAACAAGCGCGATCCACAAAACAAGCCTCTCGTAGCGAAGGCATACTATGCGCTGGGTTATGTGCTGGTGGAAGCTGGCAAATTTGGGCAAGCCCCCGAAGTCCTGGATCGCGCGATAGCGCTTCAATCCGCACCAGGCATGCCATCACCCGAACTGTCGCAAACCCTGACTAAGTTGGCTGATACGCATATTTACCTCGGACACTACAGTGTTGCAGACAGTTTAAGTCAACGCGCGTTGGCAATCGATCGCCAGGTTTACGGCGCACTTGATCCTCACGTTAGTGACGATCTTGTGAACTTGGGCCAGGTACAGGAGCTATGGGGACACTATTCTGACGCCGAGCGCTGCTACCGCCAGTCGGTTCAAATAGCCCGCTCCTGGTACGGTGCCGATCATCCTGACACCGCAAAGAAGATGGCACATCTCGCCGGAACTCTCATTTACGAAGGACAGTATCAAGAAGCGGATGATCTGTTACGATCTGCGCTGCCCACTGTTCAGCGGGTGTACGGAGAGCTGAGTCCTCACGTTGCCTACGTCCTCAACTTGCAGGGAAGCATTGCAAGCAAGCGCGAGGATTTCAAGAACGCCGAGACGGACTTTCGCCGTACCATCGAAATCTATCGCGACACCTATGGCGACAGCGACTACCGGGTTGCGGTAGCCATGTCGAACCTGGCTGGTGTTTACTTCAAGGAGAAACGGTACGTGCAGGCGGAGCAGATTTTTAGGGATGTGGTGCTGAGATTCACAAAAAGCTTTCCAGCGGATAACATCAATACCGCCATCGCACAGATTAAACTCGGAAGAACGCTCCTTTCCGAACGGCGGTATCGGGAAGCGGAAGAACAGACCCGAGCCGGCTACGAAACCTTGCTGAGACAGGCCAGTCCCTCAACCAACTTCATTGAAGGCGCCCGACAGGACCTAGTCACCATCTACGAAGCGCTCAATCAACCGCAGGAAGCGCAGAAATTTAGAAATGAACCCACGGTCGCTGACACTCGAAGCCCAAAACTCGCAGGTCCGAATTGATCGCGGGCGAGACCGGCGTTCTCACCAAGGTGTCGCGGACAAAGTAAACAGGCGCGTTCGGAAAGGGCATCGGGACCTGACGATCCTGGATAAGAAAACAAAATGGTTCCAGGTGAGCCTATTTGCTAGCGAATTTCACGGGACGCCTAGGCAATTATCGGCACTGCAGCGCCCAAGCAGTGGGGGTGAGTTCTGGAAGGCGTCGGATTGGTAAATCGGCGAGTCCGGGAAGGATCGAAGCCAAGTAGCCGCATATCGAAAGTTTCAGCCGACGGCAGCTTTCTACGACCGACAGAATCGCTGCAACCTTCGGTCCTGCCAGTGGACTGCCGATGTGGATCCAGTTCTTCCGACCCAGAGCCACGGGACGCATGGAATTCTCCGCAAGGTTGTTGCTCAATTCAAGTTCTGGATACTCCAGAAATTGTGTAAGTTTCCTCCAAAGCGTGAGCGCGTATTGGCAGGCTTTGCTGAGTGCGCTGGAGGGCAATGCAACCACCTGTGCTGCCTCGATCTTGCTGCGGATGTCATCTAGAAGAGGTTTGGCTCTCTCATGACGCTGGACATGGCGCACCGAAACACTCATCGCTCTGCGGCGAGCTTCCGCGTCGACGGCAAACAGTTCATCCATTTGCGCCACAATCGGAGTTGCAACCGGATCTCGAGGATTTAGCTGTACCGCTTCGAAAAACTGTCTTCTTGTATGAGACCAACAAGCGGCATGGACCATTCTCGGCCCACCGATTTGGTCATACGCTGCATAGCCGTCGGTTTGGAGTATGCCTTCAAACTGTCCCATGAACCGCTTCGGCCCGTCGCGTCCCCGACCCAAGCGGAAATCGAACACCACGTTTCCTCCGGGGCGACTGTATTGCCAGAGGTACGCTTGGTGGTTCTTACCTCGGCCCTCGCGTGTCTGCACATCCACTGGAGTTTCATCTGCCTGTATGTAACTTCCGCTGAGCAATTCTCGCCTCATTGCCGCGACCATCGGGATCAGCAACTCGCCGACTTTCAGAACCCAGCCGTCCAGCGTTGCTCGGCTGATCTTCAAGCCGAGGTCCCGTTCCAGAATCATGCTCTGCCGATGCAAGGGAGTGTGATTGCAATATTTGCCGACGACCGAGTCGATGACAATCCGGTCACTCGCCAGGCACTTCTCGATGATTCGTGGCGGCAGGGGTGCTGACACGACGCCGAGTTCCTCACACGACCGGCAAGCTCGCTTCTCTCGCTTCGTGACCAGCACAAAATACTTCGCCGGTTCCACGTCCAGTCGGGAACTCTCTTCGTAGCCGATCACCACCATTTCTTTGCCGCAGCGTTTGCATACGCGCTGATCTAATGCGCAGGGCAGAATCCGCTCAACGCGAGGAAGATTCGCCGGCAACTCCTGGCGACCCGGATGCTTGACGGATTT
>Ga0116134_1000219_pt1 | contig 30493 bp, 26 predicted proteins | sample June2015DPH_19_5_FD_89737 | JGI IMG/M metagenome (GOLD analysis project Ga0116134, IMG submission 89737) | Peatland microbial communities from SPRUCE experiment site at the Marcell Experimental Forest, Minnesota, USA - June2015DPH_19_40 | ecosystem: Environmental > Terrestrial > Soil > Wetlands... | reverse complement strand
CGGCAATTGTGCGCCGAAGGAACGAGCGTTACATGACGTTTTACTCCGGTTACGGCTACGGCGGGGGAAGCGGGATCAATCTCCGGCTGATCATCGGCATCGCGGTGATTCTGTTTGGCGTCATCTCGTACTACGGACACGAGTCGATCAATCCAACCACGGGCGAGCGGCAGTACGTGGCGATGACGGCGGAGGATGAAATTGCCCTGGGGTTGCAATCGGCCCCGCAGATGGAGGCCGAGATGGGCGGAGAAGTGCCGCCGACCGATCCAAGAGCCCAGGAAGTCTCGCACATCGGTCAGAAGATCGTCCAGCGATCCGATGCCGCGAAAAGCCCGTATCAATATCAATTCCACCTGCTGAACGGCACGCAAACGGTCAACGCGTTCGCGCTGCCGGGCGGACAGGTGTTCATTACGCTCGGGTTGTACGACAAGCTGAGCGACGAGGCGGAATTGGCGGGCGTGCTGGGACACGAGACGGGACATGTGGTGGAGCGGCACGTCGCCCAGCAGATCGAGAAAAGCAGGTTGGGGCAGTCGATCGTGCTGGGCACCGGTATCGCCGCCAGCAACCGACGCAACGGATTCGCAACCTGGGCCATGGCCGATCTGGCCAATGAGATGGTGCAGCTCAAATTCAGCCGGGATGATGAATCGCAGGCGGATCAGCGCGGTTTGCAGTTCATGACCGAGGCGGGCTACGACCCGCGGGCGATGATTGATGTGATGAACATTCTCCAACAGGAGAGCGCGGGCGGACACGCTGCGGAATTCCTTCAAACCCACCCCGATCCCGGCGATCGCAACGAGGCGATCGAAAATTGGATGCAGGAGCATCCTTTCCGGGCCGGGCAATTGGATCGTGGGGAGCCTTTGCCGAAATAGAAAGCCCAGGGACGGCCATCCCTGGGCTTTGAAAAGCCGATCGCGAATCGAAAGCGATTCCGCGTCGCCTGCGGTTTACACGTCCAGGTTCTTCACTTCCAACGCGTGGTCTTCGATGAATTGACGGCGGCGTTCGACGTCTTCGCCCATCAGGACGCTGAAGAGCCGCTCGGCCTCTCCAACTTCCTCAAGCGTGACCCGCATCAGCACCCGCCGGCTCGGATCGAGCGTCGTTTCCCAGAGTTGCTCGCTGTTCATTTCGCCAAGGCCCTTGAATCGCTTGACTTCAATGCCGATCTTTCCCAGAGCCAGGATGGCCGGGAGGATTTGCGCAACCCCCGCGACGTCGTGAACCTTGTCCTCGCTCACCAGGGCGTATTTCGTCGTGAGCTTTTCGCCGCTGACCGATTCCTCCTGGGTGAGGAAGTAGTCTTCGATGGACAAACCCAATTGTTCGAGCTGATTGAAGAGCTTGTCGAGATCCCTGGCTTCGTGAAGCTCCTGATTTTTCTGCACCCGCTTGCCGCCGTCTTCGGGACGGCCGTTGCCTTCGGAAACGGGTTCATCGGATGCGGCCGCAATGCTCGCATCTCGCTCCTCGGCGGTGTGTAAGAACTTTTCTTCGCCGTCTACGATGACCTGGAACTGAGGCAGGTGGCCGTCCTTGCGTTCGCCGAGGAAATCGGCGAAATCGATCCCCCGCCGCTGCACGACCCGGGCCAGTTCCTCGAGCTTGCCCAGCAGTTCGGTGGTGCGGCGCAGCTCCTCGCCGGCGAGACGCCGGCGCTCCTTACCCTCGTCGCTGCGGATGATGAGCTGCGTCCCCTCCAGCCCCAGATCGGTCAGGGCCTTGCGCATCGTGCGCTCGTTGAGCATGTATTCGCTCTTTTTCTTGCGAAGGACCTGATAGAGCGGCGGCTGGGCGACGTAAACCCGCCCCGCCTTGATCAGGTCCTGCATGTGGCGGAAGAAAAACGTCAGGAGCAGCGTTCGGATATGGCTGCCATCGACGTCGGCGTCGGTCATGATGATGATCTTGCCGTAGCGGCGTTTTTCCAGATTGAAATCCTCGTGGAACCCGCATCCGATCGCCGTGATCAGCGTCCGCAGTTCTTCGTGGCCGAGCATCCTGACGATGTTGGCCTTCTCGACGTTGAGGATCTTGCCCTTGAGCGGGAGGATGGCCTGAAACTCCGAATCCCGGCCGGTCTTGGCGCTGCCGCCGGCGCTGGGACCTTCGACGATGTAGATTTCGGTGGTCTCGTTGGATTTGCTTCGGCAATCGGCCAGCGTCCCGGGCAGGGTGTTGCCTTCGAGGCTGTTCTTGCGCCGGGTCAACTCGCGGGCCTTGCGGGCGGCCTCGCGCGCCTCGGCCGCGAGCAATCCCTTTTCAAAAATCGCCTTGGCTTCCTTCGGGTTCTCCTGAAGGTAAGACCCCAGCTTTTCGTTCACCGCCTGCTGGACGAAGGACTCAACCTCCGGGTTCAGCAGCTTGTCCTTGGTCTGACTTTCAAACTGCGGCTCGGGAATCTTCACGCTGATGATCGCGACCAAACCCTCGCGCACGTCGTCCCCGCTCGGACGGAGGTCCTTCAATAGATTCGCCGACTCGGCGTAACGGTTGATCGTCCCGGTCAGGGCGGTTTTGAACCCGCTCAGATGCGTCCCGCCGTCGTGGTTGTTGATGTTGTTGGCGAAGGTCAGCAGCGTCTCGCTGAATCCGTCGTTGTATTGCATGGCCACTTCGACGATGAGGCGGTTTTCGGGGTCTTCCTTCTTGAAATAGATCGAAGGATGAAGGACCGTCTTGCCCTCGTTGAGGCTCTGGACGTACTGCATGAGTCCGTTGTCGTATTTGAACTCTTCGCGTTTTCCGATCCGCTCGTCTTCCACGGTGATGTGCAGGCCCTGGTTCAGGAAGGCGAGTTCGCGCAGGCGCCCGATCAGCATCTCGTATTTGAACTCAATGTCCGGGAAGATCTGCTCGTCGGGCTTGAAGGAAACCTTGGTGCCGGACTTGGATGATTTGCCGACCACCTTCAGCTCGCTGGCCTTCACGCCGCGGGCAAAGGTCATCTGATAGATCTTGCCGTCGCGGCTGACTTCGACTTCAAGCCATTCCGAAAGGAAATTGACGACCGACCCTCCGACGCCATGCAGGCCGCCGCTGGTGGCATAGGGAGAGCCATCCTTGTGATCGAATTTTCCCCCGGCTCCCAGCGTTGAGAAAACGACCTCAACCGCGGGGATTTTCTCGGTTGGGTGAATCCCCACCGGAATTCCCCGGCCGTCATCTATGATCGTGGCCGACCCGTCGGCGTTGATCTTGACGGAAATATTCTTGCAGAAACCGGCCAGCGCTTCGTCGATGGAGTTGTCTACAATCTCATAAACCAGATGGTGCAGGCCCTTGACGTTATTTCCGCCTATGTACATGCCCGGACGCGTGCGGACGTGCTCGACGTTTTTGAGCACGCGGATCATGCCTTCGTCGTATTTGCTGTTGGAAGCGACGGCGGTTTCGGATACGTTTTTCTCAGTCATCCATGAACTCCTGCTGCGCTCAAAAAACGAGATTCACCCACCTATGGCCCATCCCCCGTTTCAGGGAGGCGGAAGTGGAATGACCCCAGGCGAATATTATCTCCAAATCCCGCGTGATTACTATGTTTGCGGCGAGAAAAAGGCCCATGGGGCGAGGGGCCTTTTTACCCCAAAATCGCGGCTTTTCCCGGCGATGGCCGCTGTTCTGCTCAACCTGGTCAGCGCCGCCTGGGCGACGGACGCTCGGGCGTCGACTCGACCGCTGGCTATGGAAGAGCGTGTCAGCCGGCTGATCGACGAACTGCGCTCCGACGATGCCGCGACGCGGCAATCCGCGGCGGAGGCGCTGACGGCCCTCGGTTCAGCCGCGCGCCCGGCGATTCTCAGGCTGGTCAAGTCCGACGATCCGGGATTGCGCCAGCAAGCCGCGCAGATCCTGCTGAATCTGCCGTGGTACGCCCCGGATGATCCGCCGGAGGTGAAGGCTTCGCTGTCGCGGTATGCAACGGCGGATATCGGCTCGCGGCGGGAGGTGGTTCGGCAATTGGCCGATCTCGACCAGAACCGAGGGCTTGCCGCCCTTTTGCGCCTGCTGCGCGACGATCCGAGTCCGGCCGTTCAGTGGACGGTCGTAACTTGCTTGCGCGAGCAAGACCATGTCGAGCCGTTTCGAGAGATCGAGCCCCCGGCCGATGATTCTCGCATGCTGGCGCTATGCGGCTATGCCCAGCTCGCGGCCAAGCCGGCGGCGGCGCTGAACGATCTGCGGCAATGCGCGAAGTTGGAACTGGCCAATCCCACGGACGATGACGGTGAATTCGATTTCGTCATCCGCATCCTGGCCGATGAGACGTGCGGCGAAAAGCGCTACGATGAAGCGGCCGATTGGCGGCGAAAAGAGTGCCTGCGTGGAAGCCCGCCGGATCGGGCCGGGGTGCAGACGGCGCTGCTCGAATTGTTCGCATTGCAGGGATTGTATGGACCGCTCAAGGGATTGGACGCGGATCTCGCACTCGCCGGCAAAGACCGGTATTCGCCCAAGATTCAATACGCGCTGTCGGTGATGTACGGCCGGGTGAATGACGCGAAGAAGGCAAACGCTGCCCGCTATGTCGCCACCGTCGCCAGCGCTGAGAGGGATCGCAGCGATGTCGGCGATTTCCTTGCCGATCACGGTTGGGACGACCTGGCCGAGAAGGAATACCAGGACTTCCTGAAGCGCGCCGGCGCCGGCGATGCCGAGCAGCGATTGAACGCCGTTAACGTGCGTTTTCGCCTGGCGAATCTGGCGATCAGCCGAGGCGACGATGAGACGGCCGCCCAAAACAAGGATCGGGCATTGCAGGCATTGCAAACGCTCGGAATAAACACCCTCTTCATGGTCGATTCGCTGGGCCATCACTGGCAGGTGCCGGCCACGGACGTCTGGGCGGAAGTCTATTGGCGATATCTGCGAGCCGCGGTGGCCAGGCACGATGAAGCCCAGGTGCGGCGGCGCATGGAGCAGTTGCTGGAGCTGAAGCCGACCGATGGGGACATCGCCATTGACGTGGTTCCGATGCTCGAGCAGCGACGCCAAAACGTCGATGCCAATCTGCTTTTCCAATGGGCCTACGATGACATGAAAAAGAAACTCGACGCCGATCCGCGAAACGCCGACAAGCTGAACAGCATCGCCTGGCTGTGCGCCGAGTGCGATCGCAAGCTACCCGAGGCCCGGCAGTGGGCCCAGCAGGCGGCGGCAATATTGCCCAATAATGCGGCCATCCTTGACACCCTCGCCGACACGAATTTTCGCCTCGGCCGGTATGATGACGCGGTACGCATCGAAACCCAGGCGGTCCATCTCGATCCCGACGATGCGTTCATGCGAAAGCAGATTGAACGATTCCGCGCGGCGGCGGAAGGCAAAGCCTCCGCGGCAAGAACGCCGGCGACTCGACCGAATTGATCGGCCGCGTAAGATGAGGGTATGTTCCGCCTGACGCGTGAAGTCCGTTTTGGCGTCAATCCCGAAGAGGATAATCAGCTTCGGTCCGCTCCCACCAACAGTCTCGCGGGATATCCGTCGCTGCTGGGACTTGGGCATTATCTGGCGTTGGAAGTCACGCTGGTGGGCGAGCCGTCGCCGCAGACCGGGTTCGTGCAGAACATCAAGCTGATCGACCAGAAGGTTCGCCAAATCGTCGTGCCGATGGTGACGGCGTACGTTCGCCGCGGCCGCCTCGCCGGCGGCGCCATGCTGGTCAGTGGAATTTATGAGCGTCTCAAGGACGCCTGGCCGCCCGCGGAATTGCATCATCTTCGTCTGGCCCTGAGTCCGTTTTTGACCCTCAGCTTCTTTGCCCGGGAGTTTCCCATGATTCGATTGAGCCAAAAGTTCGAGTTCTCCGCCTCGCATCGCCTGCACAATCCGGCCATCAGCGACGAGGAAAATCAAAAGCTCTTCGGCAAATGCAACAATCCGCACGGACACGGGCACAACTATGTGCTGCAGGTGACGGTCATTGGCAAGCCGGATGTCAACGGATTTATCATCGATATCCCGAAGTTCGAGCAGCTCGTGGCGTCGAGCGTGATCGAGCCGTTGGATCATCGCCATCTGAACATTGAGATTCCGGAGTTTTCGGATTTGATTCCAACGGTGGAAAACATTGCGATGGTGATCTATCGCAAGCTGAAGCCTGAGTTTGAAACGACGCAGGCGAAATTGTGCGGCGTGACGCTTTGGGAGACGAGCAAGACTTGGTGTGAGTATATGGAATGACAGCGGGTTTGGATGCCGAGGAAAGCCTACCACCGGCTGAAGCGGGTCAAGCGGGATAGGGAATCTTTGAGCCAGACTATCAAGCGAGTCGTTCCGAAACCGATCGATTTCAAACGGTGGATGGCGTCTATTGAGAAAGATCCGCTCAGCGATCAGGCTGTCAAAGCCGTCGAAGCGGTTGTATCTCAGCGTCGCAGCCGACTTCGACAGGTGCCCTATCCGCGTGGCTCGGCGGCCAATTGAAGTCAAATCTCACGCGGAGACGCGGAGCACGCGGAGAAGAAGGCGCCGGGTTTTTCCTCCGCGTCTCCGCGCCTCCGCGTGAGATCCTTCTCCCGTATTGATGCCAATGCGATTTGGGCGGACCACAACTGAGCGCTACACCCCGTTCCGCTGACCGCATCGAATGGGATGTTGTCGCTGCAGTTCTTTGGGGATAAAATATAAATATGAATCCCCAAGTGCTTGCACAGGAGTTGAATCGCGAGCCCTTCATCCCGCTTCGAATTCACCTGGTCGATGGCCGCAGTGTGGATATTGTCAATCCAGGCCTCTGTTTTATTGCACACCTTTCGCTATATGTTTTTGCCGCCAAGCCCCACAATGCGCTGGCTGAAGACGTGGAGGTCATCAGCCTCCGTGGAATTGCATCCGTGAAAACGCTTTCCGCCCCGCCAACCGCCGCGTAGTTTTCTCTGTTATCAGCCGATCGCCAGTTCGGCATCGGCCGTCGTCTCCGCCATCCACCATAGGACCATCAGCGGAGCCATGCGGGCGACGAGAATGATGGCGCAGTACGCGAACATCACGCTCTTTTGACTCGGGACCGGCGTGGCTGAAAAGCCGACGTTGCTCATTCCGCTGACCGCGTTGAAGAGAATGTTGTCGGCTGGATCGGTTCCCGATACGTGCGAAAGCAGCAGTACCGCGCCGAGTAGCAAGGTGAGATAGGTCCCGAGCCAAACGATGGCAATTGCGAAAGATCGGCCGACGGCTTCGCCGCGCAACAGCTTTCGCGTGCCTCGGGCTAACTCCACGATAGTCGTGGTTTTCAATCCGCTGCCGGTCCCGGCCGGGCTGGCGCCGATCAGCATCAGGACCACGAGTATCCAACGGGATGGTTGGGAAATATCGTCGATCGACGCGATGCTCAGGCCGCCCGTCCGCGATTCAACGGCCAGGACCGAAGCAGCGGGGAGTTGCTTTCCGATCACTTCCGGCCAGGAATGATTTGCCAAATTCAGGCCGAGAATCAGCAGCAGGCCGAGGATGTACAGCCAGGCCGTGGCGGCCAAGACGGTTTTGGAATGCACCGACATCTTGGCGCGAAAGATGATCGCGCACCAGAGTTCCATCAGGACGGGCAGGCCAAGGCCGCCGAGGATCGACAGCGGAAGAACGACCACGTGAACCAGTGGGTGAGACGGTTTGGGAAGATTGGCGACGTATTGCCCGCAATTGCCGAAGCTGCTGCCGGCCAGGAACATGGCCTGAAACGGCGAGCGGTCCGCTTCCCACAGCAATGACGAGCCGACCAAGAGCACGATGGCTTCGACGATCACGGCCGTGGAGATCAATTCCAGGTCGGTGAACGGAAGGCGAACGATGCGGATGACGGCCAATCCGCCGACGATCATGGTGAATAGACTTCCGCCGACGATCAGGAAGAACGCGATCCATTGGCCGAGATTATTCAGCCCGCCGGCGCCCGGCCCTTCGGTGAAACCGGACAGGGTGGCGCAATTCATGGAGAGGAACAGGGCCCGGACGGGATTGGGATTTCCGGCTGGGGAACCGAATTTCCAGATGACGAAAAATCCAAGGGCGATCATGAGGAGATACGCGGGGAAGAGCCAATTGGCCAGATCGCGTCCGAAGCCGCCGCCCAGCGGCAGCGCCGGAATCGGGAGCTTGGGCGGAATTGGTTTGGGCTTCTTCTTGCTGGCCAAGTTGGCTATTTCCCGTAGACCTTTTCCGGATCGAAGATCTTCTTGCCGACGACTTTCCAATCATCGGACCCTGGCTGAAATTCGCGGAAAAAGCAGCTATAAAATCCCTCGTGACAGGCCGCGCCGATTTGCTCGACCTTGATGAGCAAGACGTCCTGATCGCAATCGACGGCGATGGATTTGACTTGCTGAACGTGCCCGCTGGTTTCGCCCTTGAGCCAGAGCTTATTGCGGCTGCGGCTGAAGAAATGGGTCTTGCCGGTTTCGATCGTCTTGGCCAATGAGTCGCGATTCATCCAGGCCATCATGAGCAACTGGTTGGTGGCGGCATCCTGAATGATGGCGGGAATGAGGCCGTTGGCATCGAATTTGAGTTTGGCGAGGAGCGGGTCCATGGGATATTTGTCGGAGGGTGGTAGGATTTTGTCAAATCAGAGCCGAACGGTAGACCATTCGGGGCGCTGCGTTAATTTCGCGGCGCCGCCCATTCGATTTCAGCAACGCCTCGTAGACCGTTGTCTCCGAAAGTCAGGCCAAAGTTCCCGGCTTTGATGCCGCCGGGGAGGAAACTTCCAGCGGGACCTTCCTTGGGCTGTCCGGGATTTCCATAAATCGTCGATTCCATTGTTTGCCATTTGTCATTCCACACGTATTGCCCACCGGCCGGGTCCAGCAATCGTACGCCCCATAGTTGCTCGTGAAGCGCCACGGGATCTCTGTCGGGATAAAGATGCTTGTATTGGTTGAGAATCGGAAGGTTTTGCCATGCGAGATTCTGGGCATTCACTTCGTTTTGCTTTTTCGTGCCGTGATTAATCAGATCGAGCATTTTGCCGTCCATCTTCGCGTCCAGGCTCCGGCCGAGCCAAGCGCTCGGCTGCGTGGCCGGCGCAGCATCGGCTTTGGCTGCATCGAGTCGCGCAGCGCGACGATCCAGGGCCCGCTGAAGCATCGGCTCGCTCGGTGTGAGAATCAGCGAATCGCCCGTCATTGCATAATAGATGGCCGCGCTCTTAAGCTCCGCGTTCTGGGCGACGGCCGTGGGGGTCGGGCTCACCCTCACATAGGGGTGATCCCTATAGGTCATGGATTCCCAAGCGATCATTTGCGGAGATGTCTGCTCGATGAATGCGCGCATCGCGACCATGAACGCGGTTAGCTTAAAGCCATTGGAAACGTCCAGATGAAGCGCCACGGGGATACGGGACAAGCTGGATTCAAAAAAAGCGGATTGATCCTTTGCCTCGGCCAATTCATTCCAAAACGGGTCGTCATCGGCGTACAGGGATACCCACTGCCCCAGCCAGGAAAGCGGATCGGCGCCCATGCCCGGAACCATGCCGCTGAGGAAATTTTCGGCGGGATGCACGGTTTTCGAGTTCTTGTCGATGGCCAACACTAAATGAAGCAGGTCGGGATGGGGATCGGCGGCATCGGGTCCGATTTGGGCGGCGCCCGCGATGTCCACGAGCTGCGCGTAGTCCGTGCCGGCGATCAAGGGCATGATCGTTAGATCGGCGGCCAGTTTGTCACGGTGAATGCTCAAGCGCGCCGCTATGGGATCGAAAAACCACCGCCAGTTTTGCTCATAGGTGTCGCGCCAACGCTGATACAAATCGGCTTCCGCCTGCGATACCTTCGTCACCCGCATTTCCCGGATAGGAGTCATGAACGAAACAGAGCCGTATCCGACGGAGACGACCCCGGAGCGGGTGAGACGCAATTCGCCGAGATTCGGGGCCGAAAGATCCGTATGGAGCGTCGGGTTGTCCATGAAATTGCCGGCGACGAGATCGCCGAGGTGTTCAGCCTGGAGTTCGCTGAGTATTGCGGCTGCGCGCGTTCTTCGTGAGTCGGCAATGCGCCATTCCGGACCGCACCAGCGGCGAATCGTCGCGTCCGTCAGAATCAAAAACGCCGTCTCGCCTTCATCGCCGACCTTGTATCGATTGCGAAAGAAGATGTATTCCGGCGCTGAGGTCAGCGCGGGGGATTTGCCTGCCTGAGTGTCCTGAATATGCCGGAACTGCGCGACGGAATTGGTTACGACGATGAAATTGCCGAGGGTTGCCATGTAACAGGAGAGTTTTCGATCGGGCGTAACCGCGAAAGCAAAAAATGACGCGCTATCCGTTGGCGCGGGTTGTTGAGCGGAAGATGTGGCGCGCTGGAGTTGCGCGATCAAAAGTGCCTTCAATGCCGCCGGATCCGCGGCTTCAAACAAGATCGCCACATCCGTGCCGGTGCGCAGGTAGGGATCAGATGCCGTGAGGGCCACGCTCTTGATCGTGTGAGGCCCAAGGAGGCGGGCAAGTCCGCTGAGGGATAGGCCCAGTTGCTGTTCGTAGCGCTGTCGCGTGAGCGCGTCTTGGGACCGCGGCTCCACCGCGGTAACGAGCGGCGTTCCGGAGCGGTCAGCCTCGTCGGCCAAGTCGATCAGCGCGGAGAAAGTTGGAAAGAAAATGGCCGGTTGATCCGCGGGAATCAAGGCCGCCAGCGGATCGAGCGCCGGGTTCAATCCCTGGTTTCGCTTGCTCCAATCCATGGGTGTGATGGAAATCCCCGCAATCGAACTGACGTCGATGGTCCCTTCGCCTTGGCCGGAATTGGAAAAACCACGGTCAAGCTGGAGGCTCTCGCTGACGGCGCGGCCGCCGCCGAACATTGCAATGGTGTCGTCGCCTTCGTCTGGCCTCCAGAACCGGGGAGGGTTCTCGGCGATGTCGCTCGGGCGCGTGGTGACTTCCTTTGCCGCCTCGCGAGCCTGGTGTCGGAAGTACGCGCTACCGGGATATTGGAGGTTCGCCAGGCGCTGGTAATAGAACTGCTTGATCCGGAAGAACGCCTCTTTCGATGCATGGCTCGTGGACGCGGCGGGAATGGTGAACCTGAGGATCACCATTCCGCTCATATCGCTTTTGGGAACAAAGAGCCGACCGGTGACGTCGTCGGCGTGCGGTACGCGAATTGCGATGGAGGAAATCGCCGCGGGCGATCCGCGCCAGGCAAAGTTCATCATGTCGTCCGAAGCCCACCGGATATACGCTTCGCCGGGACCGTCCAGGACAGCGTAAGACGGCATCATCTGGCTCCGATCCAGTGCCGCCATGGAGAAATCGTTCGTCGGGTTTGGCTCCGGGAACTTGCCATCGGTCAATTTCAACTGATCCGGAGTGATCACGTAATAGATCTCGCCCGCTCGAGTAACCGAGGCCGACGCGAGAAACACGACGAGGGCGAAGAGTGGAAATCGCAGAGTCACCCACCTCAAGTTTGACGCGTTACTCATCATGATGCCATCTCTCCTATTTCCGTATTGATATCGCCAGTTGGGCGGTCAAGCATCGGCAAAGCACGAGCCTCACCGCCACGCCAGCACGCGAAACGCGCCTTCGTGTTGTTTGATTCGCTGCGGCAGGGCGAGCAGGCGATCGCGAAAGATGCTCAGCAGCACGCCGAGAGCGAAAATCGCGGCGCCGCCGATGGCGAGATATACGCCGACGGCCAACTGCGCTCTCATGCCGGCAAAGACGAGCAACATGGCGAGATGGATTACCAGCAGCGAACCGCCGACGAGGGTGGTGGCGCGGAGGCGGCACATCACGCCGGTGACGAACATCAGCACGCTCACGGTCGCCAGGCCCAGTTCGTCCATCATCGAGATATCGTATCCGAAACGATTGACGGTCGCGGCGATGGCCAGGGGCACGCCGGCCAGCAGGCTGCCGAAGAGCAGGCAAAAACTGGCCGCATCGCTTTGGCGATCCTGCTCGCGATACCAAAGGACATAGCCGATCACCAGCAGGATCAGGCCGACGGCCACGCAGAACAGTTCGATGTTTTGCCACGGGCTGAGGTGAATCTGCTGCTGCAGGGCAATGAAAGTCAACGCGGCCTCGGCGACGGCGACGGTTATGTACCAGCGTCGGAAACCGGAGTGCTGGACCAGGGCAGCGGCGAAGAGTCCGAGCAGGGTGAAGGCCGCCAATAGACCGGCGAGGAACCAATCGGTGGCGCTGGTGGCGAGGCGGCTGAGGGCCATCAAAGCGGCGGCGACGAAGGAAAGAGACATCAGAGCGTTGGCGCAGCGGAAGGCGGCGACGACCAGGGCCGGGCGGGCGACGCGTTCCCAGGCTGCCAGTCGGTACGCCGCCAGCAGCCCTGTCCCCAGAACGGCGAAGGTGACGCAGTAGTATTCCGCGCGGAAGTCCCAGAAATTAAGCAGTTGCCAAACGGAACCGCAGGCCATGGCGGTGGCGAGGTAAACGTTCGTTGCCCCGCCATACAGAATCGCGGCAGCGAAATAGAAAACGGCGGCTTCGGCGCAGAGCAGGGACAACAGGAGATTGGTGTGCATGCCGACGACCGGCTCGAGACGCTGGATGAAATTCAGGGCCGAGAAAATCGCCGATATCAGCAGCACGGCCGTCGCGGCCTGGGCGACTGCCGCCAGCGGCTGTTGGGAGGGCCTGCCCTGATACAGGCGAGATGCCAACAGATAGAGGATGGGAATCAGCATCAGCAGGGGCGATTGAACGGGCCAGGCCTTAAGTCCGAGCATGGAGAGCAATCCCGCGGCGCCGACGAGAGTCGCGGCGGCGGTCGCGGCGAGGTAAGCCGCGGCCAGGCGAGGCATTCGATGCTCGTGGAGAAAAGCGGAAATGCGGCAGCAGACAGCCGTCAGGGCCATGGCTGCGACATAGGCCCAGGTGACCGAATACGGCCAGGCGGTGTTGATATCCTGGCGGGTTGCCCGCATATGCAGGACGACGCCGAGCAGGACGGGCACGGCCGAGAGCATCAGGCCCAACGCCGGCAAAGGTCTGGCGAGTTTGGCTGAGCCTTGCGACGCGCTTTTCCCGAATGCCAGCGCCTGCGCGAGATTGATCGCCAGGGATGTCAGCGCCAGCACACCGATCAGCGCCGAGGGATGACCGGTCAATCTTCCCAGATCGATGACCAGCAATTCCGCCCAGAGCAGCATGAATGCGGCGAAATAGACGTAGACGCCGACCCGTCGAACAACGAGATCGGAATAGAGATATGCATAGGCCCCGGCCAGGACCAATCCCACGGCCAGGAGGCGCTGCGTTGGATCGGTGTCGATCAGTGGCCGCTCCTGCAGCCACGACATGGCGATCGGGAGCCAGCCGGTGAGTTGGGCGCCGAGCAGCAAAAGCAGTCCCGTGCCCAGGAGGGCCTGCGCCGACCAGAAGCAAGCCATGCCAAATCGCTTTCGCGAGAATGGGCCATCCCCTTCTGCGAATGCCCGCTCGGCATGAAGTGAGAGCAGGCCCAACGAGACCAGCAGCGTGGCTGGCGTGGCGACCTGCATCAGCTTATGCAGATCGGCCAGGATGAGCGATCCCGTGAGGGTGACGCCGGCGATCAATACGTAAACGAATACCGGGTCTTCCAGAACCGCCGCCGCCGCCGCGTACAAAACGCAGCAGACGAGGGCGGCGAGCCACAAATGCCCTTCCAGCGTGACCAGGCCGTTGGCGTGATAGAACCAAAGATTCAGGGGCATGACCAGGCATGCCAGCAGCGCCAGCGCCCGGCCGGCGAGCTGGTGGCGGGTGAGCTTGATAATCGCGCATCCGCCGGCGAGCAGAACGAGCGTTCCGGCGCCCAGGCATGTCGCGACGACCAGTGGGTTCTTGAAGACCCCCAGGCTCGCCAGCCAGATAACCAAACCCACCGCCAAAAGCACTCCTCCGCTGGCCAGCAGCCATTGGATGCTTTGGGGGTCGAGCAGGATTTCCAGGACGGATCGGCGGGCAGCGGCGGAGGGACGGCCGGGGAGAGGCGGCGGCACGGCCTTGGGGCGTTCAGCAGGCTTGGGCGCTTCGGGCTCGACCGGGGCGGATTCTCCGGGCATCAGACCTGATTTCATCTCTCGCAAATGCGACAGTCTTTCAGAGGCCAGTTGATCGGCGTTCAGACGGCCGCCCTCGAGTTCGGCACGCAACGCGGCGAGATGGCCGCGAACGTCGGCGGTGCAGGCGTGGGCCTGGGCCAAAGTCAGTTCCCGCGCGGACGTCCGGTTAATCTCCCAGGAGACGAAGGCGAGATATCTCAGCGCATCGGCTCCCCGTCCCAATGGAGCGCCGCAAGTGTTGCAATAGGAGTAAAACCCGGCAACCGGCCGGCCGCAGCGCCAGCAAGCGGTCGCCGAAGGCAGCCCGGTATCCGAAGGGAACGGTTGCGCCGCTTTCACCGCCGCGGCGATGTCTTGCCGAGCGGTGAGCAGAAGCTGGTCCACCGCTTTCTGGTTGCTTTCGCCGACGAGGCCGCGCTCGCGCCATTCGGCGAACTCCTTTCTCGCGAAATCAATCCCCCGCGCGTAATCCTGCCACTGCGGTGTCGCGTGACAATATGCGCATTGTTTGTCCCCAACGCCTACCGATCCTCCGCACAGCGAACAAGTCGAAGCTTCAGTCGCGACCGACATATTGCCTCCTTCGCGCCGTTGGCGCCGCCCCATCCACACGCCGCCCCGAAAAGACGAGAGAAAACCGCAGGCCGCATTATCGTAATCTTTGCGTCAAGAACCAATCGAGTCGCGCTTGAATACAACTCGAAAGCCCCCGGACCCGGTCCACACCCGCTCGCGACCGGCCTGGACGACGTAAATGAAACCATGCTTGGCGCAATTTGAGAAGCCGTTTGGCGGCCAGATTGGCGGTTTTATTGAGTTTTAGTCCGATAATGGCTGGTTAAAACAACCATTTTTCTCTTGCTGCCGAAAACACCCCGCATTATGATCAGAATCCAGTCGGTTATTCTCGAGCCTCAGTCGGATATTCCGACCGTGAAAACTTAGGAGAATCGGCGATCGCGTCCTTGGCCCTGTTTCTGATTCCCTGTTTGGTTGTTTTTTTCTTGCACCGGCTGCGGCTCACCGGCAAATCTTCGTTGCCGTCGCCACCTAGGAGGAGAGTTATGAACAAATCGATCAAAGCCTCAATTGGATTGATGGTGATTGCCTCGTCGGCGGTCATGGCGAGCGGTCAGGCGTTTCCCGCCAAGGGCAACCAGACCACCGGCGGGTACTCGGCGCTCGGCACCGTTTTGATCAACGTGGCCCCAGAATACCAGCCGCTAATGACCGACGCCTCTGGATACAATGCGGGGGTCTATACCAGCCCGTTGCTATATGATCCTGCGTCGGTGGTTGGCAACAGCGATCCGTTGTTATCCGGCAGCGCTGCTGAAACCAACGGCGTGCCCGTGGGCACGGCAAACACCAACGTCAGTTCCGCGAGCCTGACCTACCCTGGCGCTTTCACCAGCGCCGGCGCCAACACGCGCGAGGAATTCGACCAGGTCGTATCGCTGGATATGACCAATGGCAGCGGCATATCGCTATTGATGGGCTCCAGTGCGACCAACCAGCCCAACAAGACGTTCGGCGAAGTCCAATCGAATTCCGGCCCGGGCGGAAATGCCGCCAACGATTTCCCCGCCCAGAGTTTCTTCGACATCTTTGCCGAGGTGGATATGTCCATCTCCAGTACGCCCGTGCAACTGACCAATTCGGCTCCGCTGATTGAGTATGCGCCGAGCGCAAGCGGCTTGGGCCCGCTGTATCCCTTCGGCGGCGCGGCCCCGCCGGCGGTGGTCCCGATCTATTTCGCCAACGACGTCCCGGCGTTCGGGAATGCGGCATTAAAGGGCGATCAGTTTGGCACGTTCACGATCCAGCCGTATCTGTATAATTTCGTCGTGCCCGAGCCATCGAGCGTGCTGGTTCTGGGTCTCGGCGCGGTCGGCCTGCTGAGTCGGCGGCGCAGAGCAGCGGGTCTCTAATTCTGAAGTACTAAGAAGCAGCCAGAAGCCCCGGATATACATTTCCGGGGCTTTGTGTTGCGCGGCGCCCATCGCCGTCACCATGCCTGCGATCGTGAATTGCGATATCCGCATTTCTTGACATCGCTTCGGTGTGCCGTAGCATCGCTGTGGAGCGGAGAGGATCGCCCGGCACCGGAAAATCGATCGCGATTCGCGAGATCTTGATGAGAAAATCGCTCCCCTTCGGGTCGCGGCTAAACGTGGATAGAGATCGAGAATTATGATTCCCATTTACCGAAATCAGGAGTGTTTCAGATGGCTAAGAAAACCGTAGCGGATGTGGATGTTCGAGGCAAAAAAGTTCTCATGCGGGTCGATTTCAATGTCCCGATCGAAGGGGGCAAAATCACCGACGATCGGCGAATCGTTCAGGCGCTGCCGACCATCAAGGATGTCGTCGGCCGCGGCGGACGGCTGATTTTGATGTCGCACCTTGGCCGGCCCAAGGGTGGGCCGGAGCCGAAGTATTCGCTGAAGCCGGTGGCCGAGAAATTATCCCAGCTTCTGGGCAAGCCCGTGAAATTCGCGGACGACTGCATCGGGCCGAATGTGGAGAAGCTGGCCAATTCGCTCAAGGACGGGGAGGCGCTTTTGCTGGAGAATCTTCGCTTCCACAAGGAGGAGGAGAAGAACGATCCGAATTTCGCCAAGCAGTTGGCCAAGCTCGGGGATGTTTACGTCAACGACGCGTTCGGCACGGCGCATCGCGAGCACGCCAGCACGTTTGGTGCGGCACAGGCGCTGGCGGGCAAACCGCGGGTGATCGGGCAATTGATTCAGAAGGAGTTGAAGTTCCTTGGCGAAGCGGTGAGCAATCCCAAGCATCCGTTCGTGGCGATCCTTGGCGGGGCGAAGGTCTCGGACAAGATCAACGTGATCGAGCAACTGCTGGGCAAGGCGGATGTTCTATTGATCGGCGGCGCGATGGCGTACACGTTTTTCCTGGCCCAGGGAAAGGAAGTGGGAAAGAGCCTGGTCGAGCGGGATAAGGTGGAATTGGCCAAGCAGCTGCTCGCCAAGGCCGGTGGGAAGATCCACCTGCCCGTGGACAATGTCATTTCGGACAAGATGACCGACGATGCGCAGACGAAAGTGGTTGAGGGCGATATTCCGGCGGACATGGAGGGATACGACATCGGCCCGAAAACGCGCGAGCTGTACAAGGCGGAGATCGCCAAGGCGAAAACGATCGTCTGGAACGGTCCGATGGGGGTGTTCGAGAAGAAGCCGTTCGCGGCGGGAACCAAGGCCGTGGCCGAGGCCGTGGCCCAGGCGACGAGCAGGAACGGTGCGGTGACGGTGATCGGCGGCGGGGACAGCGCCGCGGCGATCGAGCAGATGGGATTGTCGCAGAAGGTGAGCCACGTGAGCACCGGCGGCGGAGCGAGCCTGGAATTTTTGGAGAAGGGGCATTTTACGACATTGGATATTCTGGATTAGTCGAGGACCGTCCCGATGCCGCTTCGACAGATCGTCCTGGCTTCGCCGGAAACGCTTTCGGACATGCTTTTGGCGGCGGAAGACCGGTACCAGGACGCCGAAGAACTGCTGGCACAACGTCGATATGACGGCTGCGTTTATTTGCTTGGGTTTTCGGCGGAAATGTGGCTGAAAGCGGTATGCATGAGGCTGCGCGGCCTTACTCCGGCAGATCTGGTCATGCCCGCTTTGCCGGCCTTAAGAAAACTGATGAAACAAATCGCGCCGGCAGTGTTATTCACTGATTATCATGATTTGTCGTTCTACGTCAGGAGCATCGAGGCGTTGCGATTAGATATGCTCCGTCCGTTGGCGCCGGACCTTCAGCGCGAGCTTAACGCGAAAATGATTAGCGTCCTTTACGCTGAATGGATCGTCGATATGCGGTACCGCCGATCCGGCCGTACGGAGCCCCAGGCATGGCAATCCCTGGAAAGTGCGTGGTGGATTAAATCGAATTGGATACAATTCCTCTGAGGAAATATCATGCCCGTACATCGTTATGTAGCGAAGCGCCCTCCCGAACAAGCTGATCTCGTAAAACGATTGGCCAAAGAATGGCAATCGACAAACTCCACCGCTGAGGAACCGGTTATTCTGGAAGAGCCGAATCGACAAGGGCAGATTGAACACGTCTACGTGGTTTGGGGAGATTGGGCGCATTTGGATCGCACTTTGCGAGGCGAAATCATTATGGATGCCGCGGAAAAGGTGAAGCCGAAGGCCGATGTGGTAAAGATCACCATTGCCATGGGGCTGACGCCAGACGAGGCGGACCGCTTTGGTTTAAAATGGCGGTCGAAGCGAACCGCGTAATCCCGCAATGACCACCAATCCGTTCCAATCCACGGCTCCGCAGATCGCGGCGTCGATTCTCTCGGCGGATTTTGCAATTCTCGCCGATGAGATCGCGGATGTGGATCGGGCCGGGGCGGATTTTCTTCATCTGGACGTGATGGACGGCCATTTCGTGCCGAACATCAGTTTCGGGCCGGTGGTGACGGCCGCCACGCGCCGTGTTACGGCCGCGTTTCTCGACGTGCATCTGATGATCAGCGAGCCGGAGCGATATGCTCCGGATTTTCTGAAGGCCGGGGCCGATGGCTTGACGTTTCATGTGGAAGTCACGGCCGATGCGGCGCAGACGGCGCGGCGGCTTCGGCAAATGGGATGCAGGCACGTTGGAATCACGCTGAACCCGGCGACGCCGGTGGAGAAGATCTTTCCGGCGTTGGACGAGGTCGATCATGTTTTGGTGATGAGCGTGGTGCCGGGGTTTTCCGGGCAGAAATTCATGCCCGAGGTTTTGCCCAAGGCTCAGGCGGTTCGCAAGCGATTGCGCGGCAATCAGCGGCTGGAGATGGATGGGGGAATCCACAGCCAAACGATTCGGCAGGCGCGAGACGCCGGCGTGGACTGGTTCGTCGTAGCCAGCGCGATTTTCGACGAGAAGGACCGCGCGGCGGCGATCGCGGAACTGCGGGGATGTTTAGGGTCCGTTTAGACTGCCGATGAGTCCGATAAGGTGCGGGGCGACGGGGCTATGAATGACGACTAGGGCAACTTTGACGAAAGGGAGTTCGAGCGGAGTCTTCCCGCGACGGCTTTCTTGAAGAATATCCACGCCAATCAATTTGACGTTTCCCCCATTTGTCGCGTGCAAATAAGTTCCATTCCTTTACATCCTGGCTCTGGAGGTTTATCACGATTGTCATGTCGACGCGGGCGGTGTTGATCGAAGCCGGACCGACGCCGTGGGACGTCGAGGGGCGGATCGTCGGCAATTCGTCTCTACCGCTGACCGCTGAGGCGATGGATTCGATCCGGCATCTGCTGGACGGAGTGGCGGGGCCGATCGAAAGGATCTATCACCCCGCGGCCAACGAGGCCTGCCATCAGGTTGCCCAGTTCATCTCCAAAAAATTTGGGGTTCGCGCGCGGGACATTCGGGATTTGGACGAGGTGAGGCTCGGATTGTGGCAGGGACTTTTTCCGGAGGATGTCCGCGCCCGGTTTCCGACGGTGTATCCGCAATGGGAGGATCAGCCGCTGCTGGTGACCCCGCCGGACGGCGAGCCGCTGGAGGAGGCCATCCGGCGAATCCGCGCCCCGCTGAACCGAATCCTGCGAAGGAACAGGGACCAGACCCTCGCCCTGGCGCTGCGACCGATGGCATTTCAAATCGTCCAAGGCATAATGCAAAAGCAATCATCGATACAGATCGCCGGTCGCTTGCGTGAACGGCAGGCGATCGCGACGATTGAGATCGATCCGGCGGCCATGAAGGCGCTGCTGGCGTGATGCGCTTATGTCCGAAGCACCGAGCGAACAAGTCTCGACGAAGAAAGACGGCGTTCCCGAGGGCCTTTGGATGCGCTGCTCGGGCTGCGGGGCCATGCTCTATCGAAAAATGGTGGAGGAGGCGCTGCACGTCTGCCCCGAATGCCAACATCATTTCCGAATCTCGGCGCGGCAGCGGATCGATCAGCTCGTGGACCCGGCCAGCTTCGAGGAAATGTTCGAGGACATCGAGCCGATGGATCCCCTGAAATTCGTGGATAAGAAAACGTACAAGGAGCGGTTGAAGGACGAGCGGGAGAAGTCGGGCGAAAAGGACGCCGTGGTCTGCGGCAAGGGGTTCATCAAGGGTCGGCCGATCATGATCGCGGCGATGGATCCGACGTTCATGATGGGATCGATGGGGAGCGTGGTGGGCGAGAAGATCACGCGGACGATCGAGGCGGCGGCCCAAGAGAAGTTGCCGCTGGTGATCGTGAGTTGCTCCGGCGGGGCGCGGATGCAGGAATCGGCGCTGTCGCTGATGCAGATGGCCAAGACCAGCGCGGCGCTGGCGCGGCTGGACGAAGTCGGGGGGCTGTTCATCAGCCTGCTGGCGGACCCGACAACCGGCGGCGTCACCGCCAGCTTCGCCATGCTGGGGGATTTCATCATCGCCGAGCCCAAGGCGCTGATCGGCTTCGCCGGCCCGCGCACGATCTGGAACACAATCAAGGTGGAATTGCCCGAAGGATTCCAGCGCAGCGAATTCCTCCAGGAAAAGGGGTTTATCGATTTTGTCGTGCATCGGAAGGATTTGCGCAGCGAAATCGTCCGGCTCGTGAATTTCTGCACCGAAATGAAAGATTAGGCTTCCGTGTGAAGCGGACGTTCATTGTTGCCGGATAATCGCCCAACAGACTTTCCCGTGGTAGAATAAAAGCAATGACAATCGAGACGACCATCCGCATTTGGCGTGAGGGAAAGCAATACATCGCTCACGCGCTGCCGTTGGGTGTTTCCAGTGCCGGTGATACGCCGGAGGCCGCGCGCGCCGCATTGGGCGAGGCGGTCAGCCTGTTTATTGCCACGGCGCGCGAGCGAGGGACTCTGGATGAGGTTTTGGAGGAATGCGGATACACCTCTGATGGCGACAAGTGCGTAGCGCCAAACGTCGTCACCCAGAAGCAAGAGTTGCTTGCCGTGTGAACCATGCCGCGCATCGCACCGGTATCGTGGAAACGGCTGGAGCGGGTCTTCCTATTGGCAGGTTTCACTTTCGCCCGGCAAGAATGATCGCACCGCTCGTACGTGAAATCGGGGATAGCCCGCCCGGTGGTGATTCCCACTTACGACGAGGTCCCGGTGTTCGTGATTCGTAACAATCTTCGGACCGCTGGAATATCTCGCGAAACTTATTTGCGGTTGTTGTCGCGCGCGTGATAACAAACGGCCTTTGCGTGCCGAATGTGTCCGTTCACGGTTGCCGCACCGATTTCACTTCCACCTGATCGTTCCGCGATAGATCGGCCAAGGTTTGCTTCCCCATCGTCGCTTGAATGATGACCCGGCCGTCGATGAATTGGCGGTCCTTCACCTGGGTGTGCGTTTCGATGAAGGCCAGGAGCTTGCCATTGGCGGAGTCGGCTTCCAGCGTCACGTCCACCTGCTGCCCCCGCACCTGGGCCACGACGGCCGCGTGAAGCTGGTCGATGCCTTTTCCCGTTCGCGCGCTGATGGGGATTGATCCTGGATGCAGCGCCCGCCATTCGGGAAAACGCTCTTCCCCTTCGGGCGTGTCGATCTTGTTGAGCAATAGCAATTCCGGCTTCCCCGTCGCCCCGATTTCCTCCAGGACCTTGTGCACCGAGGCGAACTGCTGATGGGCGTGTGCGTGGCCCACGTCCAGAACGTGCAGAAGCAGATCGGCGTGAACGGCCTCCTCGAGCGTGGCCTTGAAGCTGGCGACCAGATTATGCGGCAGATCGCGGACGAAGCCGACGGTATCGCTCAGCAAAACCTGCAACCCCCGCTCCAGCTTCCACGCCCGCGTCTTGGTGTCTAACGTGGCGAAGAGCTTGTCGTCGGCATACGTTCGGGCGGCGGTGATGGTGTTGAACAGAGTGCTCTTGCCCGCGTTGGTGTATCCGACGATGCAAACGGTGTAATGCAGCCGATTGCGTTCGGACACGAGGCGGCCCTTGCGCTGCTGAATGATTTCGATCTCGCCGCGAAGACGGTCGATGCGTTTGCGGACGAGGCGGCGATCGATCTCGAGTTGCTGCTCGCCCGGCCCGCGCGTGCCGATGCCCGCGGGCGCGCCGCCGGCGATCCGCTCCAGGTGTCCCCACATTCGCGTGAGCCGCGGATAGGTGTACTGCATCTGGGCAAGCTCCACCTGGAGCTTGGCCTCGTGCGTCTGCGCCCGCGTCGCGAAGATGTCCAGGATCAACTCGGAGCGATCAAGCACCTTGATCCCCCCGAGGCGCGGGCTGTCCGCCTCCTCGTTGATGATCTTTTCCAGCGCCCCGATCTGGCCCGGCGACAGATCGTTATCGAAGATCACCACGTCCGCCTCTTCCTTGATGGCCAGGGCGGCGATCTCCTTCACCTTGCCCGAGCCGACATAAGTTCCGGCATCGATGCGCTGGCGGCGCTGCAGGATTCTTCCGACGACCTTCGCCCCGGCCGTGCGGGTCAGCGATTCCAACTCGCCCATGGGATCGCGCGGATCGGCCGTGGATTTCGGCAGAATCACGCCGACAAGAACGGCTCGCTCCTGGCGAACCGACAACTTCGTTCGTCTCACCTCGGCCATGGAGGCATTCTAGGTGGCCCGTGCCCAATGCCAAATGGCAAATGCCCAATGCGCCGGGATTCGTGGGGCCAATTCGATCGGCGAAGTCGGCGAGTTGCGGTCGAATCGCTCCAGGTTGCGCCCGTCGTTTGGGCGCTCTCACAATTGACTGGCGTTGGGCGATTTTCAGGCTATAATTCAGCATCGCCTGGGTGGGGCGGTTCGTGCCATGAAGCGCAGGATTATTCAGCGTCCAAGGGATAGGACATTGGCTCGCTGTGGCCCCCCCGGCCGATTGCCAACGGCGCATGAATTTCAACTCGCCTCCCACTTCTCTTTCCGGTAATGGCCAAGCCGCCGTGGCGCTGCGCGCCAGTGCGCTGGATGCCAATGTTCTGGTTCTCAATCGATTCTATCAGGCGATTCGCGTCATCAACGTTCGACGGGCGTTTTCGCTGCTTTGCCGGAAATTGGCCGAGGTGGTGCACATCGAGACCGATGCCGCGGGCCAAGGCCGCTGGCAGAATTTCAGCTTCGACGACTGGCGGGAGTTGAGCCAGCTCAAGGCGGAATTCGAGCCGGCGGAACACGACTGGATCCACACGGTCCGTTTTCAAATCGCGGTGCCGCGGATCGTTCGGCTGCTGGCTTATGACAAGCTTCCCCGGCAGGAGGTGAAATTCAACCGGCGGAATATCTACGCCCGCGACGGCAATCGCTGCCAGTATTGCGGCAAGAAGATGCCCACGACGGAATTATCGCTGGATCACGTGGTCCCTCGCAGCCAGGGCGGGCGCAGCACCTGGGAGAACACCGTCTGCTGCTGCGTGAGGTGCAACGTCAAAAAAGGCGGCCGCACTCCCGAGCAGGCCCGCCTGCACCTGATCGCCCGGCCGATCAAGCCGAAACGCAGCCCGGTCATCAACATCCGCCTGGCCGATGCGCGGTATTCGAGCTGGAAACAGTTCCTGGATACGGCGTATTGGACGGTGGAGTTGAAGTAGAAGGGTTCATTGAATGCCGATGGGAAGCAAACGCAAGCACCTGGTGTTCATTAGCCATAGCAGTCTTGACACATGGATCGCCAAACAACTGGCACGTGAAATCAGAGCGATCGGCGCCCAACCGTTTCTCGACGAGGCGACGATTGAAGTGGGCGCTGACTTTGAAGATGAGATTCGTAAATTCTTGGGGCGAGCCCATGAGTTAGTCGTTCTGATGACACCATGGGCGCTGGAACGCAAATATGTTTGGACGGAGCTCGGCGCGGCGTGGGGCCGCAAATTGCCGATAATTGTTTTGCTTCATGGGATGACTCCTGGAGAATTACAAAACAAGCCAGGCGTGCCGAATTTTCTGAAGAAACGTGATATGATTGAATTGAACGATGTTGACCAATATCTCAAAGAATTACGAGACCGGGTGCGACGACGATAGGTGTTTGAATGGCTAAGAAGCCAAAGATTTACGACATTTTTATTGTCTACTCTCACCCAGATCGTGATTGGGCTCGTAAGTTCGCTCGTGCGCTGGAAGAACGCAACGCCTCAGTTTGGTTCGCGGAAGATCAGATTGCGCCCGGTGATACTGTGGCAGAGGCAATAAATCATGGGCTGCGTGCAAGTAAAACCGTTGCCATAGTGGTTTCAGCGAAGACCTCACAAATGCCGTGGTTGCTTTTCGAGTTGGGAGCAGCCGTCGGAATGGGCAAACGAGTAGTTCCGATCGTTCCCCCGGGACTCGATCCATCCGAATTTCCGGTCCCTTTGCGCTTGCGACGTTTTTTGCTCCGTGGCAATCCTGATGAAACCGCTGCGGAGCTCTTAGCTGAACCGGCGATTACCGCCTGACCTCACCGAAACGCAGCCTGGTCATCAACATCCGCCGGGCCGATGCGCGGTATTCGAGTTGGAAACAGTTTTTGGATACGGCGTATTGGACGGTGGAGTTGAAGTAGTTGTTCGGTTTGGTTTTACTTTCGCTTAAGCTTTCGCCAGGGAACCAGCTTGCCGGCCGCTATTGCGGCTTCAGTTCGGCTGATTCGTAGCCGCATCCGGGCAATTCGTGGATCGCTTTCCGAGGACCGGCTATCACTTTTCTCGCATAAAAAATCAATGAAATTTGCCGCTGGTTGAAGCCGATCCAACGGCAGATCGTCCAATTGCTTTTTCATTTTTCGGCGAAGCTCGTCGATGCTCATGTCGCGTTTCGTTACCATCCTCCATCGCTCGCGTCGGCCGCACGCCACAGATACCACGTCGCGATCGATCGGTACGGCCGCCAAACTTCGGCCAGCTTCGTCAACTCCGCTTTCTTCGGCAATTGAGCCAGGCCATAGGCTGACTTCACCGCCTTCTGCAAACCGAGATCGTCCACCGGCAGGACATCCGGGCGATTCAGGACGAAAATCAAGAACATTTCCGCCGTCCACCGCCCGATGCCCTTCACCGCCGTCAGAGATTCGATGACCTCTTCATCGCTCATGCGCGACAAGCGCCGGCTGGGAATCTTGCCGCTGAGGAAGTGCTGGGAAAGATCGATCAGGTATTGCCGCTTCTGCCGGGACAACCCGCAGCCTTGAAGGCGGTTTGGGTCCGAGTGATTCAGGAGTTCCAGAGCGTGGCCAGGCGTCGGGCGCTTGCGGGGGAATTTTTCCCTGAAGCGTCCGAAGAGCACGGCCGCGACCACGCTGGAGATTTGCTGCGAATAGATCGACTTGCACAGCACGGTGAAATGATCGCGGTTGGGCATGAGCGTGCAGGGGCCGATCGCGTCGGCAATCTTGCGCATGATGGGATCGCTCTTGGCCAGGTGGCTGCGGGCGGTGGACCATTGGGCTCGCTTTTTTGTCATTGCAAGGAATTTTCGAGTGTTCGAGGAACGCTGCTCCCCGTTCGGGTCGCGGCTAAACGTGTCGCCGTTTTTCGATTTCGGATTCTACCTTACCGCGGCTCCTGTTGGACAGCGACACCACTCAACCCTTACAATCACGGTATCCGAAGAGAGTTTTGCCCAAGGAGCAACCAATGCGCCCGCCTTTGAAGTTGAGTTCAATTGATCAGGAACACCTGCAGGAGTTGTACAACGAAGCCGGCGTCGCAAGGGACGAATTGCCCTATTCCCCGGCGTTTGACAACGTTTGCCAGGGATTTCAGGACCGTACGTTCAAGAATGCCCATCCCGAACAGGTCTATAGCGCGTTGCTCAAATATGTCCGCAGCAGCACGAACTCCGCCGGGGAAGCGGTGGCGGCGATATTGAACGAGGAACAGTTCAAGATGCTCAAGGCCGTGCTTCCGCGGCACGCCAAGGGGAATAAATTGGTGCCCTACAGCGACGAGTTCGAGGCCGCGCAGAGGGAATTCAACAAATTGGCGGGGACGGAATTGGATTCCGGAGAGTTCTGGCGGGCAATTCTTCATTCGCAGGGTCCAAAGCGCCGGCCGCCCAAACGCGCCAAAGTCGCCGCTCCGGTTGTCGAAAATGATGATGATGACGACGGGGAATGAACTATAAGTCATTGCATTCATGTATTTTATATGATCCAACGCGGTGCCGTGTCCGCCAATGGCTTGACTTGAATATCCCATCTCCACTATAGGTAAATAGGAATTCGTTCTAGTTTGTTCCGCAGAGGGAATTGATGACGACGTGGAAAGAAAGGCTCGCCGAGGCGATCCCCGCGGACTGGGGACAGGAGATCGACAGTTTTGAGGCCCAGATCACGCTGCGCAAGCAAGGCAAGATCGAGGAGAAGGTCTTCGCCGAGACCCGCCTTCGCCGCGGAGCCTACGGACAGCGTTACGACAACGGCCAGCGGCACGACGGCATCAAAACCCAAAAGCTCCCCTATTCCGCGCTGACCAAAGGTCCCGATACATTCTGGGAAGCGCCGGGGATGCAACGGATCAAAATCCCATTCGGGGGCGTGAATCCGCGGCAAATGATCGTCCTGGCGGAACTGGCTGAGGAATATTCCGATGCCATCTGCCACATCACGACGCGCCAGGATATCCAGCTTCATTTCGTCAATATTGAGGATACGCCGGACATGTTCCGCCGGCTGGCGGCGGTGGGAATCACCACCCGCGAAGCCTGCGGAAATTCCGTCCGCAACGTCACCGCCTGCCCCCTGGCCGGCGTCTGCAATACCGAAGCGTTCGACGTCACGCCGTACGCCAAGGCCCTGGCGTTTTATCTGCTGGGTCATCGCGACATTCAGGATTTCGGCAGAAAATTCAAAATCGCGTTTTCGGGCTGTGAAGGCGAAGCCTGCGCTTTGGTTTCGATGCACGATCTGGGTGGAATCGCCGCGACGAAGGTCGTCAACGGCAAGACGGTTCGCGGCTTCAAGCTGTACGTGGGCGGCGGACTCGGAGCGGTGCCGCATCAGGCGAAACTTTTCGATGAATTCGTTCCGGAAGAGGAATTGCTCTCGCTCTCCCGCGCCATTGGCCGGGTATTTGCGCGTCTGGGCGAAAAGAGAAATCGCAACCGCGCCCGGCTGAAGTTCCTTGTGCAGAAGCTGGGAATCGACGAATTCCGCCGGCTGGTGCTGGAAGAGGTTCGCACGATGCCGGAGGACCCGGCTTGGCGCGAGCATTTTGCGCGAATCCCGCGATGGGAGGAAAAGCCCGCCTTGAAGGCGGTCCAGCTCAACCGCGCCCACCGGCCGGAGGGTTACGACCGGTGGGCCGAAACCAATCTTTATCAGCAACGACAAAGCGGTTATTGCGTCGCGACGGTCACATGCCCGCTGGGGGACTTGTCGTCGGACCAGATGCGTGCGCTGGCCGACATTGCAGGGCGTTATGCCGGCGGAAACGCGCGAACCACCGTCGAGCAAAACATCGTGCTGCGCTGGGTTCCGCACGATAAAACGATCGATCTTTACAAGGAGCTTTGCGCCGTCGGACTTGGCGAAAGCGGGGCTGGAACCGTCGTCGATGTCGTCGCCTGCCCGGGCACGGACACCTGCAAGCTGGGCATCGCCTCTTCGCGCGGCCTCGCCGGCGAGTTGCGGCGCCGACTCGCCGCCAAAAATGCTTCCCTCGACCAGGCCATTCGAAATCTGCGGATCAAGGTCTCCGGGTGCTTTAATTCCTGCGGCCAGCATCACGTCGCGGACATCGGCTTCTACGGCAACAGCCGCAATATCAACGGATACACGGTCCCGCATTTTCAGGTGATGCTCGGGGGCCAATGGAACCACAATGCCGGGAGTTACGCGCTGGCGATGGGCTCGGTGCCGTCGAAGCGCATTCCCGACCTCGTCGAGCGACTGACCGGCCGATACGTCGCGGAGCGAAATGGCGATGAATCGTTCCAGCAATTCGGCCAGCGCATCGGCAAGCAGGCGCTGAAGGACATGGTCAACGAATTCGTGGCCGTTCCGCCGCACAAGGACGACCCATCCTTCTACAGTGACTGGGGCGAGGCGCGTGAATTCACGATCGGCGACATGGGCGTCGGGGAATGCGCCGGTGAAATCGTTTCACTCGCCCAATTCGGATTCACGCAGGCCGAGAGCGAAGCGTTTGAGGCCCAACTCCTGCTCGACGCCGGGCAATTCCAGCCGGCGGATGAGAAGGCATACCAGGCCATGCTCACCGCGGCCAAGACGCTGGTGCAATTACAATGGCTGGATGTGCCGAACGATCCGAACACGATCGTCGAGGAATTTCGCAAGCGATTCGTCGAGCCGAAGCTGTTCTGGGACACGTATCATCACGGCCAATTCGCCAACTATCTGTTCGCGCGGCACGAAGGGGCCGATTCGCGATTTACAGCGGACACGGCCCACAAGATTGTGGAGGAGGCCAACCTCTTCATCGACGCGGGCCACAAGTGCAATGCGAAAATCCAGGCCCTTGGCGCCGCAGCGGCCCAGCCCGGAGCGGCCAAATAATCCCATGGACGTCTTCAAAATAGCCGTGAAGATTTTTGCGCAGAGCGACGACTTTGCCGCCAACCCATTCGTGCCTATCTTCCAGCGTTGGATTCAGAACCAATCGGTCGAGGGCCATCGGCTGATCGACGTGGCCGATTATGGTCACGTCGCCGCCGGGCCCGGTACGGTGCTGGTCGGTTCCGAGGCGAATTTTTATACGGATCGCGGCGAGAATCGGCTGGGACTGCTTTATTCGCGCAAGCTGCCGCTGCCGGGATCGTTTGGCGAGCGATTGCGCGCCGTCGTCGCCGAAACCCTCAAGGCCGCCGCGAAACTCGAAGGAGAACCGGAACTCGGCGGCAAGCTGAAATTCAAGACCGACGAGTTGTTGATTCGATTGAACGACCGCCTCAACGCGCCGCCGAGCGACATCACGGTGACGGCCCTCGGCCCCGACATACTTTCCCTGGCCACGCTGCTGTACGGTGAGAAGCCGGTGACGATCGATCCGAACATTTCGGCCGAGAAGTTGGTGGAATTCCGGCTCAAGGCCAGCGAGGCCCCGTCGCTGGCGACGCTGGTGAGCAAAGCCGCGTCAGGATGTTAAGGCTTTTTCGACCAGCCGGCGCGCTTCGGGCGTCAATGGCAATTCCAACGCCGCCGCTCGTCCACGCTCGGACATCTTCTTCCACGTCCGCCGAAGAATGCCGATCACTTTTTCCTCCTCGTGCTTGATCGCGAAATCCGCGAAATAATTCTCCAGGAACACCAGGCAAATCACATCCTCGAGCGCCTGTGTCTGCGGATCGGCTTTCAATTTCTCCTTCCGCAAAAGCGATCGAACGCGATCGATCGTTGCATCGTCGTAGCCGACTTCGTGCAGGATTCTGGCTGCTTCGTCGGCATGGAAGGAATAGAGCGTTGTCCGCCACTGATGATATCCCTGGCGGGTCATCGGATAGCGCGATCGGGGAATCATCCATCGGCGAATATGTTGGGCGCGGGCCGCCAGTTGCAGGGCCTCGGCGGCATCGGGATATAGCCGACGCAGCCAATCCGTCATCCTGCGGGCGTACACCAACTCGGCCGGGGCGCCGCCGACGAGCGTGGGGTCCTGGGCGTTGGCCGCGTCGAATTTCTCGATCGCGGTTCGGAATTGTTCGCCTTCAGCCGACATCTAAAATCAAAATGCAACCGCGGAGACGCAGAGGTCCCGCAGAGAGCGCGGAGACGATCCCGCCGTAGAAAACGCCTCCGCGACCTCTGCGAGTTCTCTGCGTCTCTGCGGTTGCATTTTCTCACGCCATCACGATGTGATCCCGCCGGCCCTTCACGTTGCGCATCACTCCGCGCGTGTCGATGATCAGGCTGGCGTGATCGGCGATCATTTGCCAATCGTACGCTGAATGGTGCGTCGCGATCACCACGCAATCGTATACGCGGAGCGATTGGGCGCTCAGCGAGGCGCTGCGCATGTGAAATTCGTAATTGCGCATGCGATGGGTGGCCGGCACGTGGGGATCGTTGTATTCGACCTTTGCCCCAAGCTGCGTGTACTTTTCGATCAACTCGAAACTGGGGCTCTCGCGAACGTCGTCCACGTCCGGCTTGTACGCCAGGCCGAGGATCAGAATCTTCGTCCCCTTGATCGGCTTGCCGCGCTCGTTCAGGGCCAGGGCCGTGCGCTGCACGACATAGTCCGGCATTTTGTGGTTGATTTCGCCGGCGAGTTCGATGAATCGCGTCGGCATGCCGACTTCGCGGGCCTTCCACGTCAGATAGTACGGGTCGATGGGAATGCAATGGCCGCCCAGGCCGGGGCCGGGATAAAACGGCTGAAACCCGAAGGGCTTGGTGCTGGCGGCGGCGATGACTTGCCAGATGTCGATGTCCATCGCCGTCAGGACCATCTTCATTTCATTGACCAGGGCGATGTTGACGGCGCGGTAGATGTTCTCCAGCAACTTGGCGGCTTCGGCGATCTCGGCGGTTGCGACCGGGATCACGAGCTTTATCGCCTGCCGATAAAGGGCCGCCGCCACCTGAGCG
>Ga0116134_1000217_pt1 | contig 30567 bp, 28 predicted proteins | sample June2015DPH_19_5_FD_89737 | JGI IMG/M metagenome (GOLD analysis project Ga0116134, IMG submission 89737) | Peatland microbial communities from SPRUCE experiment site at the Marcell Experimental Forest, Minnesota, USA - June2015DPH_19_40 | ecosystem: Environmental > Terrestrial > Soil > Wetlands... | reverse complement strand
TCGGTAGCGAAGGTGGCGCGGGCGCATGGTGTGAACGCCAATCAGGTGTTTGGCTGGCGCCGGCTTTACTTGGCAGGACGACTGGGGGAGCAGAAGCCAGGGATCAAGTTGCTGCCGGTTCGGCGAGGAAAATGTGATCACGCTTTGTACTGCCTGCCACGCCGCCGTGCATTTAGGTTGAGAAGTTTCGCGGCTGGTTACAATTGGGTGTTGGCTATCGGCAAACAGTTCGGGATGGGTTGAATCCTTGGTTAGGCGAGACGCAGCGCGCCGCAAGGCAGCAACCCGTCGTCGCTTTGGATGGTGGCACACAGAGGAAGTAGGCTGTGCACAATGGGGTACAATTTCCTCTGGATCGTGGCCTCACTCGGCGCATTCTTCGATCCACGCAGCGCAACATGCAACCTACAATCGGCAACCGATGAAGGAACGTCCGCTGCTTCTCGATGAAGACTTGCCCCGCGAAGCCGGCGACATCGCCGATGCCTGTGCTTCGGTTCCTCCGTCGTCTGGCTACCGTGCCATGCTGCAGACGCTGTTTCGCGGCAAGATGAGCGGCGCCGCCATCGCCCTGGTCATCCGCCAGGTGGTCGTCATGGGACTCAGCGTTGGCAGCAGCGTGGCGGTATCACGCTGGCTTGGTCCTGAAGTCGTCGGCCGTTTCGCCATCCTGATCTTCGTAACCCAGGGAATTCTCGGTTATTTTGGTGACTTGGGACTGAAAGCGGCCCTGATTCGCAAGCGTGGCGATCTGGAGCCGACCGAACTAGCGAGCGCCCAGAAGGTGATTCTAGGGATTTCGATCACCTTCGCCGTTGTGATCGGCGCCCTTTTACCGGTAGCTCTGCGGCTGGTGAAACTGGGGCCCGAGAATTACTTTCCCGCCGCCGTTTTCCTGGTGCTGCTGATCGTGCGCAACCAGCGCATGGTGCCGCTCGCGCTGCTCGAGCGCGCAATGCGATTTAATGTCGTGAGCGCGGTGGAAGCTGCCGAGAGCCTCATCTACACAGTCCTTCTGGCCGCACTTGCATTCCTGCACAAAGGCATCTGGTGCTACGTCGTCGCCATGGGATGCCGCGACTTGTTCGGCAGTCTGGCTTTCAACCTGATCGCGCGTCCGCCCTTTCGTCGGTTTTCCTGGGCTTCGATCCGCCCCCACGTGGGTTTCAGCTTGGTGTACCAGGGCGGGTCGCTGCTGAACATGGTGACGCTCGCGTTCCCGCCAATCATGATCGCGCGTCTGCTCGGCAAGAACGCTGTGGGATATGTTTCGTGGGCATCGACCCTGTCGCTGTATCCACTGGTGATTTGCAACGCCATGGCCCGCATTTATTTGCCCGCGTTCAGCAGCGCGGCCAGGGATCCCACGCTGCTCCGGTCGCGGGTGGAGAAATCGCTGCGCATCAACGCCAGCATTGCTTGGCCGGCGTGTGCCGTGCTGGCCAGTTTGAGCACTCCCATCATCGCCCTTGTATTTACCGAAAAGTGGTTCCCGGCGCAGCCGTTGCTCTATGCCTATTGTGTTACCGCTGTGTTCAACGCCGTGGGCGTTCCTTTGTCGGAGCTGTTCTTTGCCCAGGATGACGCTTGGTTTAACCTTCGCCTCTGCCTGTGGTGGACCATACCGACCTGGACAATCGGCACCTATGCGGTTTATCGCTACGGACTGTTCGGATTCGCCATTTTCCAGGGGGTGCTTCAGAGCACCTGGCTAATGGCTTTCTTTCACGCCCGGAAGCCGGAAGGGCTGCGCGTTTTCGCACCACTGCGCGAGCCCCTGATATTGAGCGCCGCGCTGGTGCTGGGAAACCTGTTAGTGACCCGTTCGTTGGCGATTTCGTCAATTTACCGGCTGGCCATCCTGCTCGCGGTGGAAGGCGTGATCTGCGCGTTCTTCCTGGTAAGGATGGCAATGAGTTGGCGACTGGTAAACCGATCTATAGAAGCAGAACCCAGTCCAGCATAGGCAATACCGCCTAAGGAGAGTTCAAACCGTGTCGGATGTGGACAAGTGGTACCGCAATTACTGGGCGAGACATCAGGCGCGGGAGGTGATGTATAGAACCCTCAGGGCGCCGTGCCTTTCCTGCGAAGATTGCGAACAGCTCAACGAAATGGAGCAGGCGATTTTCGACCACACCAAGCATGCAAAGCGGCTCTTGGACTACGGCGCGGGCGACAAGCGGCTGAAGGGAAAGTTTTTATCCGCCGGTTTTAAGGGACGCTACGAGACTCTCGACCTGTCCGCCGAGGATGAGCACGAATATTCATCAATCTCCCAAGTTACAGGCCAATTCGACGCGATCCTGTGCCTTGAGGTGATTGAACACATGTCTCTCAACGGCTACGTGGATCTGATGGACGAGTTCGGCAAGCTACTGGAACCGGGCGGTGCCTTGATAATCGGCACGCCAAATCCCCTCTGCGTCGTCCCCATGTGGGCCGGCGACCCCGGGCATGTGCAGCAATACCCGTTAGCCGATCTGGCGGCGGATTTTGTCGTGCGAGGTTACGAAGTCGAAGCGTTTCGCGTGCGCTATGGCGCATGGCCGAAAGGTCTCCCTAAACTGAGATTCCTAGCTATGCGTATCCTCTGCTACCTATTGAGCGTTGACTACGCGCAGGGCATCGTCGTGATTGGCAAAAGGAAAGCGCCGGCGCAAGTTCCGGGGTCGTCTATGTGAACCGTCGGTTTGTATGCCGCCGCTGTGCGTGACCACGAATCGCTAGAGTCGCAGGCAATCTCCTCAGGGCTAATCGACGTGTCTATGTGATTCGAAATCTTTAATATCCGAGACATTGCCCGAATCCTCAAGATTTCCCGTGACTGACCTTGCCCCCTTGCTGGTCGTTCTGCGGTTTCTTAGCTGCCTCGGAAAGACGAGAGGAAGGGAGTTGGCTAAGCTGGCGCGCCGTGACGGTCAGCACTTCGATTGTGCAGCCTGGGTGCACAAAGCCCGCTCAATGCCGAAGGAAGTATTCAGGCGGGAAGTGGAGAAAGAACTGACGGGAAGGGAGGAGGAGCCGTCGGAGCTGATCTACTTCAAGGTCTACAAGAGCCAGATCCCGGTCATCGAGCAGGCGATCGAGACCGCGTCCTTGATGCTGGGCACGGACAAATCGCGCGGGTATTGCCTGGAGATGATCTGCGCGGACTTCTTGGCTGGTGCGCACTTGGACAGTGGCATCCCGGAGATCCTGCTCAACCCCATCTCACGCTACTACAAATTCTTGCCCGGCGAACAGCAGCAGGCTTTCCTCGAAAACCTGGGTAGGGAGGCGTCCTGAGAATGATTCGTCCCAAAGCCGCCCGCTTTCGACTAGATCCGTTGTCGTACGAAAGCCTACGCCAGCAGATCCTGCGTCGCGACGGCTGGAGGTGTCAGTCCTGTAGCACGATGTCGAATCTTGAGGTGCACCACAGGGAATTCCGCAGCCATTCGGGAGCCGACTCGGAGGAAAACTTGATTACGCTGTGCACCGCATGCCACGCCACGGTGCATTCAGCTTAAGATAGACTATTGCCGGACGAGGAAGCCCCTTGATTCGCATTGGTGTCGACGGTCGCATCTTGATGTACTACGAGATGCGCGGTTTTGCGCGCTATACCGTGGAACTGTTTCGCGCGATGAAGGAGATCGCGGGCGACGACATTGAACTGTATTCATTCTCGCCAGACCCGATTGCCCCGGAATTTCTCGCCGAGTTGGAAATCAAGCCGGTGGTCTTTCCGGCGCGAAGAGAGATTCTGTGGGAGCAGGTCGAACTCCCGAAGCACTTGCGGCAGACGCGCATCGATGTTTTCCACGCTACTGCGAACCGCGGGCTCCCGTACCGGCGTGCCTGCAAGTACGTCCTAACGTGCCATGACATTATCGATCGTCTGCCTGAGTATTGCAGGGGCGAACACTGGCGCGGAAGTTGGCGGAAAAAGTATGCGGATTTTGTCTCCCGGCACAGCGTCGACAAATACATCACGGTCTCAAACTTCTCGAAGCAGGACATTTGCCGGTTTCATCGGCTATCCCCGGACTGTGTCGCGGTGATCTACAACGCTGCAAACCGACGCTTCTATGAGATGTTGCCCGCCGAGCAAATTGCGCGCTTCCGCGGCAAATACGCGCTGCTGCCCGAATATTTTCTTTTTCTCGGCGGGTTCGATACAAAGAAAAATGTCGGCGCGTTAGTGGAAGCTTTTGCCCGCCTGCCGAATGAATCTCCGCCGCTGGTTCTGGCGGGTGAGCACAAGTGGGACTTTGCGGATGTCGCCCAGAGAATTAGCGCGCTGGGTCTATCCTCACGAGTGCTCTGTCCCGGCAAGATTGCTGACGAAGACTTACCCGCGATTTATCAGGGTGCGCTTGCATTTGTATATCCCTCGTGCTACGAAGGGTTCGGATTGCAACTTGTCGAAGCGATGGCTTCCGGAGTGCCCGTCCTTGCCTCTGCAACCACTAGTCTGCCAGAAGTTCTCGAAGGCAGCGGTCTGCTCTTCGATCCAGAAAATCGAGATTCCATCGCCCGGCAGATGGCGCGAATTGCTGGCGATCCTGCTTTGCGCAGTGACCTCGCCGAAAAAAGCCGCCAGCGAGCCAGCTTCTTCTCCTGGCACAAGGCCGCCGAACAGACTCTTCGGGTGTACCTAGAATTGCTAGGCTGGAGCGATGAGATTCTTTGGAACCACAATCACTTTGCAGCCGCTATTTCGGGGCAGCAGCGGTGAGGATCATCGTCGTCACTCCCGCTGTGCCTCATCCATTCGGCGACTCCGCCGCGCGCTGGTACTACGTTTTGATCACCGAGTTGCTGGCACGCGGCCATGAAGTCGTGACGCTTGCCGCGACCGAGGAGGCGGAAGAACGCATCTCCGAAGCGAAACAATGGCTGTCGAAGCACGGCGGGCAATTGACGCTGCACTGCCATCGCCTCCGAGTGGATTCCGTCGCGCTGCGGCGCAAGTGGCAGAACCTGGTGCGTCCGCGCAGCGAAATGCTTCAGGACTCAAGCTTGACCGGTCTGCTGCATCGGGAATTAGCAAAAGGCTATGACGTGCTGCACCTCGAACAGATGTCCACCGGCTGGCTCGGCATGGCGGTGCCACGCGCGTTGCTCAACGTGCACTTCTTCGAAGTATTAGATTGGGCCGCGAAAGAAAATATGGGCCTCGGCGAGTACAAGGCTCTGTGGCAGGCGCAGCGCGCCACGCGCCATCTTCTCCGCGGCATTAACCACGCTCGTTTCGTTACGCCGAGGCTGAAAGAGATGGCGGAATCGATCAATCCAAAGGGCCATTATTGGTTCGTGCCTTCCGCCTTAGACACCGCGTTGTATAACATGCAGCCGCCTGCGCCGGAACCAGTTGTCGGCCTAATCGGTTCCATGCACTGGGAGCCATCCCGTTCGGCGGCGGAGCGGCTGATCACCCGCATTTGGCCTGTAGTGAAACAGGGTTTTCCGCAGGCGAAGCTTTTTATCGCGGGCTGGAACGCCGCCCAGTATTTGCAGAAATATTCGTTGCGGCGTGACCTCACGCTGGCGGAAAACCTGGTTCATCCATCCGACTTTTTCTCCAAAGCTGCGGTAATGGTCTATGCCCCTTCGGGGGGTAGCGGAATGAAAGTCAAAGTGTTGGAGTCGATGGCCTACGGCGTGCCCGTGGTTACTACCTGGGAAGGCGTCGAGGGCATCGACTATCAGAATGGACGTGAATGTTGGGTTGCCGAAACCGACGAAGAGCTGGCCGGCAAAGTCTGCCGCTTACTGGTAAACTCCGCGGAACGGCAGCAGATGCGCGATGCAGCGCGGGCTTTGATCGACGAACGCTATTCGCCACGTCCAGTGGTTGATAAAATGATTTCTGTTTATCAACAGATGATCGCCGCCCCCTGCGCTCATCCTCACGCGTCTCTTTGTATCTGAAATATGTATCTAAAAAGCGTTCTCCAGATGGCTTCGCTGATGCTGCATTTTCGCAATGGCGGAACCCTGGTCCAGCGGATGCGCTTCGCCGAGCCGTGCGATGAAGTGGTGCTTTGGAACGGCACGCGTATCTCCCATCCCCCAGGGCGCGGCGGACTGTTGGAAGTAGTCGTGGAGCTGTGGCTCGAGCATGTCTACACCGCGGGATTTTATCGTCCCGCGGACGGAGACGTGATTGTCGACGCCGGTGCCAATGTCGGAATCTTCGCCATTCAGATGGCACGGCAGAACCGCCGCTGCCGGGTGATTGCGCTCGAACCGTTCTCGGAAAACTTCAAGTATCTGCAAGCCAATGTGGCGCGAGCGTGCCCAAAAACTGTGACATGCTGTGAAATGGCTCTGGGCGCTGGGTTCAGCAAGGGACATATGCAGGCGGCAAGCTCTCGTTCGGTCGATCACGTGCTGCGAGTGGATTCGGCCGCGGCGGACGGCATTCCGGTGATCCCTCTCTCCGGGTTGTTTGATCTGGCTCGTGCCCAGGAGATCGATTTCTTGAAAGTTGACATCGAGGGTTCCGAGGGCGCCGTTTTTGCCGCCGCTTCACCGGACCTGCTCGGCCGATTCAAGCGCATCGCGATGGAGTATCACGATCAAATCATGCCGGGGACGCTCGAACTCTTGCGCCGCGTTGTCACCCCCACTCACAAGATTACTGTTCGTCCATCAAAACTGGAAGGCTGCGGTATCCTGCTGGCACGCCGCCGTGACCTCAAGAAATAACTCAATGTTTGTCACAGAAAAAGAGCGTAGTACATCGCCAACCAACACCGCGGCGCGGGTTCTCACTGTCCTTCCCGATTTTCCCTTCCCGGCCACGACCGGTCTGCACCTCAGGATGGTAAGCAACCTGGAACTCGTCCATCGGCTCGGCTGTTTCAGTGCGCTGCTCTATTTTTCGACCGAAGGCCGCGAGCCCGCGCCGGCCGCGTCCACGTTTTTGGCGCAGATCTGCGATGAAGTTCGTCACGGCGGCCGCAGATTTCCGCATAGCGATTTCTCCACCGCTTCACTGATCGGGCATAAAGTCGATTTTTTTGTGCGGGGCGCGCTCGGGATACCCGGCAAGCGTTATCCATTCTCCACGTCCTACGACCGCATCGGGGCGGCTGAAATTATTCTGGCCGAGGCGCGAAGAGTCAAAGCCGATTTCGTCATCCTGCCGTCATTCATGCTGCATTACGCCGCATTGCTGAAAAGCAGCGAATGTCGCGTGATCGCCGATGCGATTGACGTCCTCACCGAACTCACGGCGCGGTTTCTCTCCAATTATGGGAAGAGTGCAATTAGCCGGTTGAAACTCTATTCCAACTACCTTGCGAGTCGAACGCAGGAACGCGTTTTTCTTGCGCAGTGTAGTGAAGTCTGGGCGACATCTCCCCCTGAAGCCGCGGTTCTTGCCCGCATTGCTCCAAACGTGAATGTGGTCGTTGTGGCCAACAGCCTCGATGAATCTGTCTTTCAGCCGGGGCCTTTAACGACCAAGGAGAATGTCGGCTTTATTGGCACTTATTCATCCGTTCCCAACCTCGACGCGGCCAGGTTTCTGGCTGAAAAGGTATTTCCAATTGTGCTGCAAAAGAATCCAGCGGCACGTCTTAAGCTGGCGGGCGCTAGCTTGCCAGTTGCGGCCGAAGCGAAGCTGCGCAGCCTGGGCTATGTCGATCTTCTCGGAGCTGTTGCCGACTCGAACGAGCTATACAGTCAGAGCCGCGTTATCGCTTTGCCTGTGTTTGTAAGGGGTGGAGTACCCCTTAAAATCGTCGAAGCTTTCGCTCGCGCAAAGGCTGTCGTTGCCTGCCCTGAACTGGTTGAAGGATTGGAGGTTCGGGACGGCCATGACGTGCTGGTGCGCGAAAATCCAGAAGAGTTCGCACAGGCGATCTCATCGTTGTTGTCGGATGATGCCTTCTGCAGGTTCCTGGGGAAGAATGGGCGGGAAACATTTATGGGAAAATGGTCGCGTTCCCACGCGGAAGAAATACTGCGGCGATCCAGTGTGTTGGCCTCCTATCATTCCGATAAGACTGACTGAGCTTCCGATGACAGATCCGCCAATGACTGAGCTTGCGAAGACGGAGCTTGCGAGATTGACAGCGCCCAGAGATTCTCCCGTAGCAGGCGTGCTCTCCGTGGGCATTGTCGGTGCGGGCGAGATCGTGAGCCGAATACACCTCCCGGTTCTGAGCGCTTCTGAAGGCATTCGCATCGCATACGTCGCGGACAGGAATCCCGAGGCGGCGCGGTCGGCCGCGGGCAGTTACAAAGTCGCGCCCGTTACTGTGACTGACAACTTGGATAAGCTTCCTCAAACTGATGTCGTGCTGCTTGCCCTGCCAGTAACTTCGAGGCTGCCGTACTACGAATTGTTCGCCAAACGCGGCACCTGCGTACTGGCTGAAAAGCCGCTTGCGGCTTGTGGCATCGACGCCGAGCGAATTTGCGGTCTGTATCCCGAATATTCATTAGCTTGTGGTTTTCAGCGGCGAAGCTATGCTTCCGTGGTCCTGGCAAGATTGCTCGTCGCCGAAAATTGGTTTGGGCCTTTGCGGTCGATGTCCATTTCCGAGGGCGCGCTCACAACTAAGACTGGCGCCGATTCCCGTTTCTACGACGATGCTATCTCCGGCGGCGGTGGCGTGCTAATGGACCTGGGATGTCATTCCCTCGACATGGCGATTTACGTCAGTAATGCAACCGAGGCGATTCCAGCGAAGCAACGTTTCGTGTTCGACGGTGGAGTGGATCGTGAAATCGACGCGCGTTTGACCTTGCGCACGGCGCATGGCACGTGCGACTTGGATTATCTGGTGACCTGGCTTCGGCCGGCCAAGAATAAGATTGAACTGCGGTTCGAGAACTGCACCGTTGAGCTCCCATGTGGGCCTTCGCAACATCTCGAGATCCGCGGCGCCCAAAATGGCCGCGATGTGGCCTCCCTGGGGATGAAACACGCTGGCGCCGCTACGATATATCAAGCTTTTTACCTGGAATGGATGGCCTTTCTCGATGGTGTGCGGAGCCGTCAGGCTTGCAAGTTCAATGCGCGTAGTTGCCTTCCCACGATTCGCGCCGTCGAAGCCCTGTACAGGGGAGGGAAGCATAATCCATGAAGCGAGTTGCGATTCTGGGTGCGAACGGGCAGGTTGGGACCGAGGTGTCTCTTCGCTTGCGTGATGTCGAAGGGATTGAAGTCGTGCCGATCGCGCGCAACATCTCAGGATCTGCCTTCCTACGTTTGAACGGTATGGAATGCAGACATGGGCGCATCTCCGACCCGGCAGAGGCGCGCAGCCTGATCGGTGACTGCGACGTGGTCGTGAATTTTGCATTAAGCAACACGGCGATACCACGCATCGACAGGGACATTAATCGCCAGATTGTGCGCAGCATGGTCGTAGCCGCAAAGCCCGGTGCGCCGATCGTATTTGCCAGCACAATGATGGTCTACGCGCCTGCCATGCAATTTTGGTTCCCGGACTCCTACGGTCTTGAAAAGCTGATCGCCGAGAAAATGTTTCGCCGACTCTGCCGGACATCGCGTCACCCTGCGTTTGTGTTTCGCCTGGGACACGTAGTGGGCGAGATGCAGAACATCACCAGCAAGATCCGCGGCGAGATCCGCGACGGCAAAGTCGCATTGCCGCACGAGGGGCTCCGCGCCTCCAACACTGTGTTTACGGCCGCCATTGTAGAGGCTATCGTGCAGGTAGCTCAGGCGGCTCCGAAACCCGGCACCTATGACCTGATCACGTTTCCGCAGTGGACTTGGCTTGACGTTTACAAGTACTATGCCGCCCAACTCGGGTTGCTACTACAATTGGCGCACGCAGCACAGGTTGGCGATTCGAAGTCCGGGCTGGGCAGCCCGGGCGCTTCGATGCGACGCTTTTTGCATTACTTAGCGAACCATCATGCGTTAACGGAGCGGCTCACCTTTCTTTTGGCGTTCCTGCCCCGCAGCGCCAATCAGCGGATGTACTTGCGATATTTGCAGACACGAGCTCTGACCGAGATCAACGTCTTGCGACAATCGGAGAAGGTTGAATTCTGTGTAGAGGATTGGCGCGAATTGCGAGTGCGTAGTTTTGGGCAAATGGCCGATCCTGTGACCCTGATGGCGCGTTATCCGTTGCGCTGCGCCCTTGGATATTCCAGACCCCAGGAGCCGGAGAGGTCCGACCGGACCCTCAGCAGCAATTAGAGTGTTCACATATTTTCATGAACTTGGCCGTCGAATTAGCTCGAAGGTTACCCGACCCATTATTGAAAGCGTTGCTCCGCTTGCGCCTGAACCCTCTCCTTAGGCCCGGTTTCGACTGGTGTGCCGCCAGAATGAAAAACGAGGATAGCGTGATTCAGCGCGGGGCGGGTAAGGGTCTTCGTTTCAATCCTGGTGGTTCTAATGTCACCTATCTGCTCGGAACTGTGGAACAGGAAATCCAGAACGTCCTGCAGTTCTGGTTGCGACCTGAGATGACCGTGTATGACGTCGGAGCGAACGTTGGATTCATAACCGTCATTGCAGCCCGCTTAGTCGGCGAGAAGGGCAAGGTTTGCGGCTTCGAGCCCGTGCCCATGCTTGCAGATCAGGCAATGCATAATGCGAGCCTAAATCAGTTTCGGCAAGTTTCTATCCACCGGGTCGCTCTGAGCGATCAGGACGGAGAGGCTGTTTTCCAAGTGTCCAAGAACCTGACGATGGGGAAGCTCGTAAATCGAGAATTTTGCGATCCCGACTCCGTGAACGAATTGGTAGTCAGAAAGCGCAGACTCGACACCCTTGTTGCGACGGACGGATTGCCCGACCCAGATTTGTTGAAGATCGACGTGGAGGGTGCTGAGGCCGCCGTGCTGGATGGTGCAACTGAAGTCCTGCAGCGCGCACGCCCGGCGCTTTTAATCGAGCTTCATTCAACGAATCAGGCAGTAGCCCAGCGGCTGGAAGAATTATCCTTTGTTGGGCGCCTATTGGGTAGCCGCGAATCAATTCGGACCGGTCCCCCTAACGCGACCGTAGCAGCAGTTCCCGAGGAACGAGCTTTTATGCTGAACCAAGTCTCGACTGCTTGGGGATCGAAGTGAGCAACAGGCGCATACTCGTGATTGGCCCTTCGCACCAAGGTGCATTGCCCGAGAGCTACGCCCGTGCTTTTGAGCGCCTCGGTATGGAGGTGTTCCGCTTCGACGATGACCGGGCGCTATTCCGCGCAACCGGTTTCGCTAGAAATCGTTTGCTGCGTCGCGCTTTTCGCGGGCTCCTTTGGTGGGAATTGAACCGCGCCATTCTGGAGATTGCGGAGACGGTGCGGCCGGCACTCGTCTTTGCCGTGCGCGCTGCCTACCTGGAACCGGAAACCGTCGCATGCATCCGCAAATTAACCGGTGTACCGTTTGTGAATCATTATCCCGACAATCCCTATATCGGTCTGCGTCTGATCCCCGGCGAACCATCCACGCAGCGGCATAATCTGATTGAGGTACTTCGGGAATACAGCACGGTTTGGATGTGGGAGCGGAGCCTTTTGCGGCGTCTCCGGGAAGACCGTGTTGCGGCGGAGTATCTCCCTTTCGGTGTCGATCCTGAACTGTTTCATCCTCAATCGGGGGCCGAACCTTTGTCCTGTCAGTCGTGTGGCACACAGCACCAAGTTGTCTTTGTGGGCACTTGTACCCGTTTTCGGAGGAGAGAAATTGCCAACATCCGCAAACATTCAGTTGCTATCTGGGGTAATGGCTGGCCGAGCAAAGGGAAATCGGCTCAGCAGTATCGTGTGCACGCTCCTGTGTACGCCGACGCGGTAGCGCGTATTCACGCCGCAGCAGAAGTTTCGCTGAATGTGCTGAATGCGGAGAGCCTGGACGGCCACAACATGCGGACGTTCGAGGTGCCTGCGAGCGGCGGCGTGATGCTGGCCCGCTATACCGACGCGCAAGCCGAATTCTTTCCCGAAAACGAGGCGGCGGCATACTATCGGTCATCGGAGGAACTGGATGCGAAGATCGATTGTCTGCTCGGGGATGCCGCGCTCCGGGAGCGCATCCGGCGCAATGCAGTGAGGCTTGCGGCTTTACAAACCTACGATCGTCGCGCGGCCGAGGTTCTGCGGCATGTTGGCCTGGCCGTTCCTGCCAGCGCGTCGCAAGCCGATGCCGGGACGCTGCCACAATGACCGCGCGCCCACTCCGGCTGCTTACCGTTGGCCATTCGTATGTCGTGGCTCTCAATCGCCGCCTACCTCACGAAATCGCCCGCGTTGGCGGCGGCCGTTGGGAGGTGACTGCCGTTGCGCCTCGATTTGTGCGCTCCGAGTTGCGGGACATAGCCCTGGAAGTGAGTACGAATGAGTCGTGCCAACTTGAAGCAGTGAACATGTACGCGACGAAGCACGTCCACGTGATGGCATTCGAATTTCGGCTGCGCGAAATTCTTCGCCGGGGCTGGGACATGGTCCACATTTTCCAGGACCCGTACATCTTGGCTGGTTGGCAGCCAGCGTATTGGACTCCGAAGCGTGTGCCGGTTGTATTTTTTGCCAACCAGAACATTACGAAGAAATATCCTCCACCTTTTTCATGGATGGAACGCTATTGCGTGAACCGATGCGCGGGCTGGATTGGTTGCGGCGAGACCGTGATTGAGGCACTGATGAAAAAAGGCTACGGCGTCAAGCCGCACCGCGTGATTGGGTATGGCGTGGATGTGGAAGCGTTTCGTCCAGACAAAGATCGGCGCGAGCAGACGCGCCAGCAGCTCGGATGGGACGAGTCTTTGCCAGTGGTTTCATTTCTTGGGCGATTGACTTCGGAGAAGGGCCTTGACCTCTTGACCTCTGCGCTTGGCCAGCTTCATTCGCCTTGGCGAGCCCTGTTTATCGGCAGCGGGCCGAGGCAAGAAAGTCTCGAAGAATGGGGCAAGAAGTATCCGGGGCGAGTTCGCATCGTCAGTGCGACCCACGATGAGGTGCCCGCATATCTGAATGCGGCGGATATTCTTTGCGCTCCCAGCCAAACGATGGCCAACTGGTGCGAGCAATTTGGCCGCATGATCATCGAAGGATTCGCCAGCGGGTTGGCCGTGGTCGGCAGCGACAGCGGAGAAATTCCGCACGTCATCGGAGACGCCGGGATTGCGGTCGGAGAAAAAGACCAATCCGCGTGGGTGCGCACGCTGGAGCGTCTGCTCGAGGACAAGGCGCTTCGTAACGATCTTTCCGGGCGAGGCCGGGTTCGTGCCGAGGAACAATTTGCGTGGCCGGTCATTGCTCGTCGGCACCTGAAGTTCTTCGAGCAGCTGCTGTGCTAACGGTCATGCAGCAGGCGGTGTCGGTCGTCGAATCTGCTGATAAAGTAACTTTCTCATGGTTGAAGAACTAACATCGGCCAAGGAATTAAGCTGCCGGGCTTCTTTTCCCTTAGGGGTTGCCTGTCTCGCAGCATTGTGGGGCGTGCTGATGTCAACTCTTCCTTACGTCGCTTGGTACATAGTCACTCACTCCAGCGTGTGGATCGCTGACGCCGACGAGATTCAATACACACTAATTGCGAGTCATGCCTACCACTGGCATCCGATGTATTTGTCGGACCCGACGTTTGTTAACGGAGGCCAATCGGTTTATTCATGGCTGCAACTAGTTCCGGGTGAACTGGTATGCAAGGCATTTAACCTTCGCCCCATTCGATTTGGCCTGGTTCTGCGAATCTTCGGAGGACTGGCCGTCGGATTCGGATGGTATGCGTTGATCTGGCAGCACGTACGGCGTCCTTGGATTGCATTGATTGGCGCCGTTTTCCTCTTGACTGATGGCGGCTGGCTCGTGATGCGCCCGTTGGTTCATCAATGGGCCACGCTGGCGAGTGTCCTGCTCAACCGCTCCGGGGAGATCTTCGCGCACAACCCGAGCATTCACCGCGACTGGCGAATTATTTCTCCGGTCGTCGTCCTGCCTTTTCTTTTTCTCTACCTGTGGGCACTTCGACGGAGTTTGGAGAATTCTTCGCGCGCAAGAGTCGTTTGCTCAGGCTTGGCCTTCGGGCTGCTGTTTTTTGCCTACTTCTATTTTTGGACTGCGGCGGGCCTTGCCCTGCTGCTGGGGACCTTGGTGGATCGCGCGCGGTGGCAGACATATTTGCTCACGGGATGGATCGGTTGTCTTGTCGGGACCCCGGAGTTAGCGAGGATGTTGTTCACGCGCCACGGGCAAGGGTCGGAATGGATGCAGCGGTTTGACGAATTCGTCCCCATTCCGCGATTGAGCGAGCACGGTCATTTTCTTCTTTCCGCCGCGCTTGTACTGATCACTTTCGTGATCGTCCGGCACTTCTTCAGGCGGCTGCTTTATCTCTGGTGCCTCTGCGCTGCTGGATTCATAATGATTCACCAGCAGATACTCACCGGGCTTCAACTGGAAAACTACCATTGGGCCTACCTTTTTTGCCCATGCATGATCCTGCTTCTGGTCTTGCTTACGATCGACACCGTCGAGCGGATAGGAGCGGGGGCCCGCGTCGCCGGGGGAATCCTTGTGGTTGCGGTTTTATTGAATGCCGCGGCGGGCGTATACCTTCGCGGTCTCGAGGCAGTCCGGACGAAAGACAGCCAGCGCTACAGCCGCGGATACGAGGACTACGAAAGGCAGCATGGCGCTCCGGGGTATCCGCCGCTTGCTGCCGGGGCCGTCACTGCCGGGACCGACGACTTCGTTCAATTCGCAATGATCGTCGATCATGTTACGCCATTGGCGGCGGGTTACCCCGTGATGCTGAGTCCTTCAGTTACCGATCTTGAATTCGATCGTCGCATCGCGTTCAATGCTTATCTCTCCGGGGCCTCACGCGAGCAGTTCGATGCAAAGGAGACGTGGGACCTGGATCATCTGCAATACGGCGTCGAGTTGCGAGATCCGGCGAGGAGGGTGGCGCGTCGGGCAAGCCGATTGGCCTTGTTTGATCAAATAGCCTCCAACCCCGCCGCGGCAATGAACCATTATCAGGTGAGATACGTTGCAATTCCGGCGGGATCGCCCAGGCCAGCTGCACTTAAATCTGATTGGGCCCTGTTGCAGTCGGGTCCGGCGTGGGAGGTTTGGGAACATAGTTCCCGGGCAAAATAAGCGAAACTCCCCGAATTTATAATCTGTCCTGAGTCAACAACCTATGGAGAATACGTCCCTTGCCGGGGTTCAATCTGCCGCACACCTTTCGGGAAAGCCGGAAGTCTCGGTTGTCCTGCCGTGCCTAAACGAGGCGGAGACGATCGCCGGTTGCATCCGGCAAATCCAGGAGACATTCGAGCGTGCGAGACTCAAAGGCGAGGTCGTGGTCGGCGATAACGGTAGCACCGACGGATCGCGCGAGATCGCCGAGAGCATGGGCGCCCGGGTGGTAGCGGTTCCTCAAAAAGGCTACGGCAGCGCTCTGATGGGCGGCATTGGTGGGGCGCTGGCCGATTATGTCGTCATGGGCGACGCGGATGGCAGCTATGATTTTCGCGACGTGCCGAGATTCGTAGTCCAACTTCGAGCGGGCGCCGACCTGGTGATGGGCAACCGGTTTCGTGGCGGCATCAAGCCTGGGGCTATGCCTCCCTTGCATAAGTACTTTGGCAATCCCGTTATGACCGGAATCGGGAGGCTGTTTTTCAAGAGCAAATGCGGTGACTCTCAGTGCGGCCTGAGGGCCTTCACCAAGCAAGCCTACCAGCGGATGGACCTGCGCACGACAGGGATGGAATTCGCCAGCGAGATGTTGGTAAAAGCCACGCTGTTTAAAATGCGCGTTGACGAAATTCCTACCACTCTCTCGCCGGACGGGCGCAGTCGTCCGCCGCACCTGCGCAGTTGGCGCGACGGCTGGCGGCACTTGCGTTTCCTGCTGCTGTACAGTCCTCGCTGGCTCTTTCTGTACCCGGGCATCACGCTGATGCTTGCTGGAAGCGCCCTCGCCATTTGGTTGCTTCCCGGGCCTCGCAGAGTCCACGGAGTTGAACTCGACATTCATACTCTGCTATACGCGGTGGTCGCAGCGCTAGTGGGATTCCAGGCCGTGGTATTTGCTTTCCTCGCAAAGGTCTTTGCCAGCACCACAGGCTTGTTACCGGAGGACCCCCAACTGGCGAAGCTGTTCCGAGTTTTCACTCTCGAAGGCGGTTTGGCAGTTGGAATCTCGATGTTGCTTGCAGGTGTCGGATGTGCCTTTTATTCTGTATTCCTCTGGAACGCTCACGGCTTCGGTGCCATGGATCCCTTGTTGCTGATGCGTGTCGTTGCCTGCGCGGTTGGTCTCATCCTCATGGGTGTGCAAGTGACACTCTTCAGTCTTTTCGTCAGCATATTGGGGTTGGCACGTAAGTAAAGCCAGTGCACCGTCCGACCAGTCACACCGCGAGCAGTGCAATGAAGTGTAGATGTCCACCGAAGACCCAGTCTGCGGGGGCAGGATAAAGCCCAAGCTGGGTTTCTAATCTCTCCGGTCGAAGGCCGACTTCCCGCCACGCGCTACTCCACTGCGCTTCGGTCCAATAGTTGTAGGGGAGTGACACACCGAATCTCGCATTTCCGACCCAGTCCATGAATCGCAAACGTGTCCCCGCGCCCAGTCCCTTTCGATAGTGGTCTTTTATGAGAACGAACCGGCGAGAGACGCGGTGAGCTTCCCGCTGAAGTAGCAGAGCATCTCCCGTGTGATGGAGGACATCGGAAAACAGCACGATGTCGAACGACTTATCTGCAAATGGAATGCGAGTGCCGTCGAACATTTGAACCGGGATGTGCGTGCGGTCCCGGCGAAGCACGTCGACCCCAAGAATCTCGAGGTCGGGCCGTTTGGATTCTAGAAGTGCGGAGATCAGACCATCGCCGCAACCTACATCGAGCAGACGTGATCGAGGGGGCGCAAACTGCGCGAACCAGTCTGACAAGACTCGAACCCTGCGGCCGAATATCAGTTTGTCATGCAAAAGGCCGGCGTATTTGGTAGTTGGTCTCAAGACGAGTGCACTATGGGCGAATCATCTGCTGACGCATCACAATATCAGATAACTACTTCTCCGCTACGATCAGCATTACATCGCTGAGTGTTCCCTGCGGCCAGGTGAACACGCGTTCGAGGACGTGAAATTGCTTCATCGTCCTCAGCGCGTAAGAAAGGTTTATGAGTTTGGAACTCAGCAGCACCGAGCGCACCTGAAACCCGGCTTCATGAACCATCCGCTCCAGCACTGGCTGGTTGAAGTGGTGCACGTGGATGGGATATTGCAAGTTGTGCCAGAAGTTTCCCATCGCATGTCTGGTCCAGCTATAGAATTTCGGCGCCGCAACCAAGAGCAATCCTCCTGGGCGCAGAAGTTGGTGGCATCGCTGGAGCGCGAACTTCGGCGAGCAGAGGTGTGCACCTGGCTTATGATGATGCAATCGAACGAGTTGGCTGACAGGTTCGCGTTCTCGAAGGTCGAGCGGTAAACGTCGAGGCCCTGCTTTCTCGCGAACTCAACGGCGCTTTCGTTGAGTTCCAAACCGTGTACGTCCCAGCCTAGCTGTCGCGCCCAATCCAAGTCAGCCCCGGTTCCGCAACCAATTTCTAGCAAACTTTTTCCAGAGCCGCGATAGGGCAGATAGAACAGGAAGAAGTTTCCAAATAGAGACGCTACCATTTGCCAGACCCTGCGCCCGGCGAGACCGTCCTTCGCCGGATGCCCCACTTGTAGGCTCGCAGCTTGGCTAAGATTTGGCCCTTGGTAGTTGGTTTCCGGAAGGTAGGAATAGTACGTTGGAGAATAGTATCGACCCAGTTCGTCTGGCATCGTGCGCGGCGAGAGATCACGAGGCCGCAGTTGCATTGCGCCAGACTGACCTCGGCCATCCCCTCAACGCGGTCCTCCAAGGGCAGCCCCGCAAGCGTCGCATGTCTGCACGACTTCCATTTGGAGCGGGAACTATAGCGGGCAGGGGTCTTGCCGAACATGGTCCTTTAGCAGCAATGCTAGAATCCAACGCAATAGCATGTCAGAGCTACGCCAGCAGCAGGCCGTGATCTCAGCCCCGCCCCTCGAAGAGCGCAGTTGTCCAGCGTGCGGAAGCTCATCGCGCAGCGGGACACTCTCTCGCGAGGGCAAATACGAACTGGTCCGCTGCCGCGAATGCCGAATGCTTTACACGCATCGGGTGCAGAGCATTGCGGAGAAAATCTTGCATTACGATCAGCTGGCGCGGGAGCGAGTGGACACCACCTCCGGCCTGTCGCCTGCGCATTATGGTCTGGCCAATCAGATCAAGTCGGTTCCGTTGTACGTGCGCGTGTTGCAGTTCATCGTGAAGACGATCCCCACAGGCAATATTAATTTTGTCGACGTGGGATGCGCCGGAGGCTTGTTTCTACTGGCGGCGCAGTCCGTCGACGGCTACAACTGCGGTGTTCCGCCACGATTTAACGTGCGCGGCATAAGCATCGATCCCCGAGAGCGCAGCGAGACGGAGAGAAGCGTGGGATGCCCGGTGCTGTTTCCGGACGATGCTGCAGCAGAATGGGTCGGATGGGCCGACGTGGTCGCGCTGATGAACGTGCTGGAACACGTGAATGACCCGTTCGCGCTGCTTCGCCAACTAAAGCGGATATTGAAGCCAGGCGGCCTGCTGCTGATTGATGTGCCTAATAATTCGGTGGTTTCCTTGCGCGGCAGCGTGCGCCATCGCTGGCCAGAGCTGGACCTGGGCGAACATATCAACCACTTCGTCCCGGCCACTCTGGACAAGCTTCTGGTCAGAGCGGGGTTTTCGCCGGCAAAACGATTCTTTGGCATGTACAAGGGCGTGGAATCCATTGCCATCACTCCTGGGGTGCGGACGGCGACGCGCTGGTTCGTGTCGTCGGCAGTGATGCTTGCCACCATGCGCAGAGTGCAGCTTTTTTGCCATATGACGATGGCCTATAGAGCCGAGAATTAGATTTTAGGGAACCGAGGAATTCATTGACCAACTAGAACCCTGCCAGTAAACTTACCCGCACGCAGGACAATACCTCCAAGTTCGACCATGTATAACCACAAGAGAGAGCTATGCCTTCGTTTGCCGGTTTACAAACCAACCTCCTGACCTGGCTCATCGTGGCAGGCATGTCGGCTTGTTGGATGATTTCCGTCAGGCTCGTCCCGGGCTGGGCGCGCGAAGGATGGCCGTCGCTGTTAAAGTCGCTGTATGGGATTGTGTGGCTTGATTTCGGGCTGGATATCCTGCTGCGTTTCCTGATGTTGTCGTACAACGCGGTGCAGTGGGCAAACAACACTCCGCGCCTGATCGCGCTGACAGTGGATACGGTGAACAGGACGCTGGTGTATTGCGGACTGTTCTGGATGCTGGTGGTGCTGGCCTATGCGTTCGCGGTGCGCCGCAAGGGAGCGGGGCCGCTGGGCATGGCCCGGATGTTCACGCTCGACTTTGCTTATGCGGCAGCCATTCCGGTGGCGTTGCTGGCTTCCGCGGCTTTCTATTTGATGGAGGGGCAAGGCCGCCTGCCGCTGGCGTTGATTACGCCGCTGTCGCTGCTGGCGGGCTTGTACATGGTGCCGGCAGCAATCGTATGGTGGGACCACTTCCGTCAGCCCGGTCCCAAGTGGCGCATTGGAAGCATTCATTTGATCGTGTTGCTGCCGGCGCTGGTGCACGGGTGGTGCAGTCCTTATCGCGAGAACCTGACTCCGATTCTGTTGATACCATTGATTGCGGCCATGTTCGCGGGCAAGCGGCCGGCGCTGCGAAAAGTGGTTCCGGTGGGCCTGGTGTGTTTGTTCGTGCTCAGTTCGGTGGTCAGCTCCTACCGGCGCATCAAGTGGGAGAACGTTCGTCCCGAGGAAGTGGCACGCGAGTTCAGGCGAGCGAGCTTTGTGGATTGGGTGAGCGGAACCTGGAACGAGCCCATGCACCGCTTCCACGGTTTTGATTCCATGCTGCTGACGGTGGCGCTGGTCCCGGCCCTCGAGCCGCACTCGGGGCGGAATGTGCTGGTGGCGCCCTTCTTGCGCGGATTTGTTCCACGGTTCGTCTACAGCGGCAAGAGCGCAGCGGATGCGGGAATGAATTTCGGGACGCGGATCTGGGCGTTTGACGATCCAACGAGTCGCGAACAATCGGTCGCTTCGATCGCGCCCTCGATGCCGGGTGATCTGTTCGACGCGGGTGGCGTGCTCTACATTGCGCTGGGCGCATTGCTCTGGGGAAGCGTGCTCGGATTGGTGGATGGATGGAAAGCGCATCTGCCAGCGTTCTGCGGAGCCGCCATCACGGCGCTGGTCGCGACGCAGTGCGCCATGTCGGTGGAGCGCGACTTCGATAATTCCTTAGCTACGTTGATGCAGACGCTGCTGGTTTTCGTGATGTGTGCCGCGCTCATTGCCTTGGCTCGCCGCCACAATGCTGATTTCGCGCTGGGCGTCGATCACAGTATGGAACGCTCCTAAAGCGCTAATGGTTACCTTCCAAGTTTCACAATCAACGTCACGGACGCCGGATAAAGGCGGGACATGTGTGCGCCGGTTGGGGAACGGGGCTCTGCTCACCCCCGATTTTCCGCCTGTACCAGGAGGCATCAGCAACTACCTGTTCAACGTATACCGGCAGTTCGATCTGAGGCGGATGACGCTGATTGCGCCGCAGCATCCGGATGCGGAACGATTCGATTCCCTTCAGGATTATTCCGCGAAGCGGTTCCGCTTAGCACTCGACGTTCCCGGCATCCGCGGCGCGTGGCAGGTGTGGCGGATTTATCGCGAAGCAGAAAAACTGGTGAAGCAGAAGCGGGATCTTGTGTTGCATTGCGGTCACGTGAATGCAGCCATCGCTGCCCGCAAATTAAAGCGCCGCTACGGCACACCCTATCTCTTGTGGACTCACGCCCTTGAAATCATGGACGAATGGCTGCGCGCCAGCATTATGCCAGCAATGCTGGACGCGGACTTAGTCATCACCAACAGCGAATTCACACGCGCCTTCGTTGCATCGGCCGGCGTGGCGCAGTCTCGGATTGTGAAAATCCGGCCGGGAGTCGATCCCACACATTTTCGTCCCGGACTTGACTGCAGCGCGTTGGCGCAGCGTCTAGGGGTGTTGGGCCGGCCGACCTTGCTTACGGTTTCGCGCATCGTGAAGGCCAACCGATACAAGGGGCACGACGTCGTACTGCACGCATTGGCTAGGGTTGTACGCGCAGTGCCTGATGTCGTCTACGTGATTGCGGGTGACGGGGATGACTTGGACTACTTCGATCGTCTGGCACGCGAGTGTGGAGTCCGAGCGAACGCAGTGTTTGCAGGGCACGTTTCTGATGAAGAACTCCCGCTGCTTTACAACGCCTGCGATGTATTCGTCATGTGCAGCCGCGAAGAGCGCACCAGACGCGGCATTCTAGCCGAAGGGTTCGGGCTGGCCTTGCTTGAGGCGTCCGCCTGCGGGAAGCCTGTGATCGCTGGGCGATCTGGTGGTGTGCCTGATGCCGTGCAGGATGGCCGAACCGGGCTGCTAGTGGATCCAAAGGACAGCGAGGCGGTTGCAGCAGCGATCAGCAAGGTTCTGCGGGAACCTGCCGTGGCGAACGTAATGGGCGAAAACGGGAGGAAGTGGGTCGAAACCGAAATGAATTGGACCCGCGCTGCCGATGAGTTTGAGCAGGCGATGAGGCAGTTCTTTCCTCAAGTGTTCTCCGACTCCAAGGAGGCGGGGTAGCGGCGTATGTGCGGAATCATGGGATTCTTGAGCGACAGCAGGCCCGAGGAGACGCGGGCGGCAGTGCGCAACATGATGACCGCATCCCAGCACCGTGGTCCCGATGCCAGCGGGAGCGTCGAGATTCCTCTGGCTGCCGGCGGTGCGAACTACAGTTTGGTGCTGGGGCACACGCGGCTTTCCATCATCGACCTTAGCGATGGCTCGCGGCAACCGATGCAGGATGCCGAATCCGGATCTTGGCTGGCGTTCAACGGCGAGATCTACAACTTCCGCCAGTTGCGAGCGGAACTTGAAACTCTGGGAATGACGTTCGCGACCTCCGGTGACTCGGAGGTTTTGCTCAAGGCGCTGGTGCGGTGGGGAGAACAAGCGCTCGAAAAACTGGAAGGCATGTTCGCGTTTGCCTTCTGGGATGGCCGGAACCGGAATCTTTTGCTGGCCCGCGACCGCGTGGGCATGAAGCCGCTCTACTACTACGCGGGACCGCGGGGTTTTGCCTTTGCCTCTGAAGTCAAAGTGCTCGAACGGGCGCAGATTTGTTCTCTTACTGTCGACCACGATGCGGTGGACTCGTTCCTGGCATACGGCGCCGTAATTGGGCCGAATACGATTTTCAAGGAAATCCGGGAACTTGAGCCGGGCCACCTGCTGCGGGTCAATGCGCGGGGCGAGATTGCCGAATCTGAATACTGGTCGTTGAGTCGCAGCCTCGCGGCGAGTGCGCCAACGCACTCTCAGGATTTCGATCATGCGGTCGCAGATATAAGGGAACGCCTCGACTATGCGGTCAGTTCACATCTGGTTAGCGATGTTCCGGTAGGAGTGTTTCTCTCCGGCGGGGTGGACTCAAGTTTGTTGGCGCTGCTGGCGTCGCGTCATGCGAAAGGCCCCATCACTCTGCTGACGGTTGCGTTTCCAGAGCAGGAGTTTTCCGAGTTGTCATACGCGCGGGAGATTGCTCGCGGCCTCCCGCATCACCACGAGGTGGTGACGCTCACCCCGGAACAACTCCGCGAGTTGCTCCCCCTGGCTCTGGGTGCGATGGACCAGCCGACGGTGGACGGGATCAACACGTACGTGATCTCGCGAGTCGGTGCTGCGCTCGGCTTGAAGGTGCTGCTGACTGGAATTGGTGGCGACGAATTGTTCGGAGGCTACACGACGTTCACCAAGGTTCCCAGGCTGCTGAGGTACGGAACCGGGCTGCGTCCGGCGGCGCGTGTGTTGGCGAAGTTGAGGACAAAAAACCCGATCCAGTGGCAGAAGGTAGCCGACGCCGGTCCGCTGCGTAACCTGGCTGAGGCTTACCTGCTGCAACGTAGCATCCGATGGCGGCAGCAGAACTTGGGGGCGGGGTCGCGTCCTGCCCACGAAAGTATTCAGGAAAGCATCGAATCCTTGGCGAACGATTTTCAGAAGCTGGCGGCGCTGGAGCTTCAATTTTATGCGCGCAATCAACTCCTCAGAGATGCCGACGTGTTCAGCATGGCGAACTCCGTGGAATTGCGCGTTGCCTTCTTGGATACCCGACTAATAGAAGTGGCGCTTGCAATTTCACCGGGTTATCATTTCGAAGGTGGAAGGGGAAAGCGGATCACTAGGCGGATTCTCAGTGAGCTGGCGGGCGAGCAAATTCCACAACGGCGCAAGATGGGATTCACCTTCCCCTGGCAGCAATGGCTCCGCCGCGAGCTGAAGGAAACGATCGCGTGCACTTTGCGAGACAAGCAGCTTTATGAGCCGTTGTGTCTCGATCCCGCCTACGGAGGACGGCTGCTGGATGGCCTGGAGCGCGGCGACCGGTTGCAGCCGTGGTCGGAGGTGTGGTCGCTTTTCGTGCTGCTGAATTGGCAGTGCCGGACTGGGGTGGAATATGCCGTTGCCTAAGGTCGGCGTGCTGTGCGCGATTTCCGGGCTGGGCGGAGCGGAATTCAGCCTGCTGGAACTCGTGGCCCACCTGCGCGGCTCTTACGAGTTTCATCTGATTGTGCCTGGCAAAGGACCTTTGAAGGAGCGCGCGGAATTGGCCGGCGCAAGAGTGTGGGTCTTGCCTTGGCCGGAAGCCATCGTCAGGACTGGCGAGACGGCCCAGCGTCCCGGTCTGGCGCAAATGGCGCGTGCCGCGGGATACCTACCGTCGTTCACAAGACGCTTGTCTGAATTACTTGAGGAAATCGGCCCATCGGCTTTCGTCACCAACGCTGTCAAGGCCCATATCGTCGGTTCGCTCGCGCGCACGAGGAAGAATGTTCCGTTGATCTGGTACATGCGGGATGGAATGGAAGACCGTATAATTTCGCGCAAATTGCTGGCCGTGTTGTCGCGGCGCTGCGATCTGGCAGTTTGCATTTCTCAATACGTGGCTTCGCAGTTTCGGAAATATGTCTCGGCCTCATTGCCGACGACGGTCGTCTACAACATCGTGGATTTGAAACGTTTTCGTCCTGATGTCTTGCCGCCGGTGGATCTGCGCAAACAACCGGATGAGATCTGGTACGGCATCGTCGGCGCCATTACGCCCCTAAAAGGGCATGACGTGTTTCTCGACGCCGCCGAAAGAGTGCTTGCGCAGTTGCCGAAAGCGATGTTCGTGATCGTGGGAAGTAATCCCTATGCGACGGAAGCGGGGCTAGAATATGAAACCCGCCTGCGGCGCCGGGTCGCGAGTTCGCCACTCCGAGAGCGGGTACAATTCGTGGGGTTCCGGGGCGACATGCCCAGCGTTTGTTCCCAACTGGATGTGTTGGTGCAACCCAACCGCGGCCCCGAGGGCTTGGGGCGCTCGGTACTGGAAGCGATGGCATGCAGCGTACCGGCTATCGCTGTGAACAAGTGGGGACCTGCCGAGTTGGTTCAGGACGGTGAGACCGGTCTGCTTTTCCCGCCGCTGGACACTGGGCAACTAACCGCTCACATGCTCATGTTAGGAAGGAACGGATCATTGCGGAAGACGATGGGAAAACGCGGCCACGATTGGATTCGGCAGAACTTTGTCTCGAAGGAGTTAGCGGGGAAATTCGATCGGGTCCTCGCCAACGCCATCGCTTCCCACCAGCAGGAGGCCGCAGTATGAGAGTCCTTCAGCTCGGGAAGTTCTATGACCCATTCGTCGGCGGGATGGAGACGGTTCTTAAAGAGATCTGTGAAAGCCTGGTTGACCAGGTAGAGTTCCAGGTAATTGTTGCGAACACTCGCTGTCGCACTGAGCATGAGAACAGAAGGATTCCAGTTACACGTGTTGCCAGCTTGGGGAAATTGTTTTCCTGCTCGATGGCGCCGTCTTACCCGCTTTGGGCGCGAAGGTTCGATCCCGATCTGATCCACGTTCATCTACCCAACCCGCTCGCTGAATTGTCCGCCATAATGGCAGACCGGGACATTCCTGTGGTTGCGCAGTTCCACAGCGACGTCGTGCGGCAGCGCAACTTGCTCAAATTGTACGGGCCGTTCCTGGAAGCTTTTTACCGGCGCGCGAGTTGCATCGTCGTGCCGACACCCCGACATATTGAGATCTCCAGGTTCGTCTCCAAATACCGGGAAAAGTGTCGCGTTGTACCTTTTGGCGTTCCGGTATCCCGCTTTGACCTGGATGAGACCGGCCGCAAGAAGGCTGATGAACTTCGGGACGGCTTGTCATCCGTGCTTTGCGTTGGGCGACTGGTCTCCTACAAGGGAGTGGAGTTCTTGATACGCGCGCTTGAGGGTATTAAGGTGCGTCTCTGGATCATCGGAACGGGCCCTCTCGATGGTTCACTCAGGAACCTGGCCCAAGAAAAAGGACTCTCCGACCGGGTTGAGTTTCTCGGACATGTATCCGATCAGGACTTGGTTGCTTATTACCACGCTTGCGATGTGTTCGTGTTGCCATCTGTCACGAACGCTGAGATGTTCGGGGTGGTGCAACTTGAAGCGATGGCGTGCCGCAAGCCGGTGATTTCGACCAACCTGCCGACGGGTGTGTCATGGGTAAACCAGCACGGGAAGACTGGTTATGTAGTTCCCCCTGGAAATGCCGAGGAACTCGCGAAGGGCATACGGCAATTGGTTGGCAATCCGCGACTTCGGGAAGAGATGGGTGAGGCTGGCCGCCTCCGCGTCGAGCAGCATTTCACTTCGACAAAGATGGCGGAGTCCATGCTGCAGCTTTACCACGAGATGTTGAACGAACCTTGCCGGAGTGGCGTTCCCACTACGCTTCCGCGTGCGGAGGAAGCGGAAGCGGTTGTGAGTCCGGCAAAATGTGTGTGAGCAGGGTCAGCTGAGACAGCGGATTGAGAGCAACCGGGCATCGCTTGGAAAACACGTGGCGCCTTGATCAATCAGGCGTGTTTACGTTTGATCTGTAGTCGACCGTGCATTTTCCAAGACAACTATAAGGACGGAAAACATTTCCGGAAAGACTGTGGATGCGAACCGTCCCATTCTCCTGGATCGTCGCGTGACGAAAGCCGCCTGTGGCAATCGCCAGATTGTTGGCAAACCTTTCGATCACCGCGCTGTTCAACTCAAAGGCGTTGAAGGTGGTGCGAAACAAATGATAGTGGGTTCCCGCCTGCAAGACCGGCGCGTTCTCGTCCAGTTCCAGGAGAGAGCCGTTGACGAATGCGTGGATGAGGAACTTGCCCCGATCGGTGAAGAGCGTGCGGTTGGTCTAGCCAAAGCCCCACTCGCCGCCACGCAGCCAGACCCAGCGGCTGTTCCCAGACGACAAGCACACCGTCGATGAGGGATTCGCCACGCTGCAGATCGTCCCGGTATCGTACTCGTGTTGCTCGTCGACGTACACGTTGTCGCTGACGTCTTGGACCGTCCCTCCGATCAGATACCCGGCGTGAAGGTCGCTCGGCGCATTCTGGCCGATTTCGCGGACGACATTACCTCTGATCAAAGAACACGAATTGCAGTCGATGCCGCTGTAGTTCGAGGAATATCGCACCAGGTTGTAGCTCACCTCAATGTCCTGGACGAGCAAGGAATTTCCGGTGCCGATGCTGCCATCAAACACGCGATTGCGTGTGACCACGCATTTGCCAGTGGAGGTATGTTCCAGACCCGCAATGCCGATGCCTCCGAAGTGTACTTCATTGCCGGAGATGGTCAGCCCGGACAGGGAAGCGGTCGTCCCGGATTGCAACGCGATGTAAATGTCTCCGTGATCCAGAAAATTGTCACTGATCTCTGAGTTGTTGAGGCCTCCATGGGCAATGCTGGCGCCGTGAAACACGTTGCCACTGATCTTTACGTTTTCCGGCAGACGCGCCAAATTGTCCTGACCGGATTCAATGCCGGTAGCGTTGCCCGGGGGCGGAAGATGCGCCTCAAAAACATTGGAATGAACATACACTCCAGATTGCCCCACGATCAACATGGAAAATATGCGGTAATCCCCGGTCTGAATGAAATGATTGTTGCGCACCACTCCGGCTGCACCGTCGACCGACGCAGCCGGGTCGAAGCGACTCACTCCTAGTGCGTTGTCGCCATGACCGTAGCCTGTTGAGTGCAGCAGAAACATATTGTCGTGCACGCTCGACCCCGTGCTATCCAGCAGGTTCACCAGTTTGTTGGGATTGCCTTCCAGGCTGAGGTGGTCGAGTTCAAGCTGATCACACCCATGGCAGATGAAAATCGAGACCCCATCAAACTTAAGAGCGGAATCCGTCCAGCTTATGCTCATGTCCCTGAGGCGAATGTTCTGGTTCGACTGGCTTGCGTTGGCAAACAGCGTGGCCGGAGGATCGGTGGCAGAGCGCGTCACGCGAATGATCGTGAGGCCCCTGCCAGCGCCTCGGATCTCCACGTTCGACGGGATTGCAACTCCCACCCTGGCTCCAGTCACGTCTCGATGTTTCCAACTTGGAATCGGGCTGGAGTTATAGGTCCCCGCAGGGATGTACACCTCGCAAGGCCCGGAGGCACAGTCACGAATCGCAGCCTCGATCCGTTCGACGATGGATGGTCCAGGGAAATTCGCGATATTCCGTGTGCCTGTCTCCAGCACTTGAGACCGCATTGGAGTCGGCCAAAACAGCAGTCCGGCTGCGAGCAATAGAAGGATCATCCGCCACCCGCAAAAGACTCTGCCCGACGGTCTAGTTGCATTTACTGCGCAGGCTTTCATCTTAGCCGTCATCGACGCCTGGGAATTATCGTTCCGGTGGGTCGGTGATGCACCCGAGTTGGAGTTTGCTGTGGCGAAAGTTCTCGGAGACATCTGGGTCCTGGCTAGCGACATTTCCTCAGGCGCCCCTCTTGCCCTCGTACCAGCGTGAAAGGCCCTTGATGTTGTTGCTTCTCAGGCAGAACGAATTCGAGTTTCATAGTGTTGCCTTCAACGGCGCCGGTGTAGGTAACGTCTATGCCAGACGCAGACTCGTCTCTCCGGTTGGGGCCGCCATGTTGACGTTGAAAAGTTCCACGCGCTCGGAATTTGCCATTGGCGTCGATCAACAGCGGCTCTGAAATGTGCCCGTTGGCACAAGCGAATTCCACCGTAGCACCGTGCGCGTTCACTTGCATTTCTACGTCTTGGCCGCCCCATGGCCCGATCCATACGAGGCCGCTCTCTTCAGATGTTTCTTGGCTTGGCGTTGAACCTTTTGCCACGGACGCGCACATCTCAATTGTAATAGCCATCAGTAGCACGATTGCAGCGCCAACCCCACGCAGTTTCACTTCCGCTCCTTTCAGCGGGCCAACCAAGGAACCGAATTGCTTCGTGAATCAATTGTATGCTGGTGGCCTAACCACAGGATCTCCGTCGCCAAATTGTCTTCTAGAATGAGGCACATGATCGGCAATCCTACAGTTTGAACAGTCACGCTGCCGGGTGATCTTTTTCTTGACAACTTTGTCTACCAGATGCATAGTTCATGCACTCAGTGGTGTGTTCGGCGGCGAAATACAACCGTGTGTAGACCGATTTTTCGATGTTGCTGTGCCCTTTGGAGGACTATTTGAACCGCCGAAGCGAGACGACGCTGTTCGCAGCGGTCCTGTGCTTCGTAATCCAGACAGGTGTGGCCTTCGCGCAGTCCGGTGACAGCGGAAAATCACCCGTTCAAAACACGTGGGTAATGAAGCCGACGCGAACGGGTCACACCCTCCCGCTGTATCAAATCAAGGATCAGTATGTCACGCGAGGATTTAAGGAAGCTGAGCGGGTAAAGCGTCCCAGTCGACTGGAAAATCTTGGTCCTGTGGACAAACAACTCACGGACCGGGCGATCCAGCAGGTCAACGGTCCGCAGGTTGGAATAACTGAAGGCCTAAGCATTGACGGCATAGGAGAGGGCTTCACGGGGCCGAACGGAACCTATTCTGTCGAATCCGTGCCGCCGGATACCGATGTGGCGGTCGGCACCACGCAGGTTGTTTCTCTGGACAACGCAGCCTTCGCCGTTTTCGACAAGACCAGCGGCGCCGTGACGGCGGGTCCCTATAACACGAATGCGTTGTGGAATGCCCTGGGTACCGGTGCCATCTGCGATACGGAAAACGACGGCGACGGCATTGTGAAGTTCGATCAGTTGGCGCAGCGCTGGATCATTACCCAGTTCGCCCTCGGGGCGACACGCACCGGCCCCTTTGCCGACTGCGTCGCGATTTCCCAGACCGCCGATGCCACCGGAAGCTGGACAGTGTTCCAGTTCGTGCCCAGCGCCAGCGGCTACTTCCCCGATTACCCGAAATTAGCGGTTTGGCCGAATGTTTACTCCATGACCTTCGACCTTTTCAACTCGGCAGGTACAGCCTATGAGGGCGCTGGCATCTGCGGCATTGACCGCAATGCGCTGCTCACCGGCAACAACCCGACCATTGTTTGCGCCCAGCTTAAGGCGAACGACTATGCCTTGCTTCCGGTTGATCTGGACGGCTCTACCTACCCTGCTTCCGGAGCCAAGGCGCTCTACATCGAACAGGACAGCGTCAACGTTCCCAGTACCAATTTGTACATGTATCGGGCTGCGTACAATTTCACTGCGGGCACGGTTGCCGTGGATCCCCAGATAACGATCACGGTGAGCTCGTATAACAGCGAGGCCTGCGGCGCGACCACATACTGCGTGCCTCAGCCGACCCACACCGGCGCGTTGCCTTCCGGCGAAACGTTCAGCAGCGAGGCCATGCTGGATACGCTCGAATTCCACCTAATGTGGCGCGCCGCCTATCGTAATTTTGGCAGTTACGAATCGATTACCCTGAGTCATACCGTTCTCGGCAGCGGCAGCAACTCCGGCGAACGCTGGTACGAGATTCGAACCCCGTTTGGCACTCCCACTGTGTACCAGCAATCCACGTATTCGCCGGACACGAGTCTCTACCGCTGGATGGGGAGCATCGCTCAGGACCATCAGGGCGACATGGCCCTGGGCTACAGTGGGTCGAGCAGTACGGTGTTTCCCTCCGTTTATGTAACCGGCCGTTTGAATACCGACACCATCAACACTATGGAGTCAGAAACCCAGCTGTATGCAGGTCTCAACTCGCAAGTGGAGCTAGAGGGCTACAGCGCCATTGTCGGCGAACGGTGGGGCGATTACACCTCAATGATGATTGATCCCAACGATTGCACTTTCTGGTATACCGGCGAGTACCTGAAGCAGGCGGGGTCATTTAACTGGAGCACCCGTTTGTTGAGCTTCAGCTTCCCGAGTTGCACCAGCACGGCTGCCATCACGATGCCTGTCCCCAGCGCTACGCTATCGGGTAACAGCGCGACTTTCCTGTGGACCGCAAGCACAAGCGCCACCGCGTACTGGCTGGACGTGGGTACGGCGGAGTACGGCAACACGATCTATCAGTCAGGCACCTTGAGCAACACGGTGTTTTCGCAGACGGTGAGCGGTCTGCCGACCAATGGCGGCCCGGTGTATGC
>Ga0116134_1000216_pt1 | contig 30634 bp, 24 predicted proteins | sample June2015DPH_19_5_FD_89737 | JGI IMG/M metagenome (GOLD analysis project Ga0116134, IMG submission 89737) | Peatland microbial communities from SPRUCE experiment site at the Marcell Experimental Forest, Minnesota, USA - June2015DPH_19_40 | ecosystem: Environmental > Terrestrial > Soil > Wetlands... | reverse complement strand
CCTCACCGTACGACTCTTTCATTCGCTACACCTTGCCAGATTCGATGCCGGCTGCCCTACCTGCCCCGCCAGTGTGGTGGTGCAAGCACGCTGCCTACGGCATCGGGTTGACGCTACGACACGACACCCCCAAACGGGAACTGCGGAGCGACAGATTGGCGGCTTGATGTTTACGCAGGTTAACGTTCACGGTATCAGCAGATTGGATCAGTTTTTGAAAATGTTCGCGGTAGCGAGCGATAACTGTTTCTTGCGACAAATTGTTTTTGGCGTCGATCCGGTAAACGCGTTGAAGCGCAAGCACTTTCCGTGAAACAGCGTTTTGCCGCTTGATAGCGGCGGTGTGGAGTGCCGTATGGGAAACAAGGTGGTTTCTCCAATGAGTATTCGCCGCATTCAGGCAGCTCCACAGTCCAGTCTGCCATTTGGCGAAGAGGCGAAGCCCGGATTCCGCACCAAGACTGCCGCCACGCGGCTGACTCCCGAGGAACTATGCGAGATCGAAACTGCCGTCGAAGGCGCGGGACAGGCGCTCTCCGAATGGCTACGCGCGACCGCTTTGCACGCCGCGCGGCAGCGTTCCGCCGACCCTGCGGAACTGGTGTTGGCCGAGGTTTGGGCACTACGTTACGCGCTGCTGAATCTCTTCCATGCTGGCGCTCAAGCGGCATCGGAAGGCAAGCAAATGTTGCCCGATTCCATCCTCAAAATCCGCGACGAAGCCGATGCGCGCAAACTCCAACAGGCCCGTAAATTGCTCGACGATTTTCTCGCACCGCAGGGCATGAAACGAGGACGGAAGCCATGAATGACATGCCGTTTCCCAGACGCTTTCCGTGGCTGCCTGCGATGGCAATACTGGTCTTTTCCGGGGCGTTGTTTCTGTGCGATTGGTGGGTCTTGACACCTATGCAACGCTACTACCTTGGAAGTTATTTGAGGTGCGCCTTGCTCGGAACTGACCCGGCTTCGAGTACCGAGGTCCGATGGTTGTACAAGACCGCGCCAAATGTGAAACAGGAGTTGGCTACGGATGCCGACGTGGTTCCGGCAACTGCGGGCGACGACCGTCGAATCCCAATGCAGCTTTCGCAAGCGGCGCGGCAGGCCGGATGGAGCGGCCTGCTACAGGGGCCGGATGAATGGCTCCAAACAGTCAGACTCCAACCGTTTCTTGAGGCGCAGTTCTATGACGGAAAGAGCATCTGGCGATTGGTGTTGACTCCGCTGCTTTGGGGAGCCGCAATGTTCTTTTTTCTACTGGCGGGGGAAAACATATTGCGGAGCCTGAACGCATATGACGAGTGGGATTTGGAGAGGATCAAATGGGGCGAACCACCAACAAGTTGGCCGCAGAGATGGAGAAAAAAGATCGGCAGAACGCGATTCAGCCTGCCGGGATTTGCTAGGCGAAAGATACCAGAGATTGCGCGAAAGGCAACGCCCCAAACACAGGCCAGCATTCACGCCGAGTCGTTGAAGAAGCCGATCCAGCCGGTGCTCCCGATCTTCGGTGCGACCGTTGATGCTGCCAACGACAGGCCGAAAGAACGCTTTGCCTCGAAGGAGACGAAGAGAATCGAATGACAGTCAAATTGCCGAGAACACGTTCTCACTGCATTCGCCATCGGCGCGATGACGGTTCCCCACACAGTTGAGGAGCGCTCATGCTCACGATCTCGAAGCCGCTGTCCGCCAGTCAGGCGCGTACATATCATGCACGGGAGTTTGCCGCGCAGGAGCAGAACTATTGGAGTCGCGACCAGCAAGGCCACAGCGAATGGCAGGGCAGGCTCGCCGAGCAGTGGGGCTTGCATGGTGCAGTCGGCTCCGAACATTTTGCGCGGTTGAGCGAAGGCCAGCACCCGGAGACCGAATCGCAGCTTGTGCGTCATCAGACGGCCAAAACCTACGAAGGTAAGTTTGGCAAAGAAGTTACGAGTGTGGAGCATCGAGCCGGATGGGATGCGACGTTTTCCGCCCCGAAATCGGTTTCACTTACCGCGCTTGTGGGAGGCGATGAACGTGTGCGGGAGGCGCACCGGGAAAGTGTCCGCGTGGCGCTAAGTGGGTTGGAACGATACACGCAGGCGCGGATCGGCAATGTCCATGCCCCGGAGACAACCGGAAAATTCATCGCCGCCACCTTTGAGCACGACACCGCACGGCCCGTCGATGGCTATGCTGCGCCGCAGCTTCATACTCATGCGGTGATCTTCAATGTAACGGAGCGGGAGAACGGCCAGACCCGCGCTTTGCAGCCGCACGAGATGTTTGTTTCACAGCGTTACACCACAGCGGTTTACCGATCAGAACTGGCGCTGCGTCTGGAAAGGCTGGGCTACGAATTAGAGCGCGGCAAGCATGGACAACCGGAAATCCGAGGCTATTCGAAAGAATACCTGGAGGCTTCGAGCCCGCGCCGGGAACAGATCAAAGATCATCTGCGGGAGCAAGGCATCGACGGGGCGGCAGCGGCGCAGATCGCGGCCCACCATACGCGCGACCGCAAGGAACTGCTTTCGCCTGAAGAAGTGTTAGGGCGGCACCGTGAGCTGGCCGCGCAGTATGGCCATCAAGCTGAAAAAATAGTGGCCGAGGCGCGGAGGCATGGACAACAACAATGCCAGCGGCACGACTACTCGCCCGAGCAGGCGGCGCAGCGGGCCGTGACTTATGCCCGCGATCATATTTTCGAGCGGTCGGCTGTTGCGGACCGGCGCGACATTTTGGAAGCGGCGCTCAACCGTGGGATGGGGCAAGTCACGTTTACTCAAGTGCAGCGGGAGTTCGAGTGCAGAGTGCAGACGGGCGAGTTCCGCGCCGTCGAGCACGTTGGAGCGGGCCAGCCGTACACGACCGCCACAATGTTGCGAATGGAGCGCGAGACCATCTCCCACATGCAAGCGGGCAACCGGCGCGGTTATGACGATCCGATGCTGGTTTCTGGAAGAATTCGTATAGAAACCGAACATCGGCACCCGGAGCTGAATGCGGGGCAGCGCCAGGCGGTTGACAAGATCTTTCTCTCCCGCGAGAAAATCGTTGGCTTGGATGGAGTCGCGGGTGCGGGCAAAACGACGACGCTGGCCGTGGTGCGCGAGGGCGCGGAGTGGGCCGGGTACAAGGTGGAAGGTTTTGCGCCCACGTCCCGCGCGGCGCAAACGCTGGCCGATGCCGGAATCGAGACTGTAACCTTGCAAGCGCACCTAACCCGAGGCCAGAGTGTGGATACGAGAGAACTCCGGCTCTATGTGATAGACGAGAGTTCGCTTGCATCCACAAAACAGATGCACGAATTTGTCAGCCGCCTGCATCCGAACGACCGCGTTCTGTTGGTGGGCGATACGCGCCAGCATGAATCGGTGGAAGCCGGTCGCATCTTCGCGCAGCTTCAGGAAGCGGGTATGAAGACGGTGAAGCTCGAAGAGATCGTGCGCCAGAAAAACCCCGAGTTGAAACAGGTGGTCGAACAGCTTGCGCGGGGCGAGGTGGGAAAAGCTGTTGCCGGGTTGGAGCGGCAGGGTCGCATCCATGAGGTTAAAGGCCGCGACGAACGCATTGCGGAGATCGCGAAGGAGTATGCGAAGTCGCCCGATAACACGCTGGTCGTCTCGCCCGACAATCGTTCCCGCGCGGAGATCAATCAGGCCATCCACACTGCATTGCAGGCGAAGGGAGTGGTCGCAAACGATGAACTGCGCACTCAGGTGCTGGTGCCGCGTCAAGACCTCACCGGAGCGGACCGCGCCTGGGCCGAGCGGTACAACGTGGGCGATGTATTGCGCTACTCGCGCGCATCGAAAGAGACCGGCATCGGGAAAGGCGAGTACGCCCGTGTGAAAAGCATAGACACTCCCAACAACCGGCTGACCGTCGAGCTGAGGGACAGCACGGAGAAGACCTACGACCCACGGCGTCAACAGGGAGTCTCCGTCTATCGGGACGAGGAACGAGTGTTTTCCATCGGAGACCGGGTGCAGCTCACCGCGCCCTCGCGCGGGTTGAAGCTGGCCAATCGCGAGCTCGGAACGGTGGAGAGCATCGGCCAGAACGACGACGGGTGGCTGAAGCTGAAGATGGACGGAAGCCGAGATGTACAGCTCGACCCGCGCAAGCATCCGCATCTCGATCACGGCTATGCCATAACCAGTCATTCCAGCCAGGGACAGACCGCCGACCGCGTGTTGATTCACGTCGATACCGAACTCGGCGCGAAAGACTTGCTCAATAGCCGTATGGCGTACGTCGCTATCTCGCGCGGCGCACATGACGCGCAACTTTTCACCAACGACCGCCAGAAACTGGGTGTGGCGCTTGGGCACGATGTTTCCCACCGTAGCGCCCATGCGCCGGAGGCGAAGCAGGAGCAGGCATCACAGCAGGCAATTGCGCCGCAACAGGAGATCGGGCCACGGCAGGAGCAGGGGCCGGGCTTCGGAATTAGTATGTAGTCCCTACCTGCCCCGGAGGATGAGAGCGTAGCCCAGCCTGGCCGTGTGTCAAGGCCGCAGCCGCTAGCGCGGTGCCTTCGGCAGCCTTGACACACGGCCAGGCTGGGCAAAAAAGCTTTCCACTATTCCGGGGCAGGTTAGAAGAAACAAACAACTGTGGGCGATTCTGCTGAGTTCCCCTGTGGACATCCTATAATTCACGGGTGGGTTTGCGGAGCAGATCAAGTTTGCCACTAAGGAAGTAAAATATGAAGATGTTGAAGGCAGCAGTTCTTGTAGCGTTGCTAACAATGAGTGCAGCAGCACAAGATTTGCCTAGATGTGGAGCTGGTTATGAAATCCAGACGATGGATGAAGACACTTTTGGCTACTGCACGCGGAAGCCCAGCCTAAAGGAAGAAGCAGATAGGGCGGAAGCATTCGTGAAGAGTGGAATTCCTCTCTTCTTCCGCGCTTGTGAAGTTGCCAACCATTTCAACAAATGCATGGGTCAACGCGATAAAGATCTTGCGACACTCAAAGTCAGCATGTACGTAGACAAGATTATAAGGATGGGTACACATGCTACTTTTTGGGTGCTAGAGGGCGAAATGCAGAACCCGGATTACAAAAGGTTGGATGCAGCACTAAAGAAAATGGATGAAGCCGTCAAAGAATGTAAGAGCAAATGAACTAAGGTTTGCCAATGCAAGTCGAAACGATGTAATCATCCTCTCGGATGCACGAGAATCGCGGGTGACGATGGGCTGTGCGACCATTGCCGTGAGGCGAGTTTGGAAGACGATATTGATAAGGCCAAGATGTGAGCGCCCCGGAGCACAGTGGGGGACTCTTCATGCGACTGCGACGCCGCATCTGTTAACCTGCGGAGGGTTCGTGTACGGCACTTGGGTCAGTTTGTGGATGTGCACGTCATACCGCTGGACGTTGTTGCCTGTCTTGGTTGTTGCGGTGTAGCTCGACACCACTCCGTCTGCTTGCAGTCTCCTATCTCTGTCGAACACCACTGCCTTCATCCCAGAAGAGACCTGTCCGATTAGGTTCGTATATATTGCGTAGTCAGGGCCGATGCCGTTGGCAAGAATAGTGTAGAAGTCCCTGCGGTGTGTCCCTGCCTGAGTCTTTCCCTTTGGAGCGCTCAGGAACAAAGTTGGCATTGGCAGGTCACCTCACCGCTTGACCCTTAGGTCCCGAATGTTCAGCAATGTCGATGCTCATTGAACCTTCTCGGCGAGCGCAGAGCAACGTTCTGATTATTTTGTCACCTTCGGCACGCAATGCATTCACTGGCCGCACGGCCGTAATGTTTCTTTTCAAAAAGAGTCCGCCCTTTTCTTATCCGCACCGGCCTTGGACCGCTCGAATTCGGGGATAAACTGATATTTGACACCAACTATGGCAGTGTCGATGTCAAGACTCTCGGCTTCTAGTAGAATAGTTGTCTGGCCAACATCCCAGGCGCAGAACAAATGCTGTTCCTTATCCTTCAAATACAACATGAAGAAATCTGGGCGATCTGAAGTACCTGCGTCACGGTAGTCCACACACTGCGGCTCTCCGTACTTTCCGGCAATCAATTTTCGGAGATCATTGAACTCGTCCCGGACCTGAGCCCCGTTGTTTGCCGAATGGATTCCAGGTGTATGCGCCCAAAGCTCGAACAAACCTTCAGCAGAGAACTTTAGTAAATAGCTATCGAAAGAACTGTTTGGCTTCGGAGCTGTAGAGAGCATCAGGAAGCTACCGTAAGCCTCGGGTTTAGGGTAACCAGCCTTTACCGCTGCGTGGCCTACCGCTGCAATAGCTTCCTGTTGGGTCATTCCTACGTGGAAGCCAAAGGGCTCGGGACGCTCTGGTTTTACAATCAGCGCGCCTGAAGCCGAGCTGTTGGGCTGTGATTGCTGTTGGGCGATCAGGTGTGCTGTGTTCGCGGAGCCTGGCGTTGGCTTAGCGAGCGGTTGTGATTGCGTCTGTGTTGCTTTTTCAGGAGAAGCAGTCGCGTCGGGAGTTCTTTCTTTTTCGTAGCCTAGCTGTCCCTGATTAGAGGGAGAAGGGTCAGGACGCTGGCTCTCGGTCGCAGTAATATCAAGAGTTAATCTTGTGTTTCCATCATCCGTGCAGACATATTGAGTGAAGCCAACTTTACGCAGAGCCGCCATATAACTCTCTTTATTCGTGTCATCGCCATAGCATGCAGCGTAGGTCATCCCGGCTCCGACGTGAAACACATAAATGGTCGCATCAGGGCCATCAGCCGTGATGTTGAATCCCGGGGCAATCTGGCTGCCCAGTTTCTGAATGCTTACTTGTTTTACTTTCTCCGCGAATTGTTTTCTGGCAGCAGCGTCTTGCCCGACAGCACCATTGCCCGAAGGCGCACCAGGTGCTGATCGCTGTGCCGGAACCGAGGGAGAGACGGCGGGTGGAAGGGATGTTCTAGTGAACTCTCCTTTACCGAGTTTCTCTATTCTTATCTCTTCACGTCCATCGTGTAGTTGTTTCAGACGATATTTAAAGGTATGGACGTCAGGTTGAATAGGTTGAGTTGACCTAGTGACTAAAGTCGGTGTTACCTCGATACTAAGAACCAATCGCTTGAAAACGGTACATGAATACCCAGAAGTCAAAAATCTGTCTCCATACGAAGGACGAATGTTGTGCAAGCAATTCAGATCGTCCGAGACATTCGTCTCCGGAGTGTAAGGAGTCATATAGTAGACAGGGACGATGAATTGTGCCCCGTCCTCTAGCGTAATTCTTGCGTAACCAGGAGTATCTACTCTCATACTGTTCGTGCAGAATGGTGCACTGTCTGCATCACCATCCGTACAGACGTAGCCGGTTTGAGAGTTGGTGTATGTGTGTCCTGGATAGTCGGCCAGAGCGCCTTTGACAACTGTTGGATAAACTTCAACCTTTCCAACTTGCCAATCCTTAGCGAAGCTCACTGTTATCAGCAGTAGTACAGCCGCGATGTGTCTCATCCCAGCCTCCCGTGGCGTTTTAGTTGTCGATTCTCAATCCGCACCCGCCGGGTGATGGTCGGAGAGAAAAGGAACGCATAATTATATGCCTGCTGCATCGGCTAAACCGAAACGTTCCCCTCGTCGGGAGGGCAGCCCAATGGCATTGGTGGCGGGCTTCAGCGCAACTGGTGAGTACGCTCCCAGAAACTGCCCAAATTTCACTAATGCATTGTCTATTCGTTTCAGTTCCCGAATCTTCTCAACCGTCGGCGCAACGCCAATTGCTTCCGCGATCCGCCTGAAATAATGTCGGTAGGCTTCATATGCCTCCCACGTATACGGCTCTTCTGCGTCCAGTCCAGTATGCAGGGTGCAGACCCGAAACACGTTCACGTCCGCAATCGGGTAGATGTGGGGTTTGGCGATGTGCAGAAGAAGGAATTTCCACACTCCCCCGGTGGGAAATACTTGATCCGCCGTGCGTCGCATTTCATCTTCCGTAATCTGGTCATTCCGGAATTGATTGATAAGGCTAAGGCTCTTTAGCACGCTCACGACCTTTGGGTTGGCATCTCCGTTTCTTAAAGGCGCTGTCCACCGGGGGTCCTTCCATTGAAGGAGTCTGCGAACATTTCTCTCGGTCAAATCGTTCCCGACATTCAATTCCGTGAAGTAGTTGATTCTCTCTTTTTCCTTCCCCTTCTTCTTCCCTCTCGGGCCAGCGGGCTCCGCCTGGTCGTCGCCGTGGTCTACTGCGCTGACGAAATTCCAGAAGTCCACAAAGTTGCGCGCGTCTGCCACATTGAATTGGGCAATATCATGTAAGTTCGGCGTGTACATATTTTTCCTCACTGCGAGCTGCGATCATCGGCACTGCGTCTTCCGAAGCGTTCAAACTGATTCTAATTAAAGGGAGCGAATGCGGTGACCAGTCATTCCAGCCAGGGGCAGACGGCGGACCGGGTGTTAATCCACGTCGATACCGAGTTAGGCGCGAAAGACCTGCTCAACAACCGCATGGGCTATGTCGCCGTCTCGCGCGGCGCTTAACACAAGGGAAGCTGCCACACGACCCAATAAAGGGAATGGTCGTATCGCCTTTCTGCGTCTACCGGCTCACCTTGTGGTCCTTCTGTTTGATCCACTCGGTAAGCTCAATTAGATCCACCGAGAACCACGGCTTGTCACTCTTCGCGCCTCTCGGCTTCCACAAAACCGTGGATGGCTTCACACGAAGAGTGCCGATCGCTTTTCCGTCATCCGCGTCTACTATCACATGGTCGTACGACTCTTGCTCCGCGAACTTGTGTATTGAGGCAGGCATTCACTTTCCTCCCAGCTCATCGTAGTTGACAATCCTTCTGAAAGTAAACTCGTCGAAGCGAGCGGTACATCGCTCCGCTTAGCCGCTCCGCGATTGATCGGTCCCTTTTGTCCTTTCGACCAGCCACAATCGCGCTCCGTTCGGCTCTCTCTGTCAATCCCTGCCCTGCAGCTCTAGTGCTCGCCACAAAAAGACGCGGCTCCTCGCTTCGCTTCGGTCACCCCTCCGGGGCTTCGGGGATTGACAGCGCCTCTCTGCGCGCAAACACCCGGCCTGTCGAAAGAACAAAAAAATAGTGTTTATTTCAATGCCACCAAAGGCACAGGAGCCGAACCGATGACAACCACCAACACGAAACTTGAACTCAACTGAGAAAACCTTCTCACCGAAGCCGTGACCAAACCCGGCAAGAACTACCGCCGCCGCGATCCTTAAAGCCAGGCCAAGAGAAGCCGCAGCAGAAGAGCGAGGAGAATGCTGCCGCCTAAAAAGGCGGGCCGGGCGTGTCGCAGTAGCGGCCCGCCCGGCCAGTCGAGAACTATACCCTCTGATTGTGCGATGTGTTGATCTGGGAGCAAGTGTCCCTTCCCTGCCCCCGCCGTGTTTCACAAAGGGTCCTTTGCGCCTCGTTAAAAAGGAGCCCGGCATCGAAGCCTCAGATTTGTGGCAACCGCCACACGCTGAGCGAAAGCCCGAATAGAGCCATGTCAATATCCGCAGCGCGTGACAGAGGTGCCGCAGTGCGCATCTGCCGGTAGGCCAGAACTTCGTCGCAGACAGCGTGTTCGTCGATCAGATCGAAGAGTGCCCGCATCGTTGCTGCATCGTCTGGACGCGCCGCTTCAAGTGCCCGGTCAACGTCACTGTTGCACCGTCTCAGAGCACTTCGAATGGCGAGTGTTCGCCAGTCGACCACACCCCACTCCTTCGGATACAGAAAGCGAAGGACGGAAGACGCGACCTTTGCGCGGCGCATTCCAGTTTCTTCATCCTCCGAACCCCCGAACCCCTTCAGCACCATAATCGCTCGGATTTTCGTCAGATCAGTCTTGCCGATAACGGCTCCGTAAAAGGCCGCCCACACAGATTCAAGAGGGTTCTGGATCGCGTTCACCATTCTTTCCCTCATGCACATGCCCTTCCATGCCTCTATATCGATCAAAAGTTGGCGAGCGAATTGCTGCGCGGCGTTATCCGGGCAACCGCCGAATTTTTCGGCCAGCCGAACCATCTCCCCGCCGCGTTCTTCCAATTCCAGCGTTCTTTTCCAACCCGCCTCGTCATCTGCAAACAACGTCAGCCCGTCTACTAGGGTCATGGTTCCGATTGTACTCCCGCCCAACATAGCGCGGTTTTGGACGGGCAACATCCGCCTATCCGCGAACGGGTGTCAAAAAGGGTAAGATTCGACACATGCGCGAAGGCCAATAAAACCGGGCCTTCCGACGTTTCCAATCTCCCTCTCAAATCCCAATCTTCTCGTACTCGTCGAGCGAGGTTCCATCGTTGTGCCGGTCATGGAGTTTCGTGGTGCGGGGTGAGCAATGGTTCACCGCCGGGGGCCGTTCCTGCCCGCCGCTTCGCCATGATTTTGCCCACCGCAGTGCGCATGTGCCGGAGGTGAAGCAGGAGCAAGTAATTGCGCCGTAGCGGGAGATCGGGCCACGGCAGGAGCGGGGCCCGGGGCTCAGTCTTTGATGCTCTCCACGGCAACAATATCCTCTCGACGCGCGCTCCGGCTCCGCACGCCCGTTGCCACGGTGAAACTGCGGCGACGGATCGTGCAAGCCCTCCGCTCTCATTCGTCCGCCGCTGGCAGTATCACGAATGCGGACGATAAATCATGTCCGCAAAGCACCGCCTACGCTGGCCCTTGCAATACCGGGGGGCCAACTCCGGCGATGCGGTCAAAACCAGGGTAGGGAAGGTTGGATGGAGAAGGGTTGACTTCGCTCTGCTGGCCCTTTCCCCAAACCCAAATGCTCGCGCGTGCTTGCTCCGACCAATCTCCGGCTAAGTCCGTCAAGGTGCTCAAGGTTTTCGGACCGCGATATCAGTTCGGATCATATTCAAGTAGTCGCCGGCGGATTCGAGCGCTTGCTCGGCATCATGGAGAGAGACAAACCCGGTGTCATCATAAAGGGCCAAATTGCGCTTCCGGCGTAGGCGATCAAAGACAGTTAGCAGACCGGCATGTTTTTTGTCGATGCGCGACCGCACAAAATCGATGATAGCGATGTGGTGCCCTGGCTGACTTCTTGCGCGGAATCCGTGGCTGAACATAAACCCGAGGGAAGCTTTCAGCATTGCTTCGTAGGCTTGTTGAAGGCAAGCTTCCTCATCAAAAGCGAGGATTTTGCGGGCCGAACTCAGCTTCTTGTCCGCGCTCGTGAGGAAGCGTTCGATCTGGGCCCAGTCAACGACGTGTGGTTTTAGCTTCTTCATCTGTACCTATGAGCGGAATACGCTTATTGTGCCAGACGTCTTCCAGAAAAGCATCCTTTCGAGCACGGCGCGACTCGAATTCCTTCGGCGTAAGAACCGTGTAGTTGATTTCGCGTCCGAGATGCCGCTCAAGCCTTTGCACGGCTTGTGCTACAACATCCTCACGCGGGGAGCCAATCACGAGCACGTCTATATCGCTGGCAGCGTCCTGCTGGTTGCTTGCAAATGAGCCGTACAAGTATGCCTTGTCTATTCCCTCAATTCTTTTGAGGGATTGCGCAATCACGGGAGCCGCACCAATAGTTCTCGCAACGATCTTGCGCACTTCTGCAAAAAGCGGATACTCCCGGTTCAGTTGAAAATACTTCTGGCGGCCACTCGTTTCCGACGCGAATAGACCCTCGCGCTCCAGGCGTCCCAACTCTTTCGACAAGTTGGACGGATCAAGGCCCAGCCGCCCCGCCAAGTCCCGCAGATGGTGGCGGGCTGTAGGGTTCGTAAAATAATAGGCCAGCAAATGCTGGCGTGCCTTGGAGCGCAGGTCAAACATGTGGTATTAGTCTACCACACATGTGGTAATAGTTTACAACATTAAAAGTCGTGATTTCATGCGGACAACTTCCGCCCGCAATCGGCGGAGGATGGAAGGCTACATTTAGGTGCTGCCCCTACCCGTCAGCACAACGATGCCGGTCGGGACCTCGCGACAGGCAGGTGTGCCGTAAGTGTGCCGTGCGCTTCGATCCCATGTGCGCTAAAGCGCTTCTTTTCAATACCGCGTCAAAAGTGCTTCCGTGCGGGCTTAGTTGAGGCAAATCATTGAAAAGAGTGGTGAGCGCGGTAGGAATCGAACCTACAACCTACTGATTAAGAGTCAGTTGCTCTGCCAATTGAGCTACGCGCCCACTGCCAACGGCAAGGTGGGGACAAACGCTGATTATACCATCTGTTTTGCGCAGTCCTGTGCGTGGATGAGCCTGAGCTTTTTATTTCGCTCGTCTTCGGCCGATGCCATCTTGATTTCCAGGGGCGAGCGCAGCTTGAGTTTGAGACTAACTCGAGTTGAACGCAGCGCAGTCCCGCGTCGACCCCAGCGGGCTCTGACGATTACGCTGAGGCGGCTTCTCGGCTTTGCTCCGCTACGGTGGAATTCGCACCGGAAATCGGTTTGCGAATCGGCACAACCTCGGCCTGAGCTGGCGCTCTCCGCTCGATCCTTCCGATGACTGGCCGGTCGGGCGCGCCCACTGCGGATAAGGATACGAACCTGTTCTCGCTCCGCAGACGATCAATCAATCGGCGTTCCCACGGGCGCAGCACGGGCTGCGGCAGCGAAAAAAAATTTCGGAATGTCCAAATCAGATACGCGCGTTGCAAGAGATTCGGCCGTATATATCGAGGACCGATCGGCGTGTCCAGTTCAAGAACGCCATCGGTGAGTTTCTCAATCCACATGACCCGGCCCGCCTGGAAAAGGCACCCAACTTCGCCTTTGCTTTCAAAGCGGGCATTATTGCATCAGAGACGGGGCATTGGGAAGAAATCTTTTTATTTTGAGAACAAATTATTTCGCCGCCTGGATCAGCCTAAGAAGATCGGCATAAGAACATCAACCTGGGCACCATCAACCAACTTTCAGACTGGACGTTCAGCTGATCTCGGGCAGCAATGCGATGCGGTCGAGGGTCGCGGCAATGCCCATACCCTTGCCATCCGATTTCTCTACCCGCACCACCGAGGCCTCGCAGAGCGTCCATCCTCCGGGTCCCAATCCCAGGCCAGGCGGCAGCATGATGACCAGCTCCAGCTTCGAGCCTGCTTCCATCACTGACTTGGAGTAGAGAAAGATTCCCGATGAACTCAGATCACGGGTCAAGACCTGATGTTCACCGCCCTCGTGACGCACCTTGACCGGGACGCGAACTGGCACCCGCTGCCGCGAACGCCTCTCAGAAGTTGTAGCTCTCTCAGTCATACATGCGTGTGGAAGTTTACTCCCGTTTGCCAGAAACGGTGGTGGCCTGACCCTGATTTTGAGTATGTTTACTAGTCGGTACTGGTGGTACCCCCCCCTCCCCCCCCTGGCCATTAGAATCATAGGTTTGCGGGGAAATTTTCGCCAGGTCTTTGACTCTAAAGGAGTTAACTTACAAAGTATTCATATCAAAGGAGTTACTGGCAACTTTCTTGGGTCTTGTCTTTTAGAATCAGCGAGTTGGAGTTACTAAGTTGCGCAAAGTATAGATTTAAAAGAACTTACTGGAACTTCGGCGCGACCGCGCTGGGCTGCAACCTGAGTTCTATTATAGCTCTTGTGTCAAGCACAAAAAAGGCCCGTTGCGGGCAAGTGCCGAGCTTCGCTCGGCTGGGCAGCCGGGGGCGGCTGCCCCTACGCAATTCTGGACGGGCGAGGACGCCCGTCGCTCCACTTTGCTGGGAACGTGGGAGCCTACAAAAAAACGCTCCTCCCGCAGGTACGCGGGAGGAGCCGGGGAAGAAGCAAAGTCAGAAAGTGAACTTGACGGCCAGCTGAATGCCGCGCGGTCCACCGCCGCCGATGAAGGGGTTGCCTATGCCCACATCGCCGGTGGCGGAGATCGGAAAGTAGTTGCCCAAAGTCTGACTGCCTCCAACTTCGCGGCCATTGATGACCTGAGAGCCCGATATGAAAGGATCCGCGATGTAGGCAGGCAGGAACGGGTTACAGAAGTTGGGGTGATTGAGAAGGTTGAAGAAATCGACGCGGAATTGCGTGTTGAGTCTTTCCGTAATCGCCGTGCTCTTGTAAATGGCGAAGTTCCATTCCTTGAAAGTGGGTCCATGCAGCGAGTCGCGGCCTTCGTTACCGTAATGGCGGGTTCCGGGGACGCAGTCTGAGGCACTTTCGCCAGGTGAGGCTTGTGCGGCCGTGGTGAGCGTGCAGGGGACAGCAAACGAGGTTAGATCAAGATAATGGAAGGGATTGCTTGAATTGTACTTGATGGGCCCGACCACATCGGGGCGATCGTCGTAATCGCCGCCGCCACTGAAGTCGCTTTCCCCGTTGTAGTTGAGCTGGAAGGGCTGACCATCCTGCAGGTTCAAAATGCTGTCGACGCCCCATCCGTTCTTCAGGCGCTGCAAGTTGCCACCGCTCCTGGGAAGTTCGTAAGAGAAATTCCAGGTGAGGCGACGAGGGATGTTGAAGTTGGAGGGTCCGTACTCAAGTTTTGGATTGTTGCTGTTGTTGGGTTGCGCCATATTTGGATCGACGTCTTCGCCGTCGCTGGAGTTATCCATGGAGCGCGACCACACAAAGTTCACGACCGAAGTTATGCCATGCCAACCGTTGACCCGAAAACTGGTTTGCAACGCGTTGTAGTTGGATTTTGCGGTGGAGTTCTGCTGATAAAGATAGACCGTACCATAGGGATTCGAGCCGTAATTGCGTGGCACGGTGCCGCTGTTGATGGTGCCACCGGGACACGGATTGGGGTAGTTAACCAGCTGCCCGGCACAATCGGCGGCCCAGACTTGCGTATTGCTGGGCTGGCTAAGGTCGAAGAAGCGCCACAAACGATGCCCCTGTGAACCAACATAGCCGGCCTGAATCACGGTCTTACTCGTAAGCTGCTGCTGGATGTTGAGATTGTAGTTCTCCATGTAAGGAGTCTTGATATTGCGGTCGTAGGAGAAGGTGTCGCATTCCCCGCAACTCGTCGGGGTGCTGGCGGCAAAGAGTGGGTTATTGGCAATGATTCCATTAGCGACCGTGCTAGTGGAGAGACCGGCGAAGAGGATCCGGTTTGCGTCTGGCCCGATGTTGTTGAAAGCGGGGCCTGGGGCGTAGGGCGACGCGTAAGGAAAGTGACCCAACACCATGTCCTGGGAGGAAGCATCGAAGAACATGCCGATACCGGAGCGGACAACCGTTTTGCCTTTCCCGGTGACGTCCCAGGCGATGCTAACACGCGGGGCGAAGTCTTTCTTATCGGGATTGTAGAGGCTGCTCAGGCCGGGCTGACCAACCGGAGTGAGAGTAAAAGTTTCCCCTGAAAGATCAAAATTGGTGACGTTGCTGAGGAGGTTGTTTTTCTCGCCAATAACGCCCATGTAGTCCCAACGGAGGCCGTAGTTCAAAGTGAAGTGCGACGTAAGGCGGTAGCTATCCTGGGCATACAAGCCGAAGTTGTTTTCGACCGTGTGTCGACCGGCGTTGCCGAAGTAGGAATAACCGCCTGTCATGTCGCCAGCAAGGAAATTCTGCAATCCGGTTTTAATAAGATTGCCTTGGCTGTCGTAAGTATTTGAGAATTCCAGCTTGCCGCGGAAATTGCGATCATAGTCGGGTTGCGTCACCGTGGTGCGGTAATAATCGAAACCGAACTTCAGATCGTGCTTGTTGATCTTCCACGAAAAGTTATCCATGACCTGATCGTTACTGTCGATGCGGTTACGGGGATCGCCGGAGTTGGCGCCAAGCTGGGCCACGCCACTCACCAGGATTACGGGCAGGCCTGAGTCGTAAGGCGCAGCTCCGTTGCAACTGTTCGGGCCCGTCAACGCGGTGGCCGAACAGAGCCCGATGGAACTGGGGTGAAAGGCCTGATCAAAAGGGTAGAATCCCTCGGCAAAACGGTTCCAGCCGTAGCGCAGTTCGTTGACCTTACTGGTTCCGAAAGTGTGGACGTAAGACAAGGAGGCGAGTTGCACACGGGTCGGGGTGAAGGTATTGAATCCGGGCAACTCGCCGCCGGAGGCCGCGAGGGCGAGTGGGAACGACTGGATGCTGTCGCCAAAGAAATAGCGCCCGGTGAGGATGTTGCTGGCGTTGAAATTCTGGTCAATCTTGGCAATGAAACTGGTGAGATCGTTATAAGAGGGAGATATAACGGAAGCAATCCCATTTCCCAGATTTGGCGCGGGCCATGGATTACGCGCAAGCAGAGCCGCAATCACTGGATTGGTGGCATCGCTTGGCTGCAGCGCGCAGGTTGGGCAATCGCCGGTGGGCACGCTGGAGATAGTCACGACTCCCACTGGTTCCCGTTGGCCTTCGTAGTCAACGTAGAAGAACGTCTTGTCTTTGATGATCGGCCCGCCCAAAGAGGCTCCGAACTGGTTGTTGTGGAAGAGGGCCTTGGGTTGGCTGGAAACATTGAAGTAGTTGCGCGCGTCGAGTGCGTCATTGCGCATGTATTCGCCGGCGGTCCCGTGGATTTTGTTGGCGCCGCTCTTGGTGACGATGTTGACGACGGCGCCGGCGTTGCGTCCGTATTCGGGCTGGAAGTTGGAGAGCACGTTGACTTCGGCGACGGCATCGATGGGGAGAATGGTCGAGGGCGTGCCGAAGACGCCCGCCTGATTGATGGCGGGATCGTTGCGGTAGCCGTCGTTCATGTCAGTGCCGTCGAGCAGATAGTTGTTGGAGCGGCCACGGGCGCCATTCATGGAGAACTCGCCGTAGGAGCCTGGAGAATCGGAAATCTGGTCGGGCGAACCGGCCACTCCGGGATTGAGATAGATAAGCTTGGTGTAGTCGCGGCCGTTGACGGGCATGTCATCGGCAACCTGCGCAGTGATCACGCCGCCAAGGTCATTAGACTGGGTTTCGATCTGGGGAAGGTCTCCGCCGGAGACCTCGACCATCTGGTTGACCTGGCCGGTTTTCAACTGCGCGTCCACGCGGCGCTCGGTGGCCACGTCCACTTCGACGTCGTTGGTGATTGCGGTTTGGAAACCAGTCTGGGTTACGGTGACGGAGTAGGTGCCGATAGGCAACTCAGAGATGGTGTAGCTGCCGTCGCCGCTGGTTACGGTCGCGCGCTCGACGCCAGTTGCCAGGTTGCGCACTTTGACGGTCGCTCCGGACACGAATGCTCCGGAGGGATCGGTCACGGAGCCGAGGATGGTCCCACGAAATGTTTGGCCCACGAGCAAAGCCGTCGAGAGCAGAACGAACACCGCCAAGAACACGATCAATAAATGCAGTTTCATTCCCGGTTCTCCTTAGTCTCAGTTCGTCGCGGGCACTGGAACAGACCCACGCTCCGCGAGCGGCAACTGCCGTTCCACTTGAGATGCGCGCGATTATATAACGAGGGCGCGCGAAAGAAGTGTGTCGAACCTCACACAGGGAAGTTCGGGGAAGTGATCAGCACGGGAATATGCGGCGCCCGCAGGCGATCGAGAGGCAGCGGAAAAGGTGGACGGCGAGCGCTTCGGGCAATCGCCGGAAGTCTAGTGAAGTCTGCGGAGGAAATCTACAGAATCGCAGATTGCGAATCTACAGGTTCTGGAAGGCTGCGGGAGATTCTAGAAGCTGAAGGCTACGCCGCCACGCACCGAGCGCGCCGATTGCACCAGATAAAGCGTGTGCCCGTCCCTTCCCATCACGGGCACATAGCCCTGCGCCAGCAGATTTCGCAGGTCCATGAGAACTTCCATGTGTCCGGCGAGGAAGGTGGCCGGAATCGGTTGCCGGATGAAGAGGTTTAAATACGGGTCGGACTGGCCCGCGGAAGTGTTGAACAGGTCGACCGGCGTCAAGGTGCGACCGCCCGTGTAACGATAGGAGGCGATCCAGCGCGTCTTCGCCTTGGGCAAAGTTCCGCTGAGCTTTGCGGCCACAGCATGGCGTTGCTCCGCGCGAATCCATTCGCGCGCATCCTGGAGTTGGACGTCGGGACGTGACAGGTCGAGCACGCCGCCATAGGCATAATCGAGGGTTGCGGTGAGATCGGAGTACAGTTTCCGCTGCAGCACGACGCGCATCCCGCGGGTCGCGTAATCGTTTCCCTGGTAACTGAAAGTACCCGAGTACACATCGGGCAGCACATCACCCGATTCGACCGTCATTTCGCCGGGCGTCATTCCGCCAACTCCGGTGAGCACGGGATCGATCATGCTGTCGGAATAGAATGCGACCTGGATATTGTTCTTGCCGATGCGCTGGGAGATCGACACTTCCTGGTGATGGGCTCGCTCGACGGCCGGAGAAAACCCGGTGATACTCATACGTGGCGCGGTTTCGCTCAGGTCTGACGACGCGGACTCCAGGTGATCGTTGCCCAACCGATCTTCCAGTTCCATACTCGGGACTGAACTCGCGTATTGATATTCGAGCACTGTGTTCGGCGTGATATGCAGATCGGCCGATCCGAAGGGCTTGAAGGTGTTTACCCGCCCCATAAACTGGATCGCCTGCAGTTCGCTGCCGACCTTCACCTCCAGCCTGTCGCCCAAGACCACGCGATCGGAACTGGTCGCCGACAGCGCTTGCAGCGTGGCGCCGGGCATCGTGTTGAGATCGGGCGAATTCAGCCGGAGGGCCGTAATCGCCACCGAAGGTTCGAAGACACCGTTGAAACGGTTCGTGTACGTGGTTCGAAGCACCGCCGACGGGATGCCCTGTCCATCGGACTCATAACCGAAGTTGCCGTTAAGTCGCAGAGTTCCTGTCGACAACAAGGAACGCTCCACGGCAAAACCAGCGTTCATGTCCGACGAACTGCCGAAACCCTGCCCCGGCGATCCGGCCAGGAAGCTCACGCTGCCTTTCAAGTCGTGGTCAGCGGACTCGCCGCTCTGCGCGACCACAGTCGTGCCATCTTCAAGCACGCGCAGGATGGGGCGGTTGGCGACTGAGCGCAGCGTCCACTTCCAGTCGTCATCGTCCGCCGGACCGCGCAGCGGAACCAACTGGATGGCCTCGAACAGTGTGGCCATTCTAATGTTGACTATCAGCCTGGCGCCGGCGCGCACACTGATTTTGTCGCGCAGCGAAGGCAGGAACGAAGGCGCGCTCACCTTGACGCTATACGTTCCGGGCAACAGACTCGCAACCGAGTAGAAGCCGCGATCGTCGGTGAAGACCTTCAGCGCCTGCGCGGCCGAACCGAGTATTTCCACCGCCGCGCCCATTTGCGGCGCGCCGCTGGCATCGCGCACGTATCCAGATATCGCACCCGAGAGCGCGCTTGGGGCAGGGCCGCACCATGCCGGATGAGCCACGGTCGTGACCATGACAGCGACGACTACGAGGAATCCGAACTTTCGGAACATCTCGCCCACCACCTCTGGGAACCAGGACAGTTTACTCCACGGCAAAAGTCGCCGTTGGATCCACCATCTGCTTGGAAAGGTTGTCGTTCACTTTGATCTCGATCTTGTACAAACCCGGCTGCAGGTTCGCCGCCGAAAGCGTCTTCTGCAGCGTGACCTGATCGCCCACATTGCCCATCGTGTCGGTCGACTCGACGGTATGGATGACCGCCTTGTTGTTGGCGTCGGTCACATTGTATTCGATTGTGGCCGAAGGCTTGTGAGTCTTTTCGTCGACGCTGAGATTGTAAACCTGCATCCAGAAATTCAGCTTTTGATTACGCTTGAACGAAATCGGCTTGCCGTCGGAAGGCGCCACCCGCGGCCGCACTTTTGTGGTCCCGATCACGAAATTGCCTGTGCCTACGTTCTTGGTCGCCACCGGTTCCATCTGGTCGGCGATGATGAGGGTTGAGCTGCTCAACTTGTCCTCGCTGAAGTCCGGGATCACGATGGCATGGCTCCAGCTTCCGGTGCGATCTCCGTTCACATCTTTGACGACGACGTCGAGACGGTAGCGATTCTGGCTGATGCGGAGCGGCAGGGCCTTCCAGTACACCGAAGAATTTTCGGCGGTCTTGGGCAGCAGTTCCACCGGCACATCGATCTGCACTGTGTCTTCGAAGGTCTGTACGATCTTGCCCGTGAGCGTCGTCACTCGCCCGAAGATATTGACCGTGCCGCGCTCCACGCCTTCCTTGTTCTGAAAAGTGACGTCGCGGTTCTTGATCTGAATCGTGACCGGAACCAGCACTGTGTCGCTGGTGACCTTCACGAAGTCCGCGCGCACATCAAAAGGCATCAGGTTGACGCTGAGCTTGTGGCTGACCACTTCTTCCAGATCCTTGAACTTCACGGCTGGCGCCGCCTGCAATTTGGCAAACTGTGTTAGGCGGTCGAACTCCTTGCTCTGCAAATCCTGGTTGAACGGTGAGGCGCCCAGTTGCTCGAGGCCGCCGCCGCTGAAACGACTGGTCTTGCTCGACATGCCCATTTGCTCGGACAGCGTCAAGCCGGCATTCGGGGTGTACTTCAAAGCGTCTTTTTCCGAGCGGTCGATGGTCATGTGATAGTCGCCGCACATGCAGGTATCGACGAACTCGATGATTACTTCCTGCCCAATTCCCTCCAGGTAGCGATAGCGCCAGGTTTCAAAGGGGAAAGTCGAGGTTTCGCCGCCGCCTTCTTCCATGGGGCGCTCGTAGGTGCCGCCGGAGGGGTGAGACTCGATCTCATCCGCCGGCCCAAAGACGATGTACATATGGCCGCGGTCAGTCTTCCAACCCGGGATACCGGCCGCGAAATGCTCGTTGGCGTATGCAATGCGCCGGTAGTGCTCTTCCTTAAACTCGTTCTCTTCCGTGTCCGGCGTGGGATCTCGGCGCTGCCAGAAGGCCTCAATAAACTGGTCGCGCTCTTCGTCGTTCGAGAGCTGCATAAAGGCGGATCTCTCTTCGTCGGTGATAATCCAGCGCACGTCCTCGTCCAGCCACTTCCGATAAGTCTTGCTCAACTCAATCTTCAGCGCCTTGGCGTTTGCCTTCCTCTGTTTTTCCGGGATCGGGCGCTTCAGAGGATCGGTCTGGCTTCCCTGATCAGCCGCCGCGTTGTTACCGGTGCCCTTCGCGTCCTTGTCCTGAGCTTCGGAAACGGCGGCAAAACCCAGTGCCAGCACGCCGGCCAGAAAACCAGCCGAGCAACGATTTCGAAAACCTGCGGAGAACATAGAAGGGCCTACCTCACAAAAAACGTCAGTGGGTTAATTCTATGTTCATTGGATACAACAAGGCAAGAAGAAGTGGCCTGGCAAAAAAAGATTTCCTGCCCTGAGCGCCTCTTCTAAATCCCTTAAGAATCCGCGTCTTGGGGCCGGGCGCCGGGCGACCAGAGGTCCAGCAGGGGGTCAAAACCATGGCTTCGCAGGCCAACTTACATGGCACTCGCATGGCACTCGGCACGATATAATGATTTGCGCTACTGGTTTCCTCTCCGTAAGCCAACCGGAGCGACACAGGGAGAGGCCGGTTTCGCGGGAACCTGGGAACTTTCCCCATCGTTTGAACGTAACTGTCAACGTAACTATCAATGCGCAACCACGGTACATTTTCGCCTTCTATAACCAGAGCCCGGGGGGTTAAGTGGCGGGACAATAGTGAAGACTCAGTGGTGAAGGCCTAGCTATGAAGACCTGGAAGAAAGTACTGATCGGGGTGGGCGCGGCTCTGCTGCTCGTCATCATCGTCGGCGTCACGGTGTACCAGAGCCAGAAAAACCTGGTGACGGTGCAGACCGGCAAAGTGCAAAAGCAGAATCTGGCCGCGGTGGTGAGCGCATCGGGTGAAATCAAGCCCAAGACCTACGTCAACATCGGAGCCAATGCCTTCGGCAAGATCGTCAAGCTGCACGTCAAGGAAGGCGACCGCGTGACCAAGGGTGAGTTGCTGGCACAACTCGAGAACGTGCAATCTTCGGCCGACGTCAATGCCACTCGCGCGTCCGTGCAGGCGGCTGTAACTGACGCCGCCGCCGCCGATGCCGCGCTGAATACCTCGCTCGCGGACTTGAATCGCGCCAAGTCCGACGCCGTCCACGCCAAGCTCGATTGGGACCGCGCCCAGGGCCTGTACGGCGCCGCTCTGATCGCCAAGCAGGATTACGACGTCAAGAAAGCTGCGTGGGAGTCAGCCGACGCCGGATTAGCCCAAGCCGAGGCTCGCGTGGCTCAAGCTAAGGCGCAGAAAGATTCGATGGACAAGCACATCACGCAGAATCAGGCGAACCTGACTCGCGTTTCCGACGTGCTGCAAAAAACCACGTACGAAGCGCCCTTTAACGGAGTGATCACCAATCTTCCGGTGCGCGAAGGCGAGACCGTGGTCATCGGAATCCAAAATTCACCGGGCAGCACGCTGATGACGATTGCCGACATGTCTGTAATCACCTCCGAGGTCAAGGTGGATGAGACCGACATCGTGAATGTGCGTCTCGGCCAACCCGCCGACGTGATCATTGACGCCATCCCTCACAAGATCTTCCACGGCATTGTCAGTGAAATCGGCGATAACGCCATCGTGCGCTCGACCGGCGTCGCGACCTCGCAGGCCACGTCGACCAGCGAGGAAGCGAAGGACTTCAAAGTCGTCGTGACGCTCACGGATCCGCCAGCGGATCTGCGCCCCGGCCTCTCCTCGACCGCCAAGATCACGACCGCGACCCGTGGCAGCGTGCTCAGCATTCCGATTCAGGCGCTCACCGTCCGCACCCAGGCAGACCTCGCGCCGAAAGATGCGGGCAAGGCCAGTCATAGTGTGCAGGCCGCCACCAGCGCCCCGGCGGAAGCATCGAAGCAAAAAGACGAAGTACAGGGCGTGTTCGTGATCCGCAAGAAGAAAGCCGAATTCGTTCCGGTGGATACCGGCATCAGCGGCACCACCGATATCGAAGTGACCAAGGGCTTGCAAGAGGGTGACGAAGTAATCACCGGCAGTTACAAGGTTTTGCGTACCGTGAAGCCGGGAACGAGCGTCAAAGTAGATAACTCGACCCCGAAAAAAGAAGACGAAAGTTAGTAGAGACGGGGACTTGCCCGGTCTCCACGGGAAAGCGTCTAACCTCTGCCAGATTCGAACGTCCAAGATAGAACGGCGATAGGAGCGTGCGTGCCCGAGCCCGATCCGCATAAGGAGAACAAGATGGCGACTGCCGAGGTATTCCCAATCGATAAGCCTGCGAATTGGGCTGGACGCGATTCCTACATGATCTCAACCGAGGATCTGTGGAAGACCTACGATATGGGATCGGAGCAGGTGCATGCGCTGCGCGGCATCAACCTGCGCATCCAGCGCAACGAATACGTCGCCATCATGGGGCCGTCCGGCTCCGGCAAGTCTACGCTGATGAACCTGATCGGCTGTCTCGACTCGCCTTCCAAAGGCCAGTACTGGCTCAACGGACAACTGGTCAGCGAACTCGACGACGATGAACTGGCGCGCATTCGTAACAAGGAAATCGGTTTCGTCTTCCAGACTTTCAATCTGCTGGCCCGTGCTACTTCGCTGCACAACGTGGAGCTGCCGCTGATCTATGCCGGAGTTCCGGCCGAAGAACGGGCCGAGCGCGCCAAGGCCGCACTGGCATCGGTCGGCATGGAATCCCGCATGAGCCACAAGCCCAACGAACTCTCGGGTGGACAGCGGCAGCGCGTAGCCATTGCCCGCGCGCTGGTCAATAAGCCCGCCATCATCCTTGCCGACGAGCCGACCGGCAACCTCGACTCGCAGACCGGCAACGAGATCATGGCCCTGTTCGACCGTCTGCACGCCGAAGGCAATACGATCGTACTGGTGACGCATGAACACGACATCGCCGAGTACGCCCATCGGATCGTCTCCATCAGGGACGGCGTGGTTGCCAAGGACGAAGTGAAGGAAGGGCGCTAGGCGCTGGGCGTTAGTCTTTGGTCGTTGGTCGTTGGTCGTTAGTCGTTCGCGGCAATCGTTCACGCGGCGGTTCGCGGCGCAGGCCTGATTCAAACGATTGCGCAGAGCGATTGCGCAGAGAAGCCCTCACTCGCGACTTATGATTACCTCTACCACCCTCCCGGCGGGGGCTGAGAGACGCCCAGTCAGCTGGCCCTTCTGCGCGAGTATTTCTACCATCTGGCCCTTTCCTGCGTGCCCGGGCAGAACGAAATTACCCTTCTGGTCGGTCACAGCTACGTCGGGATAACCCTCGATCGAAACGGTTGCGCCGGCGACCGCCCCGAGGTCTTCATCCACCACGACCCCACGAACCATGGCTGAGGTTTCGGCGACGAGCTGAATCGTGGCGGTTGGGTAATAGTCCTGAGCGAGAACGAGCGTGGACTTGCCCTTCAGAAACTCATCCTTCGCGGCAGCAAACAGGGTTACTTTGCCGTCGGCCGGACGGGTTTGCGGTGGAATATCGAGTTGCCACCCACCCGCGACCATCTTCAGCTCTCCGCCGTTCGAAGACTTCACCTGAGCAATGTCGACCGGGGACTGGTCGGGCCGCAGTAAAACAACTTGAACGTGATAAACACCGCGTGTTTGGAGAAAGGCAGAGGCGGCGAACGGAGCCGCTCCAAGAATGATGATTCCCGCGGCCATAATCCAAGCCGTGAAGGGCCTTTTTGCGCGAAGCGCAAGAGCGAAAACGGATGCCGCAATGACCACCGCAATCGCGGCAACCATGGCAGGATGGCCGATGTGGCCGGCTAGCTTTAGAGCGGGAACTAGAGCTTGCTCCTCCATAAATCAGTTCTCCCGCTTCTGAGTAGAACTCGCGCGGGCGAGGAGTTGCAAGTTACCGGGGAGCGGCGAGATCGCCAAAGAAAATTCGTGCCGCGATCGGCGGAGGGGTCTCGGGAGATCGAACGTCAAAAGCCTTGGGGCGCCCGCGCCACAAGGCTGTGCTATTGCTGGGTGGATGCTGGGAAAGTTGTACCGGCCGACCCCGCCATGAAGAAGTTGTGGTCGTAAAGATTGCGGTACATGCGTCCTGCGATCTCCGCCGCTTTGGGCCCGAAGGTAGAACGTCCGCCCTGCAGGAAGACGACCGTCACAATGCGTCCGATATCGGTGTTGGCGAATGAGGCGAACCATCCGAAGCGCGTGCCGGCGCGCGAACAGGTTCCGGTCTTGCCCAGGATCGACTCCTCGTTAAAGTTCAAACGCAGGCTGCGCGCGGTGCCGTATGCGACCGCTCCGGCCATGCCGTCGGCGAGTTCGGGAATCACCGGCTCGATCTCGAGATGGCGTTTGACGCGAGGCTGGAAGCCGGCGACGGCCTCGGGGCTGCTCGGATGTTGCAAGTAGTAGAGCGTGCCGCCGTTTGAGATCGCCGTAACTAGCGCGCCCAATTGCAGAGGAGTCATCGAGATGCCCTCGCCAAACGAGCACATCTTGCTGACACCGCCCAGTTTGGCGGGAATTTCTTCCTCCGGATAAGTGCCCAACTGCTCGCCCGGAATGTGATAGCCCGCGAGTTCGCCAAGTCCGAACTGGTGCGCATAGTACTGCACCTTCTCGAAGCCGAGCTTGCGGCCGACTGCTTCGAAGTAGGCGTTGTTCGAGTGCGCCAGCGCCTCCGTGAGATTCATGCGGCTGCGGCTGCCGAGCGCAACTTCAGTCTCCTTGTCAATTACGCCCTCGCTCAGTGCCGCCAGAGCTACAGAAAGTTTGATAGTCGAGCACGGCTGCGCGCCGCTCGAAAGCGCCAGCTTCTGGTTGACCATGGCGAGGACGCGTCCGCTGGTCGGCTCGATTGCGACCACGGTGCCGTTCATGTTACCCAAGGCGTCGATCGCGGCCTGGCGAACCACGGGGTCTTCGCCGGCGGTCACGTCACCTTCCGTAATATCGGATGCGAACGAACTGGTGTGAAAACGCTCATAATAACGAGTGCGGCGACGGGTAGCGGAATAACGCGTGCCGGCAGAACCCGGTGCGGCAGAATGTGCCGCAGCAGAATTCGTGACGGCAGAATGCGTGGCGGCATTCGGCGAGCGCCGGACGCGGCTCCGCGCCAAAGTTCGCATGCGCTTCTTCGCATGTTGATTTTCCGTAACCCCGCGAGCTTTCGCATGCGCCGTGAGCGCGCGCGGGTTCACGCTGGCTGCGAGGCCACTCGCTTCCAGCAACATTGCCAATCCCAAGAAAAACGTGAGACGAAGAAACCAGGCCCTTAACTTCACTTTCACCATCCCCGGCGGTACTCGGCCAATCGGCTGCTTAGTCTATCTGTCGGCCTAGTTAGTTAGATGCAACAGTCTCGCCAAATCCCCACACCGATGGGCGTGTCTACTGCAACTGTCCGATAGTAGGCGATTTACTCCGTTCGGCGCAATGGCAAAGTGCAAAGCCGGCACCAGCGGAATTTGTCCGATAACTATATGAATAGATAGCATTTAATGGGATTTCACAAAGAGGGCAAGCACCTTAGTAATCTCATCGGCTTGTTACCTTGTAAGGTACTGGGACTCTGCACCAGTTTGCACATCCGAGCCGGTGGCGGCCCAAGTTCTCGTAGACTGCGCCTGGCAACTGTTGAGCATCGTCGTCGCGAGCGAAATTCACCTACGCGCTTTTCTGATATTTTCCGCCGGCGTATTCTACTAACGCGCATCCTACAAAAAGGGGACGACCTCAGCAACTGTCGGCCCGGAACTCACCGCTGGCAAGCCGCGGCAGCTAAGACTCCCGTTGCAACGTTTGCTTGTTCCCGGTTGGCGTCCTTCAGGAGGGATTATGGAAAAGCTGCGTTTCACGCTTCTTTTTCTCACTCTGGTTCTGACTGCGTCGATTGCATTGTCCTGCGGTACGAGTTCATCTACTTTGCTCTGCGGCGCGAGTTCACAGAATCCGGGTCAGGGTCAAGGTCAACTCCAATCCATCACGCTAAGCCCCGCAACTGCGGACGCACAGAATTGTCCCAACGGGCAAGTGCAGTTCACCGCCACCGGCCACTACATTGATCCGTCCCAAACGGTCACTCCGCAGTCAACCTATTGGGCTGCCTGTCAACTAAACGCGCCCACAACTGACGTATCGGTCACCACCGCAAGCGTCGCCCAATGCAAAAGCGGAGCGAGCGGTGCTTACTCAATCAATGCCTTCGTCCCCGGCAACTGCGAAGCGGTCAACGCCTGCGGGACAGGCTGCACGATCTACGGCACCGCGCAACTCAGCTGTCCCTAGGGCCAGGCTGCGGTAGAATCCATCACGGCCGCAGTGTTGCCTGATGAATTCTGCCGAGGTCTGCCTCTTGCGAACATCGCTTGTGATTGTCCCTTTCGTCGTAGCTCTCGTCGTCCCTCTCTTCGCCCAAGCTGCCGAACAAACGCTCGACGCCCGGCGAGCCGAGCTCAATCGTCTGCTCGCCGATGAGTGGGAGTACACGTTGCGCACTCAGCCTGAGCTTGCCACCCAGGTTGGCGACGATCGCTACAACGATCGGCTGAGCGATTTTTCCGACAAGGCGATTGCCGACGATCTCGAACACACACGCCAGGCGCTGGCGCGCTTCGAGGCCATCGATGTAACCGGATTCCCCGAGCAGGAAAAACTCAACCACGCGCTGATGCTGCGCAGTCTGCGCGAAGCTCTTGACGCCGCGCCATTCAAAGACTGGGAAATGCCGGCGACGCAATTTGGCGGCATTCACCTGGGATACGCTTCTCTCGCCTTCGATTCCCCGTTCCGCAACGTGAAAGACTACGAAGACTATCTGTCCCGTCTGCGCCAGATCCCGCGCGTGCTCGATCAGGCCATGGCACACATGCGCGACGGACTGCGCGACCACCGCATGCCGCCGAAATATCTGCTCGAGAAAGTGTCCAGCCAGGCGCAGCAGATTGCCGACGACCCGCTAGAGAAGAGTCCATTCACCGAGCCGCTGCGCAAGTTCCCGGACTCCATTTCCGAGAAAGACCGGAAGCAACTGCGCGAAGAGATCGAAAGCGCGGTAAAGAACTCGGTCGCGCCCGCCTACGCGAAATTCGCGAAATTCGTGCGCGAAGATTACGCACCTCACGGACGCCTCGATCCCGGCGTGTGGGCTCTGCCCGACGGAGAAGCGCGCTATCGCTTCGCCGTCCGTCACCAGACGACCACCGATTTCACTGCCGACCAGATTCACCAGCTTGGCCTGAAGAGCGTGGCGGAAATTGAAACCCAGATGCTGACCATCGCCCGGGCGCAGGGATTCAGCGATCTGAAATCGTTTAACGAGCACATCCGGCAGGATCCGAAACTGCGCGCCAAGTCGGGCCAGCAGTTGCTCGATCTCTACACGCAATATCGGGACCAGATGTACGGCAAGCTGCCGCAACTATTCGGACGGCTGCCGAAGAACAAACTCGACGTGGTGCCGATGGAGTCGTTCCGCAGCGCCGACAGCGTTCCTGCGGATTATTCGCTGGGCGCCGGAGATGGCTCGCGCCCGGGACGGATCAACGTCAACGAGTATGCGCCCGAAAAACGGCTGCTGCTCAACGTCGAAGCCATCGCTTACCACGAAGGCGTCCCCGGACATCACCTGCAATTTTCGATCGCGCAGGAACTCACCGGCCTGCCGCCGTTCCGCAGGTATGACCTCGATCTGAATGCATACACCGAAGGCTGGGCGTTCTACTCTGAGCGCCTGGGAAAAGAAGTGGGCTTTTATCGGGATCCATACAGCGACTACGGCCGTCTGCAGAACGAGATGTGGCGCGCCGTGCGCTGGGTGGTGGACACGGGCGTACACTCCCAGCACTGGACGCGCCAGCAGATGGTCGACTTTTTTCACGAGCACACCGCGATGGACGATCAGAACATCGAAACCGAAGTGGATCGCTACATAGCATGGCCGGCGCAGGCGCTTTCCTACAAAATGGGACAGATGAAAATTCTCGAACTGCGCGAACGCGCCCAACGGGAGTTGGGAGCGAAGTTCGATCTGCGTGCCTTCCACGACGCGGTGCTCGATCAAGGCCCGTTGCCGCTCGACCTGCTGGAAGCAAAGATCACAGCCTGGATCGCAGCCCGGAGTGATTGATCGGATATGCCGTAAAATTCTTTCGCTTTGAGCGGACCGCAGCGCGGCGAAATCACCTTGAAAAGCGTGGCGCAAGCGCGTAGTAGAGCTGCACCAGCACGATGAACGCGATGCTCCAATGAGTGCTGACGACGCAAAGCGAGGCGCCCAATGCATACAGCGCTTGTGCAATTACAATGCGGCGGCAGACGGCCGCTGGCACTTCGGGCGCGATGTCGTCCTTCACCAGTCCCGATCGCGTGGCGCATCCCCAGCTGAAGTACAGCGCGGAACCCAGACATAAAATGTTCAGCCAGTAGGCAACCAGGGCAATCCGATACGCCGTGAATTCCGCCAGCAGCGCGGTCGAGAAAGGCATGATCGTAACGAAAAACAGAAATGCAATGTGAATCCACGAAAGCCGGATGTTGGAGCGCTCGAGATGATTCAGTTGCGTCTGCTGACCGACCCAGAAAATTCCCAGAGTCATAAAGCTCATCATGTACATGATGAGCCGCGGGGAGAGCGCGGCGAGGCCATGCCACAGATCGTGCTCGCCGTGCACGGCCTCCAGCGCGGGCACGCGCAGATCGAGCACCAGCAAGGTCATCGCGAAGGCGAAGATGCCATCGCTGAGGGCTGCGAGGCGTTCCACGCTCTGTCCTGCGATGCGGTTGTAGGCCGTGGTCATGGGCAGCAAGGTCTCAGAGTTTCGAAGTTTCAAGGCTTCAAGGTTTCAAAGTTTCAAGGAAGGACCGCGCGCCGTTGGACTTTAGCTTTGAAACCTTGAAACTTTGAAACCTGGAATTCACATCACTTCGTTGCGTTTCCGCAGGAAGGCTGGAACGTCGAGATCCTCCACCTGGTAGCTGGGAGCGGCGGACCGCATCGCATCGAGCGAAATCACCTCGGCATGCGATGCGTTACCCTGCCCCGATTCCTGAAAGGCTACCGGCGCGGGATCTGGCTCGAAGCTCGGTTCGGGCACGAAGACGGGCGCGGGTTCAGCCACGGTTTCGGGCTCATGGAAATGATCGTGCGAATCCTGGTACGAGACCTGATGGGAAACTTCTCTCGAAACCTGCCGCGAAAGTATGACCGGATCATAGTTTTCGTGGTGCCGCGGACGACGCATATCGGCCTCTCTAAAACCAGTTGCGATCACGGTGATCTTGACCGAATCTTTCATCTTCTCGTCCAGAACGGCGCCGAAGATAATGTTGGCATCTTCGTGAGCGGCGCCCTGAATGATAGTGCAAGCCTGCTGCACTTCAGCCAGCTTCAACGAATTCGAGCCCGTGATGTTGATGAGAATGCCGCGAGCTCCGTCGATCGCGCCCGCCTCCAGCAACGGCGAGGCGATGGCACGTTGCGCCGCTTCCACGGTGCGATGATCGCCGGAAGCGGTCGCCGTGCCCATCACCGCATAGCCCATGCCCGCCATGATCGCTTTCACGTCGGCAAAATCGCGGTTGATGATGCCCGGAATGGTGATGATGTCGGAGATGCCCTGCACCCCTTGACGAAGAATATCGTCGGCGATGCGGAAGGACTCGAAGAAGCCAGCGTTCTCGGCGACGGCCAGCAATTTTTCATTGGGGATCACGATGGTGGTGTCGACCGACTCCATGAGTTCGGAAATGCCGCGCTCCGCCTGCTGCATGCGGCGTTTGCCTTCAAAGGCGAAAGGCTTGGTAACCACGGCGACAGTGAGCGCGCCCATTTCGCTGGCGAGCGAGGCGATGATCGGCGCCGCGCCGGTGCCGGTGCCGCCGCCAAGTCCGGCGGTGACGAAGATCATATCCGCGCCTTCGAGGACTTCGATG
>Ga0116134_1000214_pt1 | contig 30849 bp, 19 predicted proteins | sample June2015DPH_19_5_FD_89737 | JGI IMG/M metagenome (GOLD analysis project Ga0116134, IMG submission 89737) | Peatland microbial communities from SPRUCE experiment site at the Marcell Experimental Forest, Minnesota, USA - June2015DPH_19_40 | ecosystem: Environmental > Terrestrial > Soil > Wetlands... | reverse complement strand
GCTGGCCGTGCATTTCGGACATCTGCGCTGGAAAAATGACCGCATCGTCGGCGAAGCTTCCATGCGCGAGCACCATCCCGACAACGCCTCTGCCTGCTGGATGGGCGCGCTCACCGTGGCTCGCATGGCCAACCAGGTGCAGGCGCAGGTGGTCGAAGTCAAGCCGAAAGGCAAGTGGCCGCTGCTCCTGGCTGTCCCCGATGCCCCCCTCCTGACCGAGCAAGCCCGCCGCGTGCTGCCCTTCCAGTATTCGCGCGCCGACGCCGTCACCAACATTCAGAACTCGATGCTGCTGCTCGCCGCCTTCACCCAAGATCGTCCCGACCTGCTCTCCTCGGCGCTCGAAGACCGCATCCACCAGCCTTATCGCGCGCCGCTCTGCCCGCTGCTTCCCGCTCTCAAAGAACTCACCGGAGAATCCGGCATCCTCGGCGCCGCCCTCAGCGGAGCTGGCCCGTCGGTGCTGGTATTCCTCGATCCGAAGGTTTCGCCAAAAACGGCGAAGCAGAGAATCGCTGCCCACCTCACCAAGCGCCGCCTCACCGCCGAGCTCATTCTCACCGAGATCGCGCTCCACGGCGGACGCGATGGCGCCGACTGGCGCAAGCATCATCCCCCCGCAAAAAAATAACCTTGTGTGGGGACGGACACCCTCGCGAGCGGGTGCCCCATTCTAAATTTCGCGTTCTTTGCGAAATTTAGAGTGGGAATGTTGGCGCGAACAATCGGCAAGGAGCAAGGTGCCCCAGGTTCGTGCCCGTTCTGTGGGCGCTAACCTGGGCGAAGGCTAACCGGTGTGGAGTAACTAGTCAGCACCGCCGTCTGCGACTCAATCTGTATCCATATCTACATCTATGAAAGCCAACACCTGACCTCGCACACCATGCTGTCGGATGGAGTCGCTATTGTCGGACAGACCTTGGCCGGGGATTTTGAGCGCTATGGCCTGGTTTCGTTAAACTATCCTGATATATTTGTGCAGTCTCAATGTTTCGCTTTTTCGTTGCTACCCACTTGAGCTTGCAGGCGCACGGGGACCAATGAGTTTTGATCTTGGTGTGTGGTATCCACAAAAGCGAATCGGCAACGAACAGGCAGGGGAATTGTACGTCCGTCTCTGTGACAGTGATACTAGCGGCGTCGTACCACATCCCGCAATCGATGCATTTTATGCGGAGTTGACCGCCAAGCACCCTGAGATCGACACAATTCCCGAAGAAAGAATCGACGATCACGATTACTGCCCTTGGAGTTGCAAACTGGACCGTTCACCCGGTCACGTAATCATGTCTTGCTTGTGGCCCAAGGCAACATATATACATCGATTGGTTCAAGAGTTAGCCCGCAAACACGGCCTCGCAGTCTATGACCCACAGTCCGAGGTGGTGACTTACCCGGACAGCTCCACGGGCACAAGGGCCAGTCGTGCTGCTCTATGGGTGTTGGGTTCCTTCGCGCTGCTTTTTGCCGCGATGTTCGTCTATTCGGGACAGATTGCACCTTCAGGAGCGCCGCTGGGGTTATACGTCTTGGCTGGGTTATGTGGGCTCATGGCCGTGGCTTGCTTTAGGCAGGCGCTTAGGGATACGGTTCGTGATGGGCGTAAGTCCCGTTTAGTCGGCAAACTGAAGTCATCGGAACAGCCCAGCGGCAGACAGCCGTCAACTGGCGATGCGATAACGACAGATACGCCCTGGTACATTGGGTGCGCACGCTTGACTTCCCTTCGCGATTCCCAGATGGAAACACACGTTGAATTTCGTTCCGACAAGTTCCCGCCATTCGAGGGGGAGGAAAAACTCGTGAATCCTGACTTGTGGGGCAAGCGATTGGCTGATTTTCTTCGGGAAGGCTTGCGCAAGCAGGGATTTGAAACGAATGAGCCCATCGCGGAGGATTGGGGCTGGGCCGTTCCTGTGGTTAACAAGTCATTTCGTCTATGGATCGGCTGCGGTCACTACCAGGAACACGAGGACGGATTTCTTTGCTTCATCGAACCGCACAAACCTTTTGTCTGGAGATTCTTCAAGAGGGTTGATGCACGGGAGCGTATTGACGCGCTCCGAAAGGCCATGGATCAGGTCCTCGCAGAAGCCGAAGGCATCCGATCCAAACGCTGGTGGACGCACGAGGCTTTCAACAGCCAGTACATGCAGAAGCGCGGCTAGCTGTTGCAAAATCCCGATTTCACTCATTGAGCCGGGTGCCCCATTCTAAATTTCGCGTTCATTTGCGAAATTTAGAGTGGGGACGTTGGCTTGAGCGAGCCACCCGTCCGTCTGCAACTCAATCTTCATCTACGAGAGCCAAGACCTGACCTTGCACACCATGCTGTCGGATGGGGTCGCTATTGTCGGACAGACCTTGGCCGGGGGTTTTGAGCGCTAACGCCTGTTTTCGTCACCTAGAAACCTAGAACCCTGTAACCTGAGTTAGTGTTTCTCTTGGAACTTCCTTTATGACGAATGAACAGAGGCGGTGCGTTGCCGCTCGGTTACTTGCTGCGTCGATTGTCGGAGTCTTCTTTTATGTTTTATTCCAGTACATGCCAGATTTTGCACGAGCAATCATTCTTCTGATCGCCGTAGTGGTTATTTGGTGGGACCGCGACTTCCCGAGGAGAGCGAGTCCAAGCTACGCAACGGCGCTCTTCTGGTTCCCCATTGTTCTTGGTCTCTTCTGCGGTGTCGCTTGGAAAATAACTGGCGGGGAAGTCTGGGTAAGAATCGGCCTCGCATGTATATGCGTTAGAGCCGCTTATAGAGTCATTGATCGGGCTAGTGGGCTGGCCTTTTGATTTCGCGGTGGCGTAGTTGACGTAAAATCTCGATAACGCTCCAAACCACCCCATCGCGTCGATCACACCGGCGTCGGCCAAGCCGGGCGGCCCCACCAGGAAAGCTTCGAGACCTGCTCCTCGATTTTGGCAAACCTTGTCAAGCCCCTGTTTCGACGATTTTCCGCGGAAGTCATTGAATTGGCGAGGAACATAAAGTCGGGGAAGTTGTCCAGCAGGTGGGTCGGAATTGATATAATAGAACTATAGAGAAGAAATCGAGAGCAAAGGTTGCGGATACCCCCCCGCACCCTTTTCTTATTCGGCAAGATTTGCCCTTTGAAACCTCGAAACCCTGAAACTTTGAAACCTGGCCCCTCTAAGTCCTTACTCCTGAATACTTTAATATAAGTCCTTATTTTTCAAAGACCGAAGCGAAAAATTCCCGCTAACTCCCTGATTCCACTAGACAGGGGGGGAGGGGGGTGGGGGTACCAGGTAGTTACCCCCGGCTAACTGCCCAAACGGCCACTCCCGCCGTCGCCACGCCCGCACGCAATAAACGAAAATCCCCACCGCCAGAATTACCGCCGCATACCGTATCTCCCGCAAAAATCCCGCGCGAGAAATCAAAATGAAAACAAAGCTTGCCGCTGCCACTAGCGCCGGCACCGGATAAAGCCACATCCGAAACGGCCGCGCCATCTCCGGACGCCGGATGCGCAGCACAATCACGCCTACCGCCTGCACCAGATACTGCAGCACAATGCGAATCACCACCAGCGCCGCAATCAAATCCGCCAGCCGTAGAAAGCAGAACAGCGCCGCCACGCCCGCCAGCGCCAGCAATGAAACATAAGGAAACTGATACACCGGATGCACCCGCGCAAAAGCCCGAAAATAGTTTCCGTCGAGCGCCGCCGCGTACGGCACGCGTGAATATCCGAGCGTCAGCGAAAACACCGAGGCAAATGCTGTCCACATCACCAGAACCGAAATGACCGACGCCGCTCCGTGTCCGTAAACTCTCTCCATCAGCGTGGAGACCACGTACAGCTTGCTGTTCGCCGCCCCCGACTGCGCCAGTTCCCGCCACGGAATGACGCCAAGAATGCTGACATTCATCGCGATATAGAGGCACACCACCGCCAGGATGGACAGGAACAGCGCGCGCGGAATGTTCTTTCCCGGATCCTTGACCTCATCGCCGAGAAAGCAAACGTTGTAATACCCCCCAATGTCGTAGGCGGCGATCAGCATCGCCCCGCCCAGTCCGCGAAAAAAGTTGCGCGAAAACGAAAACGCGCCCGGAGGTAAATCGAATGCCCGATGGGCGTTGAAATGGGTCAGGCCCGCGAAGATGATCCATCCGATCGTTCCCATCACGCCTACCCAAAGCAGCGTCGAAAGCCGCGAGATCGCCGTGATCCGCCGGTACAGCAGAAACGCCGTAAACAGGCAAACCCCGATCGCCACGAGCGTCGCCGGCATCACCACCCAGGTCAGTTGCACCGTGCCAAGCACCGGAAGATTCGCGCCCCAGGTGCGGGTTGACCATATCCGCTCCAGCCCCGGCCAAAAGAAAGCCGCATATTGCGAGAGCCCCACCGCTCCCGAAGCAATCGAAAGCGGAGCGCTGAATGAGAGCTGCCAGATAAAAAGAAATGAAACCGCTCGCCCCAATTTCTGCGGCCCGTAAATCTCTTTTAAATAGCGATAAGATCCGCCCGAGCCCGGCATAGCCGCGCCCAGTTCCGCCCACACCAGCCCGTCGCAAACGGCCAGCACCATGCCCAGCACCCACCCCAGCATGGCCTGCGGCCCGCCCATCACCGTCACGATCAGCGGGATCGTAATAAACGGTCCCACGCCGATCATGTCAATCATGTTCAGCGCAGTGGCGGAACCGAGGCCAATGCCGCGAACAAGCGGAGTTCCGCCAGATGCGGTGTGCCCGGACTTGTCGGTGGTTTGCATGGATGACTTGCGCCGCTCGCTGTTCGCTATTCGTCGTTCGCAAGTACTTCAAGAATGACCGACGACAACAAAAACGATCAGCGAGCGACGAGAAAGGAAGAGCGAACAGCGAACGACATGTTGCCGCTACTCGTGACTAAGCAAATTCACAAACAACCGCACCGCACCCGGCACGCCCGCCGGCAATTGCCGGAAGAACGCATATCCCGTATAGATATACGTTCCCTTGCCGTAATGCGCCACCAGCAGACCGCCCTTCTGCTCGCCTTCGCCCGGATCATGCGATTCGAGCAGCGGTGTAAAGTTCGAATCCCACTGCGACATAAAGTACAGCCCGCGCTCCTGTACCCATCCCGCGAAATCTTTCTGCGTAATTTCGTTCGGAGAATGAAAGATCGGGTTCGCCGGATCGAGAATCGCAACCGGAGCCTCTTCCACCGAAACTCGATCCCGGCTCAGCGTAGCTGGATAAGGCGTGAACTTCCCGGAATTAAAATCACCGGCCGCGGCAGTGTATCCGAGCGTGTTGTACTGCACCACCAGTCGTCCGCCCGCCTGCACAAAATCGAGCAGCCGTTGGTTGTTAGCGATTACATCTTTCTGCGTGTCGTAAGCGCGAATCCCCAGCACAATCGTCTGATACCGGCTCAAATCTTCCGAACCAAGTTTCTCCGCCGGAATCAGCGTCACATCCATTCCGATCTGCTGCAGCACGGTTGGAATCTCATCCCCCGCGCCCATGACATAGCCGACCTTCAGATCCTTCGGCACCTTCACATCCACAATTCTGATGAGCTGCATGGCTGGCTGATAATAGTAGGCCGCGCCCAGATCTTCGCGCGTCACCAACGTGTAACCCTCAGCGTATCTTTTGCTGCCCGCCTCAAGAACCGCGCGAACCTCAGTCCGTCCCTCTTTCAGACTGCCGGGAAAAAGCTTGAACACGAAATCTTTCTTGTCGCCGCGGTTGGGCAGATGCACCGGCAACTCTCGCGGCTCAGATTTCCAGCCCTCTGGAAGCTCCAGTCGCAGGACTCCACTCGGCGCTCCGGTGAGATTGGAACTCACGCCAACTTTAACTGCTATTTCCTTTCTATCCTCGACCGGCAGAACCTGCTCGCCGGGTTCAAGGTTTAGAGAGAATGCAGGTGCAACCGAGAGAGAAGTTTTGTGCGTCTTGCCCTCTTCGTCCACGAACGGGACCAGCACCGTCGCAGAAATCTCTCCCGTGGGCGTGGCCTTCTTTTCTCCGCGATTCCTGATTGCATCTGGCAACGGCGAATGCCTTCCGCCTCGCTCGACGGTTTCGTACCGCAGATCGACCCGCAGCGGCGGGGGAGGCAGAGGCAGGGTTAGGTATCTCTCGTTATCAACCGTGTTGAGTGCCTCAGTTTCAGGGTCATCGCGATGCCAGTACGGGCGAGTAGCCGGCGCGTCGGCTGGAACCTTCAGCGCGAAGTTAGCATAGTAAGTTTGGCCGGGAGCGATCGTCATTTCACCTGCGTCGGTTTGCTTTACCCAGTCTCCAGACTCACCCAGGTTGGCATTGTCTACGATCAACGAATACTTTGACCCGTTGTGCAGCTTGGCAATCACCTGAAACTTTTGCGCCGGAGAAACAACGGTAAGCGCATCTTTGAATTCCGGCACCGTCTTTCCGGAATCCGTAAGTGAAGCCACCGTCGCCTTCAAGGACACACCTAACGCCAGGCTAACCGCAGTCTGCGCCTGCTGCCGCTTCTCCTCGAGAATTGCCAGCAAGCTCTCTTTCGCAATCGGCGCCACTCCGCTTGATTCTAGACGAGCAGTTACTGACTCCAGACTTTGTACCGCCTTCGCGAGCGGATCCGCCGCGCTATCCGGATCCGACTCATCTTTGCCGGCAGCATGCTTCACCTCGGCAGCAATCGCCTCCAACTCACCCCGCAGCCAAGGCACCTTCTTTTCTTCTTCACCCAGCCGCGAAGCCAGCCCCGGCAATGTCGTATCGACCCCGTCAAAAAAATCCTGTTCGTGTCCGTCCTTATCCTTCGGCGACTCCACTACCGAATCCACCAGCTTGTAATAAGTGAACCGATCACCCGGCTCGACCGTCCAACTCCCCGATCCTTGCGAGAGCTGATGCCGCAGTCCCTGCATGGCAAACTGTATGTACGACGTTCCCAGCGCCGAATCAACGACACCCGTATTCAGCCGCAGGGTGTAATTTGCCGCATCGCAAGTCTTCGCCCCAAAGCCGCACACATTGCCGATGTACAACTTCTTCGGCTGCCAGGGTTCGAGTCCCTCCGCGATCTGCTCCGGAAACCGCTTCCGGTCGCCCGCCGCGCGGAATGCCTCTTTCGTCAATATTGCCGATGCCTGATGATGCCCATGCCCATCGCGATCCGTCCCCGAAAACCGCGCCACGAGCACATCCGGACGAAAGGTTCGAATCACCCGCACCATATCCGCCAGCGCAATGTCATGCCCTTGCCACTTCTGAAATGTTTCTTCGGGAGTCTTCGAATATCCAAAATCTGCCACGCGCGAGAACCGCTGCTCGACCCCGTAATAGCGATCCGAAGCCAGCAACTCCAGCGTGCGCAACACACCCAGCGCGTCGAACAGATTACTGCCCAGCTTATTCTGTCCACCTTCGCCGCGCGTCAGCGTCATCAGCACCGTCGAGACGCCTTTCCCGCGCGCCTCCAGCGTCAGCATGCCGCCGTCTTCGTCATCGGGATGCGCCACGGTCTGCATCAGCCGCGCCGTGGTCTGCAAGCGTCGCAGCGTCAGCTTCAGCCCCGCCGCGCCCGTTTCCTGCGGAAAAGGCTCATAATAATGATCAACTTTATGAGCAGCCGCATTCTTTTCCGTCGTCTGCGCCGCGGCCAACGTTGCGACCGAAGCCACCAAGAGAACCAGCAGAATCGCGGTAGCAACGTCTCGCACCAATCCAAGCCCAAGTTTTTTCAAGATCGCAAACATCCCCATCTGATGGATTTTCCTCAAAGAAAGGACCAAATATATTCCCTCGTTCCCCGGATAGCTTTGAAGGGGCATGGCTTCAGCCATGCCGTTAGAACTCATCACCCAAGCGGGTTTAGCCGCTGAGGGTCACGTGCTTACCTGACCATCCCCTGCGCCGTCGCGAACTTCTGCTGGCATTCCGCCGCCGCCTGCACAATCTGCCGGAACTCAGCATCCCCGCGCACGCCCGCCAGCAGCGGATCCGATTGCAGCCCCTGGTGCGCGCAATAGTTCCCGGCCACGGCCTTGCGCAGAAATGCGAATGCAATCTGCTTTTCGCCGCAAGTCGCCAGCAACGTACCCTGGTAATACATCAGTTCCGGATCCTGCTTGGGTAATAATTCGTTCTCCGCCTGCTCCGCCAGCCGGTGGACCTCCGTTGCCGGCGCCTGGTTCAGGCAAGCCTGCAGCAGTCCCCGCATCCACGCGGGGTTTTCCGTCATCTGCTGCGCGGCCTGCTGGGCTTCCATCATCTTCCCCTGCCGCATTAGCACCGAAACTCGCACCGCATTCGACCACTCCGAGCCTGCGTCGCGGTTAAGATACTCCATTGCCCGAGCCGACTTCCCGGCCTCAGCAAAAGCAAACGAGCACGATCGCCAGTTGTAGTTCCCGGAGTCGATCGCCAGCGCCTTGTCGCATTCGCTCTGCGCTTCGTCCAATCGCCCGACATAGCGCAGCACATACGCCAGCGAAAAATGGGCAGACGCAGCATCCGGACGCTTTTGTACCAGTGTCCGCGCGTCGTTATAAGCATTGTCGAGATTTCCGCCCTCGACCTCATTCACTGCCAGCAGCCCCGCCGCGCTCACCCGTCCCGGTTCCAGCGCAAGCGCCCGCTGGTAAGCAGCGTTCGAGCGCTGATGTCCCGCCTCTCCTCCGTCCGAATAAATCGCATCGAAGTAGTATCGCCGTCCGAGCGCCTCCCATGCCGGTGCGTATTTCGGATCAAGCGCCACCGCCCGCTCCAGAATCGCGATCGCATCCTTATTCGCGGCCCCATCGTGCGGCATCGCGACGCTGCGCAAGAACAAGTCATACCCTTCGCGATTCGCCGGAGCGCTGCTCGTTTCCACTGCCCGATTCGCGATCCCCAGCGCCGGCACTAGTTCCAGCCGTACTTTCTTCGCCATCTGGTTCCGCAGAGCGATCAAGTTATCCGCCGGCGAGGTCAGCGTGCCGGTCCAGATCACCTTGTTGTCCTTCACGTCGACCGCTTCCAGCGTCACCATCACCATTTTGTTTTGCCGCAGAAAGTGTCCCACCACCACCGTGCCCACGCCCAACTCGCGCCCGGCCTTTGCCGGATCCGCTTCTCCGTTGCCGTATTTTTGTGTCGATGCCGAGGGCCGGATCTCCAGCGAATGCGCATACGTCAGCGCGTTCGCAATCTCGTCCGCCAGCGCAAAACCAAGAAACTCGCTTTCCCCGTAGTTGTTAACATTCTGCAGTGGCAGCACCGCGATCGTCCGGTTGCCCGCCTCCACCGTCGCCACCCGATGTTTAAGCCACCACGTCACCATCGCCGCGATTACCGTGAGCAGCACCGCCGCCAGTCCAACCAACATCCAGTTCAGCCTCGAACTCGGCTTCTGGAACGCGTTCGTCACCACCGGCAGCCCCGGCGCCGGACGAAGCCCGCTCCGCAGCATCGGGTCCGTTCCTGTCTTTATTCTTAGCCGTACCAGGTCGGCCTTCATCTCTGTCGCGTTCTGGTAGCGCTGCTTGCGGTCCTTCTCCATCGCTTTTCCGATGATGGCTTCAAGTTCCGCCGGTACCGCTGGATTGATCGACCGCGGCGATGCCGGCTTCGAATTGATCACCGCATGCAGCGTCGTCACCACGTTTGTTCCGGTGAACGGCTTCTTCCCAGTTGCCATCTCGAACAGCACCACGCCAAACGAAAATATGTCGCTGCGCACGTCCAGATCTTCCGAGCGCGCCTGCTCCGGCGACATATAAACCGCCGTCCCTGGAATCACTCCCACCTGCGTCAGCGATTCCTCCAGCGACGAGTCCGTAGTCGTCCCCAAACTCCCGTCCTTGGCCAGCTTCGCCAGTCCAAAGTCCAGAATCTTCACCTGCCCATTCGGAGTCAGAAAGATATTTGCCGGCTTGATGTCGCGATGCACAATCCCCTTGGCATGCGATGCCGCCAGCGCGTCCGCCACCTGCACCGCAATGTCGAGCAGGTCTTCAAGGTCCAGAGCCTCGCCGTGAATCCGCTGTTTCAGGCTTTCGCCTTCCAGCTTTTCCATGACAATAAACGGATGGCCGCCGTTGTCCTCAATGTCGTGGATAGTGCAGATGTTCGCGTGGTTGAGCTGCGATGCGGCGCGCGCCTCCCGCGTAAACCGCTCCAGCGAGCGTTGATCCTTCACCAAATGATCGGGAATGAATTTCAGCGCGACATGCCGTCCCAGGCGGAGATCCTCCGCTTCGTAAACAACGCCCATCCCGCCGCCGCCCAGCTTCGACAGCACGCGGTAATGGGACACCGTTTGCCCAACAATCTCCATGGTCGCGTAGGGCGGACACTCCTGTCCGCCGCCTTTGCTCTTGATTCTACGAGCCGGGCAGGTAAAGATGGCCCGAGCCCGTGAAGGCGTAATGGTAGGCGGTCACGTCGGGCGGGTCAACCAAGTTTCGGCGACTTGAAATACACAAGAGGTTTCGTCAGGGCATCATTGCTCGAGGCAGATTCCAGTGTCGCCAAACGCTGAGTACGCGCAGGGCAAAACAGACCGCACCGCCCAATACCGCTGCCTTGGTGTGGGACAGTTTCAGCCTGCGACCCGCAATCATTACCACCGCCCCAGCCATTGCTGCCGTGGCGTAGATGTCGGCGCGAAGGACTGTGGGAACACGCGCTAGTAGGATGTCGCGCACCGTACCTCCGCCTACGCCGGTGATCGTGCCTAGCAAAACGGCGACGAAGGGGTGCATTTCGTAGAGCAGCGCTTTTTCGGTTCCGGCCACAGAAAACGATGCCAGGCCAGCCGCGTCCAGAAACATGATCACCGCACTGGGAATTCCCCGAATAAAGTGATCTGCGAAAAAAACCAGCGCCGCTCCCATGAGCGCTATAGCCGAATACCGCCAATCCCGCAGCGAACTCGGTGGGACGTCTCCGATGAGGACGTCGCGAATGATCCCTCCCGCCAATGCCATGGCCAGGGCCAGCACCATAAGGCCAAGCAAGTCGAGATTGCCCTGGGCCGCGGCCTCTGCGCCCTCGATGCCGAAGAGGAGCGTTCCGGCCAGGTCAGTTGCGAGTAACAACGTAATCCGTGGGCGCTTCACGATATCGGTTCCCCTTTCGCAGGCGGAAGTGAAGAGGCGCCCTGCTGACTGCCAACCATTCCACGATGCTAACCACTAATCAGCGCCGCCGACGATCCCACCCATTTCATATTCTTGTTCTGATCCACGCCCATCATCAGCCCGCGCCCCATGCGCACGATCGTCAACACCGGCAGCAACTGATCGAGCCAGATATACATGATTCGCAGTTCGACTTTAGTCAGCCCGTAAGGAGTCTCCACCAGCGGCGTGAAGTTCATCCGCTCCTGCAAAATATATGCGCCGCGTTTTGCCTCCGGAATCGCGTCGATGTCGGCGCGCGAAGGCGCAATCACCACGCCCAATCCGGCGAACGAATACAGCGGCTTGAGCACAAAATTCTCCAGATCCGCCGGCACTTCCGTCAGTTGATGCAGAAACCAGGTCCGCGGCACCGACGGATGCTTCAAATAAGGAATCGAATACTTGCTCATCCGGAAATACCAGTTCGGATGCCCCGCCCACTCCACATCCAACTCATCGCGAAAATCAAACGGCAAACTCACGCCCTTGCGCTCCAGTTCATCTACGATGGTGCGGTTATAAATTCGCTCAATCGGAATCCGCTTGACTCGCTCCTCATAAAAAAGGCGCCGTCCCTCTTTGTGGATCTTAGTGATGCACACCGTGCGAATTCCGAGCAGCTTCTCAGTCAACAGAAAATCCGGACGCGTCTTCTGCTCCTCCGGATGCACCTCCATCAACACCACATGCGCCGGATCGTGCCCCGCCACAATCGCGTCCTGCAAAAATGTCTTGTAAGAAGCCGAGTCCAGCCCGCTCAAAAAGTAGCGAAGCTTCGGATCGAGCGAGAACACGTCGATGTAAGCCTGCGCTAAGACTGGCTGATATGCGTAAAGAGAAGGGAAGGCCTGTAACTCGACCAGTTTCGGCTGTAACTCGCCCGCCGAATCCCGCACCAGCCCGAAGTCCACCTGGATAAACATCGGATGCGTCGATTCATTCGGTACCCGAAACTTCGCCGGAATCGAAGCCTCCGAGCGCGCCCGATACTCCGGATTCTCCACCAATTGCCGGATCAGCGCTTTCCCATCCTCCCCCATACGCGCAACCAGCGCATCCGGAAAGAAGCAAGCAGTCTCGCAAAGCGCGAATGGAACTTCCATCCCGCACCGCGAAGTCATTTCGCGCCGCAACCGCTCGTATTTTTCAGGAGTGAAGTTCGAGTTGAAGCTTTGCCGATAGGAGGGAATCATAGAAGTTAGAAGTTAGTGGAGCGACGGGCGTCCTCGCCCGTCCAGCCAGACAAAGCTCGTTCTAGCTTTTCTCGGCGTTCTCTGCGTCTAGGCGGTGAGAAGCTCTACGCTTCAATCAGAAACTGACCGCCCCGCATGATCTGCTCGCCGTCGACCCAGATATCGAAATTTCGTCCCACCACGTCAATATGCGTCGACGAATACCACTCCGCTCCCGTGTGCTGTCCGTACGGATTTCCAAACGCAATGTGCACGCCCGGGTATTTCTCGTCCTGCAATATCTGCCCGATCACATCCTTCAGTTCGATGTTCGTCCCAATGGCAAACTCGCCCACCCGGTTGCTGTCTTCATCGGTATGCGTGTAAGCCCAGAAATCGTCTTTCAATTCCTTGTTCGCCGAGTGCGCCTCGATCAACCGATTCCCTTTCACCTGGATGGTCAGCGGAGTCGCCTTCAAATCGCCAAACTTCGCGCACAAATAATCGCCCACGACTCCATCAATCACAAAAGTGCCGTTCACCTCGCCCGGCGCTGTGAACACTTCACCCCCCGGCAGGTTCCCCCACTTTTCCGCACTAATAATCCCACTCGTCTTCACCCACCGGTAATTCGGATTCAAATCCGCGACTAAGTCCGTCCCCGCGGCCGTCTTCGCCCGAATTTGTTTCGCCTTGCGCACCGTCTCCAGCACCTTCACGCTCAGCCGGTCCACTTTCAAAAAGTCCGCGCGCATACCTTCCAGCATGATCTGCTTGTTGATGTTGACCATGTGGGCGTGCCGGATCTTGCGCCGGTTCACCACATCCGTCATCTGCATGCGCGACTTCAGTTCGTTGGCCTGCGCCTGCACCGCAAAAATGCTGACCTGGCTCGTCTCTAGATCCTCGGCGATGGCCAGCGGCAAATCCGTCAGCGGACGCTTTGCTACATCCTCCAGCACCCACGTCTGGTAGCGGCAACCCATCTCTTCCAGTTCGTGCACGATTGCCGCCGCGATCTCCAGGCTCACTTCGTCGGTGATGACGGTGACTTTTTCCGCAGCCTGCACCCGCAGGCATACGCGCACCGCATTCCGCGCCCCCGGCGTCAGCTCGGGATCAAAAGCCAGCTTGTTTAGTTGTCGGTTAGATTGTTCCGCAGTATTCATCCGCAGTACTCATCCGCAGTATCCATTAAAGTCTTCATCAAATTCATCAGACGGCCCGTGCGCTGGGCAAACTATCCACCTCATCCACGCCCACCTCAGTCTCCTCGATGATGTAGTCCACTACGTCTTTCAAGTCGCCGGTTTTGCGATACACGTCCAACTGCCGGTCCGCGCCCGTGCCCATCTTCATAATTTCGCGGATGTACTCCACTTCTTTCCGGCAATCCAGTTCGTCGAGCACGTCATCGACGAATTCCAGGTATTCTTCGATCAGATCGCGCTCCGGAACTTCCATCGACTTGCCGAAGTCGATCAGTTTTCCGTTGATCCCATAGCGCGCCGCCCGCCACTTGTTCTCCATCAGCAGCGACCTTCGGTACAGCCGGAACCCCTGATTCTGCGAGTACAGCTTGTACAGTTTGACCACCGTCGCCTGGATCAGCGCCGCCAAAGCAATCGTCTCATCGACCCGCATCGGCAGATCGCAAACCCGGAACTCCAGCGTGTCGAAAAATGGATGCGGCCGGATGTCCCACCAGATTTTTTTCGCGTTATCGATCGAGTTCGTCTTCACCAGCAGCTTGACGTAATTCTCGTACTCCCCCCAGCTCGGGAAATAATCGGGCAGGTTCGTCCGCGGAAACTTGTCGAACACCTTGCAGCGGTACGATTTCAGCCCCGTATCCATTCCCAGCCAGAAAGGCGAATTCGAGGACAGCGCCAGCAGGTGCGGCACAAAATACCGCGCATGATTCATCAGGTGGATCACTGTCTCGCGATCCTCGATGCCGACGTGCACGTGCAGCCCGAAAATCAGGTTGGCCCGGGCCACCAGTTGCATGTCCTCCACAATATTCTTGTAGCGCTCGTCCGGCGTAACCTCCTGCATGCGCCAGTCTGCGAACGGATGCGTCGCCGCCGCAGCCAGCCGCAGCCCATTCTCCCGCGACAACTGGATCATGTGCCGCCGCAGTTTCTTGAGTTCTTCCCGCGCTTCCTTAATATTGGCGCAAACCGACGTCCCCACTTCCACCACCGATTGATGCATCTCCGTCTTGACCCGTTCCTGCAGGATCAACTTGCCCTTCTCGATGATCTCGGCGTGAATGTGCGACCGCAGATCCCGAGTCTCAGGATCGACGGTCTGATACTCCTCTTCGATTCCCAGCGTGAATGTAGGTTTCATCGCCGCACCCAAAGCTGCCAGGCAGGGAGATACTCTGGCAGAAGTCCAAACAGTATACCAATGAGATGCTCGTGTGGGGACGGGCGCCTTCGCCCGTCCAGCCGGGCAAAGCCCGGCCGCCACAAATTCCTACGCCTTCTTCCGTACCCTAGGCGCCCGGATCTCCACCCACTTCGGCCCGTTCAAGAACGAGGCCCAGCGCAATTCCTCCACCGGATTCTCCCCGCTCAGCGCCTTTTTCACGGCCATCTCCGCCACCGCGTCCACCACCCACTCAAAATTCTGCCGCCCCACCGACGTGACCTCCGCATCCGGCGCCGGATTCATGAAGTCAATCGCATACGGAACGCCATCCTCCACCGCAAACTCCACCGTGTTCAGGTCGTAGCCCAGCGCGCGACACAACGCCAGCCCATCTTTCTCGATCCGCTCCTTCAACTTCGTTCCCGGCTGCGGGTTTCCCTTCACATAGCGCTCATGATGCGGAGCCTTCGGATCGTACTTCATGATGTGCACTTTCTCCTGCCCCACCACGTAGCAGCGGTAATAATCCTCAAACTCCACGCCATGCTGCAACGTCATGCAAAGGTCGCCCGTCTGGTTGTAGTTATGAAAGAACTCCTCCGGAGAATGCACCTTATACACATGCTTCCAGCCGCCGCCGGAGTAAGGCTTCAAAAACGCGGGGAATCCCACATAGGCAAATATCTCATCCCAATTCAGCGGATACAGCAAATTCCGCATGGATTGGTCGGTCGTATCCGGAGGATGCTCGTGATGCGGCAAAATCACCGTGGGCGGAATCGCCACGCCCATCTTGTGCGCCAGCGCATAGTTAAAAAACTTGTCGTCCGCCGTCCACCAGAACGGATTGTTAATCACCGTCGTCCCCTGCAGCGCAGCGTTCTTCAAATAAGCGCGGTAGAAAGGAATGTCCTGCGAAATCCGGTCGATGATCACGTCATACCTCTTGGGTTCATCCATCCGGATGCCGCCAATCTTCACAAACTCAGCCGTAACGCCCTCGGTCTTCATGCCGTTAATCTTCTCGACCAAAGCCGGCGGAAACGTATTCTCCATCCCAAAAAGAATTCCGATTTTCTTGTTTGCCATGTTTAATCCTCGTCAGACTATGATCTCATTTTCCGCGAACGACTAACGACTAACGACTAACGACCGCCCACTAAAAGTACTTTCCCGCCATCCGCTGCCAGAGCGGCCAATCGTGTTTGCTGTTATCCCCGTAGCTATCCAGCCAATGCGGAATTCCCTTCGTATGAAGAATCGCCGCCATCTTTACGTTCGCGTCCAGGCACATATCCCAGTCCGCCGTTCCCAGCACAATCTTCATCTGCCGGTACCGGCTCAGAAACCACTCATCGCACATGTTCGGCAGGTAGTCTGGCGGATTATTGAAGTACACATTATCGTCGTAGTAGCCGTCGAGGAAGCTCTTGATGTCAAACGATCCGCTCATGGTCACACACGCCGAAACCAGATCCGGATGCCGCAGGGAAAAATTCAGCGCGTGATAGCCGCCAAAACTGCACCCCGTCACCGCGATCTGCGGCGCCCAGTTCTTCCACTTCAAATGCGGCAGAAACTCGTTGATCACGTAGCGCTCGTACTGCACATGCCGCCAGATCCGCGCTCCCGGATGCACGCTCTTGTTGTACCAGCTCTCCCCGTCGACGCTGTCCACGCAGAACACCTGCAGCGCCCCCGCTTCCAACTTCCCGCCCAGCGCGCGGATCATCCCCGAATCTTCATACTCAAAAAAACGTCCCATGGAAGTCGGAAAAACGAGGATAGGTTGCCCGGCGTGCCCGAACACCAGCGACTCCATGTCGCGCCCCAATTCGTGGCTGAATTGTTTGTTATATTCGCGGTTCATCTGCGCGAGGATTGTAACCGAAGAATGGTAGAAAGGAAGAATGGTAGAAAGAAAGATCAAAAGAAACTTCAGAGACCCATGCCCACCGTCGATCCGCAGTGTTACTAATGCCGCGGCTGTCCCGACCGCGGATTGATTCCCAAATGCTTCAGCTTCGATTGCAGTGTTGTCCGCTTCAATCCCAACCGCGTGGCTGCCCCTTTCGGCCCGCCAATCTGCCCGTGGCTCTCTCGCAAAGCGCGCAGAATGTGCTCGCGTTCCGCCGCTTCCAGTGTTTCATCCGCGCTCTTCTCTTCCGTCGTGCTAGTCGACTCCATTTCGCTTAACGGCGCCACCAGCACCGAACCTTGCGTCAGAATCACCGACCGCTCGATAAAATTCTCCAACTCGCGCACATTCCCCGGCCACTCCCACCCCATCAGCGCATCCATGGTTCTTTTCGGAATGCTGGTGATTGACTTTTTCATCCGCCCGGCGAACTTCTGCACAAAATAGTCCACCAACAACGGGATGTCCTCCTGCCGGTCCCGTAACGGTGGAACCCGGATCGGAAACACGTTCAGCCGGTAATACAAATCGCTCCGAAACTCGTTCTGGCGCACGGCCTCAGCCAGATCGCGGTTCGTCGCCGCAATCAAACGAAAGTCCACCTTCAAGGTTTGCGTTCCACCCAACCGTTCGAACTCCTGATCCTGCAAAACCCGCAGCAGCTTCGGCTGCAACGTCAGCGCAATCTCTCCGATCTCGTCCAGAAACAGCGTGCCCTTGTCCGCCAGTTCAAGTCGTCCAATTTTCCTGCTCACCGCTCCGGTAAACGCGCCCTTCTCATTACCGAATAACTCGCTTTCCAGCAGCCCCGTCGGAATCGCCGCGCAATTCAATTTGATAAAACTATTGCTGGAGCGCGGGCTCAACCAGTGGACCGCCCGCGCCACCAGTTCCTTTCCGGTTCCCGTTTCACCCAGCAGCAGCACCGTGGCATTGCTGGCCGCCACTTTCCCCACATTCTCCATGACGGCTTCCAGGGCCTTGCTGTGCCCGATGATGTCCCCGAACCCCAGTTCCGTATCGATCTCCTGCTCGAGATAAAGCTTTTCTTCCGTGAGCTTTTTCTTGGCTTCGCGTAACGCTTCGCTTGCCTCCCGGAGTTCGGTGATGTCCATACTGGCGCCGGTCAATCCAATCACCGCGCCCGCCGAGTCCAAAACCGGCTCGATCGTCGTACTGAGGTACTGCTTCCTGCCACCGAAGGTGACCTGTATTTCATCCCGCGCTCCCACCCCGGTTTCCAGCACCCGCCGCCGGACTTCGGTGATGCGCGCTGCCTCCTCCGGCTCGAAGATCTCGCCGACGGTTTTTCCCAGTTCGCTCGCTGGCAACGGCAGCTGCGAATTGTACATCCAGGTGTAGCGCAAATCCCGGTCCTGGCTGAACACCGCAATCGGAGAATGCTTGAGTGCCACCCGGAAACGTTCCTCGCTTTGCCGCAAAGCCTCCTCGGTGCGCTTGCGCTCGATTTCCGCTGCCGTTCGCGTCGAGAATAGCTGCAGAATCGCCTCCGCAAATTTTGCATTCGCCAGCGGACGAGTGTAGAGCGCCACCATCACGCCAATCACACGCGCTTGCGAATCGCGCAAGGTCGTCCCGGCATATCCCTCCACCTTCGTTTGCTGGAGCCAAGGGTCCTTCGGGAACATCTCGGCCACACCGGCAGCATAAGAGCAGGTGCCTTGCCGCATGACTACTTCGGAGGGAGTACGAGCCAGATCATAGGTGAAGTTTTCTTTGATCAAGCCATGATCACAGACACCAATCGTTCTCACCTTGTATTCTTCACCTTCGATGAGTTCTCCAATCAGCGTATAGTCGGCCTCCAGGCACTTGGCGAGCTGATCGGCCATTGAGGTAAAAAAGTTCTCGCTGCTGTCGGCTCGTACCTGTACCAGGGTGGTGATCGCCTCCTCCGCCTGCTTCTGCTCGGTGATGTCCCGGTTCACCCCGACAATTCGCAAGGACCCGGCGACGGTATCCGCAATTACCCGGCCTCGTCCGCGTATCCACCGCATCGTCCCGCCCGGCCGAATCACGCGGAACTCCGATTCGCCCTCTTCGCGGCTTCGCGCCAACTGCGCAAACTCCTCTTGAACCCTTGCCCGGTCCGCCGGATGCACCAGTTCCCAGCTAAAGAAGCTGGCAAAATCACCCGCGTAGCCGCTGGGGATGCCCCAGATTTCGGCGAATTCGGCCGTCCACGTCCCACGACCGCTCTCCAGGTCCAGCTCAAACGCTCCGATCTTTCCGATCTGCAGCGCCAGTTGGTGCCTTCGCTCACTCTCCCGCAGCGCCTCCTCCGCCTGCTTTTGTTCCGTGATGTCCCGTACCAGACCCATCTGCCAGCGGCGCGTCTCTCCTTTACCCCACATCGGCACCACCAGAATTCTCACCCAGCGCACCGATCCATCCGGCCGAACATACCTTTTCTCTATCTCGCGACTTGTCAGCTTTTCCTCGTCCAGTTCCTGCAGGACTTCGCTGGTCTGCCCAATATCATCGGGGTGGGTAATGCTCCTTACATCGATTCCCAGCAGCTCTTCTTCGCTGCGCCCGGTGATTTCGCAGTACTTCGGATTGACTTGCAGCAATTGCCCGCTGCGCGAATCCACCAGAGCAATGCCCACCGGAGACCGCTCGTACACCGTCCGGAATCGCAGTTCGCTTTCCCGCAACGCTTTCTCTGCCTGCTTCAGTTTGGTCACGTCGATCGATGCCCCCACTGCTCCTCGGGGTCGGCCTTCCTCGTCCAGCAACGGCGCCGCATTCGCTAGCTCTTCCCGCTTGGTCCCATCCTCAAATACCATGGTCAGCGGACGTCCATACACCGCCTTCCCCGTAGCCGCCGCTTGCTGCATCGGCAGCAAATCCGCCGGAATCTCCAACCCATCCTGCGTTTGCCGAAATCCAGGACGTTCCTCGGGCTCTGCGCTCTGCGAAAAGTTCTTGCCCGCCGCCACCCGCAACTGTTCGTATGCCGCGCGGTTGCCCGTCATCCGCCGGCACTCCGCGTCATGCGCGATAAGCACCGGCACCGGAACCGTGTCCAGCACCGTTTCCAGTTCCTTCGCGCGTGCCCGCTCCCGCGCTTCACTCTCCCGTAACGCCTCCTCCGCCCGCTTGCGCTCCGTGATGTCGCGCGATACGGCCACGTCGTACTCCCGGCCCAGTCGCACTCGGTGCAAATTCAATTCCACCGGAAACGTCGTTCCATCTTTTCGCCGGTGTGCTCTCTCAATGGTTGCGCATCCCGTCCGCCGCAACTGCTGATCGACCCGCGTCCGCACATTTACGATGTCCGGGTCGATGTCACGGACCGTCATCGACAAAAGTTCTTCCCGGCTGTACCCTAACTCTGCCCACGCCCTCTCATTCGAATCAAGAAAACGCAGAGTTTCCGGATCGGTCACCAGGATGGCATCGTTCGATTGGTCCAGCAGCGTTCGGAACAGCGTCAGTTCGTGGAGCGTTTGCTCCCGCGCGCGCGCCGTCTTCAGCAGCTCTTCGTTGGTCTCCCTTAAAGCCTCCTCCGCCCGCTTCCGTGCCGTGATATCGCGCGACACGGCCACGTCATATGTCCGGTCCAGTCGCACCCGGCGCAAATTCACCTCCACCGGAAGCGCCGTTCCATCTTTCCGCCGGTGGGTTCTCTCAAAGATCGCGCATCCCGCCTCCCGCAACTGCTGCTGCACCGTCGCGCACAGCCTTTCGTCGGCGTCCGGGTCGATGTCAAAGACCGTCATCGACAAAAGCTCTTCCCGGCTGTACCCGAGATCTACGCACGCCCTTTCATTCACATCGAGGAACCGCAGGGTCTCCGGATCCATGACCTCAATGGCATCGTTCGATTGGTCCAGCAGTGCCCGGAACAGCGTCAATTCGTGGAGCGTCTGCTCCTGTTCGCGCGCCGTCTTCAGCAGCTCTTCATTACTCGCGCGCAGCGCCTTCTCCGCCCGCACCCGTTCCGTGACGTCATGCGCGATCCCCCGCACAATCGGCCTCGCCACTCCCTCGGTGCGCAGCGTGTTGTGATACTCCCAGATCCGTTGTTCGCCCGATCGCGTCAACACCGCCAGCAGGCCACGAGACTCTCCCGTGCGCCTGATCTCGCGTAGATAGGCATCGAACTCAAAGCGGAATTGCGGATCGACAAAATCCCGCATTGGCGTCCGCAGCACTTCTTCTACGCTGTAACCCAACAGACGCGCGGAACCGGGATTGACCGACAGGAATCGGCCTTCAAGGTCGTGAACACACAGCAGGGCTGGGCTGTGCTCTACCAGATCGCGATACCAGTCTTCGTTTTCTTCCAGAGCCCGCCGGATCGGGTCCCACGCGACTGGCGCTTCTTCCGGAAAATGGCGCTTCCGTTCCCCAGGGTGCAATGCCATGGCTCACCCCTAAACGAGCCGCCTGGAATCGTATACTCGTGATCGGCCAGATCAATTCCAGAGGGCTCCAATTTTTGTTTCCCAGAGGTTCTTCGAGAAACCTTAAGTACGCCCCTTTGTAAGCAGCGCCTCTTTTAACTTATCCAAATCCAGAACCTGCCCCTGCACCTTCGCGGAAAGTCTAGCAGAATATCGTTCTAGTTACACCTTGTAAGGTCACCCCCACAAACTAACCGAAGGGAGTAGGGGCTAGGGACCCAAGCCCACTCTGCTAAACTTTCCAGTTTCCTTCTTTAGTGAAGCAATCATGAGCGAGGCAATCATGGCGATTCAGCGGGTGGGAGTGATTGGGGCGGGCACCATGGGCAACGGGATTGCCCACGTGTTTGCGCGCTGCGGGTTCGACGTTGTGCTCTGCGACGTGGAGCAGCGATTTCTGGATCGGGGACTCGCCACGATTACGAAGAACCTCGATCGCGAAGTGGCCAAGAATAAAATTACGGCGGACGACAAGCTCTCCACGCTGGGGCGCATCACGGCGGTAGTGGATCGGGCGCAGCTGGCGGATTGCGATCTGGCGATCGAGGCGGCGACCGAAAAATTTGAAATCAAGGCGGAGATTTTCCGCGACCTGGATCGCTTAATGAAGCCGCGGCCGGAGGTGATCCTGGCCACGAATACGTCGTCCATTTCGATCACCAGGATTGGAGCGCTGACCGGCCGCGCCGACAAGGTCATCGGGATGCACTTTTTTAATCCCGTGCCGGTGATGAAACTCGTCGAAGTGATTCGCGGCCTCGCCACTTCACAGCCCACGTTTGACACGGTGCGCGACCTGGCGGTCAAACTGGAGAAGACGCCGGTTGAGGTGAACGACGCTCCCGGATTTGTCTCGAACCGGGTGCTGATGCCGCTGCTGAACGAAGCCATGTACGCGGTGATGGAGGGCGTGGCAACTGCGCCGGCGGTGGATGAAGTGTTCAAGCTGGGGATGGCGCATCCCATGGGGCCGCTGACGCTGGCTGACTTTATCGGCCTCGACGTCTGTCTCGACATCATGCGGGTGCTGCAGGATGGCTTGGGCGATCCGAAGTACCGGCCGTGTCCGCTGCTGATCAAGATGGTGGATGCGGGCTGGCTTGGACGCAAGAGCGGCCGCGGGTTTTACACGTATTCGTAAGATGAGGGAGTGAGCAAGTTCCTGCCGCCGAGTAGGCCGCGAGCCGCGAGCTGCGAGCTGCGGGCAACCGGTTTGCTCGGAGCTCGTAGCTCGCGGCTCGCAGCCTAGCAATACGGAATTAGCGAACTCTCAGAGAGGGGGCGAAATTTCTCCGAAAAGAAAGTCGAGCGGCGACGTTTTTTATTATTTGCTGGCCGTGGCGTCGGGAGCGGCGGCCGGGTGGTTGGACATCAAAGTGGGCGATTTGCTGCTGACCGCAATGGTGGTGCTGGCGGCGAACATGCTCCTCGGATTTCTCAGCCCCCGCCGGCCCTGGCGCTGGGTGGTCTTAGTCGGAGTATTCGTGCCGGTGGTGGAGTGGCTGGCGTATTTTTTTCTCTCGGAAAAGCCGGAGCGGGCGCAGATCTACGAATCCTTTCTCGCCTTCGTGCCCGGAATCGCAGGCGCGTTCGGCGGATCGATCGGACGTGGCGTGGTGGACAACCTGTTCGCGGGCAAGTGAGCGTCTGAATTCCCGTAGAGACGCGGCTTGCCGCGTCTCCGCCCACATCTCCAGACTCGCAGCGGGAGACGGAGCAAGCCCCGTCTCTACACCAGAAACCAAGCCAGTCCCATCAAAGGTACCGGCCGCTGAAAAACTATTCCCGTTTCCACAGCCGCTGGGGGTAAGCTACGCCTATGGCGGTGTCGGTGTCGGTACTGGCTAGCGGCAGTCGTGGGAACTGTGCGCTGGTGGCGACGAGTTCAACGCGCATTCTCGTGGATGCCGGTCTGTCCGGCCGCGAAACTTTCAAGCGGCTGCAGGCGCTCGCCGATCGTGACAACGAGCGTGCCGACGAAATCTCCGCCATCCTCATTACGCATGAGCACTCTGACCATGTTGCCGGCCTCGAACGGCTGGCCACAAAACTAAATGTTCCTGTCTTCCTGACCGCGCCGACCTATCATGCGTGGAGCCGCGCCGTGCGCGATCACAGCGAAAACGGCAAGCTTCCCGAGCTGCCGAAATCGGAACATTTCTCCGCCGGGCGCGCCTTTTGCGTCGGCGATATCGAGGTCATGCCCTTCACCATTCCGCACGACGCCGCCGATCCCGTGGGCTTCACCTTTCGCGCGGAAGGAGTGAAGATCGGTTTTGCCACCGACCTCGGCTACATGCCGGCGAGCGTGCGCGACCATCTGCGCGGCTGCAGCGTGCTGGTCATGGAATCGAATCACGATGTGGAAATGTTGCGCTCCGGGCCCTATCCGTGGTCGGTGAAGCAGCGCGTGATGAGCCGGGTCGGCCATCTCTCGAATGACGCCCTCGCGGAATTCTTCTCCAGCGATTATGATGGAGGAGCTGAATACTTAATTCTGGCGCATTTATCTGAACAGAATAACCATCCCGAAATCGCGCGAGCCGCGGCAGAACAGGCGCTCGGCGGCCGTCAGGGGCTGTGGCACAACCGCGTGCTGCTGGCAACCCAGGCGGAAGTTCTCGAATCCATCCGCTTATAGCCTCTTATGAGTGAGTGCGTTGAACCGATGGTGGGGAAAATCCTTGCGGGATGGCGCTACGATATCTCCGGCCTGGCGCCGGAGATGCGCGGCGATTACGAGCTCCATTTCGCCAGTTGCGAGCGCTGCCGCAGCCGCCAGAAACTGAACCGCATCATCGATATTTCTCTGATTGTGCTGGCCTCGGCTTCGGCCGCCGTGTTTCTGCTGGCCTTTGCCGTGATCCGGCATTTTGGCCCGCGCCATGCCGTCTGGCTGGAGATCGGCGCGCTCGCGGGCTTCGCGCTCTCGGCGCTCATCTGGTTAATCGTGGCCGTCGCCACTCCCGCGCCCATGGCGGTTGTCGATGTGGCGAAACTCGGGGCGGGACACGTGTATGACCGCCTGCCGCCAGAAATCCGCGAGCGCCTGCCGGAAGAAATCCGGGTGAAAATCACCGGGTCGTGACCACGCCTGCCCGCCGATTCTGCCAGCCCGATTCTGACTATCCTAAGGCGGTTTCATAAATCGGATTCCATCCCGAAGTCTGTTGCACCCTCCCCGTGACCAAACGTCTCGACACGGACGACTCTTCACCGCCGGAGCCCACTCCTTCACAAGGAAGCGCAGGTACGGGACCCGGCAATCACATCTTCAGGTGACAAAGTGCACTGACAGAACTCCGCAATAGGTATCTATTTATCCTGCACGAAAATCCCCCAAAAGAGAAAGGGAGACGCCATTAAAAAGCGATCCTCGGAGAACGTTTTGGGAAATTCACTGTGCGGAGGGCCCACAAGAAAGAACAAAGCTATAAGGAGGGAACTATGCACTCAGCAGAAACAAAGAGTGAGGCGAAAGGCCCCTTGAACATTTCCGATGTCGGGCCAAGGTTCGGCTCGACGAAACTGGCAGCCGCGGTTATCCGCGGCGCTCTGATTCTAGCCGCTGTTTCTGTGCTGCTATGCGCAATGCCTGCGTCGGCGGCCCCGTTTGCCTTTGTAACGAATGCTAACTCCAACAACGTCTCGGTAATCGACATAGCTACTAATACCGTGGTTGGTATCATCCCGGTTGGGAAGTCTCCAGTGGGCATGGCGATGGCGCCGAATGGGGCTTTCGCCTATGTGGTAAATAATGGATCTAACACCGTCTCGGTAATCGCCACCGCGACCGGAGCCGTGGTGGCCACCGTCCGGGTCGGGCGCATTGGGACGGTAAGCGGCATGAATTCGGCCGCTGCGATTACTCCAAACGGGGCCTTCGTCTATGTGACGAATTATCGCGCTAGTATCGTGTCGATAATCGACACCACGACCAACAAGGTAGTGGCCACCGTTCCGACGACGAATCCGATCAGTGTGGCAATCACACCGGACGGAGCCTTTGCCTATGCGGTGAACGATAACGTCGATACTGTGTCGGTGATCGCAACGGCGACCAATGCCGTTGTGGCCACCGTCCCGGTCGGGTCAAGGCCGTGCGGCGTGGCGATTACCCCGGATGGAGTCTACGCCGATGTGGCGAATAGGCTTTCTAATACGGTCTCGGTGATCGCAACGGCAACCAACACTGTGGTGGCCACCGTTCCGGGGGCGTATCCGGCTCAAGTGGCAATCACGCCGGATGGAGCCTACGCCTATGTGACGACGGCTTATTCTGATGCGGTGTCGGTGATCGCAACGGCAACCAACACCGTGGCGGCCACCGTTCCAGTCGAGTCATGGCCAATCGGCCTGGGGATCACCCCGGATGGAGCCTACGTCTATGTGGAGAATCAATTCTCGAACTCGGTTTCGGTGATCGCGACGGCGACCAACGCTGTGGTGGCCACCGTTCCGGTTGAGTCTGACCCCTTGTGGGTGGCATTTACGCCAAGTTATAAGGCCGCAACCATAACTACGCTCTCGTCTGCGCCGAATCCGTCCACCTATGGTGAGACGGTGACCTTCACGGCGGTGGTCACTTCCAGCGTCGACACTCCGCCGGATGGGGAAACCGTCTCGTTTATGAAAGGCGCAAAGGTGTTGGGAACTGGGTCGCTGAGTGGCGGCTCGGCTACCTTTACGACCTCGACGCTCAAGGTGGGTACAACGACGGTCAAGGCCGTGTACGGCGGCGACTCGAACTTCGCCGGAAGCAAGTCGAAGCCGGTTAATCAGGTGGTGGAGAGCGCGGGCGACTGACCGCTCCGGCTACCCCGCGGAATCCGTCGACTCTACGGGCAGTCTGTGACCTTTTTCATCACAAACGTCCGGTCCATGCGTCACAGACTTTTAACCCGGCCATGCGCGACAATGGTAATCTAATTGGGGCAGTGAAGAGGTCTGCCAGTCCACTAGGACGGTCCTCGAAGCTGCCCCAAAGCCATTTTCAGCGCTCTTTGACAACCTAACTCCTTATTCCGGAATATTTTGCATATAACTCCTTATTTCTGAATATTTTGCCGCTAACCCTATGACTCTAGTAGATCAAAAAAGATAGGGGGGAGGGGGGTGGCAGCACTAAATAGCCCTATGAGTAACCAGGCAAGAACAGAGTACCCTTCCGAGCAAGCACGCCGTTGACTGATGCCACTGCAGGTGCGCCACGCTGCATCTCGCAAAGGTTTTATCAGAGGAGAGTCGAGACTTGAGCATTCAGGACGAGCAGGATCTACTTTCCTTAAAAGCCGCCGGCCGCGTCGTCCGCCTGGTGCTCGATGCGATGAACGCCGAAGTGCGGCCGGGCGTCACCACTCGATATCTGGATGAAATCGGCACCCGTGTTATGCAGGAAAACGGCGCTCGTTCCGCTCCGTCCATGGTCTACCAGTTTCCGGGCGCCAGTTGCATCAGCTTGAACGATGAGGCGGTCCACGGAATTCCGGGTGAGCGCGAACTTGAGGAAGGCGATCTCGTGAAGCTCGACGTGACCGTGGAAAAGGACGGCTACATGGCCGACGCCGCCATCACCGTGCCGGTGGGCCGCGTGAGCAAGCAGGCTGAGCAATTGATGGCCTGCGCCGAGCGCGCCTTTCATAAAGCAATGCTGGTTGCCCGAGCCGGATTCCGCGTCTTTGAAATCGGAAAAATCGTGGAACGCGAGGTGCGCAAATCCGGGTTCTCCGTCGTCCGCGAACTAGGCGGACACGGCATTGGGCGCACCATCCACGAGTTGCCGCATGTCCCCAACTACCCCGACCCCGAGGCTCGCCAGATCATGAATGAAGGCCTGGTCATCACTGTGGAACCGATCATTTCCAGTGGCTCCGGACGCGTGTTTACCGACAAAGATGGCTGGACGGTGCGGACCGGCGATCACGCCCTGTCGGCCCATTTTGAGCACACTTTGGTGATTACATCCGGCGCGCCCATTCTGCTGACCGCCGGTTAGGGACACATTAAGGCAGCCGTGGTTGACCAGCGCCCGGCTTCGCGTTAAAGTTTCAAAAGCCAGGGTTCCGTTTCGCCCCCCAGCCTTGGTTTGCCTGCATGCGCTCCGCTTACTCCAAACTCGTGTTCCCGAAACTTCTGGTTCTGCTGTTTGCGCTGGCCAGCGTGGCTTGGGCGGCGTCGCCGCAATTTTCAGCGCAGAAGCGGGTCGGTCTAACCACCGGCGACCAATGGGAACCCGCCGTGGCGGCCGATGGTTCGGGCCGAATCTACGTTCTCTATCCGCACTACGGGAATGTCCCCGATTGCCAGGGTTGCCGCGTGCCCACCATGTTGCTGGTGGCGAGCAACGACGACGGCAAGACCTGGCAGACTCCGCACGTGATGCTGGAATCGGGATCGGGCCAGTTTGATCCCCAGATTGCCGTCGATCCGGCCGACCGGCGCACCCTGTATGCGGCGTGGCTCCAGAACAGTAAGCGCGTGGTCATGCTCGCCAAGTCGGTGGACTCCGGCGCGACGTGGGCTTTTACGATTGCGGTTCGCGGCGACGAGGAACTCGACAAACCGGCGCTGGCGGTGCGCGGCCAGAGCGTTTACGTGGCTTTCAATCATGAAGAAGAGGTGTGGGTGGCGGCCTCGCAGGATGGCGGCCGCAGCTTTACACCGGCGCGCGTGAATGCCGAAAGCCGTCCGGGATGGTCTCTTCTCGGTGCGGCCACGGTTGACCCCGCCGGTAACGCGTACATGGCCTGGGCATCCTACTCAAAAGCGGGAGGAGCGCGGGGCTCGGTGAACCTGTACGTGGCAAAGTCGTCGGACGCGGGCAAGACGTGGAGCCCAACTCTGCTCGGTGTTTCCGCGGCAGCGCCGGGTTGCAAGGATGAGGACTGTGGCGAAGGCTATCTGGGCGCGCAGGTCGCGCTGACGTCGGACGCCGATGGAACTCTGTACGCGCTCTGGAGCGCCGGCGGCGCGTCCCTGGGGCCGCAGCGCATTTACTTCTCATCGTCGACCGACGGCGGCGAAAACTGGCTGCCGCGCGTCAGCGTTTCTCACGCCGGTCCGGGAGTGGAACATGCTTTTCCCGCCATCGTGGCCGGTAACAGCGGCGACGTCCGCATCGCGTGGATGGATACACGCAACTCTCGCTATTGGAACACTTACTATCGAAGTTCAAGCAACGGCGGAGCGACTTGGAGCGAGGAGATCCGCATCTCGGGCTACGTGCCGGGCTATGGTTATATCGCTGAGGAAGGTTTCCGTTTTCCTTTCGGCGATTATTTCGGACTCGCCATCGATAACCACGGAGATACCCACGCGGTCTGGGGCGAAGGATTGAACTATCAGTCGCCGGGTTCGATCTGGCACGCCAGCGGACGATAGAAGCGAAAGCGGATTTTGTAATTTGGTAATCGAGTAAGTTTGTAATTTAAAATACCCGCCGTCTCAGCTTTTCAAATTACCAAATTATCCGATTACAAAATTACCAAATGAATCTTTATCAGTCCGTCAGCAGCCCACCCGTGAGGTCGCTAAGCCGCTCGATGCGGTGTTCGCGGCAGTAGTCGGTCAGTTCCTCGACCAGCGTTTCGGTCGCCACCGGATCGAAGTAACTCGCGGTTCCCACCTGCACGGCGCTTGCTCCTGCCAGCATGAATTCCACTACATCCGCCGGAGTGCTGATTCCTCCCATGCCGATCACCGGAATTTTCACGGCGTGAGCTGCGTCATAAACCATGCGCAGCGCGATGGGCTTGATGGCCGGGCCGGAGAGGCCAGCGGTTACGTTGGCAATTCTCGGCCGCCGCGTTTCCGGATCAATCGCCATGGCAAGAAACGTATTCACCAGGGAGATAGCGTCGGCACCCGCTTCCTCGGCCACACGCGCCATCTGCGCGATCGAGGTGACATTGGGTGAAAGTTTGACGATGATCGGCCGAGTTGCCACGCGCTTCGCTGTCCGCACCACTTCGTCGAGCAGGAGCGGATCGCAGCCGAACTGAATGCCGCCGTGCGCCGTGTTCGGACAGGACACATTGATCTCGTACGCCGCGATGCCCTCGCCCTGATTGAGGATTTCAATCGTCTGCTCGTAATCGGAGCGGGTGTAGCCAAAGACGTTGGCGAACACGACCACATTTTTCTTTTCCCGCAGCGCCGGGAGTTTTTCCGTGAGAAACGCTGGTGCGCCGATATTCTGCAGCCCGATGGCATTCAGCATTCCCGCAGCCGTTTCATAGAGGCGCGGCGGCGGATTTCCGGTCATTGGTTCTTTAGAGAGACCTTTGACGACTAATCCGCCGAGCCGGTCAAGATGCACGATGTCTTCGAATTCGATGCCATAGCCGAATGTGCCGGAAGCCGCGATGATCGGATTCTTCAGCTCAATGCCGGCGAAGCTGACGCTCAAGTCCGGATTGCCGATAGGCGTCATTGGGTTGCTCCAGCAGGAGGCGCTGCGGGCTGCGCGGTGGAATGATGCGACTGTAGCGCCTCGGTCAGCACCCTTCCCGTGGCTTGCGCGGGTGCGTTGATGCCCAGCAAGGAAGCGAGCGTTACCGCGAGATCGACCGGCTCAGCGTGCGTCCGGTAAGTTCCTGGCTGAAAGGCGAGCCCATAGAAAGCAAGCGGCACGTGGGTATCGTACGAGAAAGGCGTTGCGTGATCGGTGCCCTTCGTGATTCCAACTTGAAATGGAACGGGGACTCCGATCACATAATATCCGCCTTCGGGCGAGTAGCTGTGGGCGTAGCGCCGGCCGATTTCGGTGGGCGGAATGTCTCCGCGAGCCAGTTGTGACTTGGTGAAGTATCTCGTGAACCCTATCTGCTTCATAGCATCGCCTACTTCGTCTTCGGCGACGGATTCGTCTTTTGACCCGACAGTTCCGGCGAACGCGTCTTTGTCGAGCCATGCCACCGGGTAATCGAGGTCGAGCACGTAGTCGGCTTTCTTCGCGTATTTTTTCGAGAGCAGAGAATTGATCTGCTCGCGCAAAGCTTTCGCGTCGAGATTGGCCGCGGGCAGACGCAGAGTTTTCGCGAATTCCGGCAGAGGCGCAACGCCGTGATCCGCCGAGAGCGCCATCCACACGTTGGCCATTCCAATCTGATGACCGAGGAAGTCGAAGAACTCCGTGAGACTTCGGTCGAGTTCGAGCGCCATGCTGCGCATTTGCGGAGAGTCGGGGCCAACCTGGTGGCCGAGAATATCGTTGGCCGAGAGGCTGATCACCAGCAGGTCCGTTGCCGGGCCCGCGCCCAGCTTCTCATACAAAACAAGTTCCTTGGCAAACTCGAACTGGTAATCGTTGGCGAAGGGAGTGGAGCCGACGACCTCGTAAAACCCGGCAGGCGCGCCGGCTTTGCCGTTTCGTGGCGCGGTCGAGCCCAGGATGTTTCCGTCGTTGTCTTTATCCCGCCACTCGCGATTCCAGTATTTCGCCGCGCGTCCCTCCCCAGGACGCCTGCCGTTGAAATTGCGCACCCACTCGGGAAGATCGGGACGGTAGTAAGTGGAGGTGATCCAATCGCCGCTCTTAGGGTCGATCCAATAGGCGGCGTCTCCGGAAAATCCCGCGGGCAAGATGGCCGCGCGATCTTTCAGCGAGATGGCGAATACTCGAGCTTTGCCGCCCGTGGCCAGTTTCAACTCGTCCCCAAGCGTATCGCTCAAAAGGTTGTGTGGCGATGCGCCCGGGGTGCCCCGTCCAAGCTCCGCTGGGGCGGGTTTTACGTCGCCGCCGATGCCGACAAGTTTTGTCGCATCGTCCTCCACCGACGTTACCCGCTTCTTTTTCTGCGGGTCCCACCATTCGTT
>Ga0116134_1000210_pt1 | contig 30945 bp, 29 predicted proteins | sample June2015DPH_19_5_FD_89737 | JGI IMG/M metagenome (GOLD analysis project Ga0116134, IMG submission 89737) | Peatland microbial communities from SPRUCE experiment site at the Marcell Experimental Forest, Minnesota, USA - June2015DPH_19_40 | ecosystem: Environmental > Terrestrial > Soil > Wetlands... | reverse complement strand
TTCACTGCTGATGCTGGCTTATTCGCTGCACAAGCGGGATTCCGTTTTTATTTTCGCCTACGCCGTCGCCTGGATTCCTTATACCCGGAATCTCATCATCCATCGGCGGCACAAGGAAGCGCACACGGATTGCTCCGGTTGCGGCAAGAGTTGTCCGCCGCAGTCGAATTTTTGTCCGAACTGCGGCGCGCGGCTGGTGCCGACTACTTCTTAGTTTTAGGCGCGGCAGGCGCGGTGGCGGGTTGCTCCACAATCCCGTATTTTCTTAGAATCGGCTGGAAGTCGGGGTGCGTGCTGCCGTAGGCCGTGAGTTGTTTTACGAAATTTTCCATGCCCGCGCGTCTTTGGGCGAAGGCCTGAATGATTTTTGTGGCTTGCGGTTTGATGGCCTCAATGTCTTTGCCGGTAAGTCTGGCCTGCCGATACAAAACGACTGTGAGCGTGCCACTGACCACGACGAGCGCGAGCAGCAGTGTGAAAACCTGATGTCGCAAATTGACAATCTGATCCATCAATTCGGTTTGCACGGAGAGATTTGTTTCAGATTCGTTCATGACAATTAGCGGTTGGCGGGTTTGGCTTGAGCGAGCTGCAGGATACGGAGAATGTCCGGATTTGGATTTTTCTGGCTGTAAGCGAATGCGTCATTGGCGAGCGATTCGACGGCCATGCTGTAGCCGTTGGCCTGGGTTGCCTGCATTTGAAGGGAGCGCAACTCGCGCGTGCGGAAAAACGTCTGCAACGCGAAAATCACGCCCAAAATCGCCAGCACTGCCAGCACGAGATTCAAAGCAGTCGTAATATTGTCATTTTTCATAAGATTACGGTGACTTTATCGAAACGGCGGCGGATGTCCACTGAATTTTTGCGGCGAAAATGAATTGATTTTACGTGGGGCGAATGGTATTACTTTTTATAATTCAACGACATATAGTGGTTAAAGAAGAACCAATTGAATTAAGTGGAAACGTTACACAAGTGCTGCCCGGCACGATGTTTCGTGTGGCGCTGCCCAACGGTCACGAAGTGCTCGCACATATCTCCGGCAAGCTGCGCAAAAATTTCATCCGCATCAGCGTCGGCGACAAGGTCAACGTCGAGATGTCACCCTACGATTTGAACAAGGCGCGCATCACTTACCGGCACAGCTAAGATTAAGCCCGAAATCTGAAACCCGAAACCCGAAAGAAATCCGAATTCCCAGGTTGGAAAACAAAACGACGGAGGAATGGTTTCGTTTGGCCGGCATCGGCATTTCGGATTTCAGTTTTCGGCTGAACCATCTTTGCCGAATGCCAAGGCCGCAGCCATTTTCTTGACGCAACACGCAACACGCAACACGATTGCCCCATGCAAATCCACTGCTTCGGCGCAACACGCACCACGACCGGCTCGATGTATCTGTTCGAGGTCAACGGCAAGCGGTGGTTGCTCGAATGTGGTTTGTTCCAGGGCCGCCGCGAGGAATCCATCCAGCGCAATTGTTGTTTTCCATTCGACCCCAAGCAGGTGGACGCCGTGGTGTTGAGCCACGCGCACATTGATCACGCGGGCAACCTGCCGAACCTGGTCCGGCAGGGCTACACCGGCAACATCCACTGCACCTTCGCCACGCGCGATCTTTGCAGCATCATGCTCGTGGATTCGGCGCATATCCAGATGGACGACGCCGCGTTCGTCTCGAAACAGCGGGCGAAGAAAAAACTCCCGCCGGTCGAACCGCTTTACACCACCCCTGACGCGGAGAAAACGTTGCATCAATTCGTCGCCGTCGGCTACGAACGCCCGTTTCTGGTTGTGGACGGCGTCACCGTCACGTTTCGCGACGCCGGACACATTCTGGGCGCGGCGCAGGTCATTGTGGATGTGCGCGAAGGTAATCGAAAATTCCGTTACCTGTTTAGTGGTGACGTGGGCCGCGGCAACGATGAAATTCTCCGCGACCCGCAACCGACCGAAAACGTGGATTATCTGCAGATTGAATCCACCTACGGCGGACGCGAACACGCCGTGCGCATCGACGCCGACCAGACCGTGGGCCGGCTTGTGCTGGAGACCTTGAATCAAAAAGGCAAGGTCATCATCCCGGCGTTTTCGGTCGGGCGCACACAGCAGATTGTTTACGTGCTGAACCAGCTCACGCTCGCGGGCAAATTGCCGCGCGCGCCGATTTTCGTGGACAGCCCGTTGAGTGTGAACGCCACGGAGATTTACCGCCTGCACCCTGAATGTTTCAACGACAGCATCAACCGGTTCCTGCACGAAAAAGCGAATCCCTTCGGCATGTCGAACCTGACCTATATCCGCGAAGCCGACCAATCGAAGACGCTCAACGATTTGAAGGAACCCGCCATCATCATCAGCGCGTCGGGCATGTGCGAAGCCGGACGTATCCGCCATCATCTCAAAAACCACATCGGCGATCCGAAGAACCTGATTCTGTTCATCGGCTATTGCGCGGAAAATACGCTGGGCGCGCAAATCGTGGCCGGCAAAAGCCCGGTGAACATTTTTGGTGAACCGCAACCGGTGCGCGCCAAAATCGTTTCACTGGACACCTACTCCGGCCATGCGGACAAAAATGAATTGCGCCGTTATGTCGAAAAAATTTCCGGCGACATCAAAAAAATCTGCTGCATTCACGGCGAAGAATCGCAATGCCTGGCCCACGCCGAAACCTTGCGCGCGATGAAACCCAAAGCCGAAGTCATCGTGCCGGAATACAAACAAGTGGTGGAGATTTGAATTGGTGGGGCCGCGTTGTCGCGCAGCCAGAGCTTGTCCCGTTGGGACAAAGCAAAGTGAGCAAATCTGAACGTGCCCGAATGCAAGCAGATGGGGGAGTTTGATTTAGTCCAAGCCGACCGCTAATATTCCCATTCCGGGCTGTTGATAAGCATCCCGTTGTGGTTGTTGCCGGAAAAATCCTTTGCCGTGTCGCCCTGCCCCTCGTCGAAATGGTACCCGGCGATCAATCCGCCGCCCGTGACCGGTCCAGTCTGCTCCCGTCCGTTGTTCCATTCTTCCGCGACTTCATCGTGGCCTAATGCGCGACCGTAAATATGAACTTCGGAAATTTCACCTTCAAAATGCCAGGAGTTGCCATCGCCATCCATGCCGATGCGAATGGGATTGTTGTCATAATGACTGCAATGCGTCCCGCCCGAGCCGACGTTTTTGCCATCCAAATAAAATGTGATGAGGCTGCCCGAACGTGTGACGGCCAGATGATGCCACTGGTCGTCGCAGATGCTGACCGGCTGCGATTTTGGCCCGGCACAACCAGCACAGTAAAACAATAATTGCTCATGATCCTGATGCACCACCCAGCCATCACCCAGTGAATTCGCCCGTTTTGAAATGAAACTCAAGTATGGCCGTTCCGAGGCCGTCTTGAACCAAAATGAAATCGTGAACGGTGAATCCCCGAATTGCAGTGCCGGGTCGTTCGGAATCTCCACCCGGCTGGTCAAATTGAATTTCAACGCATGACGGGCACCGTTGGAACTGGAAACGCGGATCGTGCGGATCAAGTCCGGCTTAATTTTCACTTTGCCGAATGACGTCTTGAGTTCAATCTGCTCCAAATCAATCGTTGCCTTGAGCCGGTCACCGTTGCGAAAGTTCACCTCCCAACCACCAGGTTTCGCCGTTTCGATGGACGAAACCATGCTCAATTCCACCTTGAGCTCGCCGGCCAGTTCCGTGTGCAACGGCCATTTTAATTCTACCGGCTGTCCTTCGACACGGCTGCCGTCCTTCAATTCCAGCGTCAGCCGCACGTTCTGGTTGGTGCCCGCCGGACTTGAATTCTCGCCCGCTAACAAACGGTTCGCTGCGGCCGGCAAAATGCAGAACAGCGCCACAAAAGTCATCGCTTTGACTTTGTTCATGAAGACATTCTTATTCAACCACACTCTTTGTCAACCTCGATCTGTTTTGAAAATCCACCTGCCTGGCGGCGGGAAAGTAACGCACTGCATCGTTATCCGTTACTCCCTGAAATTCACAAACTGCACGGGCACGGGAAAATCCTGCGCGCGCACGGCGGCAATCACCGTTTGCAGTTCGTCCCGGCTTTTGCCGGTCACGCGGATGGCGTCGCCCTGAATCTGCGTCGTCACTTTGAATTTGCCGTCACGGATGAAGCCGGTGATTTGCTTGGCGATGGAGGATTCGATGCCTTGTTTGATTTTGATGACCTGTCGCGCGTGGCCGAGCGGGGAAACGTCCGGCTCGGCTTTTTCCACGCTTTTCAGGCTGATGTTGCGCCTGGCGAGCCGGCCCATGACGATTTCCACGAGCGCATTGATTTTGAACTGGTCTTCGGCGGAGAGCTTGATTTCGTTTTTTTCCAAAACAATTTCCGCCTTGCTGCCCTTGAAATCGAAGCGGTTGGCCAGTTCCTTGTTGGCCTGGTTGACGGCGTTTTCGATTTCCATCGAGTTGACCTGCGAAACCATGTCGAATGAAGGCATGACCACAGCGTAAAAGGGCGGCCGGGAAAGAAAAGCGAATTTGCCAATGATCATGGCCGTGACATTTCCTCCTGGGAGCACCGGATTATCACGCCGTACAATTTACGGATTGAACCGCTCCGCGGTTTTTGCCAGTTTCAGTTCAAACCGAACTGCTTTGGTCAAATTGTCAAATGAGCGAAATTAAATCGAACGCCGACATTGAACCGTGTCTTTCGGTCGTCATGCCGGTCTATAACGAAGTGGCGACGGTTGCCGAAGTCATCAAGGTCGTGCTGTCGCAGCGTCCGGTCCAGCAACTGGTCGTGGTGGATGACGCTTCCACGGACGGCACCCGGGAGAAGTTGCAGGCGGCCACGAATGGCGATTCACGGGTCACGTTGGTGCGACACGATCAAAACCAGGGCAAAGGCGCGGCCTTGCGCACAGGGTTCGCCCAGGCGATCGCGCCCGTCGTGATGGTTCAAGATGCCGATTTGGAATACGATCCGACGGAATATCACCGGCTGCTCATACCGATTTTATCCGGCAAGGCGGATGTGGTGTTTGGCTCGCGGTTTCTGGGCGCCGGGGCGCATCGCGTGTTGTATTACTGGCACTCGGTGGGCAACAACCTCCTGACCACCTTTTCCAACATGGCCACCAACCTTAATCTGACGGACATGGAAGCCTGCTACAAAGTTTTCCGGCGCGAAATCATTCAACAAATCAAAATTGAAGAGAACCGTTTTGGTTTTGAGCCGGAAGTGGTGTCTAAAATGGCCCGGTTGAAGGTGCGCATCTATGAAGTGGCGATTTCCTATTACGGGCGCACTTACGCGGAAGGCAAAAAAATCGGCTGGCAAGACGGAGTTCATGCCTTTTGGTGCATTTTCAAATACAACTTTCTGCGGAACTGATGCGGGATCATGTCAACGGCTGTTCTCCTCTGGGTTTGGTTCTTTGCGCACCTGAACTGTGCCGGGCGTACACTGCCGGCGCTGTATCCATTGCACACCGCCGACGGCGAGGTCGCGCTCGATGAGTATTTGGTCCCGTTGCGATGAGTTATAAAACCCATGCTCGCCAGATAACCGGGCGTTCAAGTAAGCTGGACTCATGACCGACTCCATTGAACTCAGCATCGTCATGCCATGCCTGAACGAGGCGGAAACCCTTGCCCAGTGCATCGAAAAGGCCCGATTGGGCATCCAACGTTCCGACGTGCGCGGGGAAATCATTGTCGCCGACAACGGCAGCACCGACGGTTCGCAGGCCATCGCCGAAAAGCTCGGCGCCCGGGTCGTGCCGGTGAAGGAGAAGGGCTACGGCAGCGCGTTGTGCGGGGGCATCCGGGCCGCGGCAGGTCCGTGGATTCTCATGGGCGACGCCGACGACAGCTATGATTTTTCCGAAATCACCGGTTTCGTGAAAAAATTTCAGGAAGGCTTTGAACTGGTGATGGGTTGCCGGCTGCCGATTGGCGGCGGAACCATCATGCCTGGCGCGATGCCGTGGAAAAACCGCTGGATTGGCAACCCGGTGCTGTCGTTCATCGGGCAGCTTTTTTTTAAATGCCCGGCACGCGATTTTCACTGCGGTCTGCGCGGCTTCACCCGGGCGGCGTTTGAAAAAATGGATTTGCAGACGACCGGCATGGAGTTCGCGTCGGAAATGGTCATCAAGGCCACGCTCAAGCGGCTTAAGATCACCGAAGTCCCCATTACGCTGCACAAGGACGGACGTTCGCGCCCGCCGCATTTGAAGCCGTGGCGCGACGGCTGGAGGCATCTGCGGTTCATGCTGCTTTACTCGCCGCGCTGGCTGTTTCTCGTGCCCGGACTGCTGCTTTTCGTCCTGGGCATCGCCGTGTCCGCCGCGCTTTCGTGTAAAACGTTCCATCTCGGCGCGGTCGTGTTCAACGTCGGCACACTGGCCGTGGCGTGCATGACGGTCATCATCGGCTTTCAACTGGTGGCCTTCGCGTTCTACACCAAGGTGTTTGCCATTGCGGAGGGATTGTTGCCGGATGACCCGAAGCTCACGCGCGTGTTCAAGGTTTTCACGCTCGAAAAAGGCATCCTGCTCGGCCTGGCCATTTTGCTGGCGGGAATCATTTTGCTGGTCCGTGCGTTGTGGATCTGGCGGCAGGCGGATTACGGCCCCCTGTCGCCGGAGGACAATCTGCGGCGGCTGATTCCGGCGGCGACACTCGTGGCCGTCAGTGTGCAAATTATTTTTTCCAGCTTCTTCATGAGCACATTGGGATTGAAAACCAAATCGCGCAAACTACCAGACACATAAGCTGTCGTGGTGCGATCAAAACTGGACAATCACCGTTGCTTGACTTCATCGGCGCACCGCCTACATTGGCTCCTTGGTTCGTTCGGCAATATAGTATACTTCCTATGTCAATCAGTGGAATCCACACGAAACACGTGTTCCCTCGCCGCAAACGGGTATTGGTCAGTCATCTTGCGTCGTTCATTCCTCCATCGGCGGCGGTGCTGGATGTGGGCTGTGGCGACGGCAGCCTTGCGGCAGGCTTGGTTGCCGAGCGACCCGATATAACGATCCGTGGAATCGATGTACTGATGCGCAAGGAGACCGCAATTCCCGTAACGATATTCGATGGGGAGCGCATCCCGTTTGATGATGCATCGGAAGATGTGGTGATGTTTGTTGATGTCTTGCATCATACCCATGATCCGATGGTCTTGCTTGGCGAGGCCAGGCGTGTTTCTCGACGTTGGATTGTGATTAAAGACCATCTTCGAGACGGGTTGCTGGCAAACGAGACTTTGCGTTTTATGGATTGGGTGGGTAACGCGCGCTACGGGGTTGCACTTCCTTATAACTATTGGAGTTCACAGCAGTGGAACGAAGGTTTTGAGCGGTTAGGACTAAGCAAAGCGAAGCAGGTTCTTGAGCTGGGACTTTATCCATTCTGGGCCAGTTGGCTGTTCGGAAGGGGGCTTCACTTTGTGCTCCTTCTGGAAAAGCAGCCGAACAAGGCGGTGGCACCCCGATGAGGTTGGTCAAGCTTGTGGAGTTGCGGCGAGATTCCGACTCGCAACCCGCGATTGTAAGGAACGCGGGTTTGACCGCTTCGAAAACAGGAAGCATTTGACGCTTGGCGCGCATCCGGATACGTTCATTTACTAAAATGTCGTTCAATCCGTTGGTGAGGCTCTGGCTTTGGGTTTCCGGGTTCGCAACTGCCGCTGGCTGGATCTTGTCCGCGCTGGGCCAGTTGAATCGCCCCGGCTACACAGTTCTCTTTGCCGCTTTCTTAGCGTTCGTTTTCTTTTTCCGCAAAGAATTGAGATTCGATTCCGGTAAAAGAAGTTCGCGCTCGAGAAAATTCCTGCGGCGGTTTCGCCGGCCGTTGCCGCTCTGCTTTGCTGTGTTGGCGATTCTGATCTTTATTGGAGGAGCTTGGTATCCGCCAACCCAATATACAGCCCTGAATTATCGGTTGGAACGTGTGCTGCAATGGCTCGCGCACGAACAGTGGTGGTGGATTCACTCGCCTAATTGCCGGGTGAACACCCGTTCCTGCGGCATCGAATGGCTGACCGCGCCGCTGCTCCTGTTTACCCGATCCGACCGGGCCCTGTTTCTCCTTAATTTCATCCCGTTCCTGCTGTTACCCGGATTGATTTTCAGCGTGTTCACGCGACTGGGCGTCTGCGCCCGGGTCGCGTGGCAATGGATGTGGCTGCTGCCCACGGGATACATTTTTATCCTCCAGGCCGGCAGCATCGGCAACGACACATTTCCCGCCGTCTATGCGCTGGCCGCGATGGACTTCGCTGCGCGCGCGTGGGTTTCGCGGCGCCCGGCGGACCTGTGGCACTCGATTCTGGCTGCCGCGTTGATGGTCGGGGCGAAGAGCGGCAACCTGCCCCTGGGGCTTCCGTGGGCAATCTTGATTTTTGCGCTTGTCCCGTTGCTTTGGCGTAAACCGGTTGCCGCGACGCTGGTGATCCTGTTGGCGGCGCTGGTTTCATTTCTGCCCACGGCAATTTTGAATGCCCATTACGCCGGTGATTGGATGGCATCGAAAATCGAACCGCCCTGCTGCATCATGAAGAATCCTTGGGCCGGCCTCTACGGCAACAGCGTCCAATTGCTGCTGAATAATTTTGTTCCGCCGATCTTCCCGCTGGCGGGTTGGTGGAACGCGCACGCCGAGTCGTTTATGCCCGGTTACTTGGTCGCGGCGGCGCACAAATACTTCGACGCTTTTGGGTTGTTCACCCTGCCAGAACTCGCAACCGAGGACTACGCCGGCCTCGGTCCTGGCCTCTGCGTGCTGCTGGTGGTTTCCGTTCTCGCGTCGTTTTGGGTTCGGGGGTGCAAACCGGGCGTGCCATCAACCTCATCCATCCCACGCGGACTTTGTCGTTGCGTGCACCTTGCTCCTTGGGTCTCGCTGGCAGTCTTCTGCATGGGAACGGGAATGGTTACGTTGGCACGGATCATGGCGCCTTACTATGTGCTGTTGCTGCCTTCGCTGCTCATCCATCCGGCGCAATCGGAAATCATCCGCCGTTGGTGGTGGCGCGCGATGGCTGGCGGGGTTGTCATTTTGGCCTTTGTCGTTTTGATCGTGTCGCCGGACCGCCCGTTGTGGCCGGCCCAAACCTTTTTGACCAAAGCTGTGGCACAATACCCGAATCAGCGTTTGCTGGCCCGCGCGCTGAAGGTTTACACCGTTTATTCTGAACGATCCGACTCTCTCGCCTGCGTCCGTGCGCTGTTGCCGCCGGGTACCAAAGTGGTCGGATTCATGGGCACGGGAGACGACGTTGACATCTCATTCTGGCGCCCTTACGGCGAGCGGCGCGTGGAACTTTTTCTCCTGACCGATCCGCCGGAGGAAATCCGCCAGCACGTTCAATATGTCGTTCTCGGTGGAGCGAACTTGACAAATTACAACCTGACTTTGGATGCCTGGCTTCAGAAGTCCGGCGCGGAACTCGTTGCCACCACCAACGCCACGCTCCTGGTCTCCCAAGGACCGCAGCCTTGGTATGTCGTGTGGTTCAAGCCATAAGCGCCCGGCCAATTTGCTGAACATCGCACCCGGCGTCCTGGACTTGCCCGCTATTTTCTTGATTCCAAGGGTGGTGGCGGACAGGCTTGCAAGCAAAATGCACCATTCGTACACAGGCGCTTCCGCCCGCAGGCTCAGATGGTTGGAGATGAAATGGCTTGGCCTTTCCTGTTTCCTGCCCGGAGTAGCCATAGCCCTCATTTTTGTGGTGCTGGGGACAACTTGGTCCGCTGGAGGAGCAGAGATTTCGCCGACCAATCAATGGCTGATTACAGTGGGCCTGACAGATTCCTCTCCGGCAGTAGGCGGCGATGGCACGATTTACCTGGGCAGTTTCAATCAGAAACTCTGGGCGGTGGCCTCGAACGGGGTAACCCGCTGGCAGTTCCAGACCGGCAGCGAGATAAAGTCTTCGCCGGCCATCGGCTCCGACGGGACCATTTATTTCGGCTGCCGCGACCGGAAGTTTTATGCGGTCAGCCCGCAAGGGAAAAAGAAATGGGCGTTCCCCACCGGAGCGTGGGTGGATTCTTCGCCGGCTTTGGGGCGGGATGGAACCATTTACTTTGGTTCCTGGGACAAGCACTTTTATGCGCTCAACCCGGACGGGACCCTGAAATGGCAGTTTGCGACCGGCGGGGAAATTGATTCCTCGCCCGCAGTCGGCGCGGATGAGATCATTTACTTCGGGTCCTACGACAAGAAACTCTACGCGCTGGCGCTGGACGGGCATAAACGCTGGGAATATGCGACCGGCGGCCCGATCATTTCATCGCCCGCGCTGAATGGAAACGGCGTGGTTTATTTCACCTCGGTGGACGGCTTTTTTTACGCACTGAATCCGGACGGCAGCCTGCGCTGGCGGCTGAAGACCGGCGGGACAACGGAGTCGTCCCCGGTCATCGGCGTGGACGGCATGATTTATGTGGGAGTAAACGATTCCTTGTGGGCCATCACTCCGGAAGGAACGAAACAAGGCGAACGTGATCTGAGAAACACGATCTGTGCGTCTCCTACAGTCGTTGAGGACAACGTGGTTTATGTTCTTTCTGTTTACGGCAAGCTGGCGGCTTTGGATGCGGACGAACACGCTTTGTGGTCTTTTCAGGTGCTTGGTCCAAACCAGGCTTCTCCGGGAATCGGCGCGGACGGCAGCTTGTATGCAGCAGGCCAAAACAATGTTTTTTGCGCGCTGGACACCCGCCGGCCGCTGGCCCGGACGCCGTGGCCAAAATTTCGCGCGAACGCCCGGAACACGGGCCACGTGAATGAGACGGGCCGCTGAACAGGCCCCGGGGTGACTCACGGATAAAGGTTACCTGGGGCAGGTGTCAGTGATGACAACGTTGCTCGACTTGAAAAAATCAGCCGGGCGCGGGCAGGACTTATTGGATATTGAAAAGCTGCGCAAACTTGATCCATATTGGAAAAAGCCGTGACAAAAAGAACTATACACCCACCCGGGCTGGCAGTCGTGCATGTTTGAAGGCGCAGAAATGAGCACGCTGCTGTTGGGCTTGCAAACGACCTTCCGCGAAAAGCTGGAATGGCTGGAAGAGGCCGAAACCCTCACGCTGCGACTGCGCGCCAGCCGCGAACAGGCCCGAGTGCGGAAATCCCCGGCGCGTTGACAATGCCGCGACCGGCGGGTTTGATTTGATTTTGCCGCCCGTGGTTTTCGGCGCGCCGGCGGACGCGGAAGTTCTTTTTTCGCCAACGCGCATTGCCAACAGGCCTCAAATCGCAAATACTTCAGTGAGATCAAGCTGATATGTCCCGGCTGAAAAGATTCACTCGTTCCCTGTTGTCCAGCTATGCGTTTTTGGGCGTCAATGTGCTTTATACGCTGGCTGCGGTGCCGCTGGCGCTGAAATATTTGAGCAAGGCGGAATTCGGCCTCTGGGCGCTGACCTTGCAGGTTGCCGGGTACATTGCGCTGGTTGATCTTGGCATGGGCAGCTCGATTGCCCGAATCCTGATTGACCACAAGGATGACCGGGCCAACGGCCGCTACGGAGGCGCCATCAAGAGTGGCATCCTGGTTGGCTTGGTACAGGGTCTGATCGCGCTGGCGGTAGGTCTGAGTCTGGTCTGGTTCCTGGCCGGCTGGTTGCTGATTCCCCAGGAACTTTCCAGGCAGTTTTTGTGGCTGATGATTGGTCAGGTCTTCCTTACGGCAGCAACATTCGTGTCGCGTATTTTCAGCCAGTTGCTCTACGCCTGGCAGCGGATGGACATTTCCAATTATGCCCAGATTGCCCAGCTCGTTGTCGGGTTCGGGGTGCTCTGGATTGGATTTCATTTGAGACTGGGCGTTTTCAGCCTGCTGGCCGGTTTTATGGCGGGCTGGCTGGTCGGCACGGCCATTTGCTTTTTGGCCTGTCGCCACCTTGGCCTCTGGCCCAAAGGCGCGGAATGGGGGCGGGCGTCGCGAGCGCAATTCCAGGAATTGTTCAGTTATGGAGCCGACCTGTTTCTCATCACCATTGGCACCCAGCTCATCATCTCGAGTCAGACCGTGTTGATTTCCCGGCAGTTGGGCCTGGATGCAGCGGCGCTGTGGTCGGTGATGACCAAGGTTTTTTCGCTCGTCAGTCAGGTTTTAGGGAAGATGATTGGCAATGCCATGCCGGCTTTCGCGGAGATGTATGTGCGCAAAGAGAACGACCGGCTGTGGAGCCGTTACCGCACGATGTTCATCACCCTGAGTGTGCTCTCGGGCGTTTGCGGTGTGCTGTTCGCCGCCTGTAACGGGCCTTTTGTAAGTGTATGGATGCACGGCCAATTTTCCTGGCCGGCAGTTGACAACATGCTCCTGGCCTTGTGGCTGGTCGCATCAACCCAGCAAAGCTGTCACAATGGACTTATCATGAACCTGAAACAAATCCGGGGGCTGAAATACGTTTATTTGCTGGAAGGAGTTTTGTTCGTCGGTTTGGCCATTGTCATTCTGCCCTCAACCGGAATGACAGGCATGTTGATCTGCTCGGTGGTGGCGACCACGTTGTTCACCTGGCTCTGCGGGGTCTGGCGCGTTGCCGGACTGTCTGGAAAAGGCTGGAAACCACTCGTATGGGACTGGCAGTTGCCTTTGTTTTGGGTGGTGGGCGTCATGGTGCCGTGCTGGCTGGCCATTGAATGGACGCTGCGGGACGCTCCCGATTGGCTCCGCCTGGTCATCAATGGCGGCCTGTTGACGGTGATTGGGGTATTCGTTTCGTTGCGGTTCGCCCTGCCGTCCGATTTGGCAACTGAAATTGTCGGGAAATTACCACCGGCGGCGCAACGGATTGCCGTCATTTTGCGCCGGCGGGGTTGAAATTCTCCACCAACGACTCGAGCGCTACCAGTGTTTTGACCAGGTTTTCACAGAAGGTGTTATCGTATATCGTGTTTCAAGTTTGATCTCATCGTGACTTGGAGTTTACCCATTGCCTGCAATAGTTCCAAGACGTTTAACCAGACGCCGGACTGGTCTTAGAACCGGCTGAAACAGGACTCGATTCTCCAAGGCGCGAATGGGCCGAATACAAATCTTTTCCGGCCAATTGGCGGTCGTCGGTGTTGGAACCAGGGATTTTACCAGTTTCAAGTAGCGGCCAGCCATGGCTTCCCGGGAATAATGTGTAGTTACTGTTTGGCGGGCTGCCCCGGACATGCGCTCAAGAAGTGGACGATCCTGATGGAGCCGGCCTATGGCCTCAGCGAAGGCCTGGGGTTCCGTCCTCGGAACGCGGAATCCATTCTCGGGATGGATCACTTCCTGAACCAGGCAGGGAATATCGCCGCAAACCGGCACCAAGCCCAGCGCCATCCCTTCGAGCAAGGTCAATGGGCCGCCCTCGATGGCTGACGCAAGGATGTAAATGTCGTGCTGCCGCACCAGGTTGTAGAGTTGCTGCCGTGGCACCGGCGCTGACATGGTTATCTCACCGGAAGCGATTTCAGCGGCAAATTGCCGGCGGAAAAACGCCTCATCCGAGCCGCTGCCGTGAATGGTCCATTGAAACGGAATCTGGCGCTGGTGCAGGGCATTGACGATGGCCGGAAAGATCCGGGAACCTTTGTCCTCCTCAAAGCGTCCAAAGTAGATCAGCTTCAAAGGACTGGCTGGATTTGGCGCCCGGGGAGGGACGTCAGCGGGAATGGGGATGCCATGCGGGATATAACTGCACGGCATATTCGGCGATGAAGCGCGCACATCATCCACCAGATGTGCTGCCACCACGACCACATGATCGAGAACATCGCGGTAGGTCGAGATGCGTTGCTCCGGATTCGTCCACCGGTCGTGAATCATGCCAATTCGCAACACTCCCCGGGGCACATAACGAAGCATTTCATAGGATTCGATCCCGATGTTTGCAATGACCACGGTTGGCTGGAAGCGTGCCAATCGGCGATGGATGAAAGCCACACGGTCCTCGAAAATCAGCCGCCGGTCGTTACAAATATGAATCGGAACGTTTTCCGCTGCAAAATCCTCCGCCACGCCGGCCTGGCTTTCTCTTAAACTGAATACTTCGCAGGCAACGCCGGCCTGGCGCAAGCCTGACGCGAGATAAAGGAGAAAAAAAGTTGATCCGCCGAAGGGAGCGTTCAGAGTTACCAATGCAATTTTGACCGTGCCATCCTTCATAAGCAAATGAGGCAGCGCCATCCCGGGATGCGGAACCGGTTTGCGGCGCGGTGAGGATCCAGTGTGGCCAGATAATTGTATGAAAAAAAAACTCCATTTCCACTTGAGGCTTCCAGGGGAAGAATAACCGGCTTTAGCCACCGTTCGACCAGTCGGAAAATTTCGAAACCATGAAGGCGCAGCAGTTGGGCCACCGGGCCTGGTTGTGCATTGAAATCCTCGTAAATGATGTCCCGAATGCCTTTCCGTTTCAGGGTCTTCTTTGCCCCTTCCAGAACGTCCAGTTCGTGGCCCTCCACATCAATTTTGCAGACCGATACTTGAATGCCTTCCAGAAACTCATCCAACCGCCGGACGGAGACCTTGACTCCTTCACCCTCCGCTGCCAGCGACGCTCCACTGAGAAAGCCAGTAACAGCAAGCACCGCTTCACCTTTTTCCTTGCCAAGTGCTTCGTTGACCAACTGAATCTGCCCATAAGGTTGGTTCGCCCAACGGGACACATTCTCTCGCAACTCGGCGAATGTGGACGGATGCGGCTCAAAGGCGAGCACCCGTCCGGATGGACCAGACCGGAAGGCCATGGCGGAAGTGTTCTGACCGATATTGGCACCGACGTCAACGCCGGTTTCCCCTTTGTCCAGCAACCGCCAGATGGTTTCCGGCACGATTTTGTCGAAAATGCTGTAATGATAAATGTCAATCCCAACGTTCTCTGCGGTGTTCACCCTTACCGAAGCACCCCAGGGCAATCGGACGGTTTCCACGGCTTGTTTGTTGTGCCAAAGCCGGCGGAACCGATGTAACACCTGGGAGGGGCGGTGAAAATACTCCGGTTTCCGCACAAACGTGATTGGATTCAGCATATCTAGGCATTGTTCCCGGCCAGCCTGCGCACCAGGCAGACAATACTTTACTTCGCGATTTCAAAACGGCCAAGGTCATTTTGCAAATTCTATTTCAGGAAGATATTCGTAGCAAGGTCAATATAAACCTGGCCATCAGTCGTCTTGCCCGCAAAACACTCTGGACACAAACCATTCCCCGGCTAAAATGATGCTGCCCCGTGAAAACCAGACCGCAACAGCTCAACCCGATACACTGTTAGGAAGTTTGTGATCCCAAAAGAGAGTTCCCATGATAAGAGTAATTAACGCCATATCTCACCCGGGCGAGACGCTACTTAAATTATTGCAGCTTGTTCGCAATATAAGGAAGATAGGCTGTTGGGAATTAGAAAACGACCTGAAGCTCAAAGTTCGCAAAACCTGTCTGTATACTTTCTTCCTCAAGCGGTACGATTCCCAAAATAAAGTGGCGGATATTGCGGGACATAATGTCAAATTTCTTACATTTGACAACCTCCTGTTTCTTTTCAACGAAGTCTTCCTGAATCAAGAATATTGCTTTACTACTAATAAAAAAAGTCCATTTATTATAGATTGCGGGAGCAACATTGGAATGTCTGTTCTCTACTTCAAGATGATATATCCCAATTCAGAAATCCTGGCATTTGAGCCGGATAAAGACGCATTTGGCTGCCTGGCAGAGAATATAAAGGCGAATAATCTTCATGCCGTTCTTCCAAACCAAAAAGCTCTTTCAAACAAGGAAGGATCGGTGGACTTCTATTACGATCAAGACAATCCCGGCTCCCTGCATATGAGCACTTTGAAGGAAAGAATGCCAAAGCAAAAGCAAGTGGTTGAAGCTGTGCGCCTTTCAAAGTATGTAGATAGAGAAGTGGATTTCCTGAAAATGGATGTCGAAGGTGCCGAACAGGACATATTGGAAGACCTTGGCAAGGAAGGAAAATTGAGTTACATCAAACAAATTGTTATTGAATATCACCATCACATCGTTGGAGACATGGATGTCTTTTCGCAGATATTAAGGCTTTTGGAGAATGCGGGGTTTGGATATCAAATCGAGAGCCGCCTGGGCCGGCCTTTTGCACGCCAACAATTTCAAGATATTATTATTTATGCTTACCAGAAGAACTGAGAGCCTTCGGCGAACCTGGGAGGGTTTCAGACGCTGGTTGCGGGGTCTATATATCAGTCGCCGGTTGCAGGGGATTTGTTTAATAGGGATGACAGAACTCGGAGTGTTGGCAAAAAAAATCGGTTTTGCCGGGTGTTGCGGCAGATCCCAGCTTCCACCTCTGGACGATCGGCTTCGTCCCCATTTTCAATTCGACGGCCAGGCGCCTATCCACCTTCATCCTGTCTCACTGGATGTGAAGATGACCGAAAATGTGCGTTGCCTGTTCGTTGACGGAAAGCAGGTGGCTTTCGGTAACGGATCGCAGAACAGCATCCCGGTTTTTAATGCTTTCGACCCCAACTACCGGACACCTTTTTGCCAGGCGCTTCCTCCGGTCAGTATTGTGCTCGACTTGCACGATTATGGTCATGCTTCTGATTCTCTCATGTTGCCCGCTTCAGTTCTCCATGCCATCCGCCGACTGAAATTGCAGGTGATCTATTTGAAATTGCAGATTAATAATCCATCGGCCTATGCCAATTTGAACCCTCTGCCTGAACATATCCACGTATTAACGGTCCCCATGTGGCTGGGCGGCTCCCAGTTGCACGTTACCGGCCGGATGGATTTTGAGGGTGCCGACTTGTTCCGCTATCGACTCGCGTCGAATCCGAACCCCGAATATAAATACAATTGGATGTGGGTCGGCACAGACAACTCCCCCGATCGGATCGCTGCTGCCAAAATCATTCAAAGCCTGGATCAAACGAACGCCTTTGTAGTTTGGACCAGATTTTGTTATGACGAGGTCCATTTGGCTGCTGTTCCCCGCGACCAGTATTTGAAGACCATGAGATTGTCACGAATATGTCTGTCGCTGAATGGCCACGGACCCTGGTGCCTCAGGGATGGTGAATTATTTTCCAGTCATGCCTTCTGTCTGCGCCAGGCGCATCCAGTCCTGACGATCAACCCGCTTTCACCCCGGCATGGAAAACATTGGTTTATCTTTAACACTTCTGACTTGGGCAACGCCATCGAATACTTTCTGGCCAATCCCCGGGAGCGCGAGCAGATCCGAGACCATGGCTTTGAATATTTTCGCTCCGTACTGGAGGGGAATTTTTATTCACGAGATTATGGCAGCCGATTGGTGACCTTCGTCCAGCATCCCACAAAACAGGTTTGGGGTCCCTTGGCCATTGCGTAATGATTCCTCAAAGCCGTACAAAACAGAAATGCAGCAGTCAGGTTTACTCTGATTTTTCAGGACGCCGGTCTCACCGTTGGGATCGCAATAAAATTGCTGGTTGAACCGTCCGCAAATTGGCTGGCAGTCAGCGCTTCAGCTTTTTCGGTTGGGTTCCACGGCAAATGGTAGATTGAGTAATTTTGGGAATTGAAAAAATCGAACAAGTTGTAGAATAACTTGGTTTGTCCATTGTCCTCCCAACACTCGAATATAATCATCGGTCGGCATTCCTGTAACGTTTTGATCGCCCCGCGCAGCACGGAAAGCTCGTTGCCTTCCGTGTCGATTTTGATCAGCGTTCGTTTGCGTCCGATCGTGGGAAAGTAATCGTCGAGCGTTTTTTGTTCAACCTGTTCGGTTACCAAATCCTGAAACTGACCCAGTTTGTTTATATCTTCATTATTGGTGGAGCCAAACCAGGTGTCTCGTTTTGGATAGGACAGCTTCACGCGGCCCGCTCGATCCCCCAGTGCGACCGGCTCTAATTGTGGCGTCACGTGGTTCAATTGGCTCGTTCTTCTAAAATAATTATGGCAGGAGGAATTGGGCTCGAAGGTTATGGTTTTGATGTCATTAAAAAGAAACAACAGCGAATGCGTGCCGTAATTGGCTCCAATGTCAACAAACAGCTCCGGTTTTTCGGGCGAAGCAATCAGAGCTTCGTAGGTTTGCTTTATTTCCAGGTCATGTCCCAAGATGGTTAAGGCACAATCCCACTCCTGCCAAAAATTCTCCGCAGTCAAAGGCATTAGCCTGCATCGGTTCCCGACAAAGACCTTCCAGCTTCCATCGCTTCCCCGAAGGCGGCCTTCCCGGAACAGCTTGGCAAATTTTTGATAGAAAAAGGCTCGTTGTGACGGAGTCAGTTTCAGATAGACGGCATTCAATACCCATCGTGACCAGGAGAATACGGCCATCACTTTTACAACATTCTGCAATATAACCCTTGTCCCACGTCTTATTTTTTTAGCGATTTCCATGATTATTTCATTAGCTGCCTGGTTTCAACCAGCGTCGAGTTAATTTGCCGAAGACATCCGCACCTGGCCTTGGTTACGGCAGTGCGAATGACATTGGGGTTGATGCGACCTAACGCCGCTTTTACCATTTGCCTTTGGCAGACAAGCGGCTTTTCTCGACGGTACGCAAGCCATTGTTCCAATTACTATCTTAAAAATGTGGGGAGTTCAAAAGCCGAAAAATGGGTTACTCCTCAGCCGGAATTCAGCTCTAAAGAGCCAAGCTCCTGCAACTGTCCGATGAACGTTTTTGCGAAATATTCAAAGGTTAACAGTTCCTGATTGACAGTAACGTGCGGCTGCCAGTCCGGCGCGAGAATTTTATCCGCCCATTTCAATACCGCATCGGCAATGGCCTGCGGGTCGCGAATCGGCACTACTTCGCCGTTTACCCCCGGCACGACCAGATCATTGGCCCCGGTGTGGGGTGTCAGCACCACGGGCAGGCCGCAAGCCATCGCCTCCAGCGCGGTTCGCACCAAGCCTTCTTCCAACGAAGGCAGCACAAAAATGTCGGCGCCGCGCAGCCGTTCTGCCAACTGCGAATGCGGCAACGGCGGTGCCCATTCAATTGGCAAATCCCGGTATTTCGGCAAAATAGGCCGCATGCTGCCCTCAATGATGTGGGTCAGCAACAGCCGCGCGCCGGGAATTTTGCGGCGCACCAGGCGAAAGGCCTCCAAAAGGTAGGGGGTTCCCTTGCGTAATGAGAGGCTGCCGGTGTTGATGAGCGTGAGCGGGCGGTTTTCCGGCCGGGGCGAGGGATCGGGTTGAAAGAGTGAAAGATCCACTGGGTAAACATTTTTCAAAATTTGTTCCGGGGTGAACCCGCGCGCCAAAAAAGATTTTGTGACGTAGGAACTGGGCGAGAGCACGTAATCCACCTCTGCCAGCATGGCCCGGGAGCGCTCAAACCAATATGGCGGGCCCGGCGGGTAGGGACAATGCCAGCGGTGATGTTCTTCGCTCATAACTTCCCAGAAGTTTTCAATGTGCGAATTCCCGCCGTCCAGAAAGGTCTTGCCACCGTGTTTGCGAACAAAGGCGAAGCATTTGTTCACGTAACCGTAACTGGAAATAATGTGGTCGCCCGGCTGGAGTTGCTTGAACACCCAGTGGTCAAACCAAGGCAGCAATCGGTAGCGAAAAGATTCGGAAGCGAAGGAAGAAAGGGTTCTTGCCGTCATGTAGGTTAACAACCCGATCCAGGGATTGAGCCGCGTGTGTTCCGCCGGCACGCCGGCCGTGCCGCGCCGGGTGCCCAGCGCGAGGAATCGCAATTTCCCAATCCGCTCCAGTGCGCGGGCGTTGTTATCACAAACGGAACGACCGGGTGTGGCGACGACGAATAAATTAGATTGACTGGGTATATTAGCCACAGATCAATTGGATTACCATGCTTCCGTAATGCCGGTTTGTTTTTCCACAATCAAAAGGGATTCAAGATTGCATCGTAAAGCGTTCGATATTTTTCGACCATCTTTTCTGCGGTCATTCCTTTGTCGAGGATGGATTGTCGCGCGCGGGCGGCGCACCGGGCGCGAAAAGCGTTGTCGGAAATCATTCTTTCGAGCGCAGCGGCAAGTTCATTCACATTTCCCGGCTCGACGAGCAATCCGTTTTCTCCGTCGTCAATCAATTCGGGAATGCCCCCGGCGCGCGTGCCGATGGCGGCGCAACCGTGAAACAACGCTTCCTGCAACGCCAGGCCGAGCCCTTCTCTAAACGCCGATTGGACATAAATGGCCGCGCGGCGCATCAAGCCGGTGACATCCTTGTATTCGACGAGCAATTGGATGCTGCCCTCGAGTCGTTTTTCCTGAATCAACCGCTTTATTTTTTCGATTTCAATACCGTCACCGCAGGCGCCGGCGCATTGAAGCGTCCAGTCAGGATGACGGCCAGTCGTTCTGGCAAAGGCTTCGGCCAGCACGCTTTGCCCCTTGCGCCAGGCAAAATGGCCAACATTCAAAACGGTCCGGTCACGATTGTCCAATTGCGGCGGCGGCGCGGCGGCGGACAACAACGAATGATAGACCTGCAGAATTTTGCTTTTGAAAAACGGGAACTGCCGCAGGACACGCTCCTGGTCGTGCTTGGAAACGCAAATTTCAAATTTCAAACGCCGGTAGATTTGGGAACGGCTGAAAATGCCGAAAAGCTGATACAAATGTTTTTGCCAGACCGGCCGGGTTGGTCGAATACCGGAAGCGAGCCATCCCGTTGCCTGGTGGTTGGTGCTGACGCAAGGCACGCCGCTTTTGGCCAGATGATAGACCGGACAACGCCAAAAGCGATTGCTGCCCCATTCAAAGGTTCCGCCGAAATGGAAATGCGCCAGTTGAATGTTTTGCCCGCGCAACTGCCCGGCGAGTTGTCGGGCGGCATCGGCGGTTTTAGGCTGCGAACTCCAATGGAAATGCGCGCCGACCACCCCTAAAAATTCCGGCGGCAAATCGGCCCGGCTTTTATCGCCGGAGACAAGAACAATTTCAAAGTTTTGGCTTAAGTCAAGAAGCAACGCGCGCACGAGCGCTTCCGTGCCGCCTTGCTGGGCAAGGGGGTATTCCAAGGCCACGGCAATGCGTTTTTTCGGCGCCATAGATTCAGTGGGGCGCGCCGCAGACGGTTGCGGGGAAGGAAAGAATGACGTTGTTCAGCGGATACACGAAAGAAATTTTATGTCACCGTCTGGTCTGGCGAAAGAAAAAACAGCGCCACCCCCGGATGATTCAATTCCAGCGGCAGCGTGAGTTGCCTGGACCAAAGCAATTTGATAGCGGTTCAGTGAAATGAAAATATTCAAGGCGGCGATTGATATGCCGCGGTCTGTGCCAAATCAAAAAAATTTTGCCTTGGCGGATTTTATTGCGCGCCGACTTCCAATTCGATAGTTGTCTGTAAAATGAAAATTGCCCTCTTGATCATGGACCTCCGCGAGAATTATCGCAGTTATGCTGAAACCGTGCCCCGTTTTCCCGGTGGTTCCGCGTCCCTGTTGGACGGGTTTGCGCAGTTGCCCGACATGGAGGTCCATGTGATTTCCTGCATTCAGCAGCCCATGCAATCGCCGGAAAAACTGGCCGACAACATCTGGTTCCACCCTCTGCTGGTGCCGAAAATCGGCTGGTTGCGCACCGGCTATCAAGGCTGCATTCGCGCCGTCCGCCGGAAACTGCGCGAGATCCAGCCGGACATTGTGCAGGGAGACGGAACGGAACGGGAGAGCGCCATCAGCGCGGTATTTTCCGGTTTTCCCAATGTGGTGGCCATGCAAGGGAACATGGTCGAGCTGGCCCGCTTGAACCGTCCCCGCATCGGGAGTTACGCCTGGCTGACGGCGCGGCTGGAAAATTTTATCCTGCCCCGCACCCGAGGCGTGTTCTGCAATTCGTCCTACACCGAGAAACTGGTCCGGCCCCGCGCCCGGAAAACCTGGCTGATGCCGCATCCGCTCCGGCAGGCTTTTCTGGATCCCGCCCCGGATGCCGGTCCGCGTCCTTGTGTTCTGCTGAACGTGGGGACCATCTCTCCTCGGAAACGCCAGTTGGAATTGTTGGACGTGGCCGAGGCGCTCCACCGGCAGGGATTGAAGTTTGAATTTCGTTTTATCGGCTTCACCCACACCGCCATCGCTGCCTACACGGAGGCGTTCCAGAAACGGATCAAACCGATGGCGGCGGCGGGCTATGCGCGCTACGGCGGCGCGCCGGGAGAAAGTGAATTGCGTCAGTGGTACGATGCCGCGGCAGCCATGGTCCATTTTCCCACCGAAGATGCCGCCCCCATGGTGGTGCTCGAAGGGTTGGGGCGGGACTTGAAGTTCTTCGGCGCCCGCGTGGGAGGGATTGTGGACAGTGCGGGGAACATGCCTGCGGCGGAACTTTTTGCACCGGACGATTGGCCGGGTTTAACGGCCAGCATTGCCCGCTGGATTGCCCAGGGACATCCCCGGCCCGTGGGCAACGTCGCTCTCATCCGGGAACGCTACCATCCCATAGCCCTGGCGAAACGGCATGTGGAAATTTACCGGGAGGTTATCGCCAAAGGCTGAAACGGGCTGAGAGTTGAAAGCTGAGGGTTGTTCGATGCGGGTCGAGGGTAGGGAGTCGTTGAACTTTGGCGGTGGGCTGCTTTTTAAGCTCTGAACCCTCAACTCTCAACCAACCAGCGCAGCATCGCGGGGCAGCTTTAAATCGCCTTTCGTGTCCGGGCGCTGCGCGAGCCATTCGAGGATGCGGCTGATGGCCAGGCGAACGGCAGCGTCGGAACTTCGCGGCAAGGCAAAGCCGGCCTGGCGGAGTTTTGACGAATCCATTCTCGACTGCGGCACGTCTCCCGGCCAGCCGGCGGCGGCGGTTCCGTAGCGAATTTTTGTCCGGCCGTTGAAGCCAAGCTGTTCCACCAGTTCGGTGGCGATGAAGCGCACCGAGGTGGCGCCATCCGGCGCGAGGTTGAAAACGTCAAATTTTGACGGCTCCAGTTCTGAGCATCGCTGCCCGGCGAACATCAGCCCGCTGACCAGATCCCGGACATAGACGTAAGGTTTTGCCTGAAAACCGTTGCCTAACACCTTCAATTCGCCCGAGTTTTTCGCGAGCTGTCGGATGAAATCATAGATGACCCCGTGGGTGGTGCGTTCACCGACGATGTTGCCAAAGCGCAGGATAATGCCGCGCAATCCAAAAGTGGCACAGAAGGCCGTGATGAGTGCTTCGGATGCGACCTTGCCGGCCCCGTAAAGACTGATCGGCAGACAGGGCCCCAGGCTTTCATGCGTCACCGTCGTGCCCACATCGCCATAGACGGTTCCGGAACTGGAAAAGACAATTTGGGGCACCCGGTGGCGCCGCATGGCTTCAAGGACGTTGTACGTGGCGATGGTTTCCTGTTCGAGATCCAGCCGCGTGTTGTCAATTCCCCAACGGGCATCCGGGTTGGCGGCCAGGTGAAAAACTCGATCAACGTTCCGAAAGAGCGGCGATATTTTTTCAAGCTCCAGAAGATCAAGAACCTTCACGCGAAGTCGCCGGTCCTTTGCATGCCGCGCGACATGCTCCCGCCGTCCCGAGGAAAAATTATCCAACACCCTGACTTCCTTCGTCGCGGGATTGGCAAGGAGCGCATCCAGCAGATGAGAGCCGATGAAACCCGCGCCCCCGGTGATCAGATGTGTTTGCGAGCAGCTTCGCGCCATGAATTGTTAACCCATATTGACTGGCGGGGCCAGTGTCAACGATGTTTTTTCCCTTGGATCGTATACGTGCCTGACACTGCCTCCGGCAGCGCCGAACTCCGATTCGGCAAGGTTCGCAGGAAATCGCCGGTTTGTGCCGATTCGGAGATCGGCGCTCCGCTTTCCGCGATACTGCATGGGGGTGGCGTCAGGCGCTCACGTCCCCCGGTTTCAAATGTCCTCTGGACTTTGAACGACCACTCAATTAAAATATTCATCATGCGCCACCCCGACGATGTCCTCCAATCGAGGCGGAGTCCGTTTTGCCTCCGGCCTTGAAAATCAAGCCAAGGAAATGAGAACGATCCCGTGAACTTGAAGAACAAGAAAGTATTGGTTTTCGGCGGCGCCGGCTTTATCGGCAGCCATTTGACCGAGCGGCTGATTCAGGAAGGTGCCGCCGTTACGGTGTATGACAATTTGAAGACCGGCCGCACCGCCAATCTGGCCAAAGTCTGGCAGCACCCCGCCTTTCGTTTTATCGAAGCCGATGTGTGCGAGCGGAACAAGGTGGAGGCAACGGTGCCCGGCCACGAGGTCATATTTCACTTTTGCGACGACAGCGACATTCGCTCCGCCGCCGAGCACCCGGACACCTTCGTCGAACAAAACATCATGGGATTGTTTTACGTTCTGGAATCCATGCGCCGGAACGGGATCCGCCTGATCTTGTTTCCGAGCAGCACCACCGTGTTCGGGGAGCTGGCCCATCCGCCCGCTTCGGAGTTGCACGGGCCGTTGACGCCCTTGAACATTTATGGCGGAGCAAAGCTCGCCGCAGAGGGTTTGATTTCGGCCTGGGCGCACACCTACGACTTTCGCGCCGTCGTGTTTCGTTTTGTCGGCATCATCGGCGGACGCATGGATCACGGGGTGGTTCACGATTTCGTGAGGAAACTGCAAAAAGATCCAAAGCGATTGGAGATCCTTGGAGACGGCACCCAAAGTCGTTCCTTTGTGCTGGTGGATGACTGCCTGGAGGCGATGCTCTTTGCCCTCGCCAAGACCACGAAGAACTACAACCTTGTCCACATCGGCAACTTGGACCAGATTTCGGTCAACGAAACCGCCGAGGTCATTTCCCAGGTTATGAAGTTGAAAGGCGTCAAACTTCACCGTGCCGGAGGGAAGGTGGGCTGGAAAGGCGACGTCACCTCCAACTTCATTGCCACCGAGACGCTGACCGCCTGGGGCTGGAAACCGCGTCGTTCGAGCCGGGAAGCCGTGTTTGAGGCGGCGAGCCGCCTGGCTTTGGAAAAAGCCCGTCCGTGAGGTTGTCCAGTGGGTCTGCCTTTTGTCCACCTGCCAACGGGATGCCGTGAGGCGGCAGACAATCAGAAGCATGGAAATCTATCGGGCGCTGCTCAACCTCTCCCCTCACCAATAGGTCCGTGGTCGCTCCCTGATTCTGTTGCCTCCGTGTAGCCGTGCAGCTCCCCCTGACAATTTGACTTTGCCCGGCCTGCTTTATCGGGTATTGAAGCGCCCATGCCAAAACGTGGTTGGGCAGAGTATGCCGGATTTGTGCTAAACTTGGGTCGGGCTTCATTATCAGGATTTTGGGCTTTTGAAGCCCGGCTGAAAGGGGTGTCGCTCGGTCGGGGCGTCACTTTTGTCGGTCGTCCGCTCATCAGTGTGGCCAAAGGTTCCCGGTTGCAACTCGGAGACAGCGTAGGGGTCAACAGTTCCCTCCGGGCCAATCCGCTGGGCTGCTTCCAACCCAGTGTCCTCCGGACCTTGTGCCCGGAGGCCGAACTGGTTTTGGAGGCGAACGCGGGCATCAGCGGCTGTGTTCTCTGCGCCGCCAGATCCATTCACATTGGCGAAGGCACCATCATCGGCTCCGGCGCGCTGTTGATGGATACCGACCTTCACCAACCGGCCGGCCAATGGGGTTGGGGCAATGACCCCGGGCATGGCGCCCGGCCGATTCAAATTGGCCGTGGGGTGTTCATTGGCGCCCGCGCGATGGTGCTCAAAGGCGTCACGGTGGGCGAACGGGCCGTCGTGGGGGCGGGAGCCGTGGTAACCAAACCCGTCCCGCCCCGGCACTTTGCCGTGGGCAATCCGGCCCGGATGATTCCCATCCCGGACGGCTATTTTGCACCAGAGGCCGGGCGTCGCCGGCCGGATCAGCCGGCGGCCGGATGATTTTTGGGCAGCCGGCGGGAAGAAACCCATTGCCTGGGTTTTGCCGATTCGAGTACAGTAAGGTTGTTGCATGAACCTTTTCCCCTGCTATAATTTGCCAGTCCATGAATAATGCCCCGGCACTTCTGAAAACGCTGGTCACTTTCGCGCTCATTGTGCCGCTGGCCGTATTCGTGGGTTATACGCTGACCAACCCGCTCGATTATACAACATTTGGGTTTGGAAGTGTCTTGGGGGTAATCCTGGCCTTCCCGCTGCTCCTCCGCTGGCATCACCCGTTGTTGGTATTGAGCTGGAATTTGAGCGCGACAGTTTTTTTCCTGCCGGGCCGGCCTAATTTGTTCTTGGTAATGGCTCTGGCCAGCATGGGCATTTCGCTGGGGCAGCGGGCAATGGGAGGCCTCAAGTTCATCAGCGTGCCGCAAGTGACGTGGTCGCTGATTGGCCTCCTTGCCGTGGCGGTGTTCACCGCCAGAATGACCGGGATGGGGCTGCGGTCAATGGGCAGCGAGGTTTATGGCGGGAAGCGTTATGTTTTTATGCTGGGTGGCATCATTGCTTATTTCGCCCTGTCGGTGCGCCGGATCCCGCCTGAACGCGCCGGTTTATACGTTGGCTTGTTTTGCCTTGCCGGCCTGACGGGGATCCTCACCGATCTTTCGGTGGTTGTCCCCGGATTTCTGCAATTCATCTACTGGATTTTCCCCGGCAATTATTACGCGCCAGGCGCAGGGAGCCTGATGAATAGCGAGCCATTGCGCCTTGGCGGGGCTTCGTCGGCATCGTTTGCCATTTTCTCGTATATGCTGGCAAAGTACGGGATTCGGGGGATTTTTCTTTCCGGAAAATTCTGGCGTTGGTTGTTTTTTTCTCTCGCACTGTTGTATGTGCTTTTCGGCGGTTTTCGGGGGATGGTCATGTTTTTTGCCATGATGTTCGCATTGCAGTTTTATCTTGAAGGTTTGTATCGAACGAAATTGCTGCCGATATTCACGGCCCTCGGCATCGTGCTGGCCATCCCGCTGGTTCTTCTGACTCCGCAAATGCCCCTCACGGTTCAACGAGCTTTGGCTTTTCTGCCATTGCAGATTGACCCGCAGATGCAGCAGCAAGCCAACCAGAGCCTGGATTGGCGTCTGGATATGTGGAAGGCGGTTTTGCCGCAAATACCCCATTACCTCCTGCTGGGCAAGGGATACTCGTTGTCCGTGAGTGATTTCCAATTGATGGGGGGGGCCGATGCCGCCATCCATTCCTTTTCCGGCTTTGAGGAAAATCAGTTTTACGCGGTGGCGGGCGCTTACCATAATGGCCCGCTTTCCGTGATCATGACCTTCGGCATTTGGGGGGTTATTACCTTTGGCTGGTTTGTGACCGCAGGTTTCTGGGTGCTATACCGCAACTATCGTTACGGCGATCCGGCGCTGCAAAAAGTGAACCTGTTTTTGCTGGTCGCTTTTGCCTCGCGCTTCATATATTTCCTTACGATTTTTGGAGAGCTCGACCTTGATATAATGAGTTTCGGCGGGTGGCTGGGCTTGAGCGTCGGCCTGAATGGCGGGGTGTGCCATCCCGCGCCGGTGCCGGCCCTGGCCGCCAACAGATACCCAGCTCTTGCCGGCGTACGCTCCCATCTTCAACCCGCTTTCCGGCGTCCCAATATCCGGGCCTGATGGTTTTGAAATTCGCCGCCTTGAAGCCGCGTAAAGCTTCGCCCCGCGGTTGCCGGGGCGGGGGGCGATGCTTGCCAACGGATGAAAAGCGCCAACGGATTTTTTGATGGAATATTTTACATCAGTTGGAGCCTTTCATCCGTTGGGCGGGGCTGGGTTGATCCGTCTCTCCGTGTCATCCGTGGTTGATGCTTTCCGGGAACGAACCGTCTTCGTTACACTTTGCCGCGCCAGGGAACGGGGAGGAGAACAAGAAGAAATATAGCAGTTCATATTGTCATTGGCGCACAAAAGTTCATGCGGAAATCTCGCGGACATTTCGTCTTCTGGCCAAGCGCCAGAGGACTGGCGCACTCCCAGACGCTTCGCGTATTGCAGGCATCATCGTGCCGCGCGCAGCGTCTTGGACTGCGGCGGCCCTCCGCCGCTTTTCCCAGAGGCATATCAAACTGTGCCCATGTTAACTGGAACTGCTATAATCAGGTTGAAATCCAGCCGGCTGCGGACCCGGGGAGTACAATTTTTCAATTTGCTGTTTTACCATTTCAACGGTTACGGCTTCGAGGCAGATGTAAGAGGGCATGACGCAACGGTCGAAACAGGGCCGATGGGGACAAACATCGTTTTGGACGACGAGGTCCAGGTTGTGATAGGGCGCAAACCACTGGGGAAGATTCGCGCCAAAGATGCAAACGACCCGTTTGCCGAGCGCGGCGGCGGCATGGGAAACGCCGGTGTCATTGCAAACCACGTAATCAACGGCGCTCACAATGCTGAAGAATTCCGTCAAGCTGCCCGGGCGATAAATCAAGGGCCCGGGCACCCATTCGCGGGGAAGTGGCGATTCCATCGGGTCGATGACGATCAACGGAATCCGGTGGCGCATGAAAGTCTGCTCGATCAGCGTGCGGAACCTTTCAATAGGCCAGCGGCGTCCGGGCGCCCGGGCGCCGGGGTGCAACAGCCAGATTTTTTGCCCGGAAGACCGTGCCGCCTGCAGCCATTCGGAAATATTTGGCGGCAGGAAGGTTTCCGGAGCCGAAAACCAGGGAAGGGCGGTGCTCCACTTTAAATCCAGCTCTTCAGCCAGTTGCCGCCAATCTTCAATGTGATGCTGGAAATAATCGCTCCGGTGGACCTTTTTTGTGAGCAATTCCCGGTAAAAACAGAGTCTGCCCAGGAAGTTCATGCCTTTTCCGATGAGGATTTGCCGGCGCCGCCACGGCAGTTCGCTCGCGTAGAAATTCCATTTTTCCATCGGGAATCCAATCCGCGCCTCCGCCCCCGTCAGGGCCATCAAGACATGGACCCGTGTGTCGGCCCAGACACTGAGCGCGGTTTGCGCCCTGATATTTTGCAGACGCTGAAGCACGGATTTCATCCCGGCGTTTTTGCTTTTCGCGGGGTTGTATTGCGTGGCCTCATCTATCCAGGGCGGATGCCAGGGGATGACCTGCTCCTCCGGCAGCAGGAGCCGAAACACGTCGCTAACCGCCGATTGACAGCAGACAAAGACGCGGTATTTCTCCTGCGCGGCCTGGATAAACGGCAGGCTCATGATGGCGTCTCCCATCATGCGCATCTCGAATATCAGCAGATTCGGCTTCGTTCCAAGTTGGCCCGGCTGCGTCCCTGTTCGCGCGACCGGTTCGACCCCAATCGCCGCTCCGGTCACTGCCGGACGGCGGCGCGAACCGGCCCGGGCTTTTTCGGGCATTGTTCCAACGGCGTAATCAACGATTTTGAAGAACCCCTTTTTCCATGTTTCTTCCCGCGTGTTGGCGGCGAGCCAGGCGCGGCCGTTGGCGCCCATTTGCCGGCGCATTTCCGGGTGGGCGTCCATTTCCAAAACCTGCCGTGCCAGTTGTTCGGCATCGCCCGGCACATGATGAAACCCGGTCTGGCCATGTTGCACGAGTTCGGTCAACCCGCCGGAGGTTGCGGCCAGCACCGGTTTGCCAAAATCATAAGCCTCATAACAGACATACGGCAGCGGATCCCACCAGATGGACGGCACAATTGAAGCGCGGGAATTCTGAATCAAAACGTCCTTTTCGTGCCCGGTGACGTAACCGCGGAATTCAATCAGCGGATTTTCCGCCGCCGCCGCCTTCACCCAGTCCGTGAGCGGGCCATCGCCGCCGATAATGAGGCGCGGCGGTTTGTTCGGCTGCAGTTGGCGCAACAAATTCCATGCGTTCACCACCACCTTCGCCCCCTTTTCCTCGATGAGGCGGGCGAGAAACAGGTAGTAATCGCCCTCGGGAGAATCCGGATCCTTGCAACGCGTGGACCAGGGATTGTAAAGCTGGAAAATGGATTCAGGCGCAACACCCGCGGAAATGAATTTTTCGCGCATGAACTTTGAAACCGCCACCCACGCCTTGATGGCGCGGAATTGCCGCGTGAGATGGAGCGTGGCCAGAAACGACGCGAGAAATGCCGTCTTGGACCGCGAGTCCTGCCAGGCGCCGTAGGAAATTTCGCGGACGAAATTTGCCGGCCAGTGCGCCGGGTCAAGCCGCCGTCCGGTCCAAAGATAACTGCTGACCGAAAACGGGCGGAAATTGTGGATGTATTGAAGGATGGGGACCTGCTGCCGCCGCGCCTCCCGGAAAACACCGCCGGAAACAACGGGAATGTAATTGTGCAAAATCCACGCCTGCGCGTCGGTTTTTTCCTGCGCTTCACGCAGACGCCGGATGGCGTGAGGATTGTAAAAAGTGAGGGCGGCCTGCTTCCAGCGCGGCGGCGCCTGCGGACCGGTCCATTCCGCGCTTTGGAAAATGGCTTCGGCAAAACCGGGGTCCTTGGAAAGAATCCGCGCGATTTCCTGCGTGGCCAACTCCTCGCCGCCACCCCCCAGGGGGCGATTAAAAATTTGGAGCAGCCGGTATGACGGGTCAGACATGGCCAAATGTGTGAAAAATCCTGCGTGAAATTAGCCCATTGCCGACGGACGCGCAAAATGAATTTTCCCCGCGCTTGGGGCGCAATTTTGACACCCGCACCACGGCAAAAGGATCACGCGGCTGGAAGCCGCGCTTACTGGCAGGCAGGATGCCTGCCTCCACAGTGGCGGCACGCTTCCCAGTGTGCCAGTGATGGCGGCTTCCAGCCGCCAGTTTGGCGCGGGGGGCCAAGTTGCACCCCAAACCTGTCTCTTGAAAAAGAACGCTCGACTTGGGCAACGAGCTTCTTAGATTGAGACGATGCGAATCGGTTTCCTGGGCACGCGCGGCATCCCGGCGTGTTATTCGGGTTTTGAAACTTTTGTTGAGCAGCTCTCCGTCCGCCTGGTGCAACGCGGGCACAGCGTGACCGTTTACAATCGCATTCCGTTCAACCGGCATGCCGAAAAAACCTTCCAGGGCGTGCGCATTGTCCGTCTTCCGACCATTCCGGCCAAGGCCACCGACACCATTGTTCATACATTTCTCAGTGTTCTGCACGCGTTGGGCAAGGGTTTC
>Ga0116134_1000209_pt1 | contig 30992 bp, 19 predicted proteins | sample June2015DPH_19_5_FD_89737 | JGI IMG/M metagenome (GOLD analysis project Ga0116134, IMG submission 89737) | Peatland microbial communities from SPRUCE experiment site at the Marcell Experimental Forest, Minnesota, USA - June2015DPH_19_40 | ecosystem: Environmental > Terrestrial > Soil > Wetlands... | reverse complement strand
GCCCTGATGCGGGGCATACATCTCAAACACATACCCGACGGGCGTAACGACGAACCGATCTTCATGAGCCAGATAGAGACTGTTGAGGCAGTTAATCAACTGAGCGCAATTCGCCATGGCGATCTTTTCCGGATGGCGATTGAAGATGTCGAGAGTCATCGCGCTGAAAACGGCGTCGCGCAACGTGGGTGTCTGTTTGAGCAGATCACCGGGAGTTGCTTCGCTGCCCGGACGGTACCAGGGCCCCCATTCATCCACGACGAGTTTCACATGGTGATCATGGTCGAATTCTTCCATGACTTACGCCGAGCTGAGTATCGCCCGCTGGATCGAGGAGTACAATCACGATCGTCCATATCGGGGACTCCACGGACGAACTGCGCACCACGGCCGCGCCCGGTTCGGCCAAACCCTTACTTCAAACAAGGCCCTGCGTGTCTAGTTCTGAGGGGTACACTACATGCAAACGCCAAAAAGGCGAGGCCGGCACCAACAACGCTCATTCGCTTGTAGCACCAAGGGCAACACCCTTTACGCAATTGAACTCGGCTGGCCATCGAGCTAGGAAGCGGTCGTCCATTCTCTGGGGAGCAACGCGCTCGGTGGCGAAGGAGTCGCATCAGTGGTGCTGCTTGGTTCGGACGCGAAGCTCCGATATACTGAGCATACCCGCATGAATCGAATCTGCCGGCGTGACTTCGTAAAGGCCGGGATTGCTGCAGCGCTCATCGGTTCCGCGCGACTTGGGTTCCCGGCGTCCGCTGACGAGATCTTTACCGATCGAGCCAAGGAATCGGGAATCGATTTTGTTCACTTCAACGGGATGACGGGCGCGCATTATTACCCGGAGGTCATGGGTTCGGGGGTCGCGCTCTTCGACTACGATAACGACGGCGATCTCGACATTTTCCTGGTCCAGGGATCGATGCTTGGCCCCAACCAGGAACTAAGCCAGTCGATATTTCATCCCCAATTGCCACTGCGAGGCCGGCTCTACCGCAACGACTCTGTCCGCCACGCCGACGGCAGTGTCACGCTTAAGTTCGTCGACGTTACTGAGGAGAGTGGTATCAAGGCTGTTGGATACGGAATGGGTGTCGCGGCTGCAGATTTCAACAACGACGGGTGGGTGGATTTATATCTCACGAATTTTGGCCACAATCAAATGTGGCGCAACAACGGTGACGGGACGTTCACGGATGTCACGGCTGAAAGTGGGAGCGATGTTCTCGGCTGGAGTTGCAGTGCGGCTTTTGTGGATTATGACCGCGATGGTTGGTTAGACCTGTTCGTAACCAACTACGTCGACTTCAGGTTTACTGACCTGAAGAAGTGCCTCGCTCCAAGTGGTGCGATGGACTACTGCGGACCTTTAGCTTTCAAGCCACTCCCGAACCACCTTTTCCGCAACCGTCGCGACGGCACTTTTGAGGATGTGTCGATTCGTTCGGGGATCGGCAGCGAGTTTTACGGCGCCTTGGGCGTTCTGTGCGCCGACTTCAACGGTAACGGATGGCCTGATATTTTCGTCACCAATGATATGCGTCCCAACCAGCTGTGGATGAACCAGCGTGACGGAACCTTCAAGAACGACGCTCTCATTGCCGGCTGCGCGCTCAATCGAGATGGGGGTCCGCAATCGAGCATGGGTGTCGACGCCGGGGATCTGTTTGGCCGAGGAAACGAAGACCTTGTGGTCACAAATCTCACAGGCCAGTACGCATATCTTTTCGCGAATGACGGTAAGGGGTGGTTTGAGGATCGGTCGTTTGAAACCAACATTGCTCAGGCAACCCGGCGCTACACCGGATTCGGCGTGAGAATGCTGGATTACGATAACGACGGCTGGCTGGATCTGCTGATGGTGAATGGCGGGGTCACTTTGATCGAAGAACAGGCGCGAAAGGGCAGCGCATACCCGCTCGCGCAGACCAATCTTCTGTTCCATAACAACGGGAAAGCACAGTTCGAGAACGTCACCAGTCGTGCTGGAGAAGCATTCTCGTTCTTGGAAGTGGGGCGGGGCGCGGCATTCGGCGATATTGACAATGATGGCGATATCGACGTTGTGCTTGTCAATAACAGCGGCCCCGCGCGCTTGCTCGTGAATAATGTGGGCCACCGAAAGCCTTGGATCGGATTCCGTATGATCGGAGATAAATATCATCGCGACATGCTGGGGACGCGTGTGGCTGTTTTTCGCCGCAACGCCCCCACGCTTTGGCGGCGAGTTCATAGCGATGGTAGTTACTGTTCTTCCAGCGATCCAAGAGTTCTGTTCGGATTGGGCGATGCTCCGGAAATAACCAAGGTTCAGGCACACTGGCTAAGTGGCCGTGTGGAAGAGTGGACTGGTCTCCCGTTGGGTAAGTACACGACGCTCCGCGAAAGCAGCGGAATTACTAAGTCTCAATCATGAAGACAAATTTTCCCCGGGCCGTTTTGATCCTGCTCGCCCTTGGCGTACGAAGCCACGACGCCGTCTTTGCGCGGCAGGAACAGCAGGGATCTTCGAATCCCGCGGGGAATCAGACGGATCTGGTGGAAATTCCGCAACCTGATCTCGCCAGTGTTGAAGCCAACGTTCAAGAACACATTCGAACGGCGCAAAAGGCGCTGGCGGACACTTTGGCTCGCTCTGTTTCCACGTCGGTGCAACGTGGGGAGGCTTACGGAACGCTGGGGCAAGTTTACCAGGCGTATGGTTTCGATGATGCGGCGCGAGCATCGTATGAAAACGCCGCGAAACTCGAACCTCATTCATTCCGCTGGCACTATTACGCGGGATACCTCGAACAGAGGATTGGCGATAACGATCCCGCTCTGCGTTCCTACCAGCAAGCACAGGCCATTCGGCCGAAGGACCCCTGTGTATTGCTGCGTCTGGGGAACCTGGAGCTCAGCGCGAATCATACGGATTTAGCCAAATCTTGGTTCCTCAAATCGGTGGCTCAACCGGGTCCGTCGGCGGCCGCTCTGATGGGACTGGGCAAAACTGCCCTAGCTGAGCGCCAATTCCCCGCTGCCTTGAAATACTTCAAGCAAGCTCTGGCGCGGGAGCCTCAAGCATCCAGCCTGCACTACCAGCTTGCAATGGCTTATCGAGGCCTTGGTGATGCTGATCAGATGCAAAAGGAGCTGCAGGCACGAGGCGACACAGATCCTACGATCAAAGACACCTTATTGGATCAGATCAACCTGCTTAAGCAGGGAAAAACAGGCTTGTTGGAGCGCGCGAGCAAAGCCATGCATGAGGGTCGCTTTATTGATGCATGCGTCGCGTATCGGGAGATGATTCGTCTCGATCCGAACGACGCAATCGCATACCGATACCTCGGCATCGCCCTAGCGAAGTCCGGAAATCGCACAGAGGCGCTTCAAGACTATGACCATGCCTTGCAGTTGGACCCAAACAGTGCTGCGATTCACTACAGCATAGGGATCTTACTAATTGAGACCGGAAAAGAAGAAGCAGCGATCGAGCATTTTAGTGAAGCTAGCAGAATGGACCCCGGACTCGTCGCGACTCATTTCCAGCTCGCGAATCTCCTGATGCGCACGGGAAAAGATGAGGACGCGAGTCGAGAGTATGCAACTGTGGCAGAGCTTGATCCGCGGAATCGATTCGCCCGATTGATGCAAGCGATGGCTTTGATTCACACGGGTTCCTATGAGCAAGGGCGCAAGACGCTGGAAGAGGCATCGGGAGCGTTTCCCAACGATCCGGACATCGCAAATGCGCTTGCCCGGCTGCTCGCCGCGGCGCCCGACCCCGCCGTTCGCGAGGGGAGTCGAGCTCTTCGTATCATCGAACCGCTTGTGCGGAATCGGCAGGGAGACGCTTTCGAGGAAGGCGTTACGTTCGCCATGGCTCTTGCCGCAGTTGGTCGCTTCAAGGAAGCTGCCTTCTATCAACAAGCTGTCATTCAGCAACTAGAGAGTTCACGAAAATTCACCCTCGCCCGCCAGTTGCGACAGAATCTTGATCTATACGCACACCAGAAACCCTGCAGCAGGCCGTGGGCCCCGGATGATCCGATCTTTCATCCAGTTCCCGGCAAGTTGGAACTTTCGATGGGGAATTGAGGAAATGACGACGAGTGGTACAGTGTCTATTCTTCCGGTGCGAAGTACTGCTACTGGAGTCCGAATTATGCAAAGCAAGCGAACCTGCCGAATCGTTTCTTCCGGCTGGAAGTCCAGCCACTCGATCGGCACAGAACCGCATCGGCTTTTCCGTGGGTTCGCGCGGTTGCCTGACTCTGTCTTTTGCCACACCGTGGATGGTCTGGACATCTGGGGACGCTGAATCCAGCGCGAAGGAGAACTCGTATTTACGTACTCGGGATTGACGTCGGAACTGGCGGAACGCGTGTCCTGATTGTGGATCAGCACGGGCGTGTGGTTGCCTCTGCGACGGAAGAGCATGCTCCCTTTGCTTCGCCGCAGATTGGCTGGGCAGAGCAGCAGCCTGATGATTGGTGGGCTGCTTGTACGACTGGCGTTCCACGCGCTCTGGAGCGTGCCGGACTGCGGGGGGACGACATTGGCTGTCTAGGTTTCTCCGGACAAATGCACGGTGCCGTGATGCTCGATGAGAGCGGGCGGGTGGTGCGCCCGGCACTGATCTGGTGCGACGTGCGCACCGACCGCCAGTGCCGCGAGTTGACGGAAAAGATAGGAGCGGAACGGCTCATCCAGCTGACCTGCAATCCGGCTCTGCCCAACTTCACGTTGACCAAGTTCCTGTGGGTGCGAGAAAACGAACCGGAAAATTGGAAGCGGGTGCGCTCGGTCATGCTGCCGAAAGATTATGTTCGCTACCAGCTCACGGGGGATCGCGCCACCGACATGGCGGATGCTTCCGGCACTCTGTTGCTGGATGTGGCCAACCGGCGCTGGTCCAACGAGATGCTGGAAGCGGCCGAAATCGATCGGGACTGGTTGCCCGCACTCTATGAATCAACCGACGTTTGCGGCAAAGTGTCCGCTCGTGCTGCCGCCGCCACGGGTCTGAAGGCAGGAACCCCAGTGGTCGCGGGCGCCGGGGATCAGGCGGCAGGAGCGACCGGGATGGGCATTGTGACGCCGGGTGCGGTGAGCGCAACGATTGGCACGTCCGGAGTTGTGTTTGCAGCGACCGATGCTCCCGCGCTGGATCGCAAAGGACGACTGCACACGTTCTGCCATGCGATTCCAGGCCGCTGGCACGTGATGGGCGTGACCCAGGCGGCGGGGCTCTCGCTGCGCTGGTTTCGCGATCAGTTTGGCGCGGGCAGCGACGATGGGCGAGATCCTTATGAACGATTGACGGAAGAAGCGGCGACATCACCACCGGGATGCAATGGGCTATTGTTTACGCCCTACCTGATGGGCGAGCGGACACCGCACCTCGATCCTCACGCCCGGGGCTCCTTCGTGGGCCTTACGGCCTCCCATACCAGGGCGGATGTGATTCGCGCGATTCTCGAGGGCGTCGCTTTCAGCTTGCGCGACACCTTCAGCATTTTTGATGAGATGAATGTCCCGGTAAGAAGCGTGCGGCTGGGCGGAGGCGGCGCCAGGTCGATGCTGTGGCGGCAGATCCAGGCCGACGTGTACGGGCACGAAGTTGAGATTGTCGAAGCGGAAGAGGGGGCAGCGTACGGCGCAGCCCTGCTTGCGGGCGTTGGCGCCCGCATGTGGCCTTCGGTGGATGAGGCGTGCGCCTCGGTCGTACGCGTCGCAAAGCGGGTCCAGCCGAACGCAGATGCGCTGGTTACGCTGAACAAGAACTATGCGGCCTATCGCCGTGTGTACGGTGCCACGCGCGACGTCTTTGCCGGCTAACGGTTTTCACTTGAGGGAGGCACTCTTATGGCTATGGCAAAGAACGGAAAATACGAATCCAAACCGGAACACAAATTTACCTTCGGCCTCTGGACTGTGGGGAACCGCGGGCGAGATCCCTTTGGCGATGCTGTGCGGGAGCCGATGTCTCCGCTGGAGCTGGTCAATCTTTTGAGTGAGGTAGGCGCATGGGGCGTGAATCTCCATGACAATGACCTGGTTCCGATTGATGCCACGCCGGCGCAACGCGACCAGATTGTGTGTGCTTTCAAGAAAGCCTGCGAGCGCAACCACATTGTCGTGCCAATGGCGACGGTTAACCTGTTCTTCCATCCCGTTTTCCGGGACGGCGCTTTCACCGCGAATGATCCGGAAGTACGCGCGTACGCGCTGCAGAAGACGATGCGTGCGATGGACCTCGGGGCAGAACTGGGCGCGAAGGTCTTCGTTCTTTGGGCGGGAAGGGACGGCGCTGAAACGGATGGTTGCCGCCGGGCCGATGTTGCCGTCCAGCGCACGCGCGATGCCATTAACTATCTTTGTGAATACAACGCCGACAAGAAATACGGTTTCAAGTTCGCGCTGGAGGCCAAGCCCAACGAACCACGCGGCGATATTTATTTTCCAACGACGGGGCACTATCTGGCACTGATCCCAACCCTGGATCATCCCGAGATGGTCGGGGTCAATCCTGAGGTGGCTCACGAGCAGATGGCCGGTCTGAACTTCATGCACGGAGTGGCACAGGCCTGGGACGCAGGAAAACTCTTCCACATCGACCTGAATGATCAGGCGCCGGGACGCTTCGATCAGGATTTGCGCTTTGGCTCAAACAACCCCAAATCCGCCTTCTGGCTGGTGAAGTTCCTGGAAGACGTCGGTTACGAAGGCTCGCGCCACTTCGACGCTCATGCCTATCGCACCGAGGACTACGAGGGCGTAAAGGATTTCGCTCGTGGCTGCATGCGCACTTATCTCATCCTGAAAGAGAAGGCAGAGCAATGGAATGCCGACAAGGAAATCCGGGACATTCTGAAGCAGATCGACGGGGAGACAAAGGGTACGCCGCCCGTGGACAAGCACTCGCGAAAGGGAGCGGCCGCCGTGTTGGGATATAGCTTCGACAAGGCCAGGATTGCGGAAAAAAGTCAGCCTTACGAACGGCTCGATCAGATCACCGTCGATATTCTTCTCGGCGTCCGCTAGCGAACCACCCAGGGTGTAGAGTTGCGACGTTGCAGCTATGCGTCCTCTATCGACGAACGACTGCTCTCGTGCTGTAAGTTCCCACAAGTGTGTCCTGCGGGCCACGTGGCCCGGCAAGGCAATTCTGTTTGTCCTGTGTCTTTTCAGTTTCGCTCAACCTGGTTTCGCTCTTGGCCAGGCACGGTATGTGGAGTACGTTCATCGGCCCGGCAGCTTTGCCATTGCCGAGGGAAGAACGCTCGCCAGTATTTATGTAGACCCCAACGATTACGCGGGCGTGGCGCGTGCCGCCAGGGACCTGCAAGCGGACGTGGCCCGCGTCACTGGCCGCAGCCCCAGGGTTGCCGGCGTCGAAACCGGTCTCGGAACCAATGCGATTGTGATCGGCACGATTGGGAAAAATACAGTCATCGACCGGCTCATCCGGCAACGGAAGATTGATGTAACGGCCATCGTCGGTCAGTGGGAGTCGTTTATCCTTCAAGTTGTTTCGCAGCCTGTGCCCGGAGTTGCAGTCGGGTTGATTATTGCCGGGAGTGACAAGCGCGGGACCATCTATGGCATCTATGACCTGTCTGAGCAACTGGGAGTGTCTCCGTGGTATTGGTGGGCTGACGTTCCGGTCGCTCACAAAGACGCTCTCTTCGTGAAGGCCGGCAAGTACGTACAAGGACCTCCGGCGGTCAAGTATCGCGGGATCTTCTTGAACGACGAAGCCCCCGCACTGGCTGGCTGGGCACTCGAAAAGTTCGGAAACCTCAACCACCATATGTACGAGAAAGTTTTCGAGCTCCTGCTGCGGCTCAAAGCCAACTATCTTTGGCCGGCCATGTGGAACAACGCTTTCAACGAAGACGATCCGCTCAACCCAAAGCTGGCCGACGAATATGGCATTGTGATGGGAACCTCGCACCACGAGCCCATGCTGCGTGCACAACAGGAATGGAAGAGGCACGGCACTGGACCCTGGAACTACGCAACCAATGCCGAAGTTCTCCGCCAATTCTGGACGGAGGGTGTCGAGCGCAATAAGAACTATGAAAGCGTTTTTACCATCGGCATGCGTGGCGATGGCGACCTGCCCATGGTGGAGGGCGGCGACATGGCAGCCAACGTGAATCTGCTGGAACGGATCGTGGCCGACCAGCGAAAGATCATCGCCGATCACGTAAATCCGGACGTTTCCAAAGTGCCCCAACTCTGGGCGCTCTACAAGGAAGTGCAGGAGTACTACGAGAATGGGATGCGGGTTCCAGACGATGTGACTTTGCTCTGGTGCGACGACAACTGGGGCAATCTCCGCAGGCTGCCGACAGACGACGAAAGAAAACGCAGTGGGGGCGCCGGAGTTTACTACCATTTCGATTACGTGGGAGATCCTCGCTCCTACAAGTGGCTCAACACAATTCCGATCACAAAAGTGTGGGAGCAGATGAACCTGGCGCATCACTATGGCGCGGATCGCATATGGATTGTCAATGTGGGCGACCTCAAGCCGATGGAGTTCCCCATGGAATTCTTTCTAACCTTGGCGTGGAATCCCGGCCAGTGGTCGCAGGAGAAGATCCGGGAATATACCAGGAGTTGGGCCGAGCGGGAGTTTGGACCGAGATACGCGCCGGAGATCGCCGGCATCATTTCCGCATACACAAAATACAACGGAAGGCGGAAACCTGAACTTCTCGAACCGACTACTTTTAGTCTGGTCAACAACGAGGAAGCGGATCGTATCGTCGCCGAGTGGGAATCGGTTGTCGCGAAGGCTGAGCGGGTTTATCGAAGTCTGCCGGAGAACAAGCGCGACGCTTTCTTCGAACTCGTGCTCTACCCGGCAAAAGCCTCCGCTCAAGTTGCTGAGCTCTATGTGACGGCGGGCAAGAACCAGTTGTATGCCAGCCAAGGCCGGGCCAGCGCGAACGACCTTGCGGCGCAGGCCCGTGCTCTGTTTCACGCTGACGCTGCGCTTTCCGATTTCTACAACCACACTCTCGCGCACGGTAAGTGGGACCACATGATGGACCAAACCCATATCGGGTATTCTTCGTGGAACGAGCCGTCTACGAACGTCATGCCGAAAGTCGTTGAGATTGAAGTCCCGGTTGCCGCCGCGCTGGGGGTCGCGGTGGAAGGTTCGATCGCAGCTTGGCCGGGTTCATCCCTCGAGCCTGCGCTTCCGCAATTTGATGGGTTCAACCGCCAACGACGATACATCGACGTGTTCAATCGCGGAATAGCGCCCTTTCAATTCACGGCCACGGTTAGCGCACCGTGGATTATGCTGGACAGAGCGCAGGGCTCGATAGAACGCAACATCATAGAAAAAGAGCGGCGCATGTGGGTGAGCGTGGACTGGCGGAAGGTGCCGAAAGGCTTGTCGGAAGGTTCGGTGACGATCGTGGGTGCTGGCGCTGGCGTCACCGTCAGAGTGGAAGCATTCAATCCTGAAACACCTTCCAGAGCTTCTGTGCGTGGCTTTGTTGAAGCGAACGGTTACGTTTCCATCGAAGCTGAACACTATACGAAAAAGATTGACGCGAGTGCAGCGCGCTGGGAGAAAATCCCGGACTACGGCCGGACGCTGTCGTCCATGTCGATCTTTCCAGTCACCTCGCGAAGCGTAACAGCTCCCGACTCTCCGTGCCTCGAATATCAGATTTATTTATTCCACGCGGGGCCGATTGAAGTTGAAGCGATTCTTGCCCCGACCTTGAATTTTGTGCCCGGGCGGGGTCTGAGATACGCTATCTCGTTTGATGACCAACCGCCCCAGATCATCGATGCGCTGGCGCGCAGTTCACTTGCAGATTGGGAGAAGTCGGTAGCGAACAGCGTGCGTAAGGTAACGTCCACGCATATACTGGCAGGACCAGGCTATCACACCCTGAAGATCTGGATGGTAGATCCGGGAGTCGTATTGCAGAAATTGGTCGTCGATCTGGGCGGCGTGAAACCACGCTATCTCGGACCGCCGGAGAGCTATCGCGGCAGCAGCACAGTTTCTGCTCGCTGACGTGCGATTGCGTTTAGGAAGACGGGCCACCGTTCAGCCACTACCGGGGGAATTCGGGACGTGTATCCACTCCAGTCAGCCTGGTTTATGAAATAACGAGGTTCCCCGTGAACAAACTCAGGGTTGTCTTATCCCTGATTACCCGTGACAACGACTATCAGCTGGAGCAAGCAAAGGCCGCCGAAGCGGTGGCGCAACAACAGAACGTGGAACTGGAGATTCTCTACGCCGACGGCAACTCCGTCACCCAGAGCGCGCAACTGCTCGACGTAATTCACAAGTACAAGGCGGGGCTGAGCGCAATTCTAGTCGAGCCTGCGGGGGGCACTGAATTTCCGCAGGTGAGTCGAGCCGCCGTCAGCGCGGGCATCGCATGGGTTGTTCTCAACCGCGACGCCAGTTCCCTGGCGGATCTGCGGGGGAACTTTCCAGCGCCGGCTTTTGCCGTCAGTTCCGACCACAAACAGGTGGGGCGCATCCAGGCGCAGCAACTCGCCGCGATTCTCCCGCCAGCCGCAACGGTCCTGTGCATTCAAGGTCCGCCAAATAGCCTGGCCGCGCAGCAGCGGCTCATTGGTCTCGAGGGTGCAAAGTCGGCGAGCATAACCCTCAAGCTGCTGAAAAGCCATAATTGGACGGAGGAAGGTGGCTATCACGCGGTCTCGTCGTGGTTGCGCCTGACTACCTCGCAGAAGCAGCCGCTTTGCGCCGTCGCCGCTCAGAATGACTCCATCGCCATTGGGGCGAGGAAAGCATTTGAGGAAGCGAAGCTCTTAGTGCCCGGCGGTGCGTGGTCGCAGTTGCCTTTCCTCGGAGTGGACGGGTTGCCCCGTACCGGGCAGGCCTTTGTCAACCGTGGTTTACTGATCGCAACTGTGGTGGTCTCGCCCGTCGCTGGCCCGGCATTGGAAGCTGTCCTGAAGGCCATCACTACCAAGACCGCGCCACCCGAACTGCAATTGATTCCCAGCTACTCCTACCCCGACATCGAATCGCTCCGCCGAATCGCAGTGGTCACGGACTGATAGGGACGCCGGATAGCCACCCCCAGGCAAGGGACACAAGTCTACTGCGCCGGCTCCTTGACTAAAACGATGCGGTCGCCTGCCACGTCCCGCAGTTGTTGGACCGTGCCCGAGGGCCACCGGATTTCGACCAGATCCGCCGAGGCATTCGATCCCAAGCCAAAATGGACTGGCCCGGCGCTGGACGAAGCATAGCCCGCGGCCGTTGACATGTGGTCATATTGCGTACCGCTCTTGGTCACCACCTTGATGCGTGCTCCGATGCCATCGCGGTTACTCTTGGTTCCTTGAAGCTTGAGTTCCAGCCAATGGTTGTTGCCTGGGCTCTGATTGATCCAAATCTCCGCTGGCGCATTGATTGCACTCACGACTACGTCGATACGTCCATCCCCGTTCAGGTCACCGATGGCCGATCCTCGATGGCGGGCGGGGGTGTGTGATGTCAGCCCGGCCTCGGCGGTCAAAGCGGTGAATTTCATCGCACCTTTGTTCGTCCCACTAACATTGCGGAAAACTGTGTTCGGTTGTTCCACCGCTGCACGATTCGCGTACAAGAGAGACTGAACGTGCCCGCGCGAAACAAAGATGTCCTTCCAGCCGTCGTTGTCGAAATCAGCGATCGTCGGAGAATAACCGGCCATCGGCAAGCTCTGGCTGGTCATGCCGCTCGATTCCGTCACTTCGACGAAGCTTCCTTTCCCAGTATTCCGATAGATCGGGAATGTTTCATTATCCAGGGCGGCCATGACAATGTCGGGATAGCCATCGTTATCAAGATCGCGGAAATCGACGCCCATGCCGGAGATGAATACGCCGTCCTCTCGCAACGCGACGTTGGCATCGAACCCAACCTCGTCAAACGCGCCATCTTTCTTTCGAAACAACCAATTGAACGATTTATCGTTAGAAACAAAGATGTCCATCTTGCCGTCAACGTCAAAATCACCCACAGCCGCTCCCATGCCTTTACCGGGATGGGCGCGCAATCCATACTCGACCGATGCGTCCCTGAAGGTTCCGTCGCCGTTATTGATAAATAACTGGTTCGGGGTGGGCTTGTACATCTTGGGATGACAGTAGTCGCGATGTCCGTCGCTCTCACAGTCGGGCTCGTGCGCTCCGTCCCATTTGAGATAGTTGATGACCAACAGATCCAAGAGACCATCGTTATTCACGTCCACCCAAACGGCGCCGACTGACCAGAGCGGTCCGTATTCGGGATCGGGCTTATTGAGGCCTGCCTTGGCGGTTACGTCAGTGAATGTGCCGTCTCCGTTGTTGTGATAAAGCGCGTTTTTGTACACGCCCGCGACAAAGATGTCTTCATACCCGTCATTATCGTAGTCGCCAATGGCAACGCCCACGTCGAAGCCGCTGCCGGCCAGACCTGCCTTGGCGGTAACATCGGCGAAATGTCCTTTGCCGTCATTTTCGAAAAGGCGGTTCGAGTATTTCGGGGAGGTCTTTCTGAGCGTGTCGATATCGGCGCCGTTGGTGAAAAAGATGTCCAACTTACCATCGTTGTTGTAGTCAAAGACCGCCACGCCCCCAGCCATGGTCTCCGGCGCATGACGCTGGGGCGTTTCGCAACTATCCAGTCTGAAGTCGATGGGCTGATAGACAAACTGGATCGGGCTTTCGCTCGGCTTGTCAGTTGTTTCCGCCGCCCGCGCCATCTGTGCGAATGCCCGAAGAAGGAGCGGGCCCGGCGGGTGCAGACTCGAAGTTGCGAACAGCGACAGAGCGGCAATCGTAAATCCCAACTTCCATTTCTTCATCGCAGGTTCACGCGTATCCGCAGTTCGTTCTCAAGCGGGCCACACTGGGTGACCGTTGTAGTAGTCCAGTGTACGCTGCTCCTCTTCCATAGAAACTGGTTCTACGCAGCCACCTATTCTGGCAATTTTTGTTCGCCGCGAATTGAAAAGGAAGTCTCCGTTCCCGCAGCGCCTGTCCCGGGCTGTCCTCCACCCACGCTGATGCGGTAGGAGCCAGCGGCTATGATTCGATCTCCTTCTTCGTTGACTTGGCTCAGGTCGCGCGCTTGCAGTGTGAAAGCCACATGCTTTGTTTCACCAGCGCCCAAGTGAACTCGCGTGAAGCCACGAAGGGCGCGAATTGGAGCACCCGCGGATTTTGGAAAGTTCAAGTAGAGTTCCGCAACCTCGTCTCCTGTTCGATCACTTGTGTTCGTGATGTCCGCCTCAACGCTGAGCGGATCGCCTGCGTTCAACTCGCTGGCAGAAAGCTTAAGGTTAGTGTAGGTGAATTTGGAGTAACTCAGCCCGTAGCCGAACGGGTAGAGCGGTTGTCCATCGAAGTACCGATACGTCCGGTTCTTCATGGAATAGTCCTCAAATGGCGGCAACTGCTCGACTCCTTTATAGAAGGTTACTGGCAGCCGGCCCGCGGGGTTGTCGGCGCCGGACAGCGTCTGTGCAATGGCAGCCCCGCCTTCCTCGCCGGCGTACCAGGCGTCCAGAATTGCGTTGGCATGTTGGGCAGCCCAGTTTACCGAGAGGGCGCTGCCGTTCATTAAGACAACGACGACCGGCTTGCCGGTAGCTTGGAGGGCTTCGAGGAGGTCTTCCTCCTCTTTGGGCAGGTCGAGGCTGGTTCGATCTCCGCCCTTGAAGCCGGGTACGTCCACTTTCATCTCTTCGCCTTCCAACTTCGACGTAATGCCGACCACAGCAACAACTACATCCGCGGCCTTTGCCAACAAGGTCGCGTCGCCGATTGGATCCGCGATCACTGGCAGCCATGAAAACTTTGTCCCGAATCCCCCGCGCAGATATTCGATCTTGACCGCGTAGCGGTGTCCCTTCTCCAGTTGCATGGTCGCGATCGAAGGTTTGGGATCGTGCAACTCCGGATCATCGACAATCAGCTTTCCATCGAACCAAAGCCTGTTCCTGGAACCCTCCAGCCCGACTTGGTACGTGCCCGATGCTGCCGGTGTCAAGAAGCCTGTCCACCGCGCTGAGAACTCCTGCAGCCCGGCTGGCAGCGTTAGCGCAGCGGAATCCGGGTGGAAGAGTTGCAGATCGACGTACTTGTCCACGCGAACAGTTTGCGGCGTTCCAGAAAAGTCTGCCCCGGCAAAATATTCTCCCTTGAGTCCAGCTTGCCCATCGTCAGTCGAGAGCACCGCCGCTGGGATCACCGCCAGTTCGCGCAGGAAGTTCATGCCGGGCAGGAAACTTACTTGGGCCACGCCAAATTGTTTTTGAATCCCCTCCAGTGCGGTGACGGCTCGCGAAGCCGTTCCGCTGTAGTTGCCGTGCAACACTCCGACCGATTGGGCGAGCGGGCCAACGACCGCGATCCTGGTGATCTTAGGGCCGAAGGGAAGCACGCCGTCGTTCTTGAGCAGGACGACCGATTCGCGCGCCGTCTTCAGCGCGAGTTCGCGGTGCGCAGCGCTGTCGATCTCCGAATCCGGCGTTTGCGCGTAGGGTACCTTCTCAGGGGGATCGAACATCCCCAGTCGAAAGCGCGCCGTGAACAGCCGCCTCAATGAGACGTCGATGTCCTTTTCACTCAGCAGACCCTGCTTGACCGCGTCCAGATATTTCACGTAATCGGAGTTGTCGTTAGCCCGAGTAAAAAAGTCGGCGCATTCGTTATCCATGCCCGTCTTCAGCGAAACCGCCGCCGCTTCCGCTTGGCTCTTTGTAAAGTGGTGCCCTTCGAAGACGTCGAAAATGGCACCGCAGTCCGAGACCACATAGCCGCTGAATTTCCACGCTCCCCGCAGCTGATCTTTCAACAAGAAGCTGTTGGCACAGGCCGGCTGGCCGTTGACGCGGTTATATGCGCACATGACCGACCCAGCCTTCCCCTCGGTGACGGCAGCGCGAAACGCCGGGAGGTAGGTGTCTTCCATGTCGTGTTTAGACACCGGCACGTCAATCGTGTGGCGCGACGGTTCTGGGCCACTATGCACCGCGAAATGCTTCGGGGTTGAGATCACTCGAAAATATCGGGGATCATCGCCCTGCAGGCCGGTCACAAACGCCACGCCCATTCGTCCGGTAAGGAAGGGGTCCTCGCCGTAGGTTTCCTGGCCGCGCCCCCACCGTGGATCGCGGAAGATGTTGATATTCGGCGACCAGAAATCCAACCCTTCCATGATGTCTCGCCGTCCAGCACGAACCGCCTGGTTATGTTTGGCCCGGGCCTCTGTGCCGATCACGACAGCCATGTCATGGATCAGAGGGGAATCAAAAGTTGCCGCCAGTGCAATCGGTTCGGGAAATACGGTGGCCGTTCCAGCGTTGGCGACTCCGTGCAAGGCCTCGCTCCACCAGTCGTATGCGGGAACCTGCAATCTCGGAATCGCGCGCGCCTGGTTCACCAATTGGGACGCCTTCTCTTCCAGCGTCATCCGCGAGACCAAATCATCAACCCGCAGATTGAGGGGCTGTGCAGGATCTAAATAGGGCGGAACAGCTGGAGATTGTCCGGTCTGCGCGACCGCAGCGCAGAGCAGAACGAACGCGACCAGCAGAGCGTGGACGAAAAGAGCTCGGAGACGATTGCACATGGGATTGGCTCCTGGGCGGCGATTTTCGTGGAATCCAACGGCCGGAGGAGTATAACATCGTGAACGTACACGTGGAGCACGACCATGGCGACCCCGGAGTGCCGCGGACAAGCCCGCGCGCAAGATTTGTGAGCGCGCCGCTGGACGCGTCATCGAAGGGCGGACGCTCGAGATGAAGAAAAAGAAAAACGGAATTCACCTGCTCGCGGAACTGGCAAACGTCTCGATTGGGACCGTGGACCGCGCCTTGCACGGGCGCGATGGGATTAGAGAATCAACCCGCCAGCGGGTTCTGCAGATCGCGCAGCAAATCGGATATACCCCGAACCTGGCAGCGCGCGCGTTATCCGCTGCCAAAGCAGGCGTCCGCATTGGAGTTTGCATACCTCGCGAGATCCACTTTTTTTATGATCAGCTTTGGAGGGGGGTGCTCGACGAAGCCCGCCGTCTGGCACAGCTTGGTGTCCAGTTTGAGTATCGCCCGGTCCGAGCTCTTGGAGAAGAGGACACCAAAGCATTCAAGGAACTGCTCAAAACCGGTGTGAACGGAATCGTGGTCACCGCAGGAAACCCGAAGGGTCTATCGCCTCTGATCAATGACGCGGAAGAAAGAGGGGTCCGCGTCGTTTGTGTTTCCACCGATGCCCCAGAGAGCCACCGCTCCAGTATCGTTTGTGTGGATCCGTGGCTGAATGGCTGTCTCGCGGGAGAGTTGATGGGCAAATCGGTTCCGCCGAACTCCAAGGTCGCGGTGGTTGCGGGTATGCTGACAGCCTTGGACCATCGCAAGAAGACGGATGGTTTTTCGGATGCGTTTCCGCGGCACTGCCCCGGCGGGGAGATTGTCAGCATCATCGAAGGGCATGAAGAGGAAGATGAGAGTTTCCAAAAGACGTTTAAACTTCTTGGTCGCGTGCCCACCCTTGCCGGGTTGTACGTGAATACGGTCAACTGTCTTCCCGTATGCCGTGCCCTCGGAGCGCGAGGTCTGGCAGGGAAGGTGAGGTTAATCACGACGGACCTGTTCGCCGAAATGGCTCCTTACTTCCAGAAAGGAACGATTTCGGCCTCGATTTACCAGCAACCGTACCGTCAGGGCCAAACCGCGGCTCGCCTCATGGCGGACCACCTGATGAGCAAGACATCCTTTCCACCGACGGTTCACCTCAGTCCGGGGATAGTAATGTCATCCAACCTGCAACTCTTCCGGGAGATGAAACTCGCACCGGTAACATTGAACGATTCGGTTTTTCGGAGCCCCGTTCTGGCGCACGACTAGAAGAAACGCAAACCGGAAAAACTGCTCTTACCACCGCCTCCGGGCCTTTCAGACACGGACATATCAAAGCTGGTTTTGCCCTCAGGCCCGCAGGCACGAACTATGGTTTTCTGGATTCGCAATCCCAATTCAAGAATTCGATGTGCCTGATTCAGATTTTGCTTGACAACGTAATACTGCAGGGGTCTAAATAATCCTTTCCAATTAGCGTGAACGTTAACAAGTGTTAAGAATAACGATTTTTCGCATTTATCAAATACCAGTTCAGGAGGGAAAACGATGCGTGACTCATTGAGGAAAAGTGCCACGAGGGCCAGAGGACACCGTAGCGGGCTTCATTGCACGGTTCTATTTCTGTTTCTCCTTGCGACCGCTCTCTATACGTTTGGTCAAGAGGCCACCCTTCTAGGAACCGTCACCGATCCGTCGGGGTCGGTCGTCCCGAACGTGGCGATAGCTGTCACCCACGTCGAGACCGGGGAAACTCGCAGTACGGTCACGAATGATTCTGGCCAATACGTGGCGCCCGATCTGCCGATTGGTCACTACAACGTCAGCGCCAAAGCCTCGGGATTTGGTCCCGCCGCGAGGAACGGTATCGTCTTGAATGTCAACGACCGCATTCGTATTGATTTTGTCTTGAAGGTGGGCGCGATGCAGCAGCAAGTCACGGTCGAAGCCAACGCGGTTGCGGTGCAAACGGATTCGAGCGACGTCAGTGCCGTGATTACCGGCCAGCAGGTGGCCGAGCTCGGCACCAACGGGCGCAGCGTCTATTCCCTGTACGCCTTGTCGGCGGGCGCATCCAGCATCCAAGGGGACCTCGTAATCCCCACCCCGGTCGGCGGCGATAGCAACGTCAGCGTTGACGGCCAACGAGCCGGCCACAACCTGCAACTCCTGGATGGCTCGGAAAACCTCGACCGCGGTGGTACCGGTGGCAGCGTTATGCCGTCGATTGACGCCATTGCCGAGTTCCGCAGTCTGGACTCGAACTACAGCGCCGAGTACGGTCTGGCAGGCGCCGCCACCCTCACCCAGGTGATCAAGTCTGGAGGCAAAACGTTCCATGCTTCCGCTTGGGAGTTCGACCGCAACGACGATTTGGACGCCCGCAACTACTTCACGCCCGCCCCGGAGAAGGTTCAGGAGTTGCGATTCAACGTATTTGGCTTCAACGTCGGCGGCCAGGTTCCTCTGTGGAAGGCGCACCCAACCTTCTTCTTCTATAACATGGAATGGCGCAGAATCGTTCAGGGCGGCGCAACCACCGACCTGGTGGTTCCGGATACCAGCACGTACGGTGGCGATCTTTCTTCGTTGGCACTGCCTTTAGCTTCTTTGCACGTACCGTGCAGCAACCAACTCTCCGCCAGTCAAACAGCAAGATTTGCCGCTGCTGGCATAACGACGTTAAGCACGCCTGCTCCTGATGGGAAGTGCGCGGCTGACACGTCAGGCTCCCCCGTATTTCAACCGTTTCCGAACGGCGGCGTGATTCCTTCTGCCACAGGCACTAGCCTGCTGGATGGGAATGCGCAAAACTTGTTAACTGCCGGTATTTTCTCGGCAAATAACACCACTAACGCTTCGGGGCAACCGGCTTTCACTGGCGGCGCTAACGAGCTAACTGCTGTTCGGGAGGAACTTGTCCGCATCGATCACCAGTTCACATCCAAGTTCTCCGTTTTTGGGCACTGGGTTCAGGAGGCGGTGTCGCAGGGTTACGCAACGCCGACTTGGTCGAGCGATAACGACCCCACCGTCGGCAGTATTTTCGGAAATCCCTCCTATAGCGCCGTGATTCATACCACGTATGCGATCCGCCCGACGCTGCTCAACGAGGCGGCTTTCAACTACAACGGCAACCGCATTAACATCATCCCCACCGGCGTGTACAATCAAACCTCGAGCTTCGTTCCCGAACACCTGTTCACTACCTCCAACACCGACTTTCCGGGAGTTCAGCTTTCTGGCACCACGGGAACGAACTACACCCCGAACTGGACCCCATGGACGAACGCGGCGAACGATTACCAGCTCCGCGACGACGTTTCCTGGAGCAAGGGAGCGCACCAGCTCAAGTTCGGCTTTAGTTGGGCAAAATACGGGAAAGCCCAGACCTACTTTGCCGCTACAGAAGGTAGCTTTCAGTTCAGCGGCAACTATACCGGCAATGACTTTGCCGATTTCCTGCTCGGCTATGCCAGCCAATATCAGCAACCAGCCGTTAAGGCCATCGGCCACTGGGATAACATTTCCTTGGCTGCGTACATTCAGGACAACTGGCGCGTCAACCACCGCTTGACTCTGAACCTGGGCTTGCGCTGGGACGGTGCTCCCCATACCTACGAGATCAACCACCAGTCGTCCAATTTCTATCCCACCGGCGCACCCGGCGGCTATGTAATGGCCAACGCGGCTACGTTCGACAACGCGGGCAATATCTGTAGCAGCGCTTCGGATCCCGGCTGCTCTGCCGCCAGCCCGGGCTTGGGAGTCAGTCCCAACCCGATATTGGCTGGTTTGCAGTTCTATACAAACGGCATGGGCATCGGCGGATTGAACGGCTATCCGAAGGGCCTGGTGAACAACTGGTGGCCCGAGTTCGGCCCGCGCATCGGCTTTGCCTATGACCTCACCGGCCAAGGCAAGACCGTAATCCGCGGCGGCTTTGGCCTTCTGTACGATCGTATTCAGGGCAACGACATGTACAACGGAGCCACCAATACTCCGATGGATGCCACTGCCACGCTGAATAACATTCTGCTTTCGAACCCCGCGAGCCCGGGGACCATCACCAGTGTCCTCACCGGCAATGTGCTCACTTCCGCGAGTTTGCCGATTCTGGTTCTCAGTCAACAAGGCATCGGCCTTACTTATAAACCTCCGATGAACTACCAGTACAGCATTGGCGTGCAGCAGGCGCTGGGCCCCAAGACCGTATTGGCGGTGTCTTACGTTGGGAGCCAAAGTCGGCATACGAGCGACAATCGTGAACTCAATCTCCCACCTCTCGCGGATGTTCCGGCTCTGGTGAGCAGCAACGGAACCGGCCTTAACCAGGAGATGCAGTATCTCGGTTACCGCGGTATCGCCCTGTATGAGGACGAGGGCAGAGGGCACTACAACTCGCTCCAGGTCGACCTGCACGGGAACGTGGCAAGAGACCTGCAACTGCAATTCGGATTTACCTGGGCAAGAGCCATTGATCCGTCCAGTGGGACCGGCAACGGTAGCGACCTCGATAACATCTCCAATCCCTATCAGGGGTGGAAGTACGATTCCGGGCCGTCGCTATTCGATCGCAAGGTCGTCAGCTTCGTCAACTACGTCTACCAGATCCCGCTCTTTAGGCACACTGACAACCACCTTCTGAAATCGACCGTGGGTGGATGGGAACTGGCGGGGATCGTTACCATGGAATCGGGAGCGCCGCTGAACATGGGGTTGAGTGGCACCAACGCCGGCAGCGTCCTTCCCAATGTAGGGGACCGGCCAGATGTGACCGGGAGTATCACTTATCCACAGAAGGTCAGCGAGTGGTTCGATACGTCGGTTTTCTCAAACCCCGTGTGCGCCACAGGCCCAGATTGCTGGGGCAATCTCGGGCACAACGTGGTGCGCGGTCCCGGCCGCGACAACTGGAACCTGTCGCTCAACAAGAACTTCGTCGTCAGCGAAGCCCGCGGCAGCAGTCTCGAGTTCCGCGCCGAGAGTTATAACACCTGGAACCACACCCAGTTCAAGGGTGATTACAACAATGGCGGCATCAACGCCAGCTACTGCACCCCAGGCGCTAATTGTAGCTTCGGTGTCATTAATGGGGCGGCTGACCCGAGGGTATTCCAACTCGGGTTGAAGCTGATCTTCTAACCGTTTCAGAAGGTTTTTGCCTCATGCCCCGCTCCCAGAGAAACGGCTGGGAGCGGGGCAACATTTTTTGCATCGAAATCATGCGCAGGCGCAGTCCATGAGTCGCGACCCAGTCCATGATGCGTTGCGAAAAGAGCGGTGAAGGGATAGGTTGTTTCTTCGGGCACAGGTCGTTGTTAGGTCTTGCTCTACGAACCCACCTCGGCGCACTACGGCTTGGCATGAAGAACTGGAAGCTACAACTGGCGGCGGTTGCGCTGGCGGTGTCGGGTTCTGCGCGCGGCCAACCGTCCAGCCCGGCCCAGGCGATCGCCCTCGAACAACAGGGGAAACTGGCTGAGGCTGCCCAGGTCTGGCGGGCCGTGACCCGGCGAAATCCGAAAGATGCTGCTGCGTTCGCGAGCTTGGGTGTGGTGCTTTCGAAGGAACAGAAGTATGAGGAAGCGACTTCTGCCTACAAGAAAGCAATTGCTTTGAATTCGAAGTTGCCCGGAGTGCAGCTGAATCTGGGCTTGGCCGAGTTCAAGCAGGGGCGCCTCGACGCGGCCATCCCTCCCCTGATGGCGGCGTCGAAAGCGGAACCCAAGAACATGCAGGCGCAGACGCTGCTGGGCCTCAGTTGCTATGGCGCGAAGCGCTTCACGGACGCGGTCGAGCACCTCAAAATCGCGGTGCAGGCCGATCCGGGCAACACGGAGCTTCATCAGGTCCTGGCGCAAAGCTGCTTGTGGGCCAAGCAGTATTCTTGCGCGCTGGACGAGTTCCGCCAGATTCTGGAGCGCGACCCGGACGCGCCTGCTGCTCACGTGCTCACCGGCGAGGCACTGGATGGATTGGGAAAGACACCCGACGCCATCGCCGAGTTCCAGGCCGCCGCGAAGGTTGCTCCGCGAGAAGCCAACATTCATTTCGGTCTTGGCTACCTCTACTGGAAGTCGCATCAGTACGACGAGGCCAAGCGCGAGTTTGAGAACGAACTGTCGGTCGATTCCAGCCACGCACAGGCGCTGGCCTATCTTGGCGATATCGAGATGAAGCGGAACAATCCCGAGGCGGCTCTGGCGCTGCTTGACAAGGCCACAGAGCTGCAAGACGACATTCGTATTGCCTACCTCGATATGGGGACCATTCTCGCCCAGCAGAAGCGGTACGACGAGGCCGTGGCCGCGCTCCAGCGGGCGGTGAAATTGGAACCCGCTCAGCCCGACGCCCACTACCGGTTGGCGCACGTCTACCAAGCCATGGGGAACGCAGAGGAATCCCAGAAGGAGTTCGCCAAAGTTCACGAACTGCACGAGAAGGCAGATGAGTCTGTTGCATCCAAAATGCCGACTGCTCCGCCTTCGCCGCCTCAATAGGAGCCGGGGAATTGCGGGAATAAATCGTGAAGGAGGACGAGTGAAGAGAACAGCCGTTGTTTTCAGGAGTTTCCTGCGTGTCCTCGGTGGGAACGTAGTCCAAGCTCATCGCTTATGGCAACAACCGGGCGGACTATTCGTTTATTCCAGGCGGCATGATCCCTGGCGTGGTAATTGTGCAACCGGACTACCCGGAACTCAAGGACGATTAGCCGTTTCTGCTGTTCGAAAACGAGGATGTGGTCGAGACTGTGACGACCTTTATTCTGGCAGCGAGCGCGGCCAACGCGTTGGCGAGATAAAGGTGATGGAGACTAAGACGCACAAAAGGGAGAACTATGAACTTATATCTACAGTTACTCCGCACAAATCCACTTGCGCTCGGCATTGCGATCCTCAGTCTTGCGCTGTTGCCGGCTTCCGCGCAGACCAGTTCGGAACATAAGAAACCACCAGCACCCTGGATGAATAGCAGCCTTTCTCCGGACGAGCGGGCGGCGCTGGTGGTGAAGGAGATGACGCTCGATGAAAAGGTTTCGCTTTTCCATGGGACCGGGCTGAAGGGCCTTGGCCCGGTCAGCCCGCTGGCCGTGGGATCCAATGGCGGGGCGGGATATGTCGTGGCTATTCCACGTTTGGGGATTCCCGCCATCCAGATGTCCGACGCAGCCTACGGTGTGAGGCAGAGCGGAGAGAATGGCCGTTATTCCACGGCCTTGCCGAACAATCTTGCCAGTGCTGCAAGTTGGGACCTGGACGCGGCGTATGAATATGGCGCCCTGATTGGGCGTGAGTTACGAGCCCAGGGCTACAACATGTCTTTAGGCGGGGGCGTGAATCTGACGCGTGAGCCTCGCAATGGACGCACCTTCGAATACTTGGGCGAAGATCCCGTCCTGGCGGGAAAGATGGTCGGCCAGGTTATGAGGGGAGAGCAGGCGCAACACGTCATTGGCGACCTAAAGCACTACGCGCTCAACGATCAGGAGAGCGGGCGGAACGCCGTCAATGTCAACATCGATCAGCGGTCGATGAGAGAAAGTGACCTGCTGGCCTTCGAGATTGGCTTGCGCGAGTCCGACGCTGGCGCGGTAATGTGTTCCTACAACCGGGTGAATGGTGACTATGCTTGTGAAAACAAGTACCTGTTGACCGATGTGTTGAAGAAAGACTGGAACTTCAAGGGCTTTGTTGTGTCGGACTGGCAGGGAGCACACAGTACCGCGAAGGCGTCCGCCGCCGGATTGGACAACGAGGAACCGGGGGAAATTTTCTACGGGGACGCCATGAAGAAAGCAGTGCAGTCCGGCAAAGTTCCCCTGGCTGAACTGGATGAGCATGTTCACCGCATACTGCGGTCCATGTTCGCGTGCGGGGTTATCGATGACCCCCCAGAAAAAAGCGTGGTGGACGTAGAAGGCGGTCTTGAGGTCGCGCAGAAGATTGAGGAACAAAGCATCGTGCTGCTCAGAAACGAGCGCTCGCAACTCCCGCTCGACGTTTCCAAGCTTTCCAGCATTGCGGTGATTGGCGCGCACTCCGACGTTGGCATGATCTCGGGCGCAGGATCGGCCCAAGTCGATCCCCCGGGAGGAAACGCGATCATGTCGCCGGGGAAAGGCCGCCCTGCATGGCGGGCCCAAATATGGTTTCCGACATCCCCTCTGAAAGCCATTAGGGCCAAGGCCCCGCACGCAAATGTTCAGTACGACCCGGGTACGGACCCGGTGGCAGCGGCCGCTTTGGCGAAAACGGCTGACGTGGCTATCGTGTTCGCTTACCAGTGGGAGGGCGAGGAAGCGGATCTTGAAACTCTGTCCCTTCCTGGCCATCAAGATGACTTGATCGCCCAGGTTGCGGCCGCGAATCCGCACACCATTGTCGTACTCGAGACCGGAAGCCCGGTGACCATGCCATGGGCAGGTTATGTGGCCGGCATCCTGGAAGCGTGGTATCCAGGTAGCCGCGGAGCAGACGCTGTCGCCAGCGTTCTCTTTGGCGACGTTAATCCGAGCGCCAAGCTGCCGATCACTTTCCCTAAGAGCGACGCCGACTTGCCCCATCCCACGCTGGTGTTACCGCCGAAGACGTCTACCACCGATCCTGACGATCAAGAAGCTTGGCGGACAATCGCCAAAGGCCTGCCGCCATTCCAGATCACGTACGACGAAGGACTTAAGGTCGGGTACAAATGGTATGACGCCGGGAAAAAAGAAGTTCTGTTCCCCTTTGGCTATGGACTTTCCTACACGACGTACAGCTATTCCAATCTCAAGGTGTCTCCCGGGAAGAGTGTCCGCCTGAGTTTCCAGCTGGCGAACACTGGTGCCCGTGCGGGTGCGGAAATTGCCCAAGTGTACGCAGTATTGCCCGCCAGTGCAGGAGAACCGCCCAAGCGTTTAGTGGGGTGGAGTAAGGTCAAACTCGACCGCGGTGAAAGTAAGGAAGTTACGATCGAAATAGATCCGCGGTATCTTTCCGTCTTCAACGTCGATCAAGATGCCTGGCAATTGCTGCCTGGAGACTACACGTTCCTGGTGGGAAACTCCTCACGCGATTTGGCGTTGAAAGAATCGGTCAATCTGAAATAACGAACTTTGACAGCTAATGAGGTGCGGAACATGAATCGTCGCCAGTTTCTGCGCGATAGCGCCCTAGCGAGCGCGTCGGTTGCCCTGATGGGGGCAGTGCGATTCGCGGCGCATGCCAAGTCAGCTTTGACCGATTCTCGCATCGAGGTGCTGCTCGATGAACCTCTGGGCACGATCTCGGGAAGGCACTGGTCCTCCGACTCCCGCCGGCATCCGTGACCTCGGTCCAGATTCAATTTGTCTGGTCGACCGGGTACGGCAAGGAGAGGGGCAATAAATAAGCTATGCTGCAAATTAACTAGGGCAAGCTGTCGGACTTGCAGCGAATGACCTCCAGTCTGGTGCTGAGGGAGTCCGTCGCCCTGGCGCCTGGTTTGGCGATGCGCGATAACACGGCGTAGTTCGGAGAGTTAGGTCGGAGAATTTCTATGCTTCTCGAAACTTTGCGCGAGGAAGTACTGGACGCCAATCTCGAATTGGTGCGTCGCGGACTCGTGCTCTATACCTTCGGCAATGCCAGCGGCATATCGCGCAAGGATGGACTGATCGCCATCAAACCGAGCGGCGTTCCCTACGAGGATCTGGCTTCGGAGCACATGGTGATTACAAAACTGGACGGACAGATCGTCGAGGGTGAACTTCGCCCTTCTTCGGATTTGCTGACTCACCTGGAGATTTACAAACATTTTCCCCACGCGGGTGGTGTTGCCCATACACATTCGGAGTTCGCGACAGCTTGGGCACAGGCTGGCATGCCCATTCCCTGTTTTGGGACGACCCACGCCGACTACTTCCACGGGGAGGTGCCGGTCACACCTGCTCTCACCCCGGATGAGATTGCGACTGACTATGAGAAGAACACAGGCGTGGTAATCTGCCGGCTCTTTCGGCAGCTTGATCCCGATGCCGTTCCCGCGGTACTTGTGGCCGGGCATGGTCCGTTCTGCTGGGGAGCAACGGCGGCGAGAGCCGCCCACCATGCGGTCATTCTCGAGTCGGTGGCACGGATGGCTTACTACACCAGGAACCTGGCCGAGGAGACTTCACCACTCGGCCGCCCACTTCACGACAAACATTTTCTGCGCAAGCACGGACAACACTCCTACTACGGCCAGGGTAAAACGAAATGACTCACCTCTCCGCGTTGTTGGTTGCATCCACGCTGGTCCACCTTGCACCGGTGGATTTTGCCATTATCGTCTTCTATTTCGTGCTGGTTCTGGCGATTGGACTGTATTTGAAGGAGCGGGCCAACACCGGCGAGGACTTCTTCATGGCCGGACGCGAGATGACGGCCTGGGTGGCAGGCCTGGCGTTCTTGTCGGCCAACCTCGGATCGCTGGAACTGATGGGCTGGGCCGGCAACGCCTACAAGTACGGCATCCTTGCAGCGCACTGGTATTGGATCGGCGCCATACCTGCAATGTTATTCCTGGCCCTCGTGATGATGCCGTTCTACCACATCTGCAGGACCCACTCGGTTCCCGGATATCTCAAGCTGCGTTTTGGCGAAAGCAGCCGGACGCTGTCATCGATTTCGTTCGCCTTCATGACCGTGCTGATGAGTGGCATCAACATGTACGCCATGGCGGTGGTGATGAGGGTAGTCCTGGGATGGGACATTCACGTCAGTATCTGGATTTCGTCGATCACAGTGGCAATCTACGTGGCGCTGGGTGGATTGCGGTCGGCGATTTTTAATGAGGTTCTGCAATTTTTTCTGATCTGGGCCGGCGCGCTGCTGATCCCGATTCTGGGGCTGATGGAAGCCGGCGGCTGGAGCGGCCTGAAGGCGCGCATCCTGCAGAATCTCACGGAACAGCACGTAGCCAACCCCGGCGCATATACCCACCTGTGGTCAACCCTGGGCGACTTTGGGAACAATCCGATGGGGATCAACTGGGTCGGCATCGTATTCGGGTTGGGCGCGGTGATCTCGATGGGCTACTGGACCACCGACTTCTTGGTCGTGCAGCGCGTCTTGTCTGCAAAGGACCTGCGTTCGGCCAAGCTCGCACCGATCATCGGAGCGGCTTTCAAGATGATGGTTCCATTCATCGTCATCCTTCCAGGTCTTCTGGGTCTGGCGTTGCTACGGGACTCATCGGGCCATCTCCTGAGGCTGGTTCCCGGCGACCTCGCGTGGTCGGATGCGGGACGCGCGCAGGGCCTGCACGGCTACGACGAAGTTCTGCCGCTCATGCTGGCGCGCTACTGCGGACCCGGCCTGCTTGGCCTCGGCATTACCGCGCTGATTGCCGGTTTCATGTCCGGAATGGCGGGCAACGTCAGCGCCTTTGCCACGGTTTGGACCTACGACATCTACGGCGCACTGATCAACAAGCATGCTTCGGACGAATCGAAAGTCAAGATGGGCCGTTGGTGCACCCTGCTGGGCGTGGCCGTCAGTATCGGGACGGCTTATCTGGTGATGCAGTCGCACAGCATTATGGATTACGTCCAAGCCCTGTTCAGCTTCTTCATCGCGCCTCTGTTCGGCACGGTCCTGTTAGGCATGCTGTGGAAACGGGCCACTCCGGCGGGCGGCTTTTGGGGACTGTTTGCCGGGACGATGTCTTCGGTCGGCATGTGGGCTTGGGCGAAGGTCGACCCCGGTGCGGTGAAATACCTGGCCCTGTCGCTCAAGGCGCAGGATCAGGCTCAGAACATGTTCCGAGCGCTCTGGTGTTGGCTGATCTGTGTCGTGGTGACGGTTGTCGTCAGCTTCCTAACGAAGCCAAAGCCGGATGCCGAATTGACGGGTCTGGTCTACGGCTTGACCACAATTCCACACGAGGAACGGGTTTCGGTATTCCATCGGCCGGTTTTCTGGGCGGTGGTGGTAGGCGCTGTATTTGTCATCCTGCAAATTATTTTCTGGTAGGGAGGAAGAATGAAATCCGGTGGCTCCTTGTCGATATGGTTCTTCATCGGCTTGTCGATGTTGGTGAACGGAATTTTGATCACCGGCGCGGGCGTGTGGGAACTTGCCACTCATGCCGACAATCCAGTGTTGTCTCTGAATCACCACGCCAGTATCTGGTGGGGCGGACTGTTGTTAGTGTTCGGCGCGTTTTACTGCTACCGCTTCTCGCCGGCGCGGGAACGGGCGCGGAATACGGGTAATACGTAGATGGTGGTAATTGCTGATTTCATAGAAGAAGGAAACATATGCCTAATAAGAAAATGACGATGGGTGTCATCGTCGGGAACCGTGGCTTCTTTCCCGACCAGTTGGCGAAGTCCGGACACGAAGAGATGATGCGGGCACTCGCTCAGGCGGGAATCGATTGTGTGGTGCTCGGTCCGGAAGAGAGCAAGCACGGGGCGGTAGAGACTCACGAAGAGGCCAAGCGTTGCGCGGCATTGTTCCAGAAGAATCGGGAACGACTGGATGGGGTCATCGTGACCCTGCCTAACTTCGGCGACGAGCGCGCGATTGCCGACACGCTGCGACTGGCGCGCCTCAACGTTCCGGTGCTGGTGCAGGCAACTCCCGATATTCCTGGCAAGATGACGATTGCCTCGCGGCGCGACAGCTTCTGCGGAAAAATGTCGGCCTGCAACAATCTCCGGCAGTACGGTATTCCCTACTCGCTGACCAGCCTGCACACGGTAAGTCCCGATTCCGCAGAATTTCAAAAGGACCTGGCCTGGTTTGCCGCCGTTTGCCGGATCGCCAATGGACTTCGCAACCTGCGCGTCGGCAGCATCGGCGCGCGTCCGGCGGCGTTTAACACGGTGCGCTATAGCGAGAAATTGCTGGAAGCGCAGGGCATTTCCGTCGAAACCATCGACCTGTCGGAAATTTTCGGTCGCATCGCGCGTTTGCCGGATGCCGACGCCAGCGTCCAGGCCAAGCTGGCGGAAATTCGCAAGTACGTTTCCACCGGTGGCGTGCCGGATTCGGCGCTGATCAAGATGGCCAAGCTCGGCGCCGTCATTGACGGCTGGATGAAGGCGGCCGACGTAAAGGTGAGCGCAGTGCAATGCTGGACCTCGATGGAAGAATTCTTTGGCGTCGTACCCTGCACCATCATGAGCATGATGAGCAACAACCTGATCCCGAGCGCCTGCGAGGTCGACGTGTGCGGCACCATCAGCATGCATGCCCTGGCGCTGGCCTCGGAAACTCCCAGCGCGCTGCTCGATTGGAACAACAACTACGGAGACGATCCCGACAAAGCGGTCTGCTTTCACTGCAGCAACCTGCCCAAGCATTTTTTCCAGGACGTACGCATGGATTTCCAGCAAATCATCGCCGGCACCGTCGGGAAAGAGAATACGTTTGGAACCTGCGTGGGCCGCGTGAAGGCCGGAGCCATGAGTTTTGCTCGCTTTTCCACTGATGACACGGCTGGCATTATGCGCGGCTATACCGGCGAAGGGGCGTTCACCGATGATCCGCTCAACACTTTCGGCGGGGCCGGTGTCGTCCAGATTCCGCACCTGCAGCGGCTTTTGCATTACATCTGCGAGAACGGCTTCGAGCATCACGTGGCCGCGAATTTCTCGACGGTGGCTGGCGCGATCCACGAAGCCACCACGCGCTATCTCGGCTGGCAGATGTACCGCCACCTTAACTAACTAGAGGAAGAAATGGCGATTGTTGCGGGAGTTGATTTCGGCACTCTGAGCGTCCGTGTTTCCCTGGTGGACAGCGACCGGGGGATCATTGCATCCGCCGTCTCTGAGTATCCTTTGCATCGCAAAAAAGAGGACCCCGAATACGGCACCCAGTCTCACGACGACCACATGCGTGCCTTAGCGGCCGCGACGCGGCAGGCGATAAGCGAAGCGGGGATTAAGGGTGACCAGATCGAGGCCATTGCGCTGGATACGACGGGCTCCAGCGTGGTACCGGTCGGCAAGGGCCTGGTGCCGCTGGATGAGTACTACCTGTGGTGCGATCACCGCGCGAAGAATGAAGCGGCGGAGATTACGGAACGGGCGCACCAGGAAGGCCTCGAAGCCATCCAGTGGTGTGGAGGCGTGTACTCCTCGGAATGGGGCTTCGCAAAATTACTGCACTGGCTGCGTCACAATCCTGACAAACGTGAAAGGTTCGTCACCGCCTTCGAGCACTGCGATATGGTCGCCGCCACCCTTTGCGGCATTACGAATCCCGCACAGGTCAAACGCAGCGTTTGTGCGATGGGCCACAAGTGGATGTGGAACTCGGCTCTCGGCGGACTTCCTCCAGAACGTTTTCTCATCAAAGTTGACCCGCTGCTGGCGGGAGTTCGGGCCAAGTTAGATGGCACCTACGCGACTTCCGATCAACTGGCCGGCCATCTCTCGCCGTTCTGGGCGGAAAAGTTGGGATTGCGCTCCGGCATCCCCATTCCGGTGGGTGCGTTCGACGCGCATTGGGATGCGATCGGCGCGGGCGCGAAAGAAGGCGACGTGGTGAACGTCGTCGGCACCTCCACCTGCATTATCGCGTATGTGAAACATGCAGAGTTGATCCCCGGTGTTTGTGGGGTGGTGCAGGGAAGCGTGCATCCGCAGTACACCGGCGTGGAAGCGGGTCTCTCGGCCACAGGCGATATTTTTAGCGCTATTGCGCGGCGGGCGCATACCACGGTGGCCGAGCTGAGCCAAGGCTTGGAGACCTACCGCGCCGGTCAAACCGGATTGCTGCGCATGACCTGGGACAATGGCGACCGTACCGTGCTCGTGAATCCGAACTTGCGCGGCATCACCATCGGTTGGAACCTGCAGCACACCGCGCAAGATGAACTCTTTGCTGCCATCGAAGGCACGGCATTTCACACCCGGGTGATTCTGGACCGCATGGCCGAATACGGGGCGCCGACAGTACGCATCATCAATGGCGGCGGGATTCCACAAAATAATCCCGTTCTTAATCAGGTCTATGCCAATATCCTTGGAAAACCAGAGCTGGTACCGAGCAGCAAGGTCACCGGACTCGGCGCCGCCATCTTCGCGTTCCTGGCGGCCGGGGTCTTCTCGACGATTGCGGAAGCGCAGAAGCAGGTTTGCCCGCGCTACACGGTTTTCACTCCGCAACCGGAGACGAAAGAAATTTACGACCAGTTGTATGAATGTTACCGGCGTATTTATTTCAACTTCGGACAGCCCAGAACCGATTCGTGTTTTGGAGATGTTCTGCCCAAGTTGATTCGGATAGCGACGGAGCAAAAGGCGAAAACACAGGAACCGGGCAGCCCTTCTGGGATTCGACTCTATCCGAGTCGGAAAAGCGGCACTGTGCATACTATGAATCGTCGATAACAATGTCTGGC
>Ga0116134_1000204_pt1 | contig 31303 bp, 30 predicted proteins | sample June2015DPH_19_5_FD_89737 | JGI IMG/M metagenome (GOLD analysis project Ga0116134, IMG submission 89737) | Peatland microbial communities from SPRUCE experiment site at the Marcell Experimental Forest, Minnesota, USA - June2015DPH_19_40 | ecosystem: Environmental > Terrestrial > Soil > Wetlands... | reverse complement strand
CGGCGAGAACCCCAGCGGGTTACGGCGAGGCGATCGCTACCGGCCCAGCGAACCGGGCCTTGTGCCCGGTGAGTGGCCGGTGTGCCGGCGAAGTACCGCAGCGGGGCGCGGAGCGCATGCGGGGGGTTCCGGGGGGTCGCCCCCCCGGACTAGCACCGCCAGGGCGCGGAACGCGCGGCCGCGATGGCTGATCGCGTCCTTGGCCTCGGGGCTCATCTCGGCGGTGGTCAGCCTAACGGGGCCGATGGGCCCGGCGGGGCCGTCCGGCTCGCTGGGCACGAAGATCGGGTCGTAGCCGAACCCGCCGGTGCCGCGGGGGCTCGTGGTCAGCCTGCCGTCCAGGCGCCCCTCGACGACCCGCTCCTGCCCGTCCGGCAGCGCCAGCGCGGCCGCGCACGCGAAATGAGCGCTCCGGTGCGGGTCGGCGATGTCCGACAGCTGCGCCAGGACCAGGGCGAGGTTGGCGGCGTCGTCACCGTGCCGGCCGGACCAGCGTGCGGAAAAGATGCCCGGCATGCCGTTCAGCACGTCGACGCACAGGCCGGAGTCGTCGGCGACCGAGGGCAGCCCGGTGAACTTCGCGATGGCGCGCGCCTTCAGCAGCGCGTTGTCCGCGAACGTCAGCCCGGTCTCGGCCACGTCCGGCGCGCCGGGGAACTCATCCATCCCGGTCAGCTCGACCGGGACCCCGGCCGCGACGAGGATACGCCGCAGCTCGGCGACCTTATGGGCGTTCCGGGTGGCCAGCACGAGCCGGAGGATGCCAGGGCCAGCCATGTCCTCATCGTTAACCGGAAAGGGCATCGTGCTGCAGCCTGGTCAGTTCACCGCAGCCGGCTACGGCGAGATCGAGCAGCCGGCTGAGCATGTCCCGGCTGAACGGCTCGCGCTCGGCCGTTCCCTGCACCTCGACGAAGTCGCCGGTGCCGGTGCAGACCACGTTCATGTCGGTCTCGGCGGCTGCGTCCTCTTCGTAGCAGAGGTCGAGGCGCGGCTGGCCGTCAACGATGCCGACGCTGACCGCCGCCACCGACGTGGGCAGCGGGTCGCCGTGGCAGCGGTTGCGGCCCTGCAGCCAGGACACCGCGTCCGCGAGCGCGACGTAGCCGCCGGTAATGGCGGCCGTGCGGGTCCCGCCGTCCGCCTGCAGCACGTCGCAGTCGATGACGATTGTGTTCTCGCCCAGCGCCTTGAAGTCGACGCAGGCGCGCAGGGCCCGGCCGACCAGGCGGGAGATCTCGTGCGTGCGCCCACCGACGCGGCCCTTGACCGACTCGCGGTCGTTGCGGGTGTTCGTCGCGCGCGGCAGCATCGCGTACTCGGCGGTCACCCAGCCCAGCCCGCTGCCCCGCCGCCACCGCGGCACGTCCTCCTGGACGCTGGCGGCGCAGAGCACGCGGGTGGCACCGAACTCCACGAGCACGGAGCCCTCGGCGTGGTCGAGCCAGTGCCGGGTCAGCTTCACCGGGCGCAGCTCGGGGTCGGAACGTCCGTCAGGTCGGGCCATGCCAGCCAGACTATCGGCGGCCCGGCGCGCCAGCTCACATCGGGAGCGGCCCGGAGGGGGTGAGCTCGAACTCCTGACCCGTGGCCGCCAGCGAGATCGGCCCGGTGAACGTGCCGCTCGCCTCCGCGAACGAGCACTCCTTGTCATTCCACGGCACCAGGTGGGTCAGCACCAGATGCCGCACGCCGGCGCGTTCCGCGTGCTCGCCGGCCTGGCGCCCGGTCAGGTGCAGGTTGCCCGGCAGGCCGGGGCCGTCCAGGAAGGACGCCTCGCACAGCAGCAGATCAGCCCGGCGGGACAGGTCGACCAGCGCCTCGCACGGGCCGGTGTCAGCCGAGTAGGCCAGGATCCGGCCACCGTGCTCCACCCGGAAGCCGTACGTCTCGACGGGATGGTTCATCCGCCGCGTGGTGATCAGGAACGGCCCGATCCGGCGGGTCCCCGGCGTCAGGGTGGTGAAGGTAAAGGTGTCGGTCATGCCGGGACCGGGGTCGGGCTCCAGGCCGTAGGCCAGGGCCATTCGCTCCGCGGCGTGTTCGGGGGCGTAGACCGGGATGGGCGGCTGCGGGCCCTCGGGGGCGTACCGGCGGGCCACCCAGTACGAGGTCAGGTCGAGGCAGTGATCCGCGTGCAGGTGGCTGAGGCAGATGGCGTCGATGTCGAACAGGCCGACGTGCCGCTGCATCACCCCGAGCGCGCCGTTGCCGAGGTCGATAAGCATCCGGAAGCCCTCCGCCTCCAGCAGGTAGCTGGACGCGGGGCTGTCGGGTCCCGGGAAGCTGCCGGAACATCCGATGATGGTCAGCCGCACGAAACCACCATAGGGCCGCAATGGGCCGCGGGCCGGGTCAGGCCCAGAGCTGACCTTCGAGCTTTTCCTCGGCCTCATCCAGCGTGCCGCCGTAGGCGCCGGTGGACAGGTACTTCCAGCCGCCGTCGGCCACGATCAGCGCGATGTCGGCCCGCTCCCCCGCCTCGACGGCCCTGGCGCCCAGCACCATCGCGGCGTGCAGGGCGCAGCCGGCCGAGATCCCGGCGAAGATGCCCTCGGTGTTCAGCAGCTGGCGGGTCGCGGACAGCGCGTCGGCGGAGGAGACCGAGAACCGCGTCGTCAGCACGGACTCGTCGTACAGTTCCGGGACGAAGCCCTCGTCGACGTTCCGCAGCCCGTAGACGAGCTCCCCGTACCGGGGCTCCGCGGCGATGATCTTGACCCCGGGGACGTGCTCCCGCAGGAAGCGCCCGGTGCCCATCAGCGTGCCGGTCGTGCCCAGCCCGGCCACGAAGTGCGTAATCTGCGGCAGGTCGGCCAGCAACTCCGGGCCCGTGGTCTCGTAGTGAGCCCGTGCGTTCGCCTCGTTACCGTACTGGTACAGCATGATCCAGTCCGGATTCTCCGCGGCGAGCCGCTTGGCCACCCGGACGGCCTCGTTGGATCCGCCCGCCGCGGGCGAGTGGATGATGGTCGCGCCGTACATCTCGAGCAACTGACGGCGCTCCGCGGAGGTGTTCTCCGGCATGACGACGGTCAGCCGGTACCCGCGCAGCTTGGCCACCATGGCCAGGGATATGCCGGTATTGCCGGACGTCGGCTCGAGGATCGTCGCCCCCGGCTGCAGCAGGCCATCCTTTTCGGCCTGCTCGACCATGGAGAACGCCGCGCGGTCCTTCACCGAACCGGTCGGGTTGCGGTCCTCCAGCTTGGCCCACAGGCGCACCTCGGGCGACGGCGACAACCGCGGCAGGCCCACCAGCGGGGTACGGCCTACCGATTCGAGCAGCGAGTCGTAACGCATGCCAGCTCCGGTCGTGCGATCAGGCGGTGCCCCCGGCGACCGCCGGGAGCACCGTTACGGTGTCGCCGTCCTTGACCGGGGTCTCCAGTCCGCCCAGGAAGCGCACGTCTTCGTCATTGAGGTACACGTTGACGAAGCGGCGCAGGCCGCCGTCGGCGACCAGCCGCTCACCCAGCCCGCTGTGCCGTCTGTCGATGTCCTCGATGAGCTCGCCCAGCGTGGAGCCTGCGCCCTCCACCTGCTTGGCACCGCCCGTGTACGTGCGCAGGATCGTCGGGATACGAACCTCGATGGCCATCAAAACACTCCATAATGTGCGGGTATAGCGGCGGGTTGCGGCGGCTCAGCACGAGCGCACGGCTGCGTCCCGGGTCCTTTGCGCTCCAACCCGGCGGCCGCCGGGATCATTCCACCGGCCGCCCGGATCCTGCCCGTGGCCGCCGGGATCATTCCACTGAAGGACGGCGGCCTGGTCAATGCTCTCAGGTGATCTCGACGGGCTCCTCCGTGACCGCACCGTCCACGATGCGGTAGGAGCGGAACTCCGTCTCACCCTCGGCGCGGGTGGACACCAGGATGTAGTGCGCGCCGGGCTCGCCCGCGTAGGAGATGTCCGTCCGCGACGGGTAGGCCTCGGTCGCGGTGTGCGAGTGGTAGATGACGACGGGCTCCTCGTCCCGCTCGTCCATCTCCTTCCAGACCTGGAACTGCTCGGACGAGTCGAACTCGTAGAAGGTCGGGGAGCGCGCGGCGTTCAGCATCGGGATGAACCGCTCGGGGCGGTCGCTCCCGGCCGGGCCGGCGATCACGCCGCATGCCTCGTCCGGGTGGTCGGCGCGGGCGTGAGCGACGATCTTGTCGTGGAGCTCACGGCGGATCGAGAGCATAACGCGAGCGTACCCGGCACGCCCCGCGCGGCTACGTCAGGGCCTGAACGAGTGATTCCTGGACGCCGCCGAGCCAGGCGTACACCTCGAACGCGGCCGAGCGAGGGTCGACCGGGTCGAGTTCCTGCCACTGCTCCTCGAACTCTTCGGTGACACCGAGCCGGACGCCCAGCGCGAGCCGGACGTCGTTGAGCGCCCGGAGCCAGGACTGCGCCTGCTCGCCGGACAGCTTGACCGGGCCGCCGTCGGCCGGCAGCGTGTCCAGCACGATCCGCGCGCTCTCCTGCTTCGCACTGCGCAGGCTCTGCTCGGTGAACCGGCGGAACTCCCCGGCCGCGTCGGGATCGTCCCGGTAGGCGTCGGGCAGCAGCCGGGCGAGCGCCGGGTCCTCCGGCGCCTGCGCGGTGCCGCTCATGCCGAGCATCGCCTCCAGATCCGCCACGGTGGGCACCCCCGGCGTCCCCGGGTCCAGGGATTCCCCGGCCGGCCCGATGGCGCCGGCGGGCCCGGGCGGGGCAGGCGTGCCGGAAGGGCCGGGCGTTTCCGGGGCTGCGCGCGTTCCGGGGGTCCCGGGCGGGGGGGCGTCCGGATCGGTGAGCAGGTCCACGACCTGCTCGATCAGGCTGCGCAGGAGGACCGCTTCCGGGGCGTCGAACCTGGCCCGCACGCCACGGCCGCTGGTCCGGCGAAAAGCATCCATTCCGAAGACGCCACCAATGCGAATCTCGTCCGGGCGAGGGCCAGGAGCCAGGGTCTCACGAGAGCTTACGAGTCGGAGGAGACCGTCGCCCACAGCCCGTACCCGTGCAGCACCTCGACATTGTGCTCCATCGACTCACGCGCGCCGGCGGCCACCACCGCCTTACCCTTGTGGTGCACATCCAGCATGAGCTTGGTCGCCTTGGGCTTGGGGTAGTTGAAGACGGTCTGGAACACGTATGTGACGTAGTCCATCAGGTTGATCGGATCGTTCCAGACGATGGTCAGCCAGGGCTTGTCCGGCTTGGTCCGCTCGCCGGACTCTGGCAGCTCCACCTCAGAGGGTGCCACGCTCACGGCTGCTTACCTCCAGGTCCGTAGTCTTCCACTCGTGACGAATTCGGCGGACATTATGTCCCTTCCACCCGATCGCCGTCCCGCACCCGGGCGCGGCACCGCGTTGCTCACCGATCATTACGAGCTGACCATGCTCCAGGGTGCCCTGCACAGCGGGGCGGCCGAGCGCCGCACGATCTTCGAGGTGTTCGCCCGGCACCTGCCGCACGGTCGACGATACGGCGTCGTGGCAGGCACCGGGAGACTGCTCGACGCCCTTGAGCGGTTCAGGTTTGACGCAGCTGATCTTGATTTCCTCCGGGCCTCTGACATCGTGGACAATGTCACGCTCCGGTACCTCGAATCATACCGTTTTACCGGAAACATCTGGGGCTATGGCGAAGGCGACTGCTACTTTCCCGGCTCGCCGATCCTGGTGGTCGAGGGCACCTTCGCCGAGGCGGTCATCCTCGAGACGATCAGCCTGTCGATCCTCAACCACGACTGTGCGATCGCGTCCGCCGGATCCCGGATGGTGACCGCGGCCGACGGCCGGTCGCTCATCGAGATGGGGTCACGGCGCACGCACGAGCGGGCCGCCGTGGCCAGCGCGCGGGCGGCCTACCTCGTAGGTTTTTCCTCCACGTCCAACCTGGAGGCGAACCGCCGGTACGGCGTCCCGTCGGCCGGAACGAGCGCGCACGCGTTCAGCCTCGTGCACGACAGCGAGCGGCATGCGTTCCGCGCCCAGCTCGAAGCCCTGGGCAAGGGCACCACGCTGCTGGTGGACACGTTCGACGTCGACCGCGCGGTACGGGACGCCGTCGAGCTGGCGGGCCCGGACCTCGGTGCGGTGCGGATCGACAGCGGCGACCTGCCGGTGCTGGCCCATCACGTCCGCGCGCTGCTCGACGAGCTCGGCGCGACCCACACCAAGATCGTGCTCACCGGCGACCTGGACGAATACTCGATCGCGGCGCTGGCCGCCGCCCCGGTCGACGGCTACGGGGTGGGCACCTCCCTAGTGACCGGGTCCGGAGCGCCCGCGGCCGCGCTGGTGTACAAGCTGGTGGCGCGAGCCGATCAGCCGGGCCGCGATAGCCCGCTCCGGCCCATGGCCAAGCGCTCGGTCGGCAAGCCCGGGCGCGGCGGCCGGAAATGGGCGCTGCGGCACCGGGACGAGACCGGGATGGCCCTGGCGGAGGAGATTCGGCTGACCCCGCCCGATCCGGGGCCCGGGGATCGCCTGCTGCTAACCCCGCTCGTCCGCGACGGGGAAATCGTGGGCCGCGAGCCGCTGGCGGCGGCGCGCGACCGGCACCGCCAGGCCCTCGCCGAGCTGCCGCCGCAGGCGTTCCAGCTGTCCCGCGGTGACCCGGCCATCCCCTCCATCCTCGAGAACGGCACCGAGTGACGCCGGATGGCAAGGCGGGTCCGCCGTGGATCGTGCCCGGGTCGTCCAGCTGGGGCGCAACTACGGTTCGGGGCTGGAAAGGACGCCTTCCTGCACGGTAATCATGATCCGCGGATGGGTCATCGGTCGTGGCCGGGGATCGGCTCAGCTAGTGCCGCCCGTGAGGCAGGCGCCGGGAAGGGGTCGGCAAAGTACTGGGTCTCGTGCGTGACCAGGTCGCCGGTGAGCTCCATGACGCTCACCGAGTAGGTGGGCACGCCGTCATAGGTGATCACGCACTCGCTCACCCACAGGTCGCCGCCGCCCCGGATCCGCAGGACCGTGAAGTGGCGCTCGGCCGGGTGCCCGCCGCGCTGCGCCTGGATCTTCGACCGGCCCCGGAAGCGCTCCCCGGACTGCGGGTAGTCCAGGATCGCATCTTCGGCGTAGATCGCGTGCTCGGTGTCGATGTCCCCGCGCTCGGAGGCGTCCCAGTGCTGCTCTATCCGGGCCCGGGTCCTGGCGTCACGATCCATTGCGCTGTTCACCTACGCCGCGCCCCTCTCCAGCCATTCCCAGTCCAGGGTCAGTTCCGTTACCCCCGGGTGTCAACCTGGTGCTTTCGGGGTATGACGGAAAATCTTGTGATGCGGTTGACCCGCCGATCGGTGCGGCTCGTGGCCGTGGGATGTCAGCGGCCCTCGACGCGCAGATCTGGACGTTCTGGATGCTGCCGCACAGCCGCGCCAGAATGGCGATGACTGCTCTCACCTCTCGTCTGGCGGTGCGCCGCCATCGGCGAAACGCGAAACGGGGCCTCGATGGGCGAAGAGACACACGTCGTGCGGGCCGGGTCCCAGCCGGGCGAATCTGGCCCCGCCGTGCTGCCTGCCCTGGCCATCAAGCCTGTGCTGGCCATCGCGGTCGTACTCACCGGCCTGCTGATCGCTTTCTCTGATCGCTACGGCTACCACCGGGACGAGCTCTACTTCATCGAGTGCGGCAAGCACCTAGCCTGGGGTTATCCGGATCAGCCGCCGTTAGTGCCCCTGATCGCCAGGCTGATGACCAGTCTGGCACCGGGATCGCTGGTGGTGCTCCGGCTGCCGTCCGCGCTGGCGGGCGGGATACTGGTGCTCCTGACCGGGCTGCTCACCCGCGAGCTTGGCGGCCGGCGCGCGGCCCAGTCGCTGGCCTGTGCCGTCATTGCGCTCGCACCGGTGGTCACCGGCGCAAGCCATCTGCTCAGCACGACCACCTTTGACCTCCCGGTCTGGGCGCTGCTGCTGTGGCTGCTGGTACGGATCCTGCGTACCGGTGATCAGCGGCTCTGGCTGCCTGCCGGGCTGGCGGCAGGCGCCGGGCTGCTCGATACCGACCTGGTCGCCTTCCTGATCGCCGCGGTCGTCGTCGCGCTGGCCACTGCCGGGCCGCGGGCGCCGCTGCGGTCTGGCTGGTTCTACGCTGGCGGCGGCATCGCACTTGGCTTGTGGGCCCCCTACCTGGCCTGGCAGGGCAGCCACGGGTGGCCCGAACTGGCAGTGGCCCGTTCGATCGCGGCCGGCGGATCGGGGACGTCGGCGCCTTGGTGGCTGATCCTGCCGGAGCAGTTCGTCCTGGTCGCGTGGTACTTCTCGCCGATCTGGATCACCGGGCTGGTGCGGTTTTTCCGGGACCCGGGACTTCGCTGGTGCCGGGCGGTCGGCGTGGCCTACCCGGTGCTGGCCGTGGCGTTCATGCTGACCGGCGGCAAACCGTACTACCTGGCGGCGTACTTCCCCGCCCTGCTGGCCGCCGGCGCCCAGCCCGCCGTGGACTGGGCTGGGCGTGCGCGCCGCAGGCGCCGGGCCGGGCTGATCACGGCTGGGCTGGTGCTCGCCGTGCTGCAATTGCCGATCACCCTGCCGGTCCTGCCGGTCTCAGCGGTTCACGGCACACCGATCGTGACGCTGAACTACGACGCGGGCGAGACGATCGGCTGGCCTGCCTTCGTACGCGAGATCGCAACGGCATACCGGACGCTGCCGCCCGCCCAGCGCTCGGCCACGACCGTATTGACCAGCAACTACGGCGAGGCGGGCGCGGTCGATCAGTTCGGCCCGGGCGATGGGCTGCCGGCCGCTTACAGCGGTCACATGTCCTTCTGGTACTGGGGGCCGCCACCTGCCCGGGCGACCACCGCGATCGTCGTCGGCTACCAGCGCAGCCAGCTCACCTTCTGCGGCTCCGCCCGCCTCGCCGCACACCTGGACAACCACGCCGGCGTCAACGACGACGAGCAAGGCGCCCCGGTCTGGATCTGCCAGCGGCTCACCAGGACCTGGCAGGCCATCTGGCCCGCACAAAAACACTTCAGCTGACTTGCTTTCGGGCTTGAATACCTCGGTAATGACTTCGCCGGGTTCCGGCGATCCCCTGGCCGTCGGCTACGTACCAGTGGCGGTTTTCACCTCGGCGGTGAACGCGGCCTCCAGGACTGGTACGCCCTTGAGCGGCGCTAGGGCCTGCACCACGGCGGACTGGCTCTTCGCGGTAGCCACGCTGGCCGCTGCGGTACGGACCGTGGCGAGGATCTGGGCAAAGTCGTCCGCGGGGTCGGCGCAGGCTGGGACGGGGTCCCGAGCGAGTTGCGCGGCTGGCTGGGCGGCCTTCTCGGCCGCGGTAGTTATGGCGGGGAGGTTCGTCCCGGATTCGGCCACCTGCAGAGCGTTGAGCGCTGTGAGGAACTGACTAATCGCCGCGTGGGCTGGGCCGTCTTCCCAGGCTTGGTAGAGCTGCTCGCACCTGCGGGCCTCCTCGCTCTGCACCTCCTTGGTTTGCGCGTCCTCGGTTTCCGTCTCGAACCGTTGCAGGTAGCTGGTCGCGGCGCTCGTCGCGGTCGCTGCCTTACTGATCAGCGCGTCATTGTGCGCCGAGGCTCCCGCCTGACAATCCCCTGCGCTCTTCGCGTAGTCGGCCAGAGCACCAGTCAACGAGGCCTGCGCGGCCGCGTCCGGGACCGGCGGACCGGCCTGCGCGCTCGCCACGGCGGCGGCGAGCTTAGCGCAGGCTGCACCCAGTGCGGCGAAGGTGTCCGAGGCGTGTCCGACGCCGACGATCGCGACGGTCAGGCGGGTAAGTTCCGCGTGCCCGCCGTCGACGAACCATGCGTCCACGCGTTCCGTGGTAGCGCCCTGCGAGCTGGGCGTCTGGGCGGCGCTCGCCGCCGTGGAGGTGCCCGTGGAGGTGCCCGTGGAGGGGCCCGTGGAGGGGCCCGTGGAGGGGCCCGAGGAGGGGACGGCAGTGTGGCCCCCGCAGGCCGACAGCAGGATTGTCGCGCTCACTGCGGCTAAACACAACGCGCGATCGAGCCTTTTGGTCACGGTATCTACTTCCTTGTAGCGTTATTCCACATTCCACTGAAATGATATTATCAAAACTCGATTTTCGGTGGCAGTCAGAAAGAGCATTGTGATGACAATTTGCGGCTCTTGTGAGGGTCAAGTCGAGGCGGCAACGGGCCAGTGCTTGCGCTGCGGGCGGGTCCAGCCTAGATCAGGTCCTGCCGAGAACGATAGCCCGATAGCGATACAGGAATTTCTGCCGATTCTGGCCCAAACGAAACATGAGCATGTACATCCGGCGGCTGAGAATGCCGCCGTCCAGGCTGGCGAGGCGCCGAGCGAAGAGGCAGCGGACGCCGAGGTGCCGGTCACTGAGGCAACGACGCTGGTAGTGGCGGCGGCAGCGGGAGTTGAAGTGGCTGCAACTGATGGGATGGCAGACGCGGCCGAGGGCGCGGGAGCGGAAGCGGTGGCGGCAGATGCCGAGGGGCCACAATCGGCAGACACCGAGGAAGCGAAAGGACTCGTAGCCACCTATCGCGCGAAGCGCATCACCCCAAAACGCCTCAAATTCCCATCAAAATGGTTAATCCGGGTCACCATCGCACAGATCGCGCTCGTGACGATTCTGATGGCGCTGCAAAAGGTACACCAGCCACAAGTGAACAGCGCAGTGCCGGGTGCGGCGGGCGGTACATTCACGGTTCCGCTGGTTGTGTTCGTTGTGATGGTCATTTCGATCGCGGCCGGGTACTGGTTCGGGCTGGCCGGGGCGTTGCGGGTCCGCGCGAGTGTGGGCATCCCGATTGCCGCGCTGGCCACCTGGACGCTGGCCGATGCGCCCATCTCTGCTCTCCGGCTGGGTGGCACCAGCATCGAGCCGCAGCTGACCGATGCCGGGCTGCGCTGGGCACAGCTTGGCGTCCTCGGAGTCTTCTGGATCTGGCTCGGCGGCATGACGGTAGCGAGACGGCACGCGCAACGTAAGGAGCCGGTGGTCCCTCCGGATCCGGATGGCCAGCCATGGCATCCAAGGACCTTCCAGGGCGCACTGGCCTGCGTGCTGGCCTACTACGGGCTGGAGTTCGCGATCTGGGTGCTCTACGCACAGGCTGGCCAGGCCGCGACCGGTACCGGCTCGTTGCTCGAGGATCTGGGCGTCCAGGCGGTCCTGCTGCCCACCTTCCTGGTCCTCGTCGTCCTGCTCGGCAGCACGGACTTGCTGGAATGGGGCGAGATCGCTGTCCGGTCGCTCGTCGTGGGAACGAAGCACAAGCGGCCGCTCTGGCTGCTGGTGATTCTCACGCTGCTGGTGGCGCTCGCCATGATCGCAAACGTGGTACGCCTTGATGGCATCGACGTTCTGCCCGAACTGGCGATCATCGGCATACCGGCCGTGCTTCTCGCCGCGTTCGTCCGCCTGGTGCCCGGCTTTGGTGGCTGGTCAGGCGATATAAGGTCTCGCGCAGTAGTCACCGGGGCCATAGTCACCTTCATTTACATCACCATTCTCCTCACTGTCACCTCCGCCATTCGAAGTGCGATCGGGTGGTCGGCGCAACTGGACTACCGGTTCTACTGGCTCGTGAGCGTCCCGATCGCACTGGCGGCACTCACCGTGGGGCTGTTCCTCCTTGGGCACGGCAGGACAGGCAAGCCGGAACAGCGGGGCCGGGGATTGCTGCTGGTCATTATCGGTCTGCTGATCATTCTCGCGGTACTGCCCTTTTTCCTGGCGGCCGCGCGCTTGCCGGCGCTGCTCCCGCAGCATCACTTCACGCTGCTCAGCGGTCTGCAGGCCGTCGCTTCACTAGGGGCTCTCGGCTGGCTGATCAGCCTGGCCGTACGCAGGCGCATGCACGAGGCCGCCGGGCAACTGCCGCATGTGCTCGCGCTGCTGGCCGGGCTTCAGATCGTCAGCTGGATACTTGATCTCCTGAACGCGATTACCAAGCTTGGTGCGGACTCGGACTACTTGCTGGCCGGCCTCTTTTTCCTCACCGTTTTCTGGGGCTTCGCGACGTCGGGCGACAATCTCACCGGTACGGCGGCCAACACGGCTGCTTATCCTCGCGATGGCCGGATCCTGCTCACCGTCAGCTACACACTCGTTTCGACCGCGACCCTCCTGTACCTGGGAGCGCTGCGGGCTCCAGTCGGTGCAGTGGCCCCCCCGGGCTATCTGACGGCCGATCCCGCCACCCCCCTCGGACTGGCGGCACTGGGCTCTGCGCTCGTCATCATCGCCTTCGTCACCAAGATGAAGTACCTGCCTGCGAAGGCCGGCGTTCGGCCAGCGCCGGCTGCGCCCGTCCGGCGGGCCGGCACGGCGCCCGTGCGCCCCAGCCGGTCGCGAATCCCGGCGCGCAGCGCCGTGCAAGCTGGCATTGCCGGAGTCGGCGCGGTTGCCACTGGTGCGGCGCTCGTGGTCCTCGGCAGCGCGCTGCCCCAACTGACGCGGGCCAACGCCGCACTGGCCAGTGCCCCCTACACGGCTCCGGTCCCCGGACCTGGCTGCGATGCTGGCGGAGCGCTGTGGACAGTAACCCCTGGCGAAGCCATTACCACGACGTGCGGTGCCGGCTTGCACGTGGAGATAGGCCCAGGCCCGAACATTGAGGGGGATGTAAAGTTCCTGCCGGCGTACGGCTTTGCTTCGCAGAATTACCGCGTCTCGGTCAAGATAGCGTTCAGCACCGGCTTCGCCGGCTGCGCAGGTATCTTTACCCGCGCCAGCGCGGCCGGGCGCTACCTGACTGTTATTTGCAGCGACGATTCGGTTGACATCGATAAGTTCGGCGCCCATGGTTCATCCCTGATCTACCTCAATTTCGTCAGCCGGGCGCCGACCTACACCATCGCGGCAGTCTCGCGGGGTTCCGATCAGAGTGTCTACGTCGACGGGGCCAAGATAGGAACCGTCACGGATGCGGCGTTCTCCAAGACCGAATATATTGCCTTGGGAATTATTAACAGTAGCAACGGGAAAGAATCAGCGGTCTTTAGGAAATTCTCGTTTGCGCCATTGCCTGCATCCCGGTGAGCATCGCTGGCAGCCTCCAGGTGCGAGCCATTGCCGGGATCCCCGGAAGCAGCGAGAAGATCGGCGGGCCCGGGCGATCGAGCCTGCCGAGGGCACCTCTGCGTACATAAGCCGGCGGTGGGCGGGGTCAGGAGGGCTTGCGCCAGAGGAGGGAGTAGCGCCACAGGAGGTGGCGGCGGTACTGGGCCCCGGGGAGCAGTCGCAGCGCGCCGGCGCGGACCTCGTCCCAGGTCATGGTGGGTTCCTTGATCGGGTGACCGGGCCCGGAACCTTCCCGGTGAGCGGCTCGCAGCGCCGCGTGCGCCAGCCCGTACGCCACGTTCACCGGCATCCCGGCCGCGTCGTACAGCCAGTCCGCGGGCGCCGCGCTGCGGGCCAGCCCGACGATGGCCAGCTGACCGCCCGGCCGCAGCAGACGGCTCATGGCCATCAGGGCGGCCTCGAAATTCATATGGTGGATGGCCGTGTCCGACACGATGAAGTCGAAGCTGGCGTCGTCGAACGGGAACGCGGGGAACTCCGCGTCGAGGAAGGCCACATTGCGCAGGTCCCGGGCGCGGCCGCGGGCAAGCTGGACCATGCGGCTGTCGCGGTCCACTCCGGTCACGTCCCGGCAGCGCGAGGCCAGGCGGCAGGCGAGCAGGCCGTCGCCGCAGCCGACGTCGAGCGCGCTGCCGCAATCCAGCGGCACCGCGGCCAGGATAAGCGGCTGGTAGTGCACGTTATGGTTCCAGTAATCCGCCATGTTCCCCTCGTCCACGCTGGTGACGTCAAGGACGGCTTTGACCTCGCGGGCAACGCTTCCGGCACGATACCGTGGGCGGGTGCGCGCACTCATCGTCGTGGACGTCCAGAACGATTTTTGTGAGGGCGGCTCACTCGCCGTACCGGGTGGCGCCTACGTGGCCCGTTCCATCAGCGGGCGCCTCGCCACCAGCAACAGCGAGTACGCGCACATCGTCGCCACCCAGGACCATCACATCGATCCTGGCGACCACTTCTCCGGCCACCCGGACTACGCCCGCACCTGGCCGCCGCACTGCGTCGCCGGGACGCCGGGCGCGGAGTTCCACCCCGACCTGGACACGAGCCGGGTGGAGGCGATCTTCCGCAAGGGCGCGTACGCCGCCGCCTACAGCGGATTCGAAGGAGCCGACGACACCGGCACATCGCTGGGTGACTGGCTGCGCGAGCGGGACGTCACCGAACTCGACGTCGTCGGGATCGCCACCGACCACTGCGTGCGCGCGACGGCCGCGGACGGGGCTCAGGGCGGGTTCGACACCCGCGTCCTGCTGAGGCTCACAGCGGGCGTCGCCCCCGACAGCACGGCCCGTGCCCTCACCGAACTGCGCGACGCCGGGGTCGAGCTCACCGGCACGCCAGTTCTGCTGTCCTAGCGTCAATAAGCTCCCGCACGGTGCTGCTTGATCTCTGGTGGGGGCTGTGGCGGGACCGGCCGCAACCACGCCTCCGGATTCGGGTTGCACTCTCAGTCGTATTCGCCGAGAACGCAACCCGAATCGTCGTGCAGCGCGCACGCCTCCCAGGAGAGCGTGACCTCGCCAAGGAATACGGGGTTGCTCTGGGAACCGCACGTCGGGCCGTCAAGGAGCTGGTCGAGCGTGGCCTGGTCCGCGTGCTGCCCGGGCGTGGAACCTTTGTTACGCGGCTGTTACGCGGCGCTGACCAGCTCAAACGGCGCAACGGGCGGCTTGTTGCGCCCGCTAGATGGGGACTCTGGTCCTTCTGGCGTAGCGACAGCAAGCCCTCCAGCGGATTCGGGCAGCGTTTTCGGCGCTATTCGCTGAAAGCGCTGCCCGAATCGTCGTGGAGCGCGCATGCGCAGCCCGGATCAAGCCGGTGCGGCCTGCTTGGCCCGGTCCGGGTAAGGATCAACAGTCATCCGCGAGAATGACCCGGCTCATCCTCGGCGGTGACGGAAAGATCGGCGCCGGGGGCGATGCCGGCGGGAGCCGCCCGCTTCTACCGTCGCGGGTATGAAGGAACGACGGGGGCATCGGGGATCCGGGGGATCGCCCAGCGCGGCCGCGCCAGGCCGCCGCGACGTGTACCGCCGCCGCTGGCTGGCCGACGTGGCCCTGGCCACCTCGGGGGCTGTCTGCCTGCTGGTCGAGCCGTCCTCGATCACGCTGCACAGCATCTTCGGCCTGGTGTTCGCCGCCGCGGTCGGCCCGCACCTGTGGTACCGCCGCGTCTGGCTCCGCGGCGCTGTCCGCCGGCTGCGGCACCGCCGCCCACTGCCGGCCGTGATGCGCTGGAACCTGAGCCAGGCGCTGCTGCTGCTCGCCCTGGTCGCCGCGGTCACCTGGTCCGGCATCGCGGACTGGCTCCAGGCCGGCCCCCGGCTCGTGCCGCACGGCCTGTCCGCCCTGCTCATCATCATCATCATCGTCAGGCACACCTGGACGCGCCGCCACCGGATGCTGCCTCGCCGTCTGCGCGCGGCAGGCCCGGCACGCCCGGCGGCCCAGGCCGGTCAGGCCCGCCAGCCGGCGAGCACCGCGCCCGTGCCGGACCATCGCTAGGCGGAGACTCCGGTGCTGCCGTCCTGACCCGACCTCAGTTGACGCAGGGGATGCCCTTTGCGGCACCGACGGCGCCGCCCTGCGCGCCGGAGGTGGGAATAAGCGACGACGGCGAGGACGACCGCGAACTGGACCCGGCGGCCGGGGCCGCTCTGACGGCCGGCACGGAGGTGGTGGCCGAGCCGATCAGGACCTCGATGTGATTCGCGGCCACCGTGGCGCTGGCCGCCGACGTGACGCCGAACGCCGAGGCGATCCGGCTGGCGTTGGCCGCCTCACCCGTCCCGTAGTGGACCTCCGTGGTGGTGAGGGCGGCCGAGTTCCCCACTTTACCGGCCTTGAACCCGGCCTGGATCATGGCTCCGGACACGCGCGAGGCCAGGCCGGCCCGGCCACCGCCGTTGAGAACGTCCACGGTCGTGTCCGCGGCCGAGGTGCCGGGCTGCGGCGGCTGTGTCCCGGCCGTGGATGGCGTGACGGGCTTCGGGTAGAACGTGGACTGGACGATGTTCTCAATGCTCGCGGGGTCGACCACGTTGGCGTCCTGGCCGTCGATCGTGGCGTAACCCTGAATGGGCAGCGTGTGGAAGACCAGGTTCCCGCTGGTCAGGCTCTGCATCTGGGTAGCGAAGTCCAGCAGGTTCCAGTCAGAGTCAGTGATCACGTACTGCTTGGCCATCGACAGCAGTGCGCTGATCTTGGTCAGGTCACCGATCACACCCTCGGTGCGCAACTGCTCCATGACCGCGTCGAGGAAGGCCTGCTGACGGTGCGTCCGGTCCAGGTCGCCGTTGGGCAGGCCGTCGCGCTGACGGACGAAGGCCAGCGCCTGTGACGCGTCCACGTGCTGGTAACCAGCGGGGAAGTCCGCGCCGGAGTTACGGTCATCGACCGCATGGTGGAGGCAGACCTCGACCCCGCCGAGCACGTTGGCCAGCTCGTAGAAGCCGTCCAGGTTCACCTCGGCGAAGTGATCGATGTGCACACCGGTGAGCTGCTGGACCGTGTCCACCGCGGCCGTGCGCCCGGCTTCGTTGCCCTCGAACGCGAGCTGGTCCTGGCTGATGTGAGGGTTCTGCGCCTTGAGATGCTGCTGCTGGTAGAACATGCCGACGCCGTAGGCTTGGTCGATCTTGCCCTGCTGCTGGGGGCCCACTGTGCCGGCGAAGTTGACCCAGTCGTCGCGCGGAATGGAGAAGCCGACCGCCTTCTGCCCGCCGGCCGGGATGTGGATCAGGATCAGCGTGTTGGTGTCGTTGCCGCCGACACCGTTCTCCACACCCTGAACGCTCCCCGCGTGCAGGGCCTTCAGGATGTTGGCCGGCAGCACATTGCCGTTCCAGTCCCGGCGGCTTTCCAGGCCCATCAGCAGAATGTTCTGCGCGCCGACGGACGGGCCGCCAGTGATCGCATGCGAAGATCCGATACTGCCGACGTCGCGCACGACGAAGTAGGAAAGACCGCTGGCAAGAAGGACGAGCGCGGAAAAAACGCAACTCAGCATGTATCCCGCGGTGCGCGCGTCACGGCGGGTCGGGGCACCTGAATGCACTCTAGCCACAGGCCGCCCCCGAACCCGGCTCCCCAACCATGCGGCGAAGACTACCGGGCCAGGCGGCGAAGACTGCCGGGACGCGCTTGTTGTTGATCCGTAACGGCTAACATCTGAAACCAGATGTCCGAGCCACGATGGCACGATTCGGACCCGCGGCGCCCATATTGGGGTGACCCCGGGCCCGGTTCCCGGCCGATCCGGCGCGCCCGCGGGAGCGGAACGTATGGACGGGATTCCTCATCCCCGCGCCCGGATCCTGCCCCCGAGTCCTTCGGGCAGGATCGCCGGCCGACGCGGCGTACCCGTGACGATGGCCGTTCGCAGCCCGATCCTGACCCTTACATGCCCGACCCGTACCGGCCTGGTGAGGACCCCGCATTTTATCCCGACGAGACGGGCCCGCGCCCGCGCCGTCGCGACCAGGGCCGCCGTGACGCCGGCCGGAGTGACGCCGGCCGGAGTGACGCCGGCCGGAGTGACGCCGGCCGGAGTGCCCCCGGACGCCGCGGGACCGGGCGGCGCGCCCCGGAACCTCCTGAACAGGCCCCGCGCGACCCGGCGCCCCGCGGCGGGACCCGTCGCGACCAGGACCCGCGCGGACGTCCGCTGCGTGACCCGCCGCCCCGTGACCGCGGTCTGCGCGGCCCCGATCCCCGTGACCGCACCCGGCGCGACCCGGACACGCGCAACCCGGCGCTGCGCAACCCGGCGCTGCGCGGCCCGGACACCCGCGACCCGGCGCCGCGCAACCCGGCGCTGCGCCGCCTGGCTACTCGTGACCTGGGCCCCGGTGAGCCGGGCGCGGGCGCCGTGGATCCGGTCCGGCCGGCTCCCGGGTACCCCGATCCGCTTTCGCCCGACTGGGGCCAGGTCAAGCCGGAGCAGATCGAGCCACGGCAGAGCGGGCCACGGCAGAGCGGAACGGCCCCGGGTGGACGGGGGCAGAGCGAACCTGGGCAGGACAGGAGCAGCCGCCGGCGGCAGTCCGCACCAGGCGGGCCGTCGTGGCGGTGGGGCGAGCTATCGGGCGGCCGCGGCACGCTGATCGTCCTGGCTGCGGCGGTCATCGGCACGGGCGTGACCGTGGCGATGCACCGCGATCCCGGCTACCTTCTCGAGGGCGCCGTCATCGTCGGGACCCTGATCGCCACCCTGGCCGTTCGATGGAACGCCGTTTACCAGCTCATCCCCGCTCCGGCGCTGACCTATCTGGCCGGAGCGCTCGCCGCTGGGCTGCTCCAGGTGCAGAGCACCGGGTCATCCCGTTCCGGGCTCGCCGTCATGGCGACGCAGTGGATCGCGGGCGGCTTCGTCGCCATGGCCGCCGCCACCGCGGTGGCCATCGTGGTGACCGTCATCCGCTGGCTGATGAACCGGCACGGCGGCACCCCCAGACGATTGCCGGAGCCCGAACCGCCGGCTTCGGACCGTCCGTCGTCGCAGACCGGGTTCGCAACTGGGCCCGAAACGGGGCCGTGGAGCGCACGGCCCCGGCCCGCGTCGGCCCCGGCTCCGGGCCGGGAGCCGGCGTCCTGGCCGTGGCCGGAAGAGCCCATACCGCGGGCCGCGCGGCGTGAGCCGGTCGCGCCGACGGATCCATTTTCGCGGTCCCGGTCACCGTCCCCGGCGGAGCCTCCGCCACGGGCCGACCCTGCGTCGCGGTCCCGGTCACCGTCCCGGGCGAACCCTGCGCCGTGGGCGAACCCTGCGCCGCGGCCCGGGCCGCCGTCGTTCGGCTCACCCCGCGACTTAACCCCAGCGGGGCGTCCGCCCGGCCCGCGCTGATCAGGGCACGGGCCCCCCGCTCAGCAGGGCACCGGCCCGCTACCGAGCAGAGATTAATGGCGGGCCGTCGCCCAGTTGCGGATCATGTCGATGCGCGCGCGGATCTGGTCGGCGGTCGCCTGGGGCAGCGGTGGCCCCCCACATGCCCGCCGCAGATCGGCGTGGATGACGCCGTGCGGCTGGCCGGTCCGGTGATTCCACGCCCCGACGAGGCCGTTCAGTTCCTTGCGCAGGGCCGCCAGCACCGCACGGCTGACGGGGGGTGCCGTGCCGCCCGGGGCCCCCGGCCCGGAGGCCCCCGCGCCCGCGCCCGCAACCCCGGGGCCCGGCCCGGAAATGTCCGAGGCCGGCCCGGAAACGCCGGGGCCCGGCCCAGGACCCACTGAACCCGGCCCGGGCATCACGGCCGTCCCGCCGGGAACGTCGTCACCCGCGGCCATCCGCGAGCGCGTCTTGAGCTGATCCGTCTGGCGCTTGCGCAGCAGATGAGCCACCTGCTCCGGCTCGAGAAGCCCGGGCAGGCCGAGGAAGTCTTCCTCCTCGGGGGAACCCGGCGCGGTGGCCGTGCCGAACTCGCCACCGTCATAGAGCACCCGGTCAAAGTGCGCCGATGCGTGGAGCACCTCGATCTGCGGAGCCAGCAGGTCGTCAGGAGTGTCCCGCTGTCGCCGAGCCTCGGCCAGTTCCTGCTCCTCGGGCGCCTCCCCGGGAGGGCTGAGCACGTGGTCCCGTTCGGCTTCAAGTTCGGCGGCGTAGCTGAGCAGGACCGGTACCGAGGGCACAAACACCGAGGCCGTCTCGCCGCGGCGGCGGGCGCGGACGAACCGGCCCACGGCCTGCGCGAAGAACAGCGCCGTGCTGACGCTCGTCGCGTAGACCCCGACCGCCAGCCGGGGAATGTCCACGCCTTCGGACACCATCCGGACCGCGACCATCCAGCGGTCATCGGAGGTGGCGAACGCGGTGATCTTCCGGCTGGCCGATGGGTCATCGGACAGCACGACCACCGGGCGCTTCCCGGTGATCCGGCGCAGCAGCGCCGCGTAGGCGCGCGCGTCCTCGTGATCGCCCGCGATCACCAGCCCGGCCGCGTCAGCCATACCGCGCCGGACCTCGGTGAGCCGCTTGTCGGCCGCCTCCAGGACCCGGGTGACCCACTCACCGGCCGGGTCGAGTGCGGTCCGCCACGCCTGCGCGATCTGTTCCCTGGTCATCGGGGTGCCAAGGGTGGCGGTAATCTCGTCGCCGGCCCGGGTCCGCCAGCTCATCTCACCCGAGTAGGCGAGAAAAATCACCGGACGGACCACCCCGTCCTGCAGGGCGTTCCCGTAGCCGTAGACGTAGTCGGAGGAGCTTCGGCGGGACCCGTCCCGTTGCTCGTCGTAGCTGACGAACGGGATCGGGTTGGTATCGCTGCGGAACGGCGTCCCGGTCAGTGCGATCCGGCGCCGCGCCGGATCGAACGCCTCCCGGACGGCATCACCCCACGACAGCGCATCGCCGGCGTGGTGGATCTCGTCGAAGATGACGAGCGTACGCCGGCCCTCGGTGCGCTGCCTGTGCAGCGCCGGATGCGCTGCCACCTGCGCGTACGTGACGGCCACGCCCGCGAAGTCGGCGGACGCCCGGCCCTGGGAGTTGCGGTACGAGGAGTCCAGCGCGATGCCGAACCGGAGCGCCGCGGTCGCCCACTGGTGCTTGAGGTGCTCGGTGGGCGTGACCACCGTCAGGGCGGCGACCTCCCGGCGCGCGAGCAGTTCGGCCGCGATGGTCAGGGCGTAGGCAGTCTTCCCGGCCCCGGGGGTCGCGTTGAGCAGGAAATCCCGCCGCGGCACCCGGAAGTACTCGAGGCAGGCCGCACGCTGCCACACACGCAGCGAACCGAGCAGATCCTGCCGAACGAGGACATGGCGGCCCACGCTACCTGGCGGCAGCGTTAGTTCCTGGCCACTCACCGTGTCTTTAGGAAGGCTCGGCGGTGGTGGAGACGTCCGGCCTTACCGTATGGGCCGCGGTTCACTCGCCGCCCTCGGGGAGGGACTCGTAGATCTCCTTGCACTCCGGGCAGACCGGGAAACGCTTCGGGTCACGGCTCGGCACCCAGACCTTGCCGCACAGCGCGACCACCGGATCCCCGGTCACCGCGCTCTCGACGATCTTGCTCTTGTCAACGTAGTGGGCGAACCGCTCGTGGTCCCCGTCGCCATGGGAAAGATCCGGCCGGACATCGGTCTCGGAGCGGGTGCCGCTGCCGGGAAGAACCTCGGTGCTCATGTAACGAGTTTAGGGCCGCTCCGGGGCGAGCGGTCTCAGTTCGGGCCCGGGTCGCCGGGAGAAGCGGGCCGCATCGCCGGGAGAGGCGGGATTAGTTCAGGTCCGGGTCGTCGGGAAAGGTAGCCGTAAACGCCATCTCACCGCCCTGCCGGCGCAGCACCGTGGACCACAAGCTCCCGGGCTCACCCGCGAACGCGTCGGACGGCTCGGCGGAGATCACGAACCAGGCACCGTCGTCGATCTCGGCTTTGAGCTGGCCGGGTGCCCATCCGGCGTAACCGGCGTACACCCGCAGCCGGTTGATCGCCGGGGCGAGCAGGTCCGGCGGGGCGTCGAGATCGACGAGCCCGAGCCGGGACATGGCCGCGGCGCCCGTCAGCGAGTGCCAGCCGAGCGGCTCGGCGTCGCCGGGCACCATGGCGATCGCGAGCGCGCTGTTAGGGGCCACCGGGCCGCCCCTGAACACCACCGAAGGCCCCGTCACCAGATCCGACCATGGCTCGAGCACGCGATCGACAGGTACGTCGGTCGGCCGGTTGAGGACGACGCCCAGGGTCCCCTCGGCTGGCTCGTGCTCGACGACGAGGACCACGCTGCGGCGGAAGTTCGGATCGGTGAGCATCGGCGTGGCAACGAGCAGGCGGCCGGTCAGGCTCTCCGTGGCCATCTCGTCCATGTGCCCATCATCGTCGATCGTTAACGGTTTCGTACGAGCCGGGTGGCTGCGCACCGGGCACGTGGGGCCCGGACGACTGCGCGCCGGGAGACTGCGCGACCGACGCGGCCTCGCGAACCGCGGCGGCCACCGCCGACGCCACATCCGGATGGAAGACCGACGGGATGATGTAGTTCGGCCCGAGCTCGCCGGCGGTCACCACGTCGGCGAGCGCGCGGGCCGCGGCGACGAGCATGCCGTCGGTGATCGTCCGGCTCTGCGCGTCCAGCAGGCCGCGGAAGACCCCCGGGAAGGCGAGCACGTTGTTGATCTGATTGGGGTAGTCGCTGCGCCCGGTGGCGATCACGGCCGCGTGCTCGCGGGCCTCGTCCGGGTCGACTTCGGGCTCGGGGTTGGCCAGCGCGAAGACGATGGCATCGCTCTTCATGCCGGCCACGTCGCGGCCGCGCAGGATGCCGGGCGCCGAGACCCCGATGAAGACGTCCGCGCCGACGATGGCCCCGGCCAGATCGCCCGCGTAGCCAGGGGAGTTGGTGTTGTCGGCGATCCAGCGGAGGTTCTCGTTCGCCTCCAGGTCGGACCGGCCGCGGTGCACCGCGCCCTTGTCGTCGCAGACGCAGACATCCTTGGCCCCGGCCGCGAGCAGCAGCCGCAGCACAGCGGTCCCGGCGGCGCCGGCCCCGGCCATCGCGACACGGACGGCCCCCAGGTCCTTGCCCACCACGCGCAGCGCGTTGGTCAGCGCGGCCATGACCACGATGGCCGTGCCGTGCTGGTCGTCGTGGAAGACCGGGATGTCAAGCAGGCCGCGCAGCCTTCTCTCGACCTCGAAGCAGCGGGGCGCGCTGATGTCCTCCAGGTTGATGCCGCCGAAACCGGGCGCCATGGCCTGCACCGTCCGGACGATCTCGTCGGTGTCCTGGGTGTCCAGGCAGATCGGCCAGGCGTCGATACCAGCGAACCGCTTGAACAGCGCGGCCTTGCCTTCCATCACCGGCAGCGCGGCGTAGGGACCGATGTTGCCGAGTCCGAGCACCGCGGAGCCGTCCGTGACGACCGCGACACTGTTGCGCTTGATGGTGAGGCGGCGGACGTCATCGGGGTTCCTGGCGATCGCCAGCGACACCCGCGCCACTCCGGGCGTATACGCCATGGACAGCTCGTCCCGGGTACGCAACGGCACCTTCGAGCGCATCTCGATCTTGCCGCCGAGGTGCAGCAGGAACGTCCGGTCGCTGACCTTGTGCACCCCGACGTCGGGGAGTGACGACAGCCCGGCGACGATCGCCTCGGCGTGCGCGGTGTCCCGGGCGGCACAGGTCACGTCCACGCGCAGGCGCTCGTGTCCGGCGGCGTTGACGTCCAGCGCGGTGACCACGCCGCCCGCGTGCTCCACGGCGCGGGTGATCTCACTGACGGCGCGCCCGCGCGAGCCGACCTCCAGACGCACCGTCATGGAATACGAGACGCTCGGCGCCATGGCCACGATGCTTCCACCTTCCCTGGCACGACCGGATTCGTTACCGCCGTCGGCCGCTCACACGGCCCGTCGGGGCACGCGGCCGCTCGCTGGTTCATAAAGGCTTGCCGGTTCCGACTGAACAGACCCTAGCTGCGCCTTCACACGCTGCGTGGCCGATCGCACCGCCCGGGTTCAAGGTTACGACGGCCGGCGAGCCGAGGTGGCGGCGCTGATCCGTGCCTGCCGGCGGCCGCAAGCACGTACTCTGCAAGAATGGCGCGGGAAACTGCGGTGGGCGACGCGATGAAGCCGCCGACGGCACAAGCCGGCCAGCTTCTGGCCGAGGCGGACACAGTGAATGCAGGCAGCGCCGACCCGGACGGCCCGGCCGACATCGGCCCCCAGACCATCGACGCGACGCGCCTGCGGGTCGCCATCGCGCGGCTCTCCCGGCGGCTCCGCCATCACCAGCTGGCCGGCTTGACCCCCACCCAGCTGTCGGCGCTCGCCACCGTCGAGCAGCAGGGCCCGCTGCGGCTCGGTGACGTCGCGGCCGCAGAAGGCATCGCGCCCTCCACGCTGACCCGGATCGTGACCGCGCTGGAAGAGTGCGCGTACGTCAAGCGGTGCGCCGTTCCGGGTGACGCGCGGGCCAGCACGCTGGCCATCACACCGCGGGGTCACGAGGTGCTGGAGCGCATCCGGCACGAGAGCACGGCGATGCTCGCGGAGAGCCTGACCATGCTGCGGCCCGAGCAGATCGACGCGCTGGCCAAGGCGCTGCCCGCGCTCGAGCAGCTCGCCGAGGTCGACCCGCGCGAGAACCGCTCCCCCACCGGCCCGCGCTCCCGCTAGCCCGGTCCGTTCACAACTAGCCCGGTCCGTTCAGAACAAAAGGCTGGACAGGGCGGCGCGGGCCTTGCTCACCCGTGGATCCCGGGGCGGAAAGATCTCAAAGAGACTGACGAGACGTGCCCGGGCCTGGTCCCGCTCCTCCCCCGACGTCCGCCGGACAACCCCGAGCAGCCGGTCGAAGGCATCCTCGATCCTGCCCCCCGCCAGATCGATGTCGGCCACGCGGGCCTGGGCCTCCACGTCCTCGGGGTGCTCGGCGGCGGCACGCCGCGTGGCCGCCTCGTCGTAGGAGTCCAGGCGCTGGAAGAGCTCGACGCGGGCCAGGCCAACCTTGGCCACCGGGTCGGCGGGAGAACTCGCCAGGACCCCGCGGAAGGCATCGGCCGCGGCGTCCATATCGCCACGCTCCATCGCCTGCTGGGCCGCGGCGTAGGCCGGGTTGGACGTCTCCGGGCCCATGGGGCCACCGGGACCACGAGGCCCACCGGGCCCACCGGGGCGCCCGCCGGGCGCGCTCGCGTCGGCGGCCTGCGGGCCACTCGGCGCCGCATCCGGGTCGCCGGGCTGGGCGCCGCCGGGGCCGACGCCGAGCTGCTCGGCCGCACCCAGAACCTGGCCGATCCACTGGCGAACCTGAGCCTCGGGCAGGGCACCCAGGAAGCCGTCCACCAGCTGGCCGCCGATAACCGCGACGACCATAGGAATGCTCTGCACCTGGAGTGCCTGGCTGAGGCGCGGATTGGCGTCCACGTCGATCTTGGCCAGGATCCACTGGCCGCCCGATTCAGCCGCCAGCTTCTCCAGCACCGGGCTGAGCTGCTTGCACGGGCCGCACCACTCCGCCCACAGGTCGATGATCACCGGCGTCGTACGTGACTGCTCGACGACCAGGCTGTTGAAGGTCTCCTCGGAGACGTCGATGACGGCGGTCCCCGCGCCGCCCGACGTCCCGGCCTGGGCCGGCTGCTCCTTGCGCTGAGCGGCGGCCTGACGTGCGCCAAGGTCGACGGCGCCGTAAATCGAAAAATCCCGCGACTGCATGCTTCCATCCTGCCGTATGCCTGCGGCATCTGGACCGACACCGGTGGTCATTTATCGCTGACCGGCTCTTGAGAATGTAGCACATGATGTGCTACATTATCGGTCATGGGTGACACACTCGATTCGCCGCCTCCGCGCGCGGGCACCAACGCCGAGGCGCCAGCGTGCCGCATCGGGGTCCGGGAGTTGCGGCAGCGCGCCAGCGTCTACATCGACCTGGTGGAGAGGGGATACACGGTGGACATCACGAACCGGGGGCGCCTCGTGGCCCATCTCGTTCCGGTCAAGGAGCTCGAGAGCCCGCTGGAGCGCCTGATGGCCGCCGGCATCATCGAGCCCGCCGAGGATCCGGGGGACCTGCTGGACGTCGAGGCAGGACCGCCAGCGCCGCCGGGCCAGCCGTCCGCCATGGAGATCCTCCTGCAGATGCGAGAGGATGAGCGGTATTGATCTATCTGGATTCCTCGGCGCTGGTGAAGCTGGCCGTCACCGAACCCGAGACCGCCGCGCTGACCGACTGGCTCGGCCACAGCGCCAACACCGTGCGAGTGTCCAGTCCCATCGTCCGGGTGGAGGTCCCCCGGGCGGTCTGGCGGTCAGACCCGGGTTCGCTGCCACAGGCCTACATGGTCGTCCGCCGGGTGCGGGACATCCGGATCACGGCCAGCGTGCTGACCCGGGCCGCCGGAGCCCGGCCCGTGGCCCTGCGCGCACTCGACGCGATCCACCTTGCGTCGGCGCTCGCGGTCAGGCATGACCTCACCGCTTTCGTCTGTTACGACAAGCGCCTGCTCGCCGCGGCTCAGGAAGCCGGCCTGCCCACCGCCAGCCCGGCTTAGGCATCCGAAGGGCTCAGCGCCGCCGGAGCGAGCGCTGGGGAATTTGCCAGAAAAATCAGAAGTTTGTCACAACCATCCTCACCCATCGCTCGTCTCAAGTGATGACCCGGGCGCGTACGGGGGTGCGCCCGGGTCCCGCAGTTCCGCGCTCTATGGGCGATTGTGTGGTACATCATTGGAATCTCTGACGCAAGAGGTCCGGCGTCCGCGCCGGGGCCGGATGCCACCACCGTGACGCTTGGCTCGCTCACGGTCCGGCCCGGGACGGCGGCCAGTGAAGGGACGGCGGTGCGCGGCTTCGCTAAGACGGACGAGGCGGCCGCCGAAGCACTTTTCACCAGCACATATCCCCGGCTGGCCGGGTGGATCCGGCGCCTGGTCGACGACGACGAGACGGCGCACGAGATCGCGTCCGAAGCCTTTACGCGCCTGCTGGCCCGCTGGTCGGGCCTCGACAACCCGCAGAGCTACCTCTACATGATCGCGACCAACCTGATCCGCGACCACTGGCGCCGGGCCGAGCGGGAGCGGCGGGCCATCCGCACGGTCACGGCCACGACCCAGCGGGATCCGGTCTCGCTCCCCGCCCAGGACGTGGATGTCCGTGACCTCATCCAGAAACTCCCGCAGCGGATGCGGAACGCGTTCCTGCTGCACTACTACGCCGGATTCGGCGTGCGCGAAGTAGCAACGCTGCTCGGGAGGCCCGAGGGGACGATCAAGGCGGATCTCTTCCAGGCGCGGACCCGCCTCAAGGTCAGCATGGGGGAATCCGGTGAATGACCGCCCGGACGACCTCGACAACTGGCTGCAGGGCCGGATCGATCCGATGCCGCCACCGCCCGGAACGTTCGAGATGATCAAGCGCCGCGCGCGGCGGCGCCGGTATCGCCAGGTGGCCATGTCCGCGGCTGCGGCGGCGGCGGTCGCCGTGGCGGTCATCGTGATCCCGCACGTGACGTCTGTGCTACGGATCAGCCCGGGCTCGGCCGGGACGAACGCGGCGGCGGCGGCGCCGGGCAGAAGCGCCCACGCCGGGCAGGGCACTGTCAACGCGTCCGGCGCACTGGTGCCCGCTCCGAGTTCCACCGCGCCCTCCAGCGCGCCCTTTCGGACGCCCCCGGTTCCGGCCGACTTCGCCGCGACCTCCGCGACGTTCGTCAGCCTGAAGACCGGGTGGGTCATCGGCCAGGCCGGCGTGCCCGGCCAGAAGTGCGCGACGGTGTACTGCACATCCCTGGCGCGCACCGACAACGCGGGCCAGAGCTGGTTCGGTGTTCCCGCGCCAGTGACCGGTGCACCCGATGGAGCATCCGGCGTCAGCCAGATCCGGTTCCTCGACACTGAGAACGGCTGGGCGTTCGGCCCGCAACTGTGGGCGACGCACGACGGCGGCCAGACCTGGACGCTGGTCCAGACCGGCGGCCAGCGCGTGATCAGCCTCGAAACCGTGGGCGACCGGGCCTTCGCGATCTTCGCCACCTGCAGCGGGACGGGAGCGGACTTCGCCGCGCAGTGCTCAAGCTTCAGCCTGTATTCGGCCCTGGCGAGCGGAGACTCCTGGGCGCCGGTGTCGCAGGCCGTGACCAGTCTCGGTAACGGCGGCCAGAACGCGTCGGCGTCGCTGGCGCTCACCGCCAGCCAGGGTTACCTGCTCGCCCCGGACGGCACCCTGTACTCCGGGCCGGTTTCCGGTGCCGGCGCCTGGCAGCGGGCCGCCCCCGGCCCGGCCGGCGCCGCGTCCTGCAGCACCGGCCCGGCGCAGAGCAGCGGGCAGCCCTCGGGCGCCCTGCTGGCCGCCGCGAACGCGTCCAGCCTGGCCCTGGCGTGCACCACCCCGGCCGCATCCGGCGGCGGCGCCCAGGTGTTCACCTCCTCCGATGGCGGCGCGACGTGGCAGCCGTCCGGCACCGTGACCGGCGTGACGGTCACATCCCTGGCGGCCCAGCCCGGCGGCGAGATCGTGCTGGCCACGACCGAGGGCGTCGAGGTCTCGGCGAACGCCGGCGCGAGCTGGCAGCCGGCCGTGCTCGATGCGGGCCCGGCGGGGTTCAGTTACGTCGGCATGACCAGCATCGAGCAGGGTGTGGCGGTGCCCGCGGACACATCCGGCCACGCGATCTGGTTCACCTTCGACGGCGGCCGCACGTGGCGGCGCTCCCCCATCGCCGACGGCTAGCCCGGGGGGGCTACCCCCCGGAGCCCCCCCCCGCATGCTGTGCTGGCCCGGGGGGCGACCCCCCGGAGCCCCCCGCATGCGCTCCGCGCCCCGCGGTGGTACTTCGCCGGCACACCGGCCACTCACCGGGCCGGAGGCCCGGTTCGCTGGGCCGGCAGCGATCGCCTCGCCGTAGGTCCTGCTGCGGTTCCCGCCGACAGCACCGGCCGCTCGCCGGGTCACGAGGGCCCGGGCTCGCTGGGCCGGTAACGATCGCCTCGCCGTTGCCAACGTCCGTGGGCCGTACGGCTGGCGCGGGGCTCACGCGGCGTTTCATGAGGGGCGAGGGCGTCCAGCGCCCACCCGGTGCAGCCGGTAGGCGGGGGGCCCGCCGGGGGGCGTTCAAACGTCAGGTGCGTCGGTGAGGGCGCCGAGGAGTTCGTCGGCGGCGGAGTAGGGGTCGATCTGGCCCTCCGCGACCCGATCGGCGAGCGGCCCGAGGGCGCTGTCGCCGGGCAGGCGGCTCATCTTGCTGCGCAGGGCGCTCAGGGCCAGCGCCGCCACCTCTTCGCGCGCGCGGGCGGCTCTGCGGCGGCCCCGTTCGCCGGAGCTATCCAGCCAGGACCAGTGCGCGTCGAGCTTGCCGACCAGCTCCGATATCCCGTCGCCGGTGGTGGCGATGGTGGTGACGATGGGCGGTTTCCAGTCCCCGGGGGCCCGTTCGGTCAGGGCGAGCATGTTCCGCAGATGCCGGATCGTCTGCTGGACCTGCGGGCGGTCCGCCTTGTTGATCACGAAGACGTCGGCGATCTCCAGGATGCCCGCCTTCGCGGCCTGCACGGAGTCCCCCATGCCCGGGACGACCAGTACCGCCACCGAGTCGGCCATCGAGGCGATCTCCACCTCGACCTGCCCCACGCCGACCGTCTCGATCAGGATCACGTCGAAACGCGCGGCGTCGAGGGCCCGGATCACCTGCGGCGTCGCGGCGGCCAGACCGCCGAGGTGCCCCCGGTTGGCCATCGACCGGATGAAAACGTCGCGATCGGTGGCATGGTCCTGCATGCGGATGCGGTCACCGAGCAGCGCCCCGCCGGTGTAGGGCGACGTGGGGTCGATGGCCAGCACCCCTACCCGCAGGCCCTGGTCGCGGTAGGCCCGGACGAGCGCGCTCGTGACCGTCGACTTCCCGGCGCCGGGCGCGCCGGTCAGGCCGATCACGCGTGCATGGCCCGCCAGGGGGCTGAGTTCCTTCATGACCGAACGGAGCCGGGGGGACCCGTCCTCGATCAGCGAGACCAGCCGCGCGAGGGAGCGCGGATCACCATCGTGCGCCCGGGCAACCAGTTCCGGGGCGTCGCTTGCTGACGTGGCCACGCGCCGACGTTACACGGCGGGCGCGGGAACGCGGATGATCAGCGCCTCGCCCTGGCCGCCGCCGCCACACAGCCCGGCGGCCCCGAGACCGCCGCCGCGCCGCTGCAGCTCGTGCACCAGGTGCAGGGCGATCCGGGCCCCGGACGCGCCGATCGGATGGCCGAGCGCGATCGCGCCGCCGTTGACGTTGACCCGGGCCGGCCCGATGCCGAGGTCGCGCATGGACTGAACGGCGACCGCCGCGAAGGCCTCGTTGATCTCGACGAGGTCGAGATCCGCCACCGTCAGACCGCCCTTGGCCAGCGCCTTGCGGATCGCGTTGGACGGCTGCGAGTACAGGGAGTTGTCCGGGCCGGCCACCGACCCGGCCGCCCCGACCTCCGCCAGCACGGGCACGCCGAGGGTTTCCGCCGTCTCGCGCGCCATCACGACCACGGCGCACGCGCCGTCCGAGATCTGCGACGCCGACCCGGCGGTGATCGTCCCGTCGGGGCTGAAGGCGGGGCGCAGCCGGCTGAGCGACTCGGCGGTCGTGTCCGCGCGGACGCCTTCGTCCTCGTCGAACACCAGCGGCTCCGCGCCCCGGCGCTGGATCTCGACGCCCACGATCTCGTCGGCGAACAGGCCGTTCTTGATCGCGGCGGCGGCCCGCTGATGGCTCGCGGCCGCGAACTCGTCCTGTTCCTCCCGGGTGATGCCCAGCTTCTTGCCGTGCTCCTCGGTGGACTCGCCCATGGACACGTGGTCGAACGCATCGGTCAGGCCGTCGATGGCCATCGAGTCGAGCAGCTCGACCGGGCCGAACTTATAGCCGCGGCGCGACTTCGGCAGGAGGTGCGGCGCCTGGGTCATCGACTCCATACCGCCGGCCACCACGACGTTGCATTCGCCCAGCCGTACCAGCTGGGAGGCGAGCGCGATGGCGTCCAGGCCGGACAGGCAGACCTTGTTGACCGTGAGCGCCGGGACCGTCATCGGGATACCCCCGGCCACGGCCGCCTGCCGCGCGGGAACCTGGCCCGCCCCCGCCTGGAGCACCTGGCCCATGATCACGTAGTCAACCTGGTCGCCGGGCAGGCCCGCGCGCTCCAGGGCCGCCTTGATCACGACGCCGCCGAGCTCCGCGCCGGAAAAACCGGCGAGCGAGCCGAGGAGCCGGCCGATCGCCGTCCTGGCCCCGCTGACGATGACGGGCGCACGCCCGGCGGGGATTGCCGTGTTGCCGCCCAGGGCCTCGCTCATCCCGATACCTCCTTATCCATATCCCGCGCCATCCATATCCCGCGCCATCCATATCCCGCGCCGTTCCGCCTGCCCGGGCACGGTCCTCCACGATACATAGCCGCCAGGAACGCCCCCCAACCCCGACCGTGACCCGGCCCACACTCCGGCACGGCGACCCGGGCTGGCCAAGGGCGTGCAGTTTCTGCTGTTATCGCAGCAGGAGATTGAGGTGGACCATGCTGACCCACATCGACCATGTCGGGATCGCTTGCTATGACCTGGAGGAGAAGATCGAGCTCTACTGCTCGACGTTCGGCCTCACGGTGACGGCCCGGGAAGTTCACGAGGAGCAGGGTGTCCGGGAGGCCATGCTGCTGGTCGCGACGGCAGATCCGGGCCCGGTCCGGGCCGGGACTCCCGCCGGGCCGGACCTGCGGGCCGCGGCGGGAGGCCCGGTCCAGACGGTGGCCCCCGGCGGGCCCGACCTGCGGGCCACGGCGGGGGCGGCCCCGGCAGGCTTTCTG
>Ga0116134_1000203_pt1 | contig 31346 bp, 30 predicted proteins | sample June2015DPH_19_5_FD_89737 | JGI IMG/M metagenome (GOLD analysis project Ga0116134, IMG submission 89737) | Peatland microbial communities from SPRUCE experiment site at the Marcell Experimental Forest, Minnesota, USA - June2015DPH_19_40 | ecosystem: Environmental > Terrestrial > Soil > Wetlands... | reverse complement strand
GTCGCCGACATTGGCGCGCAGCATCCGAATGCCGGATCGCTTGAGCGCCAACTCCAATCCCATATTCGACATAGTCGTCGCCACCACCGTGGACCTGGCGAGCGCGCCACGCGACTGCATTTCGCGCGCCGCCAAAAGCAAAACCGCATCCCCGTTCACCACTCGCCCATCGGCATCGCAAAAAAGCGCGCGGTCGGCGTCGCCGTCGAAAGTAACGCCTACATCGAAAGGTCGCCGCTGGCCCGCACCCATGCTCTCGTCGACAATGCTCTTGCGAACAAAGTGCGCCACTATTTCCGGATGCAGCGCGCCGCAATTCTCGTTGATGTTATGTCCGTCCGGGCTGGAGTGCAGAAAGGTGGTGTCGATTTTGAGCGCCCCGAACAACGCCGGAGCTTCCGCCGTCGCTGCGCCATTGGCGCAATCGATGGCCACACGCAGCCGGCTCAAGTCCAATTCCGAAGACACACTGCTCCCTAGCCAACTAACGTAAGCCTGGCGCAGATTCTCCTCACCGGGGAGGCTGGAAACTTCAGGCGTGGAATCCATCGCCGGAGGTGTATCCGCTTGCAGCAACGCGAAAATCTCTTTTTCAATGGCCAATTCGCGCGCGTCCGGCAGCTTGTAGCCATCGCTGGAAAAAATCTTGATCCCGTTATCGGTCCAGGGATTGTGCGAAGCGGAAATCACGATGCCGGCATCGAACCCTTGCGAGCGCGCCAGAAACGCAATACCTGGTGTGGTAATCACGCCGGCGCTGCGCGCTTCCACACCAACCGACGCGAGCCCTTGCACAAATCGGTCGGCAATCCAGAGGCTGGAGACGCGCGTGTCCTGTCCAATCACGACCTGCGCCTTGGCATTCACGCGCGTCAGATCGTGCCCGAGCGCCCGCCCAATCCAATAAACACTGTCGCGCGTCAGCGGGAATTCGCCCGCTACGCCACGAATCCCATCGGTACCGAAGAGTTGTCGGGTCTGCGTCATGCCAGAATCAAAGATCGAAAGACCTGGGGAAAGCCAGTCCTTACTTGTTGCGGTATTCCGAGCGCTCCATGATAACCGTCACTCGAACCGGCGTGGGATGCACAACCTGAATCAGAGGATCGGGAACATAGGCCTGCGTCACAAACGAAGCTCGCGTCATGGTTCCACTCGCGTCTACTGGATCCGTAACCGCGGCCTCCACCGCTTCGACGCGGCGCCGGGGACCCGTGATCATGACCGTCGGCGGATCGGCGATCCACTGCCCCACTTGCATGCCGCTTGCAAAAGTTCCGATCACACGCGGTCGAATCTCAATCACGCGGGTCGCGCGATTATCGAAAGAGAGGTGAAACTGTCCCGGTATGATCTGCACCACTTCCAGATCCTCCGGCACATGAACATGCCGAGCGGTCAAATCGAAAGTCCGTTCCCCCGGGGCGACGCTGGCGAGATCAATCTCCGCGCGCACATCCGCAATCTGCAGGCGGTGAATTACACGCTCCGGTCCCCGCACCCGGATCTGTGCCTCGGTGAAGCTGGCAGAGTCGATCTCCAGATTGTCGGGAAGATTATGGAACTCGATGGGGACTCTCATCTCAACTTCGGCCACAGGACTGCGTGCCACTGCGAACCACAGAGCGATGGCGAGCAATAGGGATACGACCTTGAGTCCGATATTGTGAACAAAAGCACGCTGCAAAAAGCCGCGCTGGGAAAAGCTACGCTCAGCAATGCCCGACATCGTCAGTTGTCCCTTCCAGCATCCGGCTTGCGGGAGAGTTGCGAACCAGATTGAGAACCATGTTGCGAACCAGATTGAGAACTATGTTGCGAACTAGGCGGCTCCTCTTCAACAAAACTTTCCTCCAACACCGTCGGCAGAGCGGGCGCAGGAGCATAACGGCGCAGCAGATTACTCAGCCGCTCGCGCAGCCGCTCCACCGTCAAGTCGCGTTCGATGCTGCCCGCCACCGCCATGCTGATCGTGCCCGTCTCTTCCGAAATGATGACGGCGACCGCGTCAGTTTCTTCCGTGATCCCGATCGCCGCACGATGCCGCGTCCCCAGTTGGATCGAGAGCACAGGGTTCATCGAGAGCGGCAGGAAACAAGCGGCGGCGGCAATGCGGTCCCGCTGCACAATCACGGCCCCGTCATGCAAGGGCGCGCTCGGACGAAACACCGTGGCCAGCAGGTCGTAGGACAGCCTGGCATCGAGCGCCACCCCGCTTTCGATGTAGGTGCGCAGCCCAATCTCACGTTCGATCACGATCAGCGCACCGGTCTGGTCTTGCGAAAAAAGATTGGCCGCCAAAACAATGTCGTCGTAGACATCGGCCACCGAACTCGAAGACCGCATCAGCGAAATACGGCTGCCGAGATTTGCCAGTGCGTGCCGGATCTCCGACTGGAAAACAACGATCAACGCAAATACGCCATACGGCAGCAGCGTGCTGAGCAGCCAGTTGAGCGTCCGCAATTCCCCAAGCTGCGCGAAATAGAAAGCCAGTCCGAGCGTCGCCACCCCGACCAGCATGGGCGCAGCCCGCGTGCCCCGCACTAGAACCAGAAACTGGTAGATCAGGATCGCGACCAGCACGACGTCCAAAATCGAAATGACCGAGATCGCCGAGATGTGCGACCAGACCTGCGACAGCGTCACGCCAGCCTCACGTCGATATTTGAGTCAAGAGTGGATTCGCCCTTCATTCTAATCTAATGCAATCGGCCGAATGTGGCGCGCCCAATGCAGCGCGTTCTAACACAGCGCGTTCTAATAACTTTCGTCGGATTCCAGTCCGCTGCGCTCGATCGCCGTAACGCGGGCACGAACCCGTCCCCGAGCCAGGCGGGCCGACAACTCCTCCCCGGCCTCGAGTTGCGCCGCATCCTTTACCAGTTGGTCTTTCGCATCGAATACCAAAGCGTATCCGCGATTCAGAATCGCCACCGGCGAAAGCGCCTCCAGGCTTGCGGTCTGGCGATCCAGCGCTCCACGGCTCTCCAGCAACCGTGTGTGCGTGGCGGCAGCCAGGGTCGCAACTTGAGCCTCCAACCGCTGGCGGATAGCAGCCAGACGGCGGCGCGCATCATAGTGCCGGATTGCTGTGGCAACATTTTCCAGGCGTCGATGACATCGCTCCAATAATTGCCGTTCCGCTCTTTCCAAGCGGAAGCGCTGTTCATCGAGCCTCTGCTGTCGCCGATGAATCCCATCCATCATGCGCGCAAATGCTCCGTGCTGAGCCCGTTCTGTCAAATCCTGACGCGCCATCAGCAACCGGTACCGCACCGCGCGCTCCAGCCGGCGATACAAGTCCTCCGCTTGTGCTTCGATCTCCTGTCGCGAGCGGATCACCAGTTCCGCCGCCGCCGACGGTGTAGGCGCCCGCAGATCGGCGACAAAATCCGCGATCGTAAAATCCGTCTCGTGCCCAATCGCCGAGATCACCGGAATCTTCGAATCCGCTACCGCCCGCGCTAAGCCCTCATGATTAAAACAGGCGAGATCTTCAGCCGAGCCTCCGCCGCGCGCAATGATGATGACCTGGACCGCGCCGCTGCGACGGCTGCCCTGATTAAAGCATTGCAGCCCGGCCATCACCTCGCCCGGCGCCGCGTCTCCCTGCACCTGCGCCGGATAAATCACCACATTCGCCGAGTGATGCCGTCGCGCCAGAATATTCAGAATGTCCCGCAGCGCCGCCCCCTGCGGTGACGTGATGATGCCAATTCGCTGCGGCAACGGCGGAATCGGCTTTTTTCGCGAAGCCTCGAACAATCCTTCCGCCTGCAATCGCGCCTTCAATTGTTCGAACGCCAACTGCAGCGCGCCCGCGCCCTTCGGCTCCATGAATTCAGCGGAGATCTGCAACTCTCCGCGATCCTCATACACCGTAATGCGCCCGCGAACCGTAACCTGCAATCCGTTCTCCGGACGAAACCGCAGCAGCTTCGCCGACGACCGGAACATCACCACCCGAATCTGCGCCGACTCTTCTTTCAGCGTGAAATACAAATGCCCGGAGTCGGGAATCCGCAAATTCGAAATCTCGCCTTCCACCCAGCAATCCGAATACTCGCGCTCAATGTGCGACCGAACCGCCGAGACCAAAGCCCGAACCGTCCAGACGCGCCGCTCCGGAGGGCGAAACTGAAACCCGAGTTGGTCGGCCAAGTCCATGAGTTTCAGCTAAGAAATTTCAGCACCGTCGGAGATTGCCGCAGTTCGTTCTTTCTCTCCACAACTACCTCCCTAACCGTGTCATCCTGAGCGGAGCCGAGCCATACGCGAAGCGGGGTGGCTCGCTGCAGTCGAAGGACCCCTACACCCTCCCAACTCTCGACCTTTTCACTCGAGGCCGACTCCACACCCAGCTGCATGAATTTCCAGATCGAGGCCCGCCCGTACACGTTATCGCCTCAGCCGTCCAATCAGGAAGAGAACAATAGAAAGCACGACACTAATCAAAATGGAACTAGCCAGCGGAAAATAGAAAGTAGTGTTCTTGCCCCGATACACGATATCCCCCGGCAACCGGCCCAGCGGCAACCCCGTCCGCCCCAGCAGCATGACGATGCCCCCAATTACCACCAGGGCCACGCCAAGCATTACCAGCAGCCGTCCCGTCTCCATCATGCTTCGAGTGTAACTCCGGCGATTGCCAAGTGATCGTTCGACTCCTTGGGAGTCTCCGCAATCAGGACCGCAAGACGGGTGTATAATGACTGCCGTTTTTGCCGCCAGAAGGAGAGTTCCGGGCAAGACCTGGCGCACCCGCCTTTGTTAGTTGAATTCTGAGAGGTCGACCTATGCGAAGCGACAGATTTTCCATTGGATGGGGAACGGCTCTGTTGATATTGAGTGCGACTATGCTGGTGGCGACCAACCGGGCGAGCGGCCAAGAAACAGTGCTGTACAACTTTCAGGGAGGAAGCGATGGGAATTTTCCCATCGGCGGCGTCATCTTTGATGCTGAAGGGAATCTCTATGGCACCACTGACGTGGGCGGCGGCGGGGCGTGTCCAGGCGGCTGCGGAACCGTCTTCAAGCTTGCTCCGGCGAAAAATGGAGGCTACACGAAGACCATCCTTTATACCTTCCAGGGTTCATTCACGGATGGGCAATACCCTCAAGCCCGGCTGGTCTTCGACCAAGAGGGCAATCTTTATGGCACAACCCTGCTCGGCGGCGCTACCCTTGCAGGCGAAGGAACGGTCTTTAAGCTCACCCCGACCCCGAGCGGTGAGTGGACAGAGACCATTCTCCACAACTTCAACTGCGCTACAGCCAACGATGGCTGTGAGCCGTATTCTTATTTGATCTTCGACAAGGCCGGCAATTTGTATGGCACCACGCTGCAAGGCGGTGGCGGCGACACCTCGTCCTATTGCATTAACGGTTGCGGCACGGTTTTCAAACTGTCGAAGCGTAAGAAGGGCATGTGGCCAGAGACTCTGCTCTACACCTTCCCGCATTTCTTCAACAACACCATCGGTGCGAACCCGTATGCTGGTTTGGCGATCGATGCCAAGGGCAGCCTGTACGGGACGACCTACTACGGCGGCCCGTATACAAGTGGCGTGGTTTTCCGACTCAAGCGCTCCCATGGGGTGTGGGCAGAAACTGTGCTGCATACCTTTAGCTACACTGGAACCGACGGGTACGCTCCTTACGCCGGTGTGGTGCTGGACAAGTCCGGAAACCTCTATGGCACAACGCTTGATGGCGGAAACGCCGTGCTCGGCCAGGGCGTTGTCTTTATGCTTACTCCTGCGCGAGAGGGAGAGTGGACGGAGACGATCATCCACGACTTTCCCTCTCCCCGGTATGCTGATGGAGAGTACCCCATCACCGGCGTGACCGTGGATGCGGCTGGCAATCTTTATGGCGCATCCTACATCGGCGGTGGCCAGAACGAGGCCCAGTGCCCAGATAACGACGGTTGCGGGGTGATTTACCAATTGTCACCAAAAGATGGCAGCTGGAGTGAAACCATCCTATACGCTTTTCAGGGCGGGTTGGATGGAGGTCTTCTCGAGGATGATGTGCTTGCGTTCGATGCAAATGGCAATTTATACGGCACGGGAGCGACCGGAGGTTCGGGTGGGTCGGGGGCCGGGGTTGTCTTTGAAGTCAAGCCGTAACCGCTCCAACCGCACTCCCCGATGACCATCCTGGAAACCTCTCGCCTCCAACTCCGCGAGTTCATCCCGCAAGATGCCGACGCCCTCGCCCAAGTCCTCTCCGATCCCGAAACCATGCACTACTACCCCGCGCCCTACGACCGCGCCGGTGTCGAACAATGGATCGAACGCAACCGCCAACTCTACCAGGACGACGGCGTCGGCCTCTGGGCCATGGAACTGGCGAAGACGCGTGAATTAATCGGCGATTGCGGCATCATCCGCCAGCAGGTCGAAGGCGAGCATCTCTACGAAATTGGATACCACCTCCGTCGCGATTTCTGGGGTCGAGGTCTCGCGACCGAAGCCGCCATCGCCTGCCGCGACTGGGCCTTCGCGCACCTGAAAACCGAACGCCTGATCTCCCTGATTCGCCCCGAGAATCTGCCCTCCCGCCGCGTCGCCGAGCGCGTAGGCATGACCGTCTGGAAAGAAGTGAATTGGCGAGGCCTGCCCCACTGTGTCTATTCCATCGCAAGGGCACAATCATCAGTGCCCTAACCCGAAACCTGCTCGCGTGGTGACGGGGCTCTGCCCCGTCCTGCCCACCCGAAGCCCAGCGACCACACAATCTCCACGCATCGACACCTCGGAGCAAGGCATAAGTTAAACTCAAGAGACCAAGTCGACGAAGCATGCGCAAAGTCACCATTCTCTTTAATCCCAACTCTGGCCGCCGCGGAAGAAGACGCGACGCGGAACTGAACCACGCCATTGGCATCCTCCAATCGGCGGGAGTCCACACCGATCTTACCGTTTGCCGCTCCAGCCAGGAAGCGACCGACAACGCCCGCTGCGCGGTGGCGGACGGAAGTGACACCGTTTTCGCCTGCGGCGGCGATGGCACCATCCACGATGTCATCCAGGCACTAGCTGGAACGCCCGTCGCGCTTGCCATTCTTCCGTTCGGTACGGCCAATGCACTTGCCCACGACCTCCGAATCCCATTCCGCCCCAGCGCTGCGGCCCGGGCTGCGGTCGCCGGCAAGATCCGCCGCATCCCTCTCGGCCGGATTGAGTATGAGGATTTCAACCGCAAATCCGCTGCGCGCTACTTTACCGTCGCCGCCGGAATCGGCGTCGACGCTCACCTGTTCTACAAACTGACCGCCGAACTCAAGAAGCGCGGCGGCATGACTGCTTATTACTTCAAGGCCTGGCAGTTGTGGGCAACACATCGCATGCGTAAGTTTGAGGTCGAGTATGCCAACGGAAACGGTCTGCGCCAGCACGCCGTTCTGACTGAACTCCTGGCGGTAAGAATCCGTTTTTTCGGAAACATCCTGCGCGAACTGGTTCCCGGAGCTTCGCTCGACTGCGGCGACCTGCGCACCGTAATGTGCCGCACCGCCAGCCGCAATGCCTATATCCAGTATGTGGCCGGGGCGCTGCTCGGCCGCCAATGGGATATCAACGGTATCGATCTGGTGAGCTGCTCGGAGGTCGTCTGCCAGTTGCCAGAGAAAAGTGACGGTCATCATGCCGAACACGGCGACAACCGCGTTTACGTCGAGGCTGACGGCGAACTCCTCGGCCGCTTGCCTGCACGCATGACGATGCAGCCCGATGCTTTGTCGCTGGTCGTGCCGGCGTAGTCCGGCCCTCGCCGGTCACTGAACCACGCTCCCGCTGTGTTATAAATCGCGTATGCCTACCGGACACCGAGGGTCGATTCACCTCTTCCGATTCTCCGGAATTGATGTCTTCCTCCATTGGTCTTGGTTCTTGTTGGCGTTTTACGAAATCAATGCGCGCAAAGGGGACTATTCCTCGATCGTCTGGAATGTTCTCGAATACCTCGCCCTCTTTCTAATCGTGACCCTTCATGAATTCGGTCACTCGCTGGCCTGTCGCCAGGTTGGCGGGCAGTCCGATCGCATCGTGCTCTGGCCCCTCGGTGGCGTCGCCTACGTAAATCCGCCACAACGCCCCGGCGCTACATTATGGAGCATCGCAGCCGGCCCGCTGGTGAATGTGGCGCTCGTTCCGATCATCATGGGCGCAGGATACGCCAGCAAAGCGATGGGCTGGTACACGGCCGTCCCCGACCTGCGGACGTTGATTCACGCTATGTTTTATATCGATGTGGGACTGTTCCTGTTCAACATTCTGCCCATTTATCCTCTCGATGGCGGCCAGATTCTTCGTGCCTTGCTTTGGTTCGTGATGGGGCGCGCTCACAGCTTGATGGTAGCTACAGTCCTCGGGTTCGTAGGCGTGGCCGCGTTCATCGGCCTCGCCCTTTGGACGCAAACACCCTGGTACGCTGTGCTCGCTGTCTTTATGCTGATGAATTGCTGGAGCGGACTGCAGCACGCGCGAGCCCTCTTGCGCTTTGCAAAATTGCCCCGGCAATTTGGATATGCCTGCCCATCTTGCCAGGCCAGCCCGCCGATCGGTGACTACTGGAAGTGCGGAAAGTGTGGGCAAGCGTTCGACAGTTTTCAAACTGGAGCCGTATGTCCACATTGCGCGACAGGCTACGCAGGAACGAAGTGCCTGGATTGCGGCGCCATGCATCCCATGAGCGAATGGTCGACTCCCGCCATGAGCGTGAGTTCGGCCCTTCCGGTCGCCCACGTTTAGATCTCACCTCACTTGTCACTTTGGCCTTGCTTCGCATCCGGCTAAACTCAACGGAACGCCTTGGAACCCGTCACTCATTTTCTATTCGGCGCTGCCATGGGACGCGCCGGACTCAACCGCAAGACGGCGCTAGCCACCGCCACCTTAACTCTGGCCGCCGAGGCGCCCGACCTCGACGTCCTCAGCCGCTTCGGAGGCTCCGCCTTCGGTTTGAACCATCACCGCGGCTTTACTCATTCTTTCCTGGGAGTGCCGCTGATGGCCGCCGTAGTCGTTGGATTCATCTACCTTGTCTGGCGCCTGCGCGGCCGCAAAACCCGCAATCCCAACCTTCCCGCGCGCTGGGGATTGCTCTTCGGCTATGCTTGCCTCGCCGGACTCAGTCACCTTCTGCTCGACTTCACCAATAACTACGGAGTGCGCCCCTTCTGGCCGTTCTCAGAACGCTGGTATTCCTGGGACCTCGTCTTCATCGTCGAGCCCGTCCTCCTGGTCGTCCTCACACTGGGCCTGATTCTCCCCGCACTGTTTTCGCTGATCAACGAAGAGATCGGTGCGCGCAGCAAACGCCCGCACACCCAGCCGTCGGGACGACTAGCCGCGACCATCGCCCTGCTCGCCGTCTTCGTCTGTTGGGGACTTCGCGACTACGAGCATCGCCGCGCCGTAGCCGCTCTCCAGTCGCGCAATTACCAGGGAGCCGATGCAATTCGAGTTTCCGCGTATCCCTACTGGGTGAATCCGTTCCGCTGGTATGGAGTCGTAGAAACGCCCACGTTCTTTGCCGCTATGGATGTCGATTCGCTCTCGCCCGAAGTCGATCCTGAAGCCCAAATGCAGATTCACTACAAGCCCGAAGAAACGCCCATCACTCTAGCCGCCAAGAAAACCTATCTCGGACGCGTGTATCTGAGCTGGGCCCAGTATCCCGTAACCGAAACCGAACAACTAGAGAAAGACCTCGCGAACGATCCTGTCGAGAGCGCCCGTGCCGCCTACGTAGTCCGCTTCCGCGATCTCCGCTACGACTATCCTGGACGCGATGCCCGCGCCATGCTCGGGGCGACGGTCTTCCTGACCCGCGATCTCCAAGTGGTCGAGGAACGCTTCGGCATGGGGACCCGCCGTCACTCCAGAAATAGGGAATGAGTCAAACGTCACTTCTCGGGAGACAACACGCCCGTCTCGGGAGGCAACAGACCCGTCTGCCGCATCACTTTTAACATGTCGAACACGTTCCACTCTTCACAAATCTTGCCGTCTTTGAAGCGAAAGATCGTCACCCCGTCGCTCTCGATCTTCTTGCCCGTTGCTGGAAACCCCATCCCAGCCTGTGTGTTCGTGCCGCTCACGGTAATATGCACGGCTACCAGATCCCCCTCTGCGATCATCCGGTTCACCCTGAAGCTCATGTCCGGCAGAGCCTTGCGTTCTCCCCGGGCATAGGCCAGATCCTCCTCAAGTGTGAAAGTGCGGTCGCCGGAATGGCCCACAAAATCCTTAGAATGAAACTCCCCGTACTTGTCGAGTCGCCCCTGGCTGAGCACCTCCTCGAAAAAGCTTTGGGCAACTGCCTTGTTTCTCTCCCGCTGGCTGGCTGACTGGGCCAGACCCGGCAGGCTGATCGCAAACAGCAATAGCAACAGCGGACCTTTCCGCATATCGTTCTCCTTTGCAATGAGACCTTTCCCAGCTGGCCATCCACAGATCGGAACAGTGGGTAACGGTTTCATAATTTTCATAATTAACGTAACATATGTTACATTAATTCGGCAAGGAATTTCCCAATGGCAAGACCGCCCAACCCCAGCATCCGCAAACGACTCCGCCATCAGGCCGTCGATTACGTGCTCTCCCACGGAGTCGGCGACCTCGCCCTTCGTCCCCTGGCGAAGGCCCTGAAGACCAACGCTCGAATGCTGGTCTACCACTTCGGCTCGCGCGAAGGATTGATGCGCGAGCTCCTCGCCGGCGCGCGGGAACGTGAAGACGAGAACATCCAAGCCTGGTTCCGGGCTGGAAAGAAACAGCGAACCATGCCCGAGTTCCTGCGCTGGCTCTGGCAGCGAATGAGCGCGCCATCCAGGCAGCCTCAACTGCGCCTGCTCTTCGAGTTGTACGCGCTCGCGCTGCGCAACCCTCGAGACTACCCTGGGGTCCTCGAAGCCCCGCTCCGCTACTGGCAGAAACTCACGAAACAAGCCGGCGTCCACTCAAAGTCCAGCACCGCAGAAGCGACCCTGCTCCTTGCCGCCACCCGAGGCTTGCTCCTTGACCTCTGCGCTACCGGAGATAGAGCTCGGGTGAGCCGCGCTCTGCAGTTGCTGGCCAATTTTGTCGAATCGCGCGACCTCGAATCGCGCAACCTCGAATCGCGCAACAAAGAAGAGATCGGCGGGACTGTGAAACGGAAAGCCAATCGATAGTTGGCGAGCTGGTTTGAACACGCCCCACTCTGATCGAGTTAGCGGAGTCGCTTGACCCGCGGCATCCGCTCGCGCAACAATCCTAATTGACACCTAACGAGGTGGATCATGCTGGCATATCTATTTGTCATTTTTGCGGTCCTGGCGAGGATGCCATTCATGCCGCATCCTTGGAGCTTCACTCCTGTGGCAGCGGCGCTGCTCTATTTTGGCGCGCGCGGCTCGCGACGGCAGCTATGGGTACCCTTTGCGCTGATGGCCGCCTCTGACGTCATCCTCACCAAGTTCGTGTACTCCTATCCATTCACCTGGGACCATTTCGTGACCTGGGCATGGTATGCGGCGATCTTGTGGCTCGGCACTGCTCTGCGCGAAAACACCAACTGGTTGCGAGTAGGAGCCGCCGCCCTCGCCAGTTCCGTGTCGTTCTTCGTGGTCAGTAATTTCGCCGTCTGGGCCTGCTGGAACATGTATCCCAAGACGCTATCGGGACTGATGACCTGCTATGCCGCGGGCCTCCCGTTCTTCCGCCGTGGAGCCGCAGGTGACCTGCTCTTCACCGCAGTCATGTTCGGCTTACCCGCCATAGCTGCCACATTGGCCCGCGGCACCCAAAAACCGCAAGGAACTGCAGCCGCCTAGTTGCGATCGCGTGGGGACGGCCGCCCTCGGCCGTCCAAGCCGAGCGCACCAGGGCCCCCGTCAAGCGCGGTGTTGGCTTGGGGTGGAGCAGCTCGGCCCCGCTTAGCCCGCCGCCAAAGTATCCCCGCCACCACCAGTACTCCCACCCCAACCAGAATCCACATGAAGTGGCGCGCGAAGAGATTCCCCGTCAGCGTCACAATCTGCGGACCCAACCACAACGTCAGCAGCGCCTCAATCAGAAAGCGCACGAACCGTCCGGCAAAAATCGCCAGCAGAAAATGCGCAAAGTTCATCTCGAACGCCGCCGCCGCCAGCACAAAAATCTTGAAAGGCGCGGGCGGCGGCAACATCGCCGGAAACATCAGCGCCCAGAATTCGTGGTGCTCGAAGGATTCGTGAATCTTCTCGAAGCGCTCTGGCGGAAGCCGCTTGCGCAACAACACCTCGCCACCCGTATATCCGACGACGTAGAGAACTATGCTTCCGAGCGCCGAGCCAGCCGCTCCCAGCAGCACATACACCAGAAAGCGCGGGCGATCGGTGTACACGTAATACACGAAAATCGCATCCAGTGGCATGCCCAGGAACGAGCCATCCACCGCCGCCAAGGCAAGCATCCCCCACGGCCCCAGGGGCACAAGCACGTGCTTGATCCACTCGCTGTAAGCGTGGACAAAATGTTTAATCTTGTTCAAGTAGGGTAGTTTACGCGGATTAGTGTTCCGTCTTGCCTGCAATCAATTCCAGCGCGTGCGGCAGCAAATCCATAACCGCCTCCAGCGACTCGACCGCTCCTGCCGGACTGCCCGGCAAATTCAGGATCAGGCTCGTTCCCCGGACGCCGCACACCGCGCGGCTCAGCGCCGCAAAGCGCGTCTTCTGCACTCCCCGCAATCGCATCTGCTCCGCGATCCCTTCCACCAGCCGATCGCACACCGCACCCGTGGCTTCCGGCGTCACGTCACGCGGAGCGATCCCCGTCCCGCCCGTGGTCACCACCAGTCGAGCCGACCGGCATAACTCAATCAATTTTTCCTGAATCGCGGCGCGCTCGTCGGACACCATGCTGCGCACCACTACTTGAAAGCTGCGCCGGCGCAGCGCTTCTGCGACTGCGGGCCCGGAGAGATCCGCTTTTTCGCCACGCGCACACGAATCGCTAACCGTCAGCACCGCCGCCCGCGTTCCATCGGATTTAGAGCCAGCGGGTTTCACGGCATCAGATTTCGCGCCATCAGGTGTCGAGGAGGACATCTTCACCTTCAGCCGCCGCGTCCCGCTGCGCTTCGTCCAGCAACCGCAATCCTTCCATCAGCAGACCCTGGGTGTTCAGCGTCGTCGTTTCCTGCGATGACTTTCCGTTGAAATCAATCTGGAAATTCCCGTCTGTCCAGCGAAGAACCTTGAAGACCGCTTCATCTCCCGTAATCGGGCCATACGCCGCGTGTTTGGCCTGTCCTTGACTGAAATAGATCTCGCACTTGTCCTCGTTGTTGTTGCCCTTGGTCATCGTGAGCAGGCAACTCTTGCGTCCCATCTCTAGCGACTGCACCAGGTCGATCACGTTCATCTGCGACAGGCTGCCGCGCAACACGCCATCGGTCGATGCCGCCTTGCTCAATTTCTCCAGCGCGATCCTGTCCACCACGCGCTTGATTTTGTGGGTCGCGTCTTTCAGGAAGAACGGTTTTTCCAGATAGTCTTCGATCGGATCCTGCATCGACAATCGTTCGCTGATATCGCCCTTGCTAGCCATCAGGATGACCGCGATCCCCGCCGTGGCCGGCCTGCTTTTCAATTTTTCCAGCAACTGCCGCCCATCCATTCCCGGCATGCGATAGTCACTGATCAGCACATCCGGCAAATCATCGACTGCCTTCAACAACGCATCGGCGGCGTCGGTCGCGACCGTCACCTCGCCCAGTGCCGACAGCGCCTGCTGCAACATCCCCAGCACCATCGGGTTGTCGTCCACCAGCAGGATTTTGACGTTGCTCGCCATAGCTTCGTACCAGGGTGTCCCTTCAGCCAGGTTTCGTATCAGGGCATCGCTTTAGCGGTGCCAAAATCCGTCCGTTATCCAAGGCCCCTTTAGGGGCTGGGCATCGAGTTTTTCCGCGGCTGGTTCAAGATCTACTTCCGCTTCGCACGTCTCCGGTAGTCTCCGCTTTTGCCGCCCGACTTCCGTTCCAGCACCACCTCCCGGATTTCGATACCCTTGTCGAGCGCCTTGCACATGTCGTACACGGTGAGCGCCGCCACGCTGGCCGCGACCAGCGCTTCCATCTCCACCCCGGTCTCTGCCGTAGTCTTTACTTTTGTGGCAATAGAAACGCCATTCTCGCATACGCGTAGGGTCACAGCAATGTGCGACAGCGCCACCGGATGGCACATTGGAATCAACTCCGCCGTCCGCTTTGCAGCCATGATTCCCGCCGTCCGCGCCACTTCCAGCGGGTCGCCCTTTGGATTCTTCGGCAGCGCCCGCAGTACCTCCGGCGTCATCAGAACGAACGCGCTAGCCTCCGCTTCTCGCGCCGTTCGCGCCTTCGACGACACATCCACCATGCGGGCCTGGCCCTGTGCGTCGTAGTGAGAGAGCTGAGAGGTCTTTTTCGCCATCAGCAACAGGTTATCGTACTCGCCTGGTCTCATGTGGTGACGGGGCTCTGCCCCGTCCACCCCGAGGCGCGGCTCGACCGCGCACTTTTCACCGCATCAGCAACGACACCCATTCTCCCGCGTCAATGCGCTCACGGTCCGGAGGAATCACCACATAGCAGTTCGCCCGAGCCAGTGCGGCAATGTCGCCTGACCCCTGCCATCGCGCCAGTTCCACCTCGGCATCCTCAAACTCTCCCGAAAGCACTGCCGGAAGAAACCTCTTCAAGCCGGTCTTCGTCCGTATCTCCGATTTCAGCCGCGCCCGCAGAAAGATCAACCGCTGCGGCGTCATTCCAGCCAGCGCCTCGATCATCGGCCGCGCGAACAGTTCAAAAGTCACCATGGTAGAAACCGGATTTCCCGGCAGCCCCAAAAAATATTTCCGATGTGGCGCGGCCGCCCCCGCCCGCGTGTTGGCAGCGACCTCGGAGTCAGCGTGGACGAGAGCGCCCGCTCCACACGAACCAAAGACCACCGGCCGCCCCGGCTGAATGTCCGCTCCGGTAAAATAAAACTCCGCTTTCAATTCCCCGAGAACCTGCTCCACCAGATCGTACTTCCCCATGGAGACGCCGCCCGTCAGCAACAGAAGATCGCACCTCAATCCTTCCTCGATTAGAGCCCGCAGCCGCTCTCGCTCATCCGGAGCAATTGCCAGCCGCACCGGCTCGCCACCCGCATTCTGAACCTGCGCCGCCAGCGAATATGAATTCGAATTCCGAATCTGCGCTGCTCCCGGCATCGCGTCAATCTCGACCACTTCGTCACCGGTCGAAAGCACCGCCACGCGCGGCTTCCGGAAAACCTGCACGCGGCTCTTGCCGACCGACGCTGCAATCGCAATCGCCGCGTGATCCAGTCGCCGTCCGCGATCCAGCAGGACTTGTCCCGCACGCGCTTCCACACCTCGTGAGACAAAGTTCTCGCCGCTGCCAACGCTGCACCGCACCTCCACTAACTTCCCGGGGAGCTGATTTGCGAGTTGACCTGCGAGCTGATTTGCCAGTGATGTGTGCTCCACCATCACCACCGCATCCGCCCCCGCCGGCAGCGGAGCCCCCGTCATGATCCCCACCGCCTGGCCGCGCCCGACCGAGCACACCGTCGGCTCGGGCCAGTCGCCCGCCTTCACCTCGCCCACTACGTCAAGTCGCGCCGGAACCTTCGCCAGGTCCGCCGACTGTACAGCATATCCATCGCGAGTAGCCCGAGCGAAAGGAGGAAAGTCGCGGTCTGCCAAAATCCCCTCCGCCAGCACCCGCCCCAAACCAGCCAGCAGATCCACCGTCTCAACTCCCTCCGGACACACGCCCGCCGCATGCTGCTCGACCAGATGTCGAGCTATTTCAAAGCTCACCACAGAAGACATTCAAGAATGATACGCCGCGGATTTTGCCCAGCGGAGAATGGCGAGGGCAAACACGAACTGGGTACTGGGTACTGGCAACTGGGTACTGTTCTACCGTGCCAATTCCTGCCCCAGCACCGTTGCATTGCTCGCAAAGCAAAGGCCGGTTTCGAGATCCACCAGGCCGGAACGGACAAGTTTTGCAATTTCGCCATCGAAATGCTGCATGCCTTCGTTCCCGCTGGCCTTGATCGCATCCAGCAGGGTGCGGCCCGGCCGCTCGCCTTGTTCGACACAATCGCGAGTGCGCGAGTTGGATTTTAGAATCTCCACTACGGGAACGCGGTCGCCGCCGTCGCTGCGTGGGATCAGCCTCTGCGCAATGATGTAGCGGAAAGTCTTGGCCAGACGCTCTCGCACCGATTGCTGTTCGCTGGCCGGGAACGACCCCACGATGCGCTCCACCGTCTTCGAGGCATCGACCGTGTTTATGCTGGAAAGAACAAGGTGGCCGTTCTCGGCCGCTTCGATAAGAATCTCGAGGGTCTCGCGGTTGCGGATTTCGCCGACCATAATCACGTGCGGCGCCTGGCGCAGAGCCGCTTGCAGCGCGATCGTGAAATTCGGTGTGTCGCTGTGCAACTCGCGCTGGTGCACGGTGGATTGCTTGTGCTTGTGCAGAAACTCGATCGGATCTTCGACCGTCAGAACGTGATAGCAGTGCTGACTGTTAATGCTGTCAATCAAAGCGGCCAGCGTCGAGGACTTGCCCGATCCGGTTCCGCCCGTCACCAGAATGATCCCGTTGCGGACCTGCGCCGCTTGTTCCAATTGCGCCGGCAGATGAAGCGAATGGAAAGTCGGAATGACAGTTGGGATGACGCGCATCACAATCGCGCAACTTCCGCGCTGAATAAAGACATTGACGCGGAACCGCGCCATTCCCGGCAATCCATAGGAGACGTCGCACGAACCCTGCTCGCGAAGCGTATTGATGGCCTGCTTGTTGGTGCCAATCAGGTCGGCCGCGATACGGCGTGTGTCGTCCGCCGAAAGTTTGCTGCTGCCCGCGATTTCGACCGCGGTGAGTTGTCCGTGAATTTCGACCTGGGGCGGACGCCCCGGCGAAAACATCAGATCGCTAACCTTCTCGGAGGTGCGCAACATCCCAGCCAGCAGAACCGGCGTCGGGATCGAGTCCCCTCCACTGACGCCCTCGAAGGCAATCGCAATCGGGGAATTCCCCGTAGCCGCCATTCCATACACTCCCAATTATCAGCATTGACGCCACAGGGGAGAAACATCGACTAGGAACCTATGCAATGACTGTAGCGCGGATTCGCGGAACAGCGAAGGACGAGTAGGTCATAGACCTCGGTAACTGAGGAGCAGTAGCCAGTACCTAGTACCCAGACAACCTACTCCGGGAGCGACTTGATTAGTCCACTCAGGATTCTTCCCACTTCGTGTATGCGCTGCAGCAAATCCTCCGTCGAAGGATGGTCGGAATAACCCAGACGCTCAGCGATTAGCAACTGCGTCTCTAATTCCGCTAGCGATCCTGCGGAGTGCCGCAAGAAGTGCCGAAATTCGCGATGGCTGTAGTGTGCCTGTCCCTCCGCGATATTACTGGGAACCGAAACCGCCGCCCGTCGAATCTGGTCGGTGAGACTGTAAACCTCGCGTCTCGGAAATTTACCCGTCAGCTTATAAATTTCCGCGACCACATCCATGGCCTTCTGCCACGCAACAAGGTCTTTGAAATGCTGAGCCATAATTCCCGGCTTTTCTGGGTACTGGGTACTAGGTACTATTTTTTCTTCTTGTTTCCGAAGCCGGTTTCCACGGGCGCGCCGATGCTGGCCAGCATATCCTTGGCTGGCTGAGCAAACGGACCGGTGGGCTCGAGCTCAAGATACTTTCGAAAGGCCTCGGCTGTGCCTTCGGCTGCAACTACCTTGCCGTCCTTTCCAATGGTCTCCTTGCCGATCAGGTTCACACCCTTCCAATAGTAAGCTGCAGCTTTGGTGGGATCGGCCGCAATCACTTTGTCGAAGGCCACAATTGCATCATCCACCTTGCCCGCATTGGTAAGAACAGCCCCGATGTTGAACAGGTACGCGCCGGCATGCGTCGGGTCCAGTTGGGCCGCCTTGTTGTAGTTGGCCACGGCATCATCAACCTTGTTGGTCTTCGAATACACCTGGGCAAGGTTGTTATAGTAAGCGGCCAGCTTCACATTAGTGTCGGCCTCTTTCTGTTCCGATTCGGAGGCGGTACGCAAGTCGATTGCTTTCTGGTAATCGACAGCGGCGGCCTCGTAGCGCTTCTGTTTTTCTTCCGGAGCGGTCTGTTTGGGCGCCGAGTTAAGGTAGGCGTTGCCGAGTGCCGCCCAGACTTGATCGTGGCTGCTGTCGATCTGGTTGGCTTCAGTCAAGGTGGCGATGGCAGTATCGTAGTCCTTCGCATCGGAAGCCGCACCGGCAGCTTTGAGTTTTTCGTTAAGCGTGCCAATGGTTTTCGTTGCGGCCAACGCTTTGGCTTCGGCCTCTTGCTTAGCCTTGAGTTGTTCAGGAGTCAATCCCTGACCCGCGGCTTGGGTTGCCTGTTCTTTCTTCAGGTCGATGTCCTGGTCCGTTTCTTCCAAACCCACCGGGAGATTGTTGATATGAAAGAGTTCCTTGCCGTCTTTGCTGAGCTTGATGTTGTATTTTCCCGGAGCGATGCCGAGCGAGAAATATTCGCCCTTGTTATTGGTCTTGAGGGTGTACTTGTGGCCCGTTTCGGTCCCCGTCCACTCCACTTCGGCCTGGGCGATCGGTTTCCCCTCGGAGTCTCTGCAAGTTCCCTTCACAGTGCCCGTGGTTTGCGCGAACGCCAGTGGAGCGGACAGCCCCAGGGTAAGAACGACAAGAACAAAAAAGACGAGCAGCAGGGGAAGGTTGAAATATTTCCTCATGATTGTGCCTCCCGGCATTCCATCTGAATTTACTGAACTCTATACACTGGAAAATCTATGCACCGCTTTCGTATCAGGCCATCGCTCCAGCGATGCCGCCAGCGTACTGGTTTCGTATCAGGGCATCGCTTCAGCGATGCCGCCAGTTATCCGAAATCAGACGCCCCTTTAGGGGCTGGCGATATCTGAAACCGCTTCTAACTCAAGCGGACGGCGGTTTCCACATACGCAATGGGATCTTCCGCGCCCGCCTCGCGAAACGCCCGCAGGCGGAGCACACAGCTGTCGCAGACACCGCAGGCGCGATCTTCGCGCTGATAGCATGACCACGTTAAATCGAACGGGGCATTCAGTTCAAGGCCAAGCCTCACAATCTCGTGTTTGCGCATCGCAATCAACGGTGTCACCACCCGGATGGTTCCTTCTCTCGTGCCCGCCTTCACCACTTCGTTGAACGCTCGATAATACTCCGGTCGGCAGTCAGGATAACCAGAACTGTCGGGCTCGACCGCTCCGATGTAGACTCTTTCAGCTCCTATCACTTCCGCCCAACTAACGGCGACGGCAAGAAAATGCGCGTTGCGGAAGGGGACATACGTCACAGGAACGATCACCGGAACGGTCGCAGGAACGCCGACGGGAATGCTGGCGCCGGGAAGGTGCGCTCCACTAACGACCGCTTCGGGAACGGCAATATTCGAATCGGTCAGCGCCGATCCGCCGATGGCTCCGAGAGCCTCATTACGCACCAGCAGCCGGTCCCGAATTCCGAGCCGGTCGCAAATGCTTTCGAACGAGCGCCGTTCGCGCTGTTCAGTACGCTGTCCATAGCTAACATGGACCGCAGCGGCCTGGTGGTCGCGAGCCGCCAGCGCCGCACACACGCAGGAATCCATGCCGCCGCTCAGCAGAACCACGGCGCGGCGACTTCCGGTCGAGGTTAAGTTCGATGCCATAATTCGCCCAAAGCGCCGCGAACACGACGGACGGGAACGTCGAACCCAGGCGCTTACCAACCATCGTCGTGACCGCTCCCTCCTGATTTTATGCCACGTGTGAAAGTTTGACCGCTGTCGCACAGTTGCAAGCGCATAGGTCCCAGCCCCGGAGGGGCGACGGACCTTAGCCCACCGCTTCAGCGGTGGGTATGCGTGAATGCCCGATCAAGTCCCGGAGGGACAGCCGAGTCCTAACACGGATTCGTGCCACCGTCGCCGGTTCCCGCACCATGTTTCCATCACAAACCGTCCGTGAGCGCCATCACTGACACCCCGCCAATTGCCATGCCACACTACAAAACTGATTGGGGCAGTGGAGGGGTGTATCCGTCAGCGAGGACGGACCTCAAAGCTGCCCGAAGTCATTTTAGACATGGCTCTAGCGCTCCAGCGAGGATAAGTCCTTATTTCGGAATATTTTACATATAAGTCGCTTCGAATCAATATTTTGCAGTCGAAAGAGCATGTAAGTCGATGATTCCAATGGGGAGGGGGGTGGGGGGGTGGGGGGGTACCCCCCAGCACCAACTAGTAAATGGCCGTCAGCGGAATCCCCAGCCGCACCCGTCGTGAATATGATCTACCTATTCGTAGCGCAAGCTTTCAACCGGATCGAGTTGGGCGGCGCGGATGGCAGGAACGGTCCCGAACAGGATTCCGACCAGCGACGAGACAACGATGGCGATGATGGCGGAAAGTCCGGAAATTGGAATGCGGTATTCGGTGAAGAAGCGAACCGAGAAGGGGATGGCGAGCCCAATGATGATGCCGAGGACACCCCCGATAAGCGAGATGAGGATGGCCTCCGAGAGGAACTGAAAGCGGATCTCGCGGTTGGTGGCGCCGACCGCCTTGCGGATACCAATCTCTCGAATGCGGGCGCTTACCGTAGCGAGCATGATGTTCATGATGCCGATTCCGCTGACCAGCAGTACGACCAGCGACACTGCCAGCAAAACCAGGGTCATAGCAGTCGCTATCTTGTCGGCCATGGCAACGAGTTCGGTCAGATTCCTGACGCTATAGACGGATTCTGGCCGATGACGCGACTGCAGGACACGCTGAACCTGGGCCGTGATCGGCACAACCGAGGCGGTATCGGAGGCCGAAAAGAAAATCTGCTTCACCACCGGCGTTTGCTGAAAATAGCGGATCACGGTGTAGGGAACCAGCATGGTGTTCTCGGTAACCTCCGATTGCTCGAACGTATCCACCCGTTCGCGGAAGATTCCGATGACGGTGAAGGGCAAGCCGCTCAGCTTGAGCGTCCTTCCCAGCGCAGCTTGTTCGGAACCGTAGAGCTGGATCGCCAGCTTCGGTCCGATGACGCCGACCTTGTTGTGGGCTTGAGAATCCTGGTTGTCGAAAAAACGTCCGGAAAGAATGACCAGGTTACGAATCTTTTCGTAATCTGGGTAAACTCCCATGATCTGCAGGTCGCGTTCTTTGCCGCCGCCCACGGCTACCCGATCGTTGAGAGGAAGCACCGGCGAGGCGGCAACGATGCCGTCAACCTGGTGCTGGACAGCCTCCATGTCTTCAATGGTCAGTGCGTCGCTGCCGCTGTTGGAGATTCGTCCGCCACCGCTTTCGTACTCAGCATAGATCCAGTTCGACCCGATGGATTGAATCTGGTTCAGAAGATATTGCCTGCCAGTCAGGCCGATGGTAGTGACCAGAATCAGGGACGCGGTTCCGATGACCATGCCGAGCGCGGTGAGTGAGAACCGGATCTTGTTGCTCATGAAGGTCTCGTAGGCGAAGCTGAAAATCTCACCTAGCGCCAGGTGGGCGCGTCCGTCGTGCTGAGCTGGGGTATCCATCTATCAATTTAGATGCTACGGAGAGTTTGAAAACCCTGCAAGCATGTGCCTGTAGTCGGGAGATTTTGGTTAGATCTTGGGTGGCGCAGCGGTTTACCGCTGCGGTAAATGCCTTGTTTTGAATTAGGCTTTAGCCGCGGAGGGATCGCTCTCGCTCAGGACTCACTTTTTCCGCTACCCCAGCTTCCTGCTGCACTTATTTTCTGTTGTAATTCTTTGGACACATCACGAAAAGGACGAATCACGCTCTGAACATCAAACGTATCGCTGGATTGTCGCTGTTGACCGCCGTTGCGCTTCTGATTCATGGTTATCATCCTTATGCGGAAGATTCGGAGATCTACCTTCCCGGGGTTCTGAAGATCCTGAATCCCAGCTTGTTTCCAGCCAATGCTGAGTTTTTTGGGGAGCACGCGGGACACACGTTGTATCCGAATCTGATTGCTTTTTCGGTTCGGGCCACACATCTGCCGCTGCCGTGGGCCGCTTTTTTGTGGCATCTGCTCTCCATCTTTTTGTTGCTGGCGGCGAGTTGGCGGCTGGCGTCAGCCTTATTCGAATCTCCACTTTTCGACGAAGAGCGGGCCTGTTGGGCCGCCGTGGCTTTGATGGCCGCTTTGCTGACTTTGCCCATCGCCGGCACGTGGCTTTACATCCTCGACCAGTTCTTGAATCCGCGGAACCTGGCGGCGTTTGCGGCGCTGTTTGCCGTGGCGGAAGTGCTGCACCGAAAATACGGGCGCGCCGTGTTGTGGCTGGTATTTGCCGCCCTCATGCATCCCTTCATGGCGAGCTTCGCGATTCTTTTTTGTGCGTGGCTCATCTTGCTCGATCGATATCGTCCGCGGGTATTGGGATTCGCGGCTGCGCTTCCCTTCGGCATTACATTCGAGCCTCCGCCCGCCGCTTATCATGAAGTCGCGTTGCGGCAGCGTTCGCACTTCGTCCTGCGTTGGGAGTGGTACGAGTGGCTGGGAGTGATTGGGCCTGTGATCCTGTTCTACTGGTTCGGAACTTGGGCGCGCCGGCGTGGCATGAAGAACCTGGAATTAGTATCCAGAGCGATGGTGCCATTCGTGGTGGTGGCTGCGTTCGCGGCAATTGGACTGGGGATCCCGGCTCGCTTCGAAGCTCTGACGCGGCTTCAGCCCCTACGCTGCCTGGCTTTGTGCTACATGGTGCTGGTGGTGGTGGGCGGCGGATTGCTGGGGCAGTACGCGCTGCAACGTCAGGTGTGGCGCTGGCTGGCGTTATTCGTTCCGCTTAGCCTGGGAATGTATTTTGCGCAGCGCCAGGTGTTTCCGGCAAGCCAGCACATCGAGTGGCCGTGGGCGCAGCCGCGCAACCAGTGGGCGCAGGCCTTTGAGTGGATTCGCGGGAATACTCCGGTGGACGCGCTGTTTGCGCTGGATCCGCGGCACATGGAATTGCCGGGAGAAGACGAAAATGGATTTCGCGCGCGCGCCGAGCGCAGCATGCTGGCTGACCTGGTCAAGGATAAGGGAGCAGCTTCGATGTTTCCCCCGCTTTCGGTGCAGTGGGCGGAACAGATTGCTGACCAGAAGAATTTTGAGCAGTTCGGGAAAGAAGACTTCGAACGCCTGCGACGGAAGTACGGAGTCAGTTGGGTCGTAGTGGAACAACCGGGCCCTGCAGGGTTGGAATGTCCTTATGAGAATTCGACGGTGCGCGCGTGCAGAGTGGATTGACGCATTCTCAGGTCTCCGTACCAGCCTCGCCCAGCGGGGTTCGACTGAGAACTGAGAACCGGGAACTGAGAACTCCCCACCGGCCTGTGGTAGCCTAGACAATAATATTTTCTGAATAAAGCATGGCGGATCCGATTGTAACCCCCGCAACTCGGCCACTGTTTCCATACCTGAAATGGTCCTCCCCACTCCCCAGCCTGCGGCGGCAATTTCGGGAGAACCAGCCCTACCCGCATGTGCACCTCAAGGAATTTCTGGACCCGGATGTGGCCGCCGAGATGGCCAACCAGTTTCCGGACATGGCGACCGATGCCTGGACGCGCTATAAGCACCAGAACGAAAACAAGCTGGGGCTCGCGAAGCGATCACTATTCCCTCCACTGCTGGGCGAGGTGGTGGACGAACTGAATTCAGAGGCGTTTGTGCATTGGTTGTCGCAGTTGACGGGCATTCCGGGACTCGAGTCGGACGACATGCTAGAGGGTGGCGGCCTGCACCAGTCAGGCGTGGGTGGGTTCCTGAACGTACACACGGATTTCAGCAATCATCACTACCACAAACATTGGCGGCGGCGGGTAAATTTGATTCTCTATCTAAATCCCAACTGGCAGCAGCAATGGGGTGGCGCGCTGGAATTGTGGGACCGGGACATGCGCCGATGCGTAGTGAAGGTGCCGCCGCTGTTCAATGAAGCGCTGATCTTTCGCACCGATGAAATTTCCTACCACGGGTTCCCCGACCCCTTGCGCTGTCCTGAGGGAGAATCTCGCAAGAGTCTGGCCTTGTATTACTACACCGCCGAGTCTGGCGCCGCGATTAAGACGCGTTCTACAAACTATCGGCCGCGGCCGGAAGACGGCCTGCTGAAGTCCGGCATGATATGGATCGATAAGCAGGCCGTAGACCTGTATTCGCGGGCCAAGGTGCGCTTCGGCTTCTCGGATGAGTTTGCCAGTAGGATTCTGGGCTTCCTCTCGCGGAAGCGCTGATTAGGGTCGGTTCCTTTAACGCCGCTGGGGCGCGGTTGGCAATCTTCCCTCGTAGTAAACCTCAGAATCGCTCTCGAGCGTCTTTCCTTTTTCGCTGAAGATGGGAATGTGTATTATGCCCGCGCGCTGGAGCGCGAACTGCAGGGTGGTTTCGAGCACTCCGAGACCGTATTGCACGCTGCGGCGGAAGTTGATGGAGGAGGCTTCCTCGAAATATTTGGTTGGGCAGGATACTTCGCCGATGTGGAATCCGAAGTAAACGCATTGGGCGAGCATCTGGTTGTCGAAAACGAAATCGTCGCTATTCTCCCGCAAAGGCAGGCGGGTGAGTACCTCGCGGCTGAAAGCGCGGTAGCCGGTGTGATACTCCGACAACTTGACGCGCAGGAAGAGATTCTCAACAGCGGTAAGCAGGCGGTTGGAGATGTATTTGTAAAGTGGCATGCCCCCGCGCAGCGCGGTGCCGCCGATGATGCGGGAACCGAGAACGACGTCATAGACGCCATAAGCAACCATGCTTGCCATGGCAGTTACGAGAAGCGGCGTGTACTGGTAATCGGGATGGACCATGATGATCACGTCGGCGCCAGCGGCCAGAGCTTCCCGGTAGCAGGTTTGCTGATTGCGTCCGTAGCCGTAGTTGCGGTTATGGACGAAGGTCAGTAAGCCGAGCTGGTGCGCAACTTCGAGCGTACGATCGGAACTGTGGTCGTCGACCAGAATGCAAATATCGACCAGGTCGGGCAATTCCCGAACCGTCGCTTCCAGCGTCTTTTCCGCATTGTAAGCGGGTAACACGACGGCAATGCGTTTCCCGTTAATCATGCAGCGTTTCCTCGATTGCGCTGCTTGAATCATACCCGGAAAAAGGAACTTCTGCTGAGTGATTCGGTTCCAGCCCGCGCCGAGAAAACAGCCGACCGACAGATTTAAGGCGGCCGCGTTGGTAAAATGTAAAATAGAGCCCGCTGGCATTGATGCTCCGCAGCTTTGAGCCATCAGCTGACACTGTCGGCGAACTATGAGCGACGCAAAAAATATGCCTGCGCGTACTCTTTTTGAGAAAGTCTGGAATTCGCATGTGGTCGTCGCTCCCGAAGGGCGGTCTGCGCTGCTCTACATCGATCTGCACCTGGTGCACGAAGTGACTTCGCCGCAGGCCTTCGATGGGCTCCGCGCAAATGGACGGGCCGTGCGGCAGCCACTGCGCACGGTGGCAACCGTGGACCACAATATCCCGACTACTCCGCGGGGCCTTCCCATCACTGACCCGATTGCGGCGAAGCAGATTGAAGCGCTGCAGAAAAATTGCCGCGAATTTGGGGTTCCCCTGTTCGATATGGACTCGGCTGAGCAGGGCATAGTGCACGTCATCGGCCCGGAACTGGGCCTCACGTTGCCGGGGATGACGATTGTCTGCGGCGACAGTCATACCTCGACCCACGGCGCGTTCGGATCGCTGGCGTTTGGCATCGGCACCTCGGAAGTGGAACACGTGCTGGCAACGCAATGTCTGCCGCAGACAAAACCGAAGACGATGCAGATCCAGGTGAGCGGCAAGTTGGCCGAAGGCGTGACAGCCAAGGATCTGGCGCTCGGAATTATCGGACACATCGGCACCGATGGTGCCACCGGGCATGTGATCGAGTACGCTGGCGATGCGGTGCGAGGGTTGTCGATGGAAGGCCGGATGACGCTGTGCAATATGAGCATCGAGGCAGGAGCGCGAGCGGGACTGATCGCCCCGGATGACACGACTTTTGCCTATGTCAGCAGCCGGCGCTTTGCCCCCAAAGGAAAACAGTGGGAAGAATCGGTTGCGGACTGGCGGACGCTGGGAAGCGATCCTGGGGCCGAATTCGATCGAGTGATGGAGATTGACGCCGCATCGCTCGCACCATTTGTGACTTGGGGAACGAATCCCGGAATGGTAGTGGCTGTGACCGCACACATCCCTGAGCTAAAAAGCTTCGCGCAGGAAGCTGAGCGGCGCGCGGCGGAACAGGCACTTGCCTACATGGGTCTCGATCCCGGAACGCCGATCGAAGCTATTGCTGTAGACCGCGTGTTCATCGGATCATGCACGAATTCGCGCCTCGAAGACCTGCGCTCGGCGGCGCGCGTGGCGAAAGGGCAGCACGTGAATCCGAAGGTTCGGGCCATGGTGGTTCCAGGCTCGCAGGCGATTAAGCATGCGGCGGAACAGGAGGGTTTACACCGCATATTTCTGGATGCCGGGTTTGAATGGCGCGAGTCGGGATGCTCGATGTGTCTGGGCATGAATCCCGACATTCTGCAACCTGGGGAGCGTTGCGCTTCGACCAGCAATCGGAATTTCGAAGGAAGGCAGGGGCGCGGTGGGCGCACGCACTTGGTCAGTCCGATGATGGCGGCGGCGGCGGCAATCGCGGGACATTTCACCGACATAAGAAATTGGCGATTTCAATAGCACTGTGTGGGGACGGGGCTTTGCCCCGTCCAAGCGGGCGAAGCCCCGCTTCCACACAAGGTCAACCAGACTCTATGCAACCGTTTCGCAAACACACCGGCGTTGTTGTCCCGCTCGATAAGGTAAACGTGGATACCGATCAGATCATCCCTAAGCAATTCCTGAAGCGTATCGAGCGCACGGGATTTGGGGAATTCCTGTTCTACGATTGGCGGTTTTCGGGGGATGGAAAGTGCGGGAAGAAGACTGGCGGTTTTGCACTCGACGAGCCGCGCTATGCGAAGGCCTCGATCCTGGTTGCGGGGAAAAACTTCGGCTGCGGGTCTTCGCGCGAACATGCCGTCTGGGCGCTGGCGGATTTTGGCTTCAGGTTGGTGATCGCACCGTCGTTTGCCGACATTTTTGCCAACAACAGCTTGAAAAACGGCCTGCTGACGGTGCAACTCAACGAAGAGCAGGTGGCGGAGATCATGCGCCGTTCGAAAGAGATCGAAAACTACCAGCTCACGGTCGACCTGGAAACGTTGCAGGTGCAAGACGGACGAGGACTCGCGGTGACTTTCGTGATGGACGGATTCTCGCGCCATTGCCTGCTGAACGGTTTGGATGATATCGGGCTGACTCTCCAACACGAAGCGGAGATCAAAGAGTACGAAGCCGGGCATCCCGTGGGCGCGGAAATGAAGGCAATTCTGGCAAGGTGATACAGCATCCGTGACTCAACATGAGAGTATGACCGTGGAGCGACGGGCGTCCCGCCCGTCCAAGGTCAGTTGGAAATCGAATCCTTCCTGACGCAAACTCCCTTCGGGTTGTACACTTTTGAGTTTCAGTGCCAGCTCGGCTGTAGGTCACACCTCATGCCGAATCGGAGTCCGTTTGTGAAGAAATCGTTTGCCGTCGCCATCACCCTGTTGGCTCTGCTTTCCATCGGGCAGGCTCAGAGCGCTCCACCGACAGCTGCACCGCTGCAACTCACGATTGAGCAAATCTTCGCGGAAGGTGGAGTTACGGGCCGCCCTCCGGAGACGATCAAGTGGAGTCCGGACGGCACCAAGGTGTCTTTCGTGCAACGCGACGACGCTGGCGAACACGGCGAACTTTGGTATATGGACGCGGCGACAGGCGAGAAGAAAATACTAGTCAGCGAGATCAAACTGTCGCAACTCGCTCCGCCAATGAGCAAGATTCATGACGAGCGCGAGAAAGAGCGCCTGGCGCGGTATCACGTTGCTGCCTACTCGTGGTCGCCCGATTCCAAACACTTGCTCTTCGATACGCAAGGACAGCTCTGGTATTACAGCCTGGACACGGGAACGGCGGTGCAGCTCACGTCGTCTCCGGACCCGAGCGAATATCCCGAGTTTTCCCCGGACGGCAAAAGGCTCGCTTTCGTGCGCAAGCATAATCTCTATGTCCATGGCGTGTCGGGAGAGGAAGGCGATCGTTTGCTCACGCACGACGAGAAGGAGAAAGACAAAGACGGCGACCGAGAAAAAAGAAACGATAACATCCTGAATGGCGAGGTGGACTGGGTTTACGCCGAAGAACTGGCGGTGCGCAGCAACTTTTTCTGGTCGCCGGAAGGGCACGACATCATTTTTCTGCAGATGGATGAGACCGCGGTACCGACCTATCCCATCACCGATTGGCTGCCGACTCATCCCCGGGTCGAACAGGAAAAATATCCGAAAGCGGGAGATCCGAATCCCATCGTGCGGTTGGGAGTGGTGGGCAGTAATGGCGGCAAGGTGCACTGGATCAAACTCACCGATGACGTTGATACTTACCTGCCGCGCTTCGGCTGGATTCGCGAAGGCTGGGCTTGGGCCGAGGTTCTGAATCGCAAGCAGGATGTGATGGACCTCTATTTTATCGACGCGAAGTCGGGCAGGTCGGTTAGAGTGCTGACCGAATCGGCTGCGGATGCGTGGGTCAACGTCAACGACGACTTCCGCATTCTGAAATCCGGCAACCGGTTTCTCTGGACCAGTTGGCGCGACGGCCACACCCACATTTATCTTTACAGTTTCAACTCGCCAGATCCGCTGGCAGCCGAGGCCAAACTCGAACGCCAGCTCGAAAGCGGAGACTATGAGGTGATCGCGATCGACGGGGTAGATGAAGCCGCGGGCACGATTTTCTTCACGGCCAACAAGGGAGATCCACGACAGGAAAAGCTTTTTTCCGTGAAGCTGGATGGTTCGGGGATGCAAAGCCTTTCATCGGAGGCAGGCAACTATACTGCCAGCTTCTCCGACGATGGCAAGCATTTTGTCGAAACACATTCTGCAACGCCGATGCCGCCGCGGATCTCGGTGTGCGCGCCGAGCGGCGCCTGCCAGAAGATCTGGGAAAGCCGCAGCGTGGCGGACTACGATCTGATCGCGCCGAAAATGCTGGAATTCAAAGCCGACGACGGGACGGCGTTGTATGGCTATCTGATTTTGCCGCGCGATGCGAGCCAGAAGATTCCTCTGATCGTACACATCTACGGCGGTCCGGCGGGGCAGACCGTGCAGGATGATTGGGGTGGAACGACGGCTCTTTTCCATCAGATTCTGGCGCGCGAAGGGTTCGCAATTTTCTCGGTCGACAATCGTGGAACTCCGAATCGGGGAAAGAAATTCTCGGCCGCGACCCGCCGGCAGTCCGGTCCGATCGAACTGAGAGACCAGCTTACGGCCCTCGACCAGTTGTATACCCAGTTTCCGCAGCTCGACCGCTCTCACACTGCAATCTGGGGATGGTCGAACGGCGGTTCGATGACGCTCTACTCACTAACGCACTCCGATCGCTTCAAGGCAGGAATCTCGGTGGCGCCGGTAACCAACTGGCGCAACTACGATTCGATTTACACTGAGCGCTACATGGGTCTGCTGAAGGACAACGCCAGCGCCTACGACGATTCGATCGTCAGTGCTGCTGGCAGTCTGCACGGTTCGTTGCTGCTGGTGCACGGAACCAGTGATGACAATGTGCACTTCCAGAATACGATCCAGATGACCGACGCGCTGATCCGGTCGGGTAAGCAGTTCCGGCTGATGGTCTATCCGGACAAGACGCACGGCATCGCTGGGACAGGCACGCGCACGCAATTGTTCCACATGATGGACGATTTCTGGAATAAGGAGTTGAAATAGAAGCTGTCAGCTCTCAGCCGTCAGCTGTCAATTCTTGGCGGAAGTGAGATTTTACTGACAACTTATCGCTAAAAGCTTTCTCATGCATCGAACTAACCTTGGCGATTTCGAACTTACTGTCGTCTCCGATGGAACTTACTTCCTCGACGGCGGTGCTTTCTTTGGCGTGGTTCCTAAGACCATGTGGTCGAAGAAGGTCACCCCTGACGAGCAGAACCGGCTCGACGCGGGACTGAATTCGCTGCTTGTGCGCAACGGCGAGAAGAACGTTCTGATCGAGACTGGCATCGGCAACAAACTGCCCGATAAGTTGGCGCAGATCTACAAACAGCCAGCCAAACTACTCGACAACCTGCACGCCGCCGGCGTTGCGCCGGAAGATATCGACATTGTCATTAACACGCACCTGCATTTCGACCACTGCGGCTGGAATACCGTGCGGCGCGGAGATCAGATCGTCGCGACGTTTCCGAATGCCAAGTATTACGTGCAGGAGCAAGAGTGGGAGCATGGCCGCCTGCAACTGGAGCGCGACGCTGTCAGTTATATGAGCCCGAACTACGATCCGCTGCTGGAGAGCGGCCAGATGGTACTGCTGAACGGCGATGTGGAGCTCTTGCCCGGCATCTCAGTCAAAATTTTTTCCGGGCACACGGCGAATATGCAGGCGGTGATCATCGAGAGTGCGGGCAAGAAGGCATGCTACATCTCCGATCTGATTCCGACCTCAGCTCATCTCGACCTAACCTGGGTGATGGCATTCGACCTGTTTCCGCTGCAGACCATCGAGAGCCGCAAGAAGTACTATTCGTGGGCGATCCCGGAAAGATGGCTGACCGCGTTCACGCACGACGACGCCACGCCGTGGGGATATGTGGAACGGGGAGAGCGCGGAAGGCTAGCTCTCGCCAAGCTCCCGTAGGCACGGCCCCCGCAGATCTTGTGTGGTGCGGGTGCTCTCGCCCGCGATCCTAGGTCGAAATGACGGGCGCACCCGCTGGAAGCTTGGCCCTAAAGAACTCTTCGACCCGGCCCAGTATCTCCGCCCCGCTCTTGGCCTCGTAAATAGCCTTTCTGAGTGCTGCGCCTCCGGGGATGCCGTGGGTGAACCAGGAGGCGAACTGCTTCATCTTGCCTTCTGCTCCGGGCATTCCCTGTTCCAGCAACATCTGGAAATAGGTGCGGATCATCTGGTAGCGGTCGGCTTCGGTGGGCTCGTCGTAGTCGCCACGGCTCACATACTGCTCGATCTGCCGGAAGATCCACGGATTGGCTGGGGCCATGCGGCCGATCATTACTGCATCGCAGCCGGTTTGGGCTATTACGGCGCAGGCATCTTCGGGCGAACGGATGTCGCCATTGCCAATCACGGGAATCTTGACTGCCTGCTTGACGGAGGCGATCCATTCCCAGCGCGCGGTGCCGCTGTAGCCT